>Ga0075431_100005717_pt1 | contig 12290 bp, 6 predicted proteins | sample RhiMetdeltSRZDD5_FD_75297 | JGI IMG/M metagenome (GOLD analysis project Ga0075431, IMG submission 75297) | Populus rhizosphere microbial communities from Tennessee, USA - Rhizosphere MetaG P. deltoides SRZDD5 | ecosystem: Host-associated > Plants > Roots > Rhizosphere > Soil | place: USA... | reverse complement strand
ATTCTGTCCTTCGCCCTCTCTCCGGTACTGGTGCGCGGCGCGGGCGAGCCGCAGCAGTTGACGATCGCGCGCGGGACGGATCTCGTCCGCCTCCGCCTGCGCGTCGAGCCAGATGACGCGCGCAACTTCACCGCCTGGCAGGCCCGCCTGCGGACGGTCGACGGGGCGCCCGTCTGGGACGGGCCGTCGGTTAGACTTCAGGCCGGCCGGGGCGGCCCGACCGTGACCGCCGGCATTCCCGCCGGTAGGCTCGCCGCCGGCGACTACATCCTGACCCTCTCGGGCGTCGGCCGCGCCGGCGATGCCGAAGAATACAACCGCTACTTTTTCCGGGTCGTCAGGAAGTAGGTCACGCGCGCTTTCGGCGCGCCGCCAGAGCGGTGACCCGGCGCCGCGCTCGACAGACGTTCCAGCCGCGTCATTGGGGGGCGCCCTCGTCGTCCCCCCTCCCCGGTCCGCGCCCCCGCCCCGTAACCCGCGACATGTTTTCCCGCTCTTCGCCAGTAGGGTGTGAGGCCAAGGGATGCTTAAATCCCGGCCCACTGAAAGGAGATTTATGAAGGCGAGGAAACACTCACCGCTCGGGATGATGCTCATGCTTTGCCTGACGGCCGCACTGCTCGCGGCTTTGGGCGGACCGGCGCTGGCCGCCCCGTCTGAGAGCTTGCAAGTCTGGCGCATGCAAATCTTTTTCCAGACGTCCTCGCACGGGGACGCCGCCACGGACGATACGATCCGGGTGGAAGTCAACAACAACCCGCTCGTCCAAACCGCGCTCGATTCCCCAAAGGATGATTTCGAGAGGTCCAGTCAGCACACCTACGAGCTGCGGCTCAATGGGATTAACACGCTGAGCGACCTCCGTTACCTGAAGATTTTCAAGGACGGCAGCGACGGCTGGTGCATCAAGTCGCTGCGGCTGATCGTCAACGGCAACCCGATTTTAATTGACACTTTCCCCGGTTCCGGGCACTGGCTGGATAACGAGGGCGGCGCCTCCCGGACCCTGCTCTACAGCGACTGGGAATTGCGCGGCAGCCCCACCTGGCAGAACTACACCCCGCTCTACTGGGCGCCCTACATCCCGGACATGGCGACGCGTCTGGAAGGCATCGTCGGCCACCACATCACGGGGAATGCGCTCGCCTGGGGGCCGGAGCTCTACGGGGCCTGCGTCGGCGGACCCTGCGCCGTCGAGGTCTCGAGGAAGAACGACACGACCCTGCATGTCGACCTCGACCTGGAGATCAATCTGCCGGTCGACGTCGATTTCGACGCCGAGGTGCTCTGCGGCAACGGCACGCTATCATTCCAGCTGAAAAACATTACTTTCGTCGCCTCCCCCTTCGCCTTTAACGAAGTGAAAAGTATCTTGACCACGATCATGCCTCGCATCCAGCAAGACATGACCCAGGTCCTCAGGCACCACGCGATCTACCCGCAGAGCTGTTACGCGGGCTGGACCTTCGTCGCCGGGCAAGGGAGCGTCCACTTCCCGACCTCGGGCCCGCCTTCTCCCCCTGGCGGTCCCGTGATCTACCGCAGTCCGTTCGTTTTCACGCCGATACCCACCCGCTCCCTGATCGCTTCGGCCGCGCCCGCAGCGGCGGCGGCGTCCGACTCCGCGGAGGCGCGCGCGCCGCTCGCCTTACGAGTCGAGCTTCCGGACCAGGCGCGGCCGGGCGAGCCCGTCACGCTCGCCTACCGGCTGAGGTCGGGGCTCGCCGCCGGCGCCGACGTGGATCTGCAATTCGAGCTTCCGTCGGAGATTCAGCTCCTCGCCACCGCAGTCGAAGTGACCGACGAGCGGGGCAGCCGCCTGCTCGCACCGGACCTCGTGTCGGGGACGGACGGCAGCGTGAGGCTCAGCCTGCGCGACCAGGTCGGCGGCGGGCAGGAGGCCGAGTACCGCCTCCGGGTCTGCTTCGTGGGTGCGGAGGATGCCGAGGTCGTCGCCCGCGCGAGCGCGACCGTCGCGCCCCTGGAGGGCGAGCCGACCGCCGTCGAGGCGGCCAGCTCCTTCTCCCTGCGGCCCGACCTGGCGCAAGCCAAGATCACCGGCATCAGTTCCGGGCGCCCCCCGCGGGGCATCACGAAATAACGGCGGGTGATGCGGCCCAGCGACTGAGGAGTTCCGGTTGCTGGTCAGTCAGCTTCGCCTTACTTCAACCGCTGAGGTGGAAACGCGGATGGCATCCCATCGATGCCATCCGCGTTCTGCCGCGGAGTCGTGATTCGGTGTATAATCCGCGCGCGCTCAGAAAATGGACTCTCCCGCCACGAAAGGAGAAGGCGAGATGAAGGAACCGCCGCCCGCCCGAGCCTCACTCTCACGTCTTCCCGTCGCGATGCTCACGCTAGTGCTCTGCTATTCGGCCCCCCTGCCCGCCGCCTCACAGACCGCGGTTGACGTGCGCCCGCTCGTGCCCGGCGCCCCGCTCGAGCGCGAGTTGTCCGGGGGGCAGACGCACTCCTTCCGGGTCGCGCTCGCGGCCGGGCAATTTTTTCTGGCCGCCGTCAGGCAGATGGAGATTGACGTCAGCGTCGAGATGCTCGGCCCTGACGGGCGGGGCCTCTTCGTCGTCGACGCGCAGAGCGAGACGCGGAGATCCGAGAGCCTGATGGCGATCGTCGAGGTCGCCGGGGACTACCTCATCAACATCCGGTCGCTGAATAAGGACGCGCCCGCCGGCCGATACGAAATCAAGGTCGAGGAAATCCGGCCGGCCGCGCCGCAAGACGTTGTCCGCGTGGCGGCCGAGAGGAATTTCGCGGAGGGAGTCCGGCTGGGCGAGCGGGGCGCGGCGGGATTCAAGCCGGACGCGGTCAAGATGCTTGAAGCCGCGCTCTCCGGCTACCGGGAGGCGGGGGACCGCCGAGGGGAGGCCAAGACGCTGCTTGAGCTCGGCCTCGCCTACGCCTCCGGGAACAAGCCCGAGGCGCTCGCCCCGGCCCGCGAGGCGCTCGCCCTCTTCCGTGAGCTTGGCGATCAGCCGGGGGTCGCGGCGTCACTCTATGCCGTCGGGACCTACTACTACGGTCGGGGGGAGATGCCCGAGGCGCTCGGATATTTCGAGCAAGTCATCTCGCTGAGTCATGCCCTCGGCAGTCGCGACGTGGAGGCGCAGGCGCTCAACCGCGCCGGCATCGTTCGCAGCCGGACAGGCGAGGCGCAGACGGCGGTGGAAAATTACGGCCGCTCGCTCGCCCTCTTCCGCGCGGTCGGGGACCGGCGGGGTGAAGCCCGCGTCCTCAACAACCTGGGCATGGCGTACAAAGATTTGGGGGAGCATCGGCAGGCCCTCGACTCTTACGGGCAGGGGCTTGCCTTGGCGCGCGCGGCGGGCAACCTCAGGCTCGAGGCCGTGCTGCTTGGCAACATGGGCCATCTCCACGTCTGGCTGTTCGAGGAGGACCAAGCGCTCGACCGCTTTCGCCAGGCGCTCGACCTCTCGCGCCGCACCGGCTTCTCCGGGAGCGAGGCCAGTGTGCTCGACGGCATCGGCGCCGTCCATTATCGGCGGGGCGAGTTTCAGCAGGCGCTCGAATTCCACCAGCAGTCTCTGGCCATCAGGGAGAAGAGCGGGGACCGCGCCGGGCAGGCCGCGGCGCTCGGAAACTCGGCCCGCGCCTGGCATCAGCTGGGCGAGAGCGAGAAGGCGCTCGAGCTCATGCGCGAAACCCTGCGCCTGCAGCGCGAGGTCAATGCCCGGTACTCGGAGCCGGACACGCTTTACCACATGGCGACCGTCGAGCGCGACCGCGGCCGCCTGGCCGAGGCGCTCGCCGACATTGAAGCGGCGCTGGAGTTGAACGAATCACTGCGCTCCTCGATCACCAGCCCCGAGCTGCGCGCCTCGTTCGTCGCCCACGAGCAGATGAAGTACGAGTTTTACGTCGATCTCCTGATGCGCTTGCACGAAAAGAGCCCGTCCGCGGGGCACGACGCCGAAGCCCTCGCAGCCGCCGAGCGCGCCCGCGCGCGCGGCCTGCTCGAAGCGCTGATCGAGGCGCGCGCCGACATCCGCCGGGGGGTCGACGCCGCGCTGCTCGCGCGCGAGATCGAGGTGCAGAAGCAGCTCGGCGAGAGTTCCAGGCTGCTCTCCCAACTGCTCGGCAGCAAGTCCCCGGAAGGACAGGTCGCCGCGGCGCGGAAGCAGCTGGAAAACATGACCTCCGAGCGCCGGCAGGTGGAGGCGCAGATCCGGCAAAACAACCCGCGCTACGCGGCGCTCGCCCAGCCCCCCCGGCTCGGCCTCAGGGAAATTCGGGAGCAGGCCCTGGACGATCAGACCGTGCTCCTCGAATTCTCGGTGGGCAAGGACCGCAGTTTCCTCTGGGCCGTGACCACGAACTCGCTGAGCAGCTACACACTGCCCGGGCGCGCCGAGATCGAGAAGGCCTCACGCACCGTCCATGACCTGTTGACCGTGCGCCAGCCGAAGCAGGGCCTGACCGGCCCGCAGCGCACGGCCGTCGTCGCTGAGGCCGACGCGAAATTCCAGGCGGAAGCCGCCGCGCTCGGGCGGCTGATCTTCGGACCGGTCGCCGATAGGCTGCGGGGCGAGTGGAGGGGTAAGCGGCTGGCCGTCGTTGCCCCCGGCGCGTTGGAGTATTTGCCTCTCGGGGTGCTGCCGGTACCCGGGGGCGACGCGCCGTTAATTGCCGATTTCGAAGTCGTCAACCTGCCCTCGGCCTCGGTGCTGACCGTCATCCGCCGCGAGACGGCGGGGCGCCAGGCGGCGCCGAAAACCCTTGCAGTGCTGGCTGATCCCGTCTTCGAGACGCACGACCCGCGGGTCCTGGCGGCGGCGAAGAAGAACGTTCCGGTCAACCTCGTCGCGCGAGTCAGGTCGGCGGGAGAGGGAGGGGCGCCGTCACTCCTCGCGGCAAGTCCCGCGCTCGAGCGCGCGGCGCGGGGAGTGAGCCGTGACGGCCTCACCCGGCTGCCCTTCTCGCGCGAGGAGGCTGAGGCCATCTCGGCGTTCGCCCCCCAAGGCTCGGCCCTGAAGGCCACCGATTTCCGGGCGAACCGCTCCATGGCCACAGGCGGCGAGCTGGGCTCCTATCGCATCATCCACTTCGCCACCCACGGGCTGCTCAACAGCGAGCACCCCGAGCTCTCCGGCCTCGTCCTCTCGCTCCTTGGCGAGGACGGCCGGCCGCAGGACGGCTTCCTCCGCCTCCACGAAATCTACAACCTCAAGCTCCCGGCCGAGGTCGTCGTCCTGAGCGCCTGCCAGACCGCCCTCGGCAAGGAGATCTGGGGTGAGGGCCTGGTCGGCCTCACCCGCGGGTTTATGTACGCCGGGGCGCGGCGCGTGGTGGCCAGCCTCTGGCAGGTCGACGACCTGGCGACGGCCGAGCTCATGAAGCGCTTCTACCGCGGCATGCTGCGCCAGGGGCTGCGGCCGGCGGCGGCGCTGCGCGCGGCGCAGCTCGAGCTGGCGAGGGAGAAGCGCTGGGCGGCGCCCTACTACTGGGCCGGCTTCGTCCTCCTCGGCGAGTGGCGGTAGGGGCAGGGCGTGTCCCCATCTTGAGAATTCAGAGGTGGAACGACGAGGTCGTCAGTGTGCCCGTCGTGGCCCGAGCGAGGCGCTGCCGATGACCTGGAAACAAACTGGTCATCTTATCCTGGCGATATTAATAGGCGCTGCGATGATGGTCGGCTGGCTGCTGCTTCCCAACTGGCAAATCACTCTCATCCTCGGAAGATGTCACGCCAGTGCGCGCCCCGCCGTCAACGAGAGGTGCGGCTATTTCCGTGCTACCAACCACCTCCTAGGATCAGCCATTCGTCTCACTCCTGCCGCAATGCCACCAGCGGATCAACCGTGGCCGCGCGGCGCGCCGGGATGTAACCGGCCAGGAGCGCGACGGCCAGCAAGAGAAACCCGACAACCAGGAAGGTCAGCGGGTCGGTGGCCGTGACGCCATAGAGGAAGCCGGTCATCATACGGGTCAGCGCCAGCGAAGCCACCACGCCCAGCGTCAGACCTGTGAGCACTAACCTGAAACTTTGGCCGAGCACCAGACCGAAGATGCGGCGCGGCGTCGCCCCGAACGCGATCCGCACCCCCATCTCATAGGTTCGTTGCGATACGGAATAAGACACGACTCCATAAACGCCGATGGTCGCCAGGAGCAGCGCCGCCCCTCCGAAGCAGATGAAGAGCCACATCAGCGAACGCGAGGGCGAGGCCGATGCGGTGACCGCCGCCTCCAGCGTGCGGACTTCGCTGACCGGCAAATCCGGGTTCACGCCTGCCACCAGCCCTCGCAGTTCACCAGCGACCTGCGGTGCGTTCGCCGCCGTGCGCAGGATCAAAGTCATCGCCGTGGGCAGTCGCCGATCCAGACCGACTGACTGCGGGTAAGGCATATAAAAGGCCCCTCTGATCCACTCCGGCGACTTGCCGGTCAGGTCGAATTGGCGGACATCCCCGACGACGCCCACGACGGTTCTCCAACGTTGCTCCCAGACGATTCTCATGCGCTTGCCGACCGGGTCTTCGCCGGGCCAGTACTGCCCGGCCGTGGCTGCGCTCACCAGCACGACCTCGGCGGCCTTCTCTCCATCGGCTTCGGTCAAGAGCCGCCCGCTAAGCAGCGGGACGCGCAGGAGGTTGAAGTAGCCAGGCGTCACCGCTCCGGCCCAAAGCATTGGCGCAATACTTTGCCCCGGCGTCAATCGATGCCCTTCCAATTCCACCGGGAGAGCTGGCAGCTCGCTGCCGAGCGGGGTTGTGTTGGCGGCGGCCACGTCGGAGACGCCGTTGACGCCGCGCGCGCGCCGGAGCAACTCGTCATAAAGCGCGATGTAGCCCGCCCGCTCCTGACCGGCTGACCGCTGCGGATACTGTGGGTAGACCCGCACCGTGACGATCTGCTCCGGGCGGAAACCGGGATTCTCCTGCGTCAGTAGCCAGAGGCTTTTGATCAGCAGTCCCGTGCCGATAACCATGGCCACTGCCAATGCGACTTCCCCCACGACCAAGGAACTGCGCAGGCGGGCGCCGGCCAGACCAGCAGTTTGATGGCCGCGAGTCTTGAGCGAGGTTGCGAGGTCCAGCCTCGCGGCGCTGAGCGCAGGCGCCAGCCCAGAGGCCAGCCCGGTCAGGATGGCGAGCGTAGTCACGTAGGCGAAGACCTGCCAATCAATGCTGGCTGCGGTCAACAGGGCGTTGGCCCCCGGCAGCATGGACTTCAACGCTGAGAGACTGCTTGAAGCGAGAACGAGCCCCAACCCGCCGCCAACGAGCGCGAGCACCACGCTCTCCGTCAGGAGTTGGCGGACGATGCGTCCGCGCCCGGCTCCGAGCGCTGCCCGCACTGCCATTTCTCTTTGCCGGGCAGCGACTCTGGCCAGCGACAGGCTCGCCACATTGGCGCAGGCAATCAACAGAACACAGCCGACGGCGCACAGCAGCAGGAGCAACTTGCCGCGCAGGTTGCGGGTCAAATCCCCCTGCAAGGGGACGACCGTTGATTTTGCGTTCCAGTCGTGGGGCACAGAATAGGGAAACAGCGGGATGATCCGTGAAATCAGCGTGCGCAGTTCGCCCTGCGCTTGCGGCAGGGTCGCAGCCGGACGCAGGCGCGCAATCAAGGGCATCCAGCCGTGCTCCCAAAATTCGCCCTGATTGCTCGAATCAAAGCGGGCAGGCATCCACATCTGCACTTTGGGCGAAGGAAAGCTGAACTCGGGAGGCATGACTCCCACTACCTGCCGCCCGATCCCATCAATCGCTATTGGGCGACCGATGATGTGCGGATCACCGGCGAATTTGTTCCGCCACAGCGCATGACCGAGGATGACGACGCGGTCGCTTGCGGGCCGGTCTTCTCCGGCTTCAAATGTTCGCCCGATCTGCGCCGGCGCGCCGAGCAGCGCGAAGAGATTGGCTGAGACCTGGCTGCCGACCAGCCGCGCCGCTGCGCCCTGGCCGGTCAGGTTAAACTCCGAATCGGTCGTGTAGGCCGCGACTTGCATTGTCCGGCTCTGCTCCTGCAAGGCGACGATGGCGCCTTTGGGGTATGCTTCCGTCACGCGGACAAGATGGTCGGGTTCGGCGTAAGGAAGGGGCCGAATGAGCACACGATTGACGAGGCTGAAGATCGCGGCGTTACCGCCGATCCCGAGCGCGAGCGACAACACGGCAACGGCGCTGAAGCCTTGGTGCGTTCGCAGCATGCGCCAAGCGAAACGCAAGTCTTGACACAACCGTTCGAGTGACGTCCGGCCCCACACGTCGCGCGTCACCTCCTTGACTAAACCAACGTTGCCAAATTCCCGACGGGCAGATTCTCTAGCCTGCTCGGCGGTTTCACCGCGCTCCATCCGGTCGCGCATCGCCAGGTCGAGATGGCTCCGGACTTCTGCCTCGAGTTCCTCTTCCCGCCGTTGCCGCCACCACCGAGGTAACCTCATGCTTCACTCCCCCACCCTGCTCCGATTCAGGATGCCCGCCAATGCCGCTGACAGCTTCTCCCAATTGGAACGTTCCGTGGCCAACTACCTACCCGGGCATGCCCAGGCTGTAGACATTCTACGCCAAGCTATGTAGAATGTCTACAGCCCTCAGGGTGATCCGGCAACTTCAGATCACGCCAACGCGCGGCCTGATCGGGCTGAGCGCCCGGCAGGTCCGGGGCGCCGGGCGATCAGCTCGCGGCCCCACCCTCGTTGAGCAGCGTGCGGGCCTCCCACAGCTCCGGGAAGAATTTCTTGTCGAGCGTCAGCTTGAGGTAGGAAGCGCCGCTCGAGCCGCCGGTGCCGAGGCGCACGCCGATCGTCCGCTCGACCATCTGGATGTGGCGCAGCCGCCAGCCGACGATCAGCTCGTCGAACTCGGTCAGCCGCTCGCAGAGGTCGATCCAGTCGCGCTTTCCCTGCTCGTCGCGGTAGAGCGCGAGGATCGCCCGCGCGCGCGCCCGGTAGCGCTCCTCCTCGCCCGTCCCCTCGGGGAGCCCCGGCGGCGGCCCGAGCGCCCCGAGCGCTCCGAAGAAGACGTCGCGCAGCGACGGCTCGGCGAGCCGCCGCCGGAGCGCCGCCGCCGCCTCGCGCGTCGGCTCGTGGAAGCCGAGCAGCTTCTCGTCCTTCAGACCGCAGAGGAACTCGAGCTCGCGGAACTGCTCGGACTGGAATCCGCTCGCCGGCCGCAGCCGCCCGCGGAAGGCGAGGAAGTGCGTCGGGAGCATGGTCTCGAGGATCGTGAACTGCTCGACCAAAACGCGCGCCACCTCGGTGCAGCGCCGCAGCAGCCGCGCCGCCTCGTAGACCTCGTCGCGCGAGCCGGGGCTCGCCGCCGCAGCGCGCAGGTTGGCCACCACGGCGTCGAGCTCGTGGAGCAGCAGCTTAAACCAGAGCTCGTAGGTCTGATGGATGATGATGAAGAGCAGCTCGTCGTGGTGCGGCGGCGAGGACTGCGGGTGCTGCAGGCGGAGCAGCTCGGGCACGCGCAGGTAGTCGGCGTAAGTCAGCTGCTCCGCGCCCGGCTTGATCGGTTCTTCGATGCTCATGGACTCTTCCCATACTTGAAAATCGCGCCGCTCGTCCCGACCACCCAGCCGCAGTCAGGCGCGAGGAAGTAGAGGCGCGTCAGATTGGCCGACGTCGGCAGCGCGACCCGCTCCCAGTTGCGCCCGCCGTCGACCGTCCCCAGCAGCGTGCCGCGGTCGCCCCCGGCCCAGCCCACCCCCATGCCCGTGAACGCGACCGCGTTGAGCGTCACCCGGCTCCCGGACTCCTGCCTCCGCCAGTGATCGCCGCCGTCCTCGGTGGCGAGTATCGTGCCGCCCGCGCCGGCGGCCCAGCCGCGCCGCGCGTCGAGGAAGTGGACGGCCCGCAGGCCCTCGGAGGTCCCCGCGGCGAGCGCCTCCCAATTCGCCCCGCCGTCCACCGTCCGCAGGATCGCGCCGCCCGCGCCGACGATCCAGGCGCGGCGCTCGTCGACCGCGGTGACGTCGTAGAGAATCTTGCCGACCGGCGACCGCTGCTCCTGCCAGGTCCGGCCGCCGTCGCGCGTCGCCAGGATGCGCCCCAGCTCGCCGCACGCCCAGCCTGCCCGCTCGCCGGCGAAGCAGAGGCGGAGGAGGACCCGGCGCCGCGACAGCGGCGCGTCGCCCGTCCCGGCGACGGCCTCGGCCCGCTCGGCCTCGCGCCAGCTCACGCCGCCGTCTTCGCTCGCGAGCAGCGCCGAGCGCGGGCGGCCGAGCGCGTCGTCGCCGAGAGCGAAGCCGCGCCGCGCGTCGAGGAAGGAGACGTCGCGCAGGGCGAGGTCCGCCCCCGGCGCCGGCAGTCGCCGCCACGTCTCCCCGCCGTCCTCGGTGGCGAGTAGCGCGCCGCCGCCCACCGCCCAGCCGCGCCCGCGGTCGGCGAAGCTCACCCCTGAGAGGCGCGCCAGCGTCCCGCTCTTCTGCGCGCGCCAGGCCCCCGGCTGCGTGGGGACCGCCGCCGGGCTGCCGAGGCAGAGGGAGAGAGCCAGGGTGAGTCTTAAAAGCGGTGACAAGTCTTCCTCTGTGCCCCTGCGACCGTCATCTCCCGCGCCCGAAGAGGACGATCTTGACCGACTTGAGGAGCACCCAGAGGTCGAACAGGAGCGAGGCGTTCTTGATGTAATAGAGGTCGTACTGCAGCTTCTGGAGCGCGTCCTCGACCGAGGCCCCGTACCCATAGTTGATCTGCGCCCAGCCGGTGAGCCCCGGCTCGACGAGGTGGCGCTGGGAGTAGAACGGGAGGATCTCGGTCAGCTGTCTGACGAAGTAGGGGCGCTCGGCGCGCGGCCCGACGAAGCTCATCTCGCCGCGCAGGATGTTGACGAACTGCGGCAGCTCGTCGATCCGCATGCGCCGGATGAGGCGACCAACGCGCGTGATCCGGTCGTCGCCGGCCGCGGCCCAGACCGGCCCGTCCTTCTCCGCGTCGAGGTGCATCGAGCGGAACTTGATGATCGTGAAGGGCCGATTGTTCTTGCCGACGCGCTCCTGCGTGTAGAGGACCGGGCCCCGGGAGTCGAGCTTAATCGCGGCCGCGGTGAGGAGCGCTACCGGGAGCGCGAAGGCCAGGCCAGCGAGCGCGCCGCCGACGTTGAGGGCGCGGCGCGCGAGCGCCCAGGCGCGGCCGCGCCTGGCCCCGCCCGAGAAGATGATCCAGCTCGGGCGCAACATCTCGACGCTGATCTTGCCCGTGACCCGCTCGTAGAGCGCCGTCCCTTCTTCGATCGCGACGCTCCCCTGGAGCCGCAGGTCGAGCAACTGGTCAACAGGCAGGTGCCCGCGTCGGTCCTGGAGCGCGACCACGACGCGGTCGGCGCGCTCGCGGTCGACGATTTCGCCCAGGTCCCGGACGACGCCGACGACGCTCGGGTTGAAGAGGCTCTGACCGACGAGCGCCGCGTCCTCGGCGACAAAGCCGATGATGCGGTAGCCCAGGTCGCGGCGCGACATGACCTCGCGCGCCAGTTCGACGGCTGGCCCCCCCGTCCCGACGATCAGAATCCGCTCGCTCAGCCCCGGGTGGCGCAGCAGCCAGTGGATCAGCACCCGCCAGCAGGTCATCAGCCCGAGGGCGAGGATCAGGGCCATAACCATGACCCCGTTCCCGAAGCGCACCGCGCCCGAGCCGCCGCCAGCCGGCTCGAGGTAGCCGAGCAGGAGCGTCGGCCGCAGCAGGAAGACCAGCCCGAGCGTCACGCAGATGACGCCTACCGCCTGCAGCAGGTGCGTGAAGAGTTCGCGCTTCGAGCGCGTTGTCGAGACGTCGTAGAGGTCGAAGAAGTAAAAAATGAACTGGCAGACGCAGGTCGTCAGCGCGACCTTGTAAACGCCCCGCTGCTCGAAGAGGATCGCCCCCAGCCGCGGCGTGAAGCGGAGGTAGAGGCCGAGGAGGACGACCGTGAGGATGATCCCGGTCTCGACCGCGACCAGCGTCAATGTCTTGAGCCACACGCCACGCCTGATCATCTCTGTTGGCTCCGGATTATAGCCGATCTCAGGCGCACTTGGCCAGACAATGGCCCACGGATGACACGGATCAGAAACCCGTGAACATCCGTCCAATCCGTGTCATCCGTGGGCCATTCCCCGTCTCTTGAGTCGCCCGGCCCCGGGTAGTAGGATAGCTCGCGTTTCTCAACCCGGGGGGTCCATGGCGAATTCGATCTCAGTCAGCGGCGTGAGCAAGAGTTACGGCGAGTTCATCGCGGTCGACGACCTTTCGCTCGAGGTCCGCGAGGGGAGCATCTTCGGCCTGCTCGGGCCGAACGGCGCGGGCAAGACGACGACGATCC
>Ga0075431_100005714_pt1 | contig 12291 bp, 11 predicted proteins | sample RhiMetdeltSRZDD5_FD_75297 | JGI IMG/M metagenome (GOLD analysis project Ga0075431, IMG submission 75297) | Populus rhizosphere microbial communities from Tennessee, USA - Rhizosphere MetaG P. deltoides SRZDD5 | ecosystem: Host-associated > Plants > Roots > Rhizosphere > Soil | place: USA... | reverse complement strand
CGCTTGACGCTGCCGATCGGCGCACCGGCAAGGACATGATCGGCAAGGGAACCGGCGGAGACCTCTTCGCAGCGGCAGACGACTGCACCCGGCGAAGTTTCGCCGGAAAGCTCGGGATCTCGCCTGAACAATTGCCAGAGCGCCTGCTGTCGACGGCGACCGATGCCGGCAATCCTGCACTGAAGACAACGCCATTCACGAAGTGCACTTCAGCGGCTCTGGCGCGGGCGATGAGTGACCGCCCGCCGCTGAACTGGGCATCGGCGAGCCGGCTTGCCGGCAGGTCGAGCTCGGAGATTGGCTGCTTGTAGAACTGGCCTCCCAAAACCGGTCGCTCATCGACCAGCATCACCTTGACGCCCGTCTCGGCTGCCGTGATGGCTGCCGAAAGACCGGCGGGGCCGCCGCCGACCACCAGCACGTCGCATCGACGCGGCATCGCTAACGGCACTCTGCTTGGCACCTTCACGCGCTTGGCGCAGGGCACTCCCTGCCCTTCCACCTGCATGCCCGATTCGACCTTGGTCATGCAGGCCCGCCGGCTCGGCGTGCCGTTGATCTGGACCAGGCAGTCCTGACAGACGCCCATGCCGCAAAACAGCCCACGTTCACCACCGCTCCGTATACGACGCAATGAAAGAATGCCGGCTGCAGTCAATGCTGCAGCGACGGTCTCGCCCTTGCGGGCTTCGATCCGCTTGCCTTCGAAAGTGAAGGTCAGGCGATCGGCGCCGAGTGGCGCGAAGCGCGCGCGCATGTCAGCTGCGTTGCCGTCGGTAGGCGAGAAGTGCCATCAATTCGCGATCTCGCCAGCCGACGCGCTTGTCCCAATCCTCGAGCGGCAGGGCGGCGCGCCTGTCGGCAACCACGGCGTCAATGGTTTCCTCGGTCCAGCTTTGATGCTCGCCGCGCTCGGCACCCATTCGGATGTAAGCGGGAAGCATGCGCTGCGCATGCGCGGCGATGCCGCCGCGGGTGTTGAGATCGATCGACTCGAAGGGTCCGACGACGGACCAGCGGAACCCCAATCCGTCGCGCACCAGCCGGTCGATATCGGCAGCGTTGGTGGCGCCTTCGGCAATCAGCGCATAGGCCTCGCGGAGCAGAGCGCCCTGCAGGCGATTGAAGATGAACCCGTCCTTCTCGATGCGCAGCATGATGGGTGAGAGACCGCAGCTGCGCATCAGGGCTTCGCTCTTGTCGATCGCCGCCGGATCGGTGAACGGTGCCGGGCATATCTCGGCGATACGCAGCAGAAACGGCGGATTGCCGGGATGGATCACCAGGCAGCGCTCACGCCCCGGCAGGATCGCGGCGATCTGAGAGATGGGGATGAAGGAGGAAGAGCTGGCGATCACGCAATCATCGCTGGCAAGCTTGGCCAGCCTTGCCAGGACCTCGAGCTTTGCATCGCGATTCTCGGGGATGCATTCCTGCACATGCGCCGTCCCGACGACTGCCGTCGCGAGGTCGGTGGTGAAGCTGACGCGGCCTGCAATGACCGCCGGCGGCTCGTTCAGCAGTCCGAACCCGGCAAGCTCGTCAAGCCGGCCTGCGACGACCCGCTTAGCCTCCTCGAGATGAGCGGCGGCGATGTCGTGCAGCCGCACCATGCGCCCAGCGCTCGCGAAAACGATTGCCCAACCCGTGCCGATGCTTCCCGAGCCGATGACCGCAATGCTATCCGTGTTCATGTCGACAGGCTGTCTCCAAGACGCGATTGGCCTATAGGCTAGGATATGTTTGCAGCGCTTGGAACACCGCACAATGGGAGGCTCGCATGTTCGAATTGACCGGCAGAACCATCCTGGTGACCGGCGCTTCCAAAGGTATCGGGGCGGCGATCGTCGAGGCCCTTGGCGCTGCCGATGCGCATGTGGTTGCCCATTTTGGCAGCGATCGCTCAGGCGCCGAGGCAGCCACGGCGAGAATACCGCGCGACAGGGTGAAGCTGCTTGGCGCCGATCTGGCCGATCCTGGCGCCATTGACCGGTTGTGGCGCGACGCCGTCGCCTGGCGCGGCCGGATCGATGTTCTCGTCAACAATGCTGCCGTGATGCGACTCGAGGGCGGCATCGATGACAGCGACGCGGTGTGGGACCGCGTTTGGGCGGAGGCCCTGCAGGTCAATGTGCTCGCCCCTGCCAGGTTGATGCGCCATGCGGTGCGGCACTATCTCGAGCACCGGGGCGGCATTCTCGTCACCCTGTCGAGCTGGGCAGCTCAACGCGGCCCCGGAAACCCGGCGCTCATCGCCTATGCGGCGTCGAAAGGAGCAGTCCTCTCTGCCACCAAGGCAATTGCCCGCAACTATGCCAAGAACAACATCCTCGCCTTCGGGGTGGCGCCGGGCGTGGTCAGGACGCGGCTGTCGGAGCAGGCCTCGGCGGCGACCGGCGGCGAGGCCGCGGTGACGGCGACGCTTGCCATGGGCGAATGGGTTCCGCCTTCGGATCTCGGAAGCCTGATCGTGTTCCTGTCGAGTGGCGCCTGCCGGCATCTCTCGGGCGCTACCCTCGACGTCAATGGCGCGACCTATATCCGCTGAGTGCTGTCAGCGATCGAGCACCGCGGCACGGCGCTCGAGATAGAAGCCGTAATATTTCGGCAGGACCGCATAGGGGTTTTCGATCTTGAGCGCCTCGGCGGCATGAAACGGCCAGTTGGGATCGGCCAGGAGCTCGCGGCCCAGCGCGATCAGATCCGCATCGCCGGCCGCGAGGATCTGCTCCGCCTGCGGACCGTCGAGAATGGCACCGACCGCCATGGTCGCGATGTTCGCGCCGCGCCGGACTGCTGCGGCATAGGGCACCTGGAAACCGGGTTTCAGTCGTCGGCCCGACAGCGTCACCGAGCCGGCGATGCCTCCGGACGAGCAGTCGACCACATCGACCCCGATCGATTTGAGCTGGCGGGCGAGCGCGACCGTGTCCTCGATGGTGACACCGCCCTCGACACCGTCGATGGCGGACACGCGGTAGAACAGCGGCTTGTCCTCGGGCCACACCCGGCGGATCGCCGCCGTCACCATCAGCGGCAGGCGCATCCGGTTCTCCAGGCTACCGCCGAACTGGTCCGTACGCTGATTGGCAATCGGCGAGAAGAACGAGTGCAGGAGATAGCCATGGGCGCCATGCACCTCGACGATGTCGAAGCCGGCGGCGAGTGCGCGCCAGGCTGCCGCGACGAAGCTTTGGACAATCTCGTCTATTTCCGCCTCGGTGAGCGGATGCGGGACCGGATTGCCATCCTTCTCCGGCAACGGGCTGGGGCCGACCGTCCCCCAGGGTTCCTCCCCATCCGCTGCCGTTAGCGCCCGCGCGCCGTCCCAGGGACGTGTGGCGCTGGCCCGGCGCCCGGCATGGGCCAGCTGGATGCCGGAAAGCGCCCCATATTTGTGATGGAGATCGGCGATGCGCCTCAACCCGGCAATATGGGAATCGTCGTAGATGCCGGTGCAGCCATGGGTTATGCGGCCGTGACGCGTGACTCCCGTGGCCTCCACGAAGACCGCTGCCGGGCCGCCAAGCACCAGCCGTCCATGATGGATGAAATGCCAGTCCTGCATGTGACCGTCGACGGCCTGGTACTGGCACATCGGCGACACGACGATGCGGTTTCGCAATTGGCAATTGCGAATGCGCAACGGCGTAAAGAGAAGAGGAGCGGGCATTGGCAGTGCGGTGCGGGCTCGATCACTCCGCTGCGGCGGCGCGGGGCTTTGCCATCGCCTCCACCACGCGGTCGAGCTCGCCTATGACCTCCATGACCTTGGCGACCCGCGCCTCGCCCTCGCTGCCGAGCGCGCGGAAGGTGGTGAGCGGCGGACGCACATCGCCCACCGGATAGCCCTGCGCTGCCGCCAGCGCCTTGGAATAGCACTGATGACCGTAGGTCGGGTGCCCCTCCTGGATGATGGCGTAGATGCGATTGATCAGCCGCTCGATGCGCTTGGCCTCCTCGAAGCGACCTTCGGCACAGAGCTCGCAGATCCGCGTCGATGCGCGCGGGATGTAGTTGCCATAGGGATTGACGTAGCCGACGGCACCATAGAGATAGGACTCGACGATGCGCTGGCCGGCGAAGACGTTCATGACGCCTTGCGTCTCCTCGACGATGTCGTAGACGCGCGCCATGTCCTGGCTCGCCTCCTTGATGTAGCGGATCTGCTCGAACGCGCCGGTGAGCCGGGCCACCAGCTTCGCCGACATGTCGACATTCGAGGTGAAGGGATTGTTGTACAGCATGATCGGCAGCGCGACCTTGTCGCAGATCGCCTGGTAGTAGGCGAAGATCTCGTCGTCGGTCGGCGTATAGTAATAGGGAGGGATGATCATCAACCCATCGGCACCGAGCCTCTCGGCCTCGACGCTGTAACGCACGGCATGCGGCGTGTAGGCGTTCATGGTGCCGACCAGCACCGGAACGCGCTTGCCGACATGCTTGACGGTCTCCTCGACGAATTCGGTGCGCTCGTCCTCGCCGATGGTCAGAAACTCGCCCGAAGTGCCGAGGATGATCAGTCCCGGCACCCCCTCGGCGAGCTGCCAGTCGACGAAGCGCCGCCATGCTGGAATGTCGATGCGGCTGCCATCGGCGGTGAAGGGAGTGATGTTGACGGCGAAACTGCCGCGAAACGGCTGGGTCATTGGCGGCCTCCGGAGCGATCGATCGCGCATTTCGTATGCAACTTGCCTACAAGAAAGTAACACTCCAAAAAGGGTCGGGAAAGGTGGAGAACCGGGGGTCGCATGGCTGCTCTGCGGACCGATATTCTGGTTGTAGGTGGCGGGATTGCGGGCTGCGCCATCGCCTACTTCCTCTCTCGGCAGGGGGCTGAGGTCACGCTTGTCGAGCAGCATGACGTCAACAGTCTTGCCTCCGGTTCGAACGCCGGAAGCCTGCACGCCCAGATTCCCCATGAGCCGTTTCTCCTCGAGGGCGAGGGGTGGGCGCGGCGGTTCGCGCCGGTGGTCCCGCTGCTCGTCGAATCCATCGCGCTGTGGAAAGCCCTGTCCGCGGAGCTTGGCGTCGATCTCGAGGTGACGACGCCGGGCGGACTGCTGGTGGCGGAGACGGATGCCGAGATGAACGACATCCGCCGGAAGTCGGCGATCGAGCGCGCCAGCGGCCTCGACGTCCACCTGCTCGGGCGGCAGGAGCTCGAAAGCATCGCCCCCTATCTCACGCGCAATGTGGCGGGCGCAGCCTTCTGCCCGCTCGAAGGCAAGGCGAATCCGCTGGTTGCGACGCCTGCCTTGGCAGCCAAGGCCCGCGCCATGGGTGCGCGGATGCTCAGCCGCACCACGCTTGTGAAGCTTGAAACCGGCCCGCAGGGCTTCGTCGCGACCACCGACAAGGGCCGGATCGAGGCGCGGCGGGTGGTGAACTGCGCCGGCGCCGGGGCCGGAAGGCTCGCCGCGCAGATCGGACTCGATTTTGCGATCGACGGGTTCCCGATTCAGGTCAGCGTCACCGAGCCGGTGGCGCCGCTGATCGACCATCTCGTCTATGCCGCCGGCGACCGGCTCACCTTGAAGCAGAGCCACCATGGCGGCTTCCTGATCGGCGGCGGCTGGCCGGCGCGGCTCGACGAGACGACCGGCCGGCTGCAGGTCGATCCCAAATCCCTGGCCGGCAATCTTCGGGTGGCGTTGCGGCTCGTTCCCGATCTCGCTGGCGTCCAGCTGCTCCGGACTTGGCCTGCCATCGTCAACGGCACCGCCGACTGGCTGCCGATCCTCGGCGAAACCTCCTCGGTCCGCGGCTTCTTCATGTGCGTGGTGCCCTGGCTCGGCTTCACCGGCGGGCCGGCGGCGGCGCGGCTCGTGGCCGACCAGATCCTCGGGCGCAAACCGCCGGCAGGTCTCGCATCGCTCCTGCTTTAGCCCCGGGCTGTTGTCAAGGTCGATGCTTGCACCTACGCTGAAAACGCGATGAAGAGGCCGGCGAGCAAAGGCACGGGAAAGGGCACGAAGACCCGGCGCAGGCCGCGCGGCACCGGCGCAAGCTCGGTCTATGAGAGCCTCAAGACCAAGATCTTGAACCTCGAGCTCAAGCCGGGGACCCTGCTCGATGAAACAGAGCTGAGCCGGCACTATCATCTGTCGCGCTCACCGGTTCGCGAGGCGCTGATCCGGTTGTCGGCCGAGGGTCTGGTGGAGACGCCGCGCAACCGCTCCTCGATGGTTTCGCAGTTGGATTTCTCCGCCCTCCCCGCCTATTTCGACGCAATGCAGCTGCTCTACCGCTTGTCCGCGCGGCTCGCTTCCAAGAACCGCAGCCAGGCCGGCGTTGCCATCCTGAAGGAGATCGAGAGCGCGCTCGAGCGCGCCCATGAGCGCGTCGATGTGCTGAGCATCGTTCAGCTCAATCGCGATTTCCATGCTGCCATCGCCGACATGACGAGAAATCCGTTCATCATGAATTGGATGAAGACGCTGCTCGATCAGGGCCAGCGCGTCTTCCGCCTCTACCTCGCAAGCTTCGGCGACCGCGTGCCGCTTCCCAAGCTCAGCCAGCATCATGCGATGATCCGCGCGATCGAGCGGGGCGACGCGGATGCGGCGGAGCGGGCCGGCAAGGCCGATGCCCAGGGCCTGATCGAGGAGGTCGTGCATGCATTGGGGAACCTGCCCTCGGCCGATCTCGATCTCTCGGAGGTGGCGGAGCGGGCCGTCCGGCGGATCATCTAGTTCCTTTGTCTCAGGATCTTGCCGAAGAATTCGCGCGCCCGATTGGTCTGCGGCCGCTCGATGATGTCGTGCGGCGGACCGATCTCGACCACCTGGCCCTTGTCCATGAACACCATCCGCGAAGACACCTCGCGCACGAAATTCATCTCGTGGCTGACGATCAGCAGGGTGATGCCTTCGGCCGCAAGGGCGCGTATGGCGTCGAGCACCTCATTGACGAGCTCGGGATCGAGCGCCGAGGTCACCTCGTCGAGCAGCAGGATCTCCGGCTTGAGCGCAAGCGCACGGGCGATCGCCACCCGCTGCTGCTGGCCGCCCGAAAGCTGATCCGGATAGGCCTTGAGCTTGTCGCCAAGCCCCATCCGCTTGAGGATCTGTACGGCGGTGGCCTCGACCTCGGATCGCGGACGGCGCCTGATTTCGACCGGAGCGATGGTGACGTTGCGCAGCACGTCCATGTTCTGGAACAGATTGTACTGCTGGAAGACGATCGCCATGCGATCGCGCGCCTGCCGCAGGCTCGCCTTGTTGGCGTAGTTCACCGCATCGCCATCGAGTATGACCTCGCCGCTCGCGGGCAGGGTCAGACCGACCAGGACGCGCAGCAGGGTCGACTTGCCGGAGCCGGAGGGACCGACGATCGACACGACCTCGCCGCGCTCGACCGTCAGCGAGATGCCGGAAAGAACCGGCGCCCTACCGTAATTCGCGCTCAGGTTTCTGATGTCGAGGTGCGGCAAGACGGTGCTCCAGCCAGGCGCCAAAACGGCTGAGAGGATAGGACATGACGAAGTAAAGCAGGGCAACCGTCCCGAACACAAGCAGACCCGAGAAGCCCTGGTTGTTCAGCTCCTTGCCGCGGAAGGTGAGCTCGAACACGCCGATCTGCGATACCAGCGAGGTATCCTTGACGAAGGCGACCATGAAGACCACGGCCGGTGGGAGGATGACCGGCCATGACTGCGGCACGATCACCTTGATGAGGGTCTGCCAGCGACTGAAATTCATGGCAGTCGCCGCTTCGATCTGCTGGCGTGGAACGGATTCGAAGCCGCCGCGAATGATCTCCGATGCGTAGGCGGTGGAGTAGATGGAGATGGCGGTCAGCGCGACCAATACCAGCGATGCTCCCTTCACGAAGGCCGCGATGAAGAACAGGACCAGATAGGTGATGACGAGAAACGGGATCCGCCTGAAGGTCTCGACGAAGAGGATCGCGAGGACCCGCCAAGGCAGCCCCCACCAGCCGGGCGACAGCCGCATATAGACGACGATGAAGGCGAGGAGAAAGCCGAGGCCGCAGCCGAAGAAGGTGAGCGCCAGCGTCATCCCCATCGCTTCGGCGAGAAACCACAGATTGAGTGGGCTGAGGAAGCGCGGCAGCTGCTCGATCACGCGGTCCATCAGAAGATCCTCGCGCGCACCCGGAACGCCCAGCGACCGAAAAATGCCAGCGACAGGGAGGCGATGAACGTCAGCAGGATATAGATGCCGGCGACGACCGTGAACATTTCGATATGGCGGTAATTGTCGGATGCGATGTTGTAAGCCTGACCGGTCAGCTCGTTGACCCCGAAGATGCTCGCCATGGACGTGCCGAGCATCAGCACCACGAAATAATTGGCAAGCGCCGGGTAGATGACTTTGGCGATGTGGGGCAGGATCACATGGCGGATTTGCTGCCAGCGGGCAAAGCCGAGAGTCTCGGCGGCTTCAAGCTCGGTGCGGTGGACCGAGATGAAGCCGGCGCGCATGATCTCGGCCAGATAGGCGCCGGTGTTGAGGGTGAGCCCGACAATGACGCAGGTGACATTGGACCACAGCACGCCGATCTCGGGCAGGCCGTAATAGAGGAAATAGATCTGGATCACCGCCGGCGTGTTGGTGAAGAACACGATGAAGCTGTTGGCCAGCCAACGCACGACCCCCGAGCCGTAGACCTTGAAGGCGGCGAGGAGCAGCCCCAGCAACGCCCCGCCCCAGAAGCTGAGGACGCCGATCTCGAGCGACAGAAGCGCGCCTTGCCAGAGCTCCGGCAAGCGGGCAAAAACCACGCCGAACTGAAAAGTGTAGTTCATGCCCGCCGCTGATGATGATCAGAAATAGGGCTGAGCTGGCACCTTCATCAGCGGATCGGAGTTGAAGAACTTCCGCCACTGCTCATCGACGAAGCCCGAGGACTGCAGCTTGTAGAGCGTGATGTTGAGGACGTCGCGAAGTGCATAATTGCCCTTCTGAACGCCGATGCAGTCCCAGCCCACATCGATCTTCTCGTCGAGCACCACCCATTTCACGTCGCTGTGGTTCTTCGTGAAGGCGGTGAAGAAGTCGAGCATCTCGACCAGGGCATTCGCGCGGCCCTGGGCGATCGCCCGCACCGCATCGGCACTCGAGTCGACGATCTCCATCTTGGCCTTGGGGAGATTCTCCTTCGCCCAGTCGATGGTCCAGGCGCTGCGGACATCGACGAGGGTGTATTTCTCGTCATTGAGCTCCTGCCACTTGCTCACCGGGTTTTTGTCCGTCGTCAGCACGCCCATGACCTCGGTATGGAGCGGCACGGTATACTCGATCACCTTGGCGCGTTCGGAATTGCGCGTCAGCCCGCCAAGCGAGATGTCGATCGTGTCGGCAACGAGGAAGGGCACGCGTTGCGCCGTCTCGGTCGGCACCCATTCGGGCTTCAGCTTCAACTCCTCGGCGATCTTGGTGCCGATGGCGATATCGAAGCCTTCGAAATCGCCCGAAGCGCTGCGTTGGCTGAAGGGTGGCGAGTTCGGATTGATGCCGATCCGCAGCACCCCGGCCTTTACGATGTCGTCCAGGCTCTTGGCATTTGCCGCGGAGACGAAGAAACCGGCTGCCGTGACCGACGACAGGGCACCCAAGGCACGGCGCGAGAATTTCACACTCATCGAGCACTCTCCCTATCTTTTTATGCGGATGTTGGATGAGGATGGGCAGGGCGTCAACCGTATACTCATTGTATACACGCAGCCGCCGAAACCCGCATGATCGCCACTTCGCCGGGGCCGGTGACGATCCGCATATGGCCTTGAAGCGCCTGGTCGAGCGCCGGATCGCCGGTATCGAGCAGCAGCCGGCGGGCTTCCAGGCAAGCGAGCTTGCGCGCCCCTGCCAGGACGATGAGCCTGTCGCGTCCGGCCCGCCGGATGGCGCTCGCGCCGATCGGCTGACTGCCGCGGCCAAAGATGAACCCCTGTCCGCCGGTCACCCCGACGATGATGCTGATCTCTAGACCGGCGGAAAGCCGCATGAGATCGGCCTCGGCGAGATCCTTGCCGACGAGCTTGCGGTCGATCACCAGGTCGACGCCGAGCAGCGTTCCCTTGAGACCGAGCGCTGCCAGCACGCGCTTGGCAGTGCGCCCGGGTCCGACCACATAGGCCATGCCGGGCTGCATCGCGTGAGCGATCTCCGAGGCAGCGGCATCGATCGCCGGATCATCCTCAGGTAGCGCCGCGATCTTGGCGCCCTGAAGGAGGTTGCGCTCATAGGGGACGGACGCATAGCCATGGAGCCGTGCAGCGGGGCGCCCCTGCCGGACTTGAGCCTCGTCGATGTCCATGATCTCGCAATTGCGCAAGCCGATGCGCTTTCCGCGGTCCTCGACAAAGAGCGCCGTGAGCATGCCGGCCGCCTCGGGACTGACGGCGAACACGGCCGAGTGCATTTTGACGCCGGTCGGAATGCCGAGAAGAGGCGTGCCTGCGCCCGCGCCATCATGGACATCGCGCGCCGTGCCGTCGCCACCCGCGAACAGGATCAGTGCGCAACGGCGCTCGGCCATGGCTCGGGCCGCCCTGACCGTGTCCTCCGCGGTCGTTGCCGCGTCGCCGGCCCCGACCACCGCGGGCAGCAACCCCAAGCGGCGCGCCGCATCCTCTCCCATCGCGCCCGCCGCAGCGACGAGCTCCAGGCGATGCCGCAGCGGCAATAGCTTGTGAAGGGCACGCACGGTCCGCAGATGCGCCACGGGCTCGGCGCCGCGGCGGCGCGCTTCCTCGAGGATCTCCGGCCCGTCGGTGCCCTTGAGACCCACGCTTCCGCCCATTCCGGCGATCGGATTGACGATCAAGCCGATGCGCCAGCGATGATCGCCTCGCATTCGATCTCCACCAGATAGCCGCCGATGAGATGGGACACCGCTATCAGGGTGTTGGCCGGGCGGATCTCGGCGAAATACCGGCCATGGACCCGCGACACCTCCTCCCAGTGGTCGGCCTTCGCCAGATAGATGCGGGTCAGTACGACATCCTCGAGACCCGCACCGAGCGCCGACAGGGCGGCGGCGATCTTGTCGAGTATATGGGCGGCCTGGCCAGCCGCATCGCCGGGGCTGATCATCTCTTCGGCGCCGTGGGTCGCGGTGGTGCCGGACACCAGGACCCGATCACCGCGGCGAATGGCGCGACAATAGCCGGCAATTCCCTCCCACACGCTTCCGGAGTCGATGCGCCAGAGGTTCTCACCCAATTGTTCGACCTCATGGAGCTTCGCGACGTCCCGCAGGTGGTGCGAGAGATCCCCCGATGCGGTCAGAAAGGGCGCCTTGCGATATTCATCGCCGCAGTCGCCGGGAATGCGCCGGGCCGCGGCAAAACCTTCCTCCAGGGTGGCGAGATCCTCCGAATCCAGCGTGAAATCGAAAAGGTGAAGATTGTCGTCCCGGTGCTCGCGCTCGCACAGCCGGGCGCCGACGATCACCGCCGCGACCGACCGCTGTTGCAGCACCCAGCGCGTCGCCACATTGGCGATCGAGACCTCATGGCGCTTAGCGATCGCCGCGGCGCTGGCGAGGATGCGCTGAAACGGCGCCCAGCCGCCGCTTGCCGCAATGAAGCGGCCATATTTCATCTTGCTCCAGTCGCTGACGGCGGCAGGTTCGGGCGCATCGAGCCACGACTCGGAAAGAAATCCGCCGCACAATGTGCCATAGGCAAGAAGCCTGATGCCGCTCTCAGCGCAGAAGGCCTGCATGTCCTCGGCCGCCCGCCGATCGATCAGGGAGAAGCTCACCTGGTTGCTGGCGATCGGGATCCCGCTCTTCACCAGAATCCTCAGATGATCCGTGTTGAAGTTGGTCACGCCGATCGCGCCGATCAGGCCCTGTTCCTTGAGTTTCGCAAGGGACCGCATGGCGTCGAGATAGGCCGGATGCTCATACATCCACCAGTGGAATTGCATGAGGTCGATACGCTCGACATCCATCCGCTCGCATGCGCGCTCGACGGCGGCGCGCACCAGCGCGGGATGCATGATGTCGGGTTCCGGGCACCATTTGGTGAGAGCCCGGAAAGGAGCGACCACGCCGTCGCGCTGCTTGCGCGACAAGGCACCGACGATCAGCTCGGCGCTGCCATAATGGTCGGCCATGTCGAAGGTGTCGAACCCGGCCGCGACATAGCGGGCAAGTTCGTCCGAGGCAGCGTCCGGATCGAGCAGGCGTCCGTCACGCTCCAGATCGGCCACCTGCCACAGCCCGGTCACGATGCGGCTGATGTCGAGGCCGGGGGCGAGCTCGATGCGCTCCGGACGTCCCGCCTTCATCGGCGGTGCTTGCGCAGAAAGGCAC
>Ga0075431_100005711_pt1 | contig 12294 bp, 13 predicted proteins | sample RhiMetdeltSRZDD5_FD_75297 | JGI IMG/M metagenome (GOLD analysis project Ga0075431, IMG submission 75297) | Populus rhizosphere microbial communities from Tennessee, USA - Rhizosphere MetaG P. deltoides SRZDD5 | ecosystem: Host-associated > Plants > Roots > Rhizosphere > Soil | place: USA... | reverse complement strand
GGCCGGTCGGCTCGTCGATGACCGACCACAGCGACGGGAACGACGTCATGTAGCTGCCGGGAAAGGTCTCCATGGTCTTCCAGATCCAGGCCCGCACCTCGTCGCGACCGTGCATGGTGCCCGCTGCGTGTTCAACGTAAGTCACGTCGGGTGTGTACTGCTCAACCCAGGGATCCCAGTCGCGGCTCTGCGCGGCCCGATCGACCGTCGCCTCGAATGTCTCGAACGCCGCGGCCAGCTCGTCGCGGGTGAACGTCTTGCTCGTCACAACCAGAACTAGAACACGTTCTACCCACGTTTGTCGAGCGTCGGTCGTATCGTCAGACACGTGAAGGCCCTGCTCGGGCTTGCCTTCGCGCTCGCTGTTTTCGCCGGATGCGCGCCGAATCCGCATGAACCCGACTTCGCGGGGCTGGTGTACATCGGCAATGGCCGCCAACTCTTTCTGAACTGTCAGGGCACCGGATCGCCGACGGCCTTCATCATTCCCGGCAAGGGAAGTTACGCCGCGGAGTGGAACGTCGTGGTGCCCGTCCTCGCGAAGACCACCCGCGTCTGCGCCTACGACCGGCCCAACACGCGACCCGACGGACCAGAGCGGTCCACCCCTGTCCCTCAACCGCACACAGTCCAGCAGGACGTCAACGACATCGTGAAACTGATTGTCGCCGCGGACCTTTCAACACCGATGGTCGTGGTGTCACATTCGTATGGCGCGCTCATCGCCGACCTGCTATCGCGGACCCACCCCGAGTTCGTCAGCGGTCTCGTGTTCGTGGATCCGACGTCGGAGTACTTACCGAGGCTGGGCAGACCCGATCAGGACACCGAGTTCGACCGGGAGGCACGGGCACCGGCGCCGAATGCGCACGGTGAAGGGTTTCTCGCCGCGGACGCGTTCGCTCGGCTCAAGGCGGCGCCTGCGCCACCGCTGCCGAGGGTGCCCGCTGTCGTGCTCAGTTCCGACAAGTTCCCGCCGCCCACTGACCTGACGCCCCAGAGCTACACCAAGTTCCAGGTTCACCGAGCGAACAGCGTGCTGGCCGAGACCCTCTGGGCGGACAACCTGATCGTCGCCGGCAGCGGGCACGACGTGATGCTTTATCAGCCCCAAGTTGTCGCCGACAAGATCGTCGCGATCGTGGAGAAGGTCCGCTTGGGGCCTATGCCGCGCTGAGCACCTGTCGGTCGCCGAGCGGGCTTTGCAGCGGCACGACGAGCGTGCCGGTCACCGCAAGCATGATGCACATGCGGCCGGCGGACGCGGGCAACGAACCACCTTTCAGGTCGATCGTGACCGTGTCGGCCGTCTCGTGAGCGGTCGCATGCACGCCGTTACAGGCGGGTGTGCCGGTCGTGAAATGCACCGCCACGGCGCGATCGTTGCCGACCCGACTCCACGACTCGACCGGCATCGGATGCGGATCGACGATCGCCGGGTTGTCCGTGAAAGCGACGCCTTCGGCATCGGTTGCCTCGGGTGGCGCGACCGGGTCGGCCGACGCTGACGGGGCACTCCACGCGGCGAGCACCACGCAGACAGCGAGCACGACTGACCGCATGTATTTACGGTAGCGACAGCCGCGGATTAATCAGGCACGCCACGCGGTTATAAAGGCACTATGTCGCATCAATACAACAAAAATCCTGCGGCGGTCGGCGCGCTCTCGCCAGAGCAGTACAACGTGACGCAGAAGAACGGCACCGAACGCCCCTTCACCGGCGAGTACTGGGACAACCACGACCCGGGCATCTACGTCGACGTGGTGTCGGGCGAGCCGTTGTTCGCCTCGGTCGACAAGTTCGACAGCGGCACGGGTTGGCCCAGCTTCACCAAACCGATCGATGCCGAGAACGTCGTCGAAAAGCGCGACTTCTCCCACCTGATGATCCGCACCGAGGTCCGCTCCGCACACGGCGACAGCCATCTCGGTCACGTCTTCACCGACGGACCACGGGCCGAGGGTGGGTTGCGCTACTGCATCAACTCGGCTTCGCTGAGATTCATCCACCTCGACGATCTCGAGGCAGAGGGCTATGGCGATTACAAGGCTTTGTTCAGTAAGTCGGCCTCAAAGGAGGAATCAGCGTGACTGAATACAAGAAGGCGATCCTGGCCGGCGGCTGCTTCTGGGGCATGGAGGAGCTGATCCGCAAGCAGCCCGGCGTCGTATCGACTCGCGTCGGCTACACGGGCGGCGAGAACGCGAACGCGACCTACCGCAATCACCCGGGCCACGCCGAGGCCATCGAAATCACCTATGACCCGTCGCAGACGGACTTCCGCAATCTGCTGGAGTTCTTCTTCCAGATCCACGATCCGACGACGCGCAACCGGCAGGGCAACGATGTCGGCACCAGCTATCGGTCGGCGATCTTCTACGCCGACGATGAGCAGAAGCGCATCGCGCTGGACACCATCGCCGATGTCGACGCGTCAGGGCTGTGGCCCGGCAAGGTGGTCACCGAGGTCACCCCGGCGAGTGACTTCTGGCAAGCCGAGCCGGAGCATCAGGACTACCTCCAGCGTTTCCCGACGGGCTACACCTGCCACTTCCCGCGGCCGGGCTGGAAACTGCCGAAGCGGGAGACACAGCAAGCCTAGGCGGCCGCTGACTCGCGGCGGCGCACGACGATGCGCCCGCCGTCCTTCGGTGTGAACGCGATGCCCCGGAAATGGATCTTCTCCTCTGGGGCGTCGTCGGTCTCAATCACGAAGTGCCGCAAGATCGTTCGCAGCACCACGTCCATCTCGACGTTCGCAAACGCGGCTCCGATGCAGCGGCGGGTGCCGCCACCGAACGGGATCCACGCCGTCGGTGTCCTGGTGCCGACGAAGCGGTCCGGGTCGAAGCGCTCGGGATTCGGGAAGACATCGGCGTTGGCGTGCACGTTGGCGATCGCGATCATCACCGTATAGCCGTGGGGAATTCGCCAGTCGCCGAGATCGAAGTGCGGCGCCTGAACGTGCCGCCCGGAGAAGTCGATCACGGTCCGGTTCCGCTGCAGCTCTTGAATGGAGGCCTGGCGGAACTCGTTTCCGCCGTCGTCGTTCTCGTCGACCAGCTTGGCGAGAACGTCAGGATGCCTGCGCAACCGCTCGAACGCCCAACCCAGCGTCGACGCAGTTGTCTCGTGCCCGGCGCCCAGCAGCGTCAGCAGTTCGTCCGAGACGTCCTGGCGCGACATCGGGGTGCCGTCCTCGTAGGTGCTACGCAGCAGCAGCGCCAGAATGTCGGTGCGCTCGTCGAGGTGCGGGTCGGCGTGGGCCTTGTGGATCAGCGCGAAGACCGTGCGGTCGAAGTTGCGGCGGAACTCCTCCAACCGGCCCCACGGGCTGCGCCGCCCGGTGCTGAACGGCGGCTCCGGCAGGGTGGCCATCCGCGACCCCAGCTTGGCCCAGGGCGGAATGATCTCGCGCAGGAAGTCGAGTTCAGCGCCCTCGGCCCCAAACACGGTGCGCAGGATGACATTCAACGTGATCCTGTTCATCGGTTCGAGCGTCCGGAACTCCACGCCCTCCGGCCACATCGCCGTCTCGCGCAGCGTCTCCTCTTCGATGACCTTTTCGTAGTTCTTGATGCTCTGACCGTGGAACGGCGGGGCCAGCAGCTTGCGGCGAGCCCGGTGCTCCTTGCCGTTCAATGCGAATACCGAACCCGGTCCGAAGATCCTGCTGAGGTTCGGCTGCACGTTGATCAGGTCGTCGGTACTCGCAAGGAACACCTGCCGGGCCAGCGCGGGATCGGACACGACCACACTGCGGCCGAAGAACGGGACATTGATGGCGAAGACGGGGCCGTAACGCTTCAACGCGTATTGCAAGAACGGGCGGCGAAAGGCCGACATCAGGACCATCTGTACGGCCTTCGGCAGGCGCACGACCGGCGGCATCTTGCCGACAGTCGTCGGGGTTGTTGCTTCGGCGGTCACTGCGGTCTCAGTCATGGGTGAATCACTCCTGGCCGTTTCCCTGGTACTTCGGTGTACCGTGGGTGTTTGTAGTACGGTACCGCTTGGTACCAGATAAGCGCAAGGGCTTCAGGGAGGCGAAATGACGACAGCGCTCGACAAGGCGGCGTCGGTCGACGACGCCTTCCGAGACCGGCTGCTCGACGGGCTGGCCGCATCGATCGGTGAGCGCGGCTATCGCGACACGACCGTCGCCGACATCGTCCGGCACGCACGCACGTCGAAGCGCACCTTCTACGAGCAATTCGCCAGCAAGGAAGAGTGCCTGATCGAGCTGCTGCGCAGAAACAACGAGGACCTGATCGCCAGCATCCAGGCGGCCGTCGACCCCGAGGCGGACTGGCAGCAACAGATCCGTCAGGCGGCCGGGGCCTACGTCGACCACATCGGGTCACGCCCGGCGATCACGCTGAGCTGGATCCGCGAGGCGCCCGCCCTTGGGGCGGTGGCGAGGCCGTTGCATCGGCTCGCCATGGAGGCGCTCACGGATATGCTCGTCGACCTCACCGACAGCCCCGGCTTCCGGCGCGCGAGCCTGGCGCCGATCTCCCGCCCGCTCGCGCTGATCCTGCTGGGCGGGTTGCGGGAACTGACCGCGCTGTTTGTCGAGGACGACCGCGACGTGCAAGGCATAGTCGAGCCCGCCACCGCGGCCGCGACCGCGATCCTCGGCCCTCGCTAGCGCAACATCAGCCGCGCCGACTTCTCCAACCTCTGCGCGATATCCGCGTATGACGCGTAGCCCATCCCCGCGCGCACCAGCGCTCCGGAATAGAGCATGTCCAGCGAGTCGATGATGTCCGGATCAGTATCTGGCCCGAGCGCGGCGGCGAGCCGATCGCGGATATCGCGCCCGATGCGCAGCCGCAGCACCTCGACGTCTGGATCTTTGCCGAGGAGCGCATTCGTTACGGCACAAGCGAACTCGGGCTCGTCGGCGACCAACAGCGAGATCTCGCGAAGCACGTCGACAACGCGCGCGGCCGCATCGCCCGAGTCGTGCGCCGCGGGTGGGGCCGCGGCCAGCCGACGCCAGAACACCTCGGCGACGAGATGCTCCTTCGACGAGAAGTATGTGTAGGCGGTCGCCGCCCCGACTCCGGCCTCGGCGGCTACCCGCCGCACGGTTAGACCGGCAAATCCTTCGCGGCTCAAGAGGTCCAGTGCGGCACGGCCGAGGCGATCGACAGTGTCGGCCTGTTTGGCGGTCAGGCGGCGCCGAGTCGACTCCAAGACCGGATCGGACACGTGTCCGGACGCTACTACAACCACCATCTACCAGCAACGGTAAGGTAGCCGCCGATGAGCCGCACAGACGAACTCTTCGCCCTGGCCGAGCAGGTCACGGGCTTCATGCCCGCCGACGAGGGCCGCACGCTGTTCGACACCGCCGTCCGTTATCTGGGTGACGGCGCCGGCGTCGAAATCGGCACGTACTGCGGCAAGTCCACCGTGCTGCTGGGGGCCGCGGCGCAGCAGAGCGGCGGGGTGATCTACACAGTCGACCACCACCACGGTTCCGAAGAGCATCAGGCAGGCTGGGAGTACCACGACGCGTCGATGGTGGACGCCGTGACCGGGCTATTCGACACGCTGCCGACGCTGCGGCACACGCTTGACACGGCGGGCCTTGACGACTACGTGGTGGCCATCGTCGGCAAGTCCCCTGTCGTCGCTCGCGGTTGGCGAATGCCGTTGCGGCTGTTGTTCATTGACGGCGGCCACACCGAAGAGGCCGCACAGCGCGACTTCGACAGCTGGGCCCGCTGGGTGGATGTCGGCGGTGCGTTGATCATCCACGACGTGTTCCCGGATCCAAATGACGGCGGCCAGGCTCCGTTTCACATCTATCAGCGTGCGCTCAGCACGGGAGACTTCCGCGAGGTCTTGGCAACGGGTTCGATGCGCGTCCTGGAGCGGACCTCGGGCACGCCCGGCCAACAGTTGTAACAAGCGACACTTTCCGTGCATTGACTCGATGCCTCGCCGGGCTATCGTCGCCGCGCCATGACCACAATTGAGCGCGAGGCACCGACGGCGGTCGTGGAGATGCCACCAGGACCGCCACTGCCTCGTGCCGTGCAAGGCGTGATAGCGGTAGCCAACCGCAGGATCGCGTTGCAGATGTTGCGTCGCCGATACGGATCGGCGTTCACGATCGACCTGCCCATCTTCGGTCAGATGGTTGTCATCAGCGATCCCAGCCACATTCGGCAGCTGTTCAGGACCGCCCCGGACATCGCGGACACAACCGACGCCAATCTCGGCCGGGTGATGGGGCCGAATTCGATGTTCGCGCTGATGGGCGAACGGCATCGCGCCCAGCGCAAATTGCTCACACCGTCGTTCAATGGCCGGCGCCTGGCCGCCTATGAAGCGATCATCGAACGCGAAGCGGCCGACGAGTTCGCAACCTGGCCCGAGGATCGGACCTTTGCGGCGATGCCGTCGATGATGCGGATCACGCTCAACGTGATCCTGCGCGCAGTGTTCGGCGCCGAGGGTCACGAGCTGGAACGCCTCCGCGAGATACTGCCGCCGGGAATCAGACTCGGCTCGATGCTCGCGTTGGCCCCTGTGCCGCAATGGGATTGGGGCCGGTGGAGCCCATGGGGCCGGTTCTACCAGTACCGTCGCGAGTACGACGCGATTGTCGACCGGCTGATCGACAAGGCTCTGGCTGATTCCGCGTTGGGTGAGCGGGACGATGTGCTGGCCCTGATGTTGCAGAGTCGCTATGAGGACGGTTCGCCGATGAGTCGTGCGGAGATCGCCGACGAGTTGATCACCATGCTGGCGGCCGGCCATGAGACGACCGCCACCACCCTCGCGTGGGCTGTCGAGCGGCTGCAGCGACACCCGCAGTTGCTCGACCGCCTCGTCGCCGACCTCGACGCCGGATCCGAGGAACTGTTGAACGCCACCATCTTTGAGATCCTGCGCACCCGCCCGGTCATCGATACCACCTTCCGTCAGGTGAAGGCCCCGACGCTGCGGATCGGTCCGTGGACCGTCCCGCAGGGACAGACGATCGTCGCCAGCATCGGGCTGCTGCATGCCGACGAATCCGTCTTCCCCGACCCCGACCGCTTCGATCCCGATCGGTTCATCTCCCGTCGCCCCGACCCCGCGGAATGGATCCCCTACGGCGGCGGTGTTCGCCGCTGTATCGGTGCAGCCTTCGCGACCATGGAGATACGCGTAGTCTTGCGAACCCTGTGGCGCAACTACACCATTCACCCGTCGACTGCCCGCGACGAAGGCCGGCAATCGCGCGGGGTGGCCATCGCGCCGTCACGTGGAGCCCTGGTCCGTGTCCGACGCCGTTAGCCTGACGTGCCGGTCAATTCCCTTAAGCCACGGTGGATCCCCATCGGCGACTGCGACGTGGGCCGCACGCCGAGGGTTCGCATGGTGGCCTCGATGTACGTCTCACTGACCTCGACGAGGATTCGAGGCCCGGCGAACTCCGATGGACAGACATCCCCGGTCCGCTCCCGCCACTCGTGAAGGAGAATCGCAAGCTCGGTGGCGATCTGCTCTACTGGCTCGGACACTTCACCTGCGAGCAGATTGTTCAACTCCGCGGGGTCCTCGCGCAGGTCATAAAGTTCGCGCGCCGGCCGCGGGCCTGCCACGAAGGGACCGACCACTTTCCCCGACGGGCTGTCCTGGACGTCCAGCGGCAGATCCACGAGATGGCGTGGCACGTAGTTCTCGATATAGCTGTACTCCTTGGTGCGAACGGCCCGGGCCGGGTCGAACGAGTCGTGATAGGTCTTCTCGGTGAACACCCGCTCGCGCACCGGTGCGGCGTCGGTGGCCGGCCGAAGCAGATTCCCGGCATGGGAGATGCCCTCGATGTCGGCGGGTATCTCGATGCCCAACAAGTCAAGCAGCGTCGGCAGCAGATCGACGCCGCTGAACAACTCGTCGTAGACACCCGGTGCGATTCCCAGCCGCGTCGGCGGGCGGAGAATCAACGAAATGCCCGTACCGGCCTCGTACAGCATCGATTTCGCTCGAGGAAACGGCTCACCGTGGTCGCTGAAAAACACCACCCATGTGTTGACGTCAAAGCCAGTCTCGGCCAGTGTGTCGAGCAGACGACCGACGGCGGCGTCGGCGACCGCGATCGCCCCGTAGAAGTCGGCGATGTCGGCGTCGACTTCCGCGATATCAGGCAGGTATGCCGGCACTTCCACATCGTCGAGTGGCGCAGGCTCATACCGCGCTCGCGACCACGGCCGATGCGTTTCGAAGAAGCCCGCGGTCAACAGAAACGGATCACCCTCCTCGAGCGGGGCGCTCTCCACGAGCCATTCCTGCGCGCGGTCGACCACGTATTCGCAGCAGGAGTTCGACACGTCGAACTCATCGAAGCCGAGCCGCGACGGGTAGGACGTCTCATGCTGCATACCGAACAGCGCGGAATACCAACCGGCTTCCGACAGAATGTGCGGTAGCGTGCGCACCCCTTCGCGGTATTCAAATCCGTGATGCGCCAGCCCGATCAGGCCGTTGCTGTGCGGATAACGACCCGTGAAGATCGCGCCGCGTGCGGGAGAACATCCAGGGGATGCCGCATGTGCGCGCGTGAAGCGGATGCCCTCGGCGGCCAAGCGATCCACACACGGGCTCGAGACGCCGGGGTGTCCATAGGCGCCGAGCCAGCGGCCCGTGTCGTGCCAGTGCACGATAAGCAGGTTGTCGCTCGTCCGACCCGTCATGCTCAACAAGTTTGCCCGAAACACGGCTGCCGGGATCGAACTTCGCTGCCTAACCGTTATGCGTGCTTGATGGCCTTGTGGCACAGGCAAGTAACCATTCATGGGTGCGTGACGATTCTTGTCCTTCGCGTGCCCGAAGGGCTGCAGTGCTGGTTTCAATGGCGATGCTGGCGGCCATGGCCGGGTTGATGCCGCGCGCCCTGGCGGATCCGGAAGCCGATGTTGTGGCGCCGCCCGACCCACCGCCTGCTGCGCCGATCGAAGTGTTCGCGCTTCCACTCCCGTTGGCGATCCCCGATGGAACGCCGGTCGGTCAGGATCCGACTCCGTTCACCGGCATTGCGCCGTTCGATCCGCCGGTGATCAATCCGTCCGACACCTCAATGGTCGGCGTCGCCATGCCGATAATCGTCGACTTCGGCACTTCCGTCGCTGATCGAGCGGCCGCCGAACAAGCGATCCATGTTTCGTCGGATCCGCCTGTCCCCGGCAAGTTTTACTGGATGAACGATTCCCAAGTGCGCTGGCGGCCATTCGACTTCTGGCCCGCGCACGCTGTGGTCAACGTCGACGCAGCAGGTACGAAGTCGAGCTTCGTCACTGGCGATGCGTTGGTCGCCACGGCTGACGACGCAACCCATCAGCTGACCATCACCCGCAACGGCGATGTGGAGCAGGTCTTTCCCATGTCGATGGGCAAGCCCGGCCACGACACTCCCAACGGCACCTACTACGTCCAGGGAAAGATGCGCGACGTCGTAATGGACTCCGCGACATACGGCCTGCCGAACACATCGCCGGATGGTTACCGGCTGCACGTCCAGCTCGCCGTTCAATTCGACAACACCGGCAACTTCGTGCACAGCGCGCCATGGTCGGCAGGCGACCAGGGCTTGCGTAACGTGAGCCACGGCTGCATCAACATCAGCCCGTCCAACGCGGAATGGTTTTACAACAACTTCGGTGTCGGCGATCCCATCGTGGTGACCAACTCCGTTGGTCTGTACGCCCAAAACGACGGCGCGCAGGACTGGCAGATCTAGCGGTCGCTGGTGGCGCAGGCGCAGTCGTATTCGCCCTCCAGGCCGCGGGGCAGGTCCGCGCCGCGGAAGATGCCGTTGGCAGGCGTGGTTCTCGATAGCGCATCAGCGGCGAGGATCATCGCCGCACCTGTCCACGTGGTGCGCTCCACCGGCCAGCGCTTGCCGTCGGCGTACACCAGTCCGGTCCAGTAGGAGCCATCCTCCTCGCGCAGATGATGCATGGCCGCGAATTGCTCGTGGGCACGCGCCGAGTCTCCGATCGCGTCCAATGCCATTACCAGCTCACAGGTTTCCGCTCCGGTGACCCATGGCCGGTCGTCGACGCAGCGGATGCCGAGCCCGGGCACGACGAAGTCATCCCACCTCTCGTCGATGCGTGACCGGGCCGCCGCGCCCCGCAGCGCGCCACCGAGCACCGGGTAGTACCACTCCATCGACCAGCGATCCTTGGTGACAAATGCGTCGGGGTGATGCGCGATCGCGTGACCCAGCTGGCCGACGGCGACCTCCCATTCGGGCTGGGGATCGTCGAAGTAGTCTGCCAGCGCCAGTGCGCACCGGATGCTGTGGTAGATGCTGGCGCATCCGGTTAGCAAGGCATCAGGTTCTGGTCCCGATGGGCTTCTGGCCCAGGAGATTTCACCGCCACTCGCCTGCAGGCCGACCACGAAGTCAATGGCCTTCGTGACTACGGGCCACATCGTCTCGGCGAACCGCCGGTTGCGGGTGATCAGCACGTGATGCCAGACGCCGGTGGCGATGTAGGCGCAAAAGTTGCTGTCGCTGTTGGCGTCTTCGATGACGCCGTTGCGCAACTGGATGGGCCAGGATCCGTCCGGCCGCTGCGCACGTCGGCACCAGTCGAACGCCGCCCGGGCCGGCTCCAGCAGCCCGGCGACGGTGAGCGCCATCGCGTTTTCCACGTGATCCCACGGATCGGTGTGGCCGGCGTCGAACCACGGGATGGCACCAGAGGATTCCTGCGTTGCGGCAATCGACTTCGCGGTCTGGCGGCACTGCGCCGGCGTCAGGGCGCCGGGCACGCCGGGAACGTCAGGAGCCAGCAACAGACACCACCGGCTTCCTGAAGTACAGCGCCACGCTCTTGCCGATCAGCGGGTTCAGCAGCGACTCTGCGGTGCGGGTGAGCCACGGTTGGCCGACCATGTCCCACACCAGCATCCTGTGGTAGGCAGCAACCGCGGGGTGGTCGTTATTCCACGTTCCCACAGCGCATTTCAGCCACCAGAACGGTGAATGCAGGGCGTGCGCATGGTGGGTGTGGGTCAGGTGCAGGCCGTGGGCAAGCACCTTGTCGCGCAGCGCGTCAGCCCGGTAGATGCGGATGTGACCGCCCTCGTTGGCGTGGTACTCATCGGACAGAATCCAGCACACCTTCTCAGGCAGCCACCGGGGTACCGAGATCGCCAGGGAGCCACCGGGTTTGAGCACCCGGACAAGTTCTGCGATAGCACGATCGTCCTCGGGTACGTGCTCGAGGATCTCCGACGCGATCACACAGTCGAAAGTACTGTTGTCGTACGGCAAGTCGAGCGCGTCACCCTTGACCGCCTCGGCCCGCGCCGACTCGGGCACCTCGCCCTGGTCTTTCATTGCTTGCAGAATCTCGTCGACGTCGTTGAGGTCGGCCGCGTTCTGGTCGAACGCAATGACGTCGGCACCGCGGCGGTACGCTTCGAACGAATGCCGGCCCGCGCCGCAACCGACATCGATCACCTTGGTGCCGGCGCCGACGCCCAGCCGGTCGTAGTCGACAGTCAGCATGCCGCCATGGCCTTCTCATAGACCGAGACGGTTTGCGCTGCAACGGATTCCCAACTGAACACCTCGAGCGCGCGACGACGTCCCGCCGCACCGAGGCGGCGCAGCTCTGTCGGGGAGTCCAGCAGCTCGCCCAGCACGCGCGTCAGCTCGTCGACGTCGGCCGGCCGTACCAGCCGTGCGCATTCGCCGTCGGCGCCGACCACCTCCGGCAGCGCACCGGCGCGGCTGGCGACAATCGGTGTGCCGCTGGCCATGGCTTCGACCGCAGGCAACGAGAAACCCTCGTATAGCGAAGGGATGCACGCTATTTCAGCCGATGCGAGCAGATCGGCCAGCTCCGAGTCGGAGAGCCCGCTGGAGCTGTGCACAATGTCGGAGATGCCCAATTCGGCGATCAGCTTCTCGGTCGGCCCGTTGGGTTCGAGCTTGGCGACCAACTGCAGTTCGAGATCGCGTTCGACACGCAACCGGGCGACTGCATGCAACAGATGGCTGACCCCCTTCAACGGCACGTCCGCGCTGGCGATCGCGATGATCCGGTTGCGCACCCGCCGCTGCGCGGGCTTGAACAGCGCGGTGTCCACGCCGAGCGGGACCACGTGCAGCTGGTCGGACGCGACCGCGAAGTCTTCTGCGATATCGGCAGCCGACGTCGACGAGACCGTCACCAGCTCTGGGATCTGGCGGGCGACCGTCTGCTGCATCTCCGCGAACCCGTACCAGCGCCGAACCAACGGCTTTCGCCACCAGCGGGCGGCAGCCAC
>Ga0075431_100005709_pt1 | contig 12294 bp, 9 predicted proteins | sample RhiMetdeltSRZDD5_FD_75297 | JGI IMG/M metagenome (GOLD analysis project Ga0075431, IMG submission 75297) | Populus rhizosphere microbial communities from Tennessee, USA - Rhizosphere MetaG P. deltoides SRZDD5 | ecosystem: Host-associated > Plants > Roots > Rhizosphere > Soil | place: USA... | reverse complement strand
CGGACCTTCCTCGACGAGGCCGGGTCACTGGCCGGGCCGATGGCCGTCCTCGCCGGCGAGAGTGACGATCGGGCCGTCGGCCGGATCACCGCCCTCGCCCGCCAGGAGCTGGCCATGGCCCCGGCGCCGGCGGCCGTGCCGCTGGTCGAGCAGCTGACGACCCGCGAGCTCGCGGTGTTGCGCATGTTGCCGCTGCGCATGTCCAACCGGGAGATGGCGGCGCAGATGTACATCTCGATCAACACGCTCAAGACCCACGTCCGGGCCATCTACCGGAAGCTCGAGGTCCCCGACCGTTCGGCCGCCGTGCGCCGGGCCAAGGCGTTGGAGCTGGTTTAGACCCCCCTCGGACCGGCGACGGATGGGGCGGGGCTTGCTACTCTGAGCAGTGACGGCCCGGCGGAGAGAGAGGCCGACATGGGTGAGTCGCAGGTGTGCGGGAACTGCGGTGCCGCGGTCGACGTGGCGGATCAATTCTGCGCGACGTGTGGGCGGTCGCTGGTCGCGACGGGGCCACCTCGGCGCGGCGGCTGGTCACCGCCGCCGACCCCAGCGGCGCCACCATCCCCGCGGCAGTTCGCGTCCCCACCGCCACCGGCGCGCCCGCAACCGGCCCCAGCCGCCGCGGCCCGACCGGTGACGACGCACGTCGGTCGCGCCCGGGTCATCGAAGGCCAGGTCAGAAGCGTCCAGGCCCGGTCCGAAGGCTCGAACAACTCGCATCAGCAGGCCGTCTGGAGCTTCCGGGTCGAGCGCTACGACACCAACGGCAACCGGGTCCTGCTGGTGCCGGTCGAGATGCGGGGCCAGGGGTTCGAGGGCTCGCTGCAGGACGGCGACCTCGTCCGGGCGCACGGGAAGATGCGGTCGGGCACGTTCCGGGCGAAGAAGGTCGAGAACCTCACCACCGGGGCGGAGGTCCGGGCCAAGAAGCCACCGAAGGTGGCGGTCGTCCTCTTCTTCATCTTCTTCTTCGCCATCGTCGCGTTCATCGTCGGGATCGCCATCTCGGGGTTCACGTCGGACAACAGCCCCGATGGCTTCGGCACCCTGCCGACCGAGGTGAACGGCGATGTCCAGTGACGGCCTGACCACCGCCCACCTCGACTACCTGCCGGACGACCACCGCTTCGGCAACTTCACCCGCCACACCACGATCACGTACTCCGTACCGATCGAGGTGCACTGAGTCACCAGCCCCCGGGCCGGGCTAGGTGGCGACCGCCGCGACCCGAGGGTTGGTGAGATCCGAGTCAGACGACGAAGAAGACCCGGCTGAAGGTGCCGGGGATCGACTCGCTCCCTGCCTCCGGTGCGGAGATCGAGACGTTCGTGTAGCTCACAGAGGCGAGCACCTCGCGCTGACCGTTCGGGCAGTCGAGGGTGGAAGCCGGTGGGCTGAGCGTCAGCGATCCGCTGATCGACCCGTTCTTGCCGGAGGTGAATTGACCGGAGTTGCTGACCGGGCCGGACACCTGCTGCTTCTTGGGGTCGGACGGGAAGTTGCCGCCGTTGTTCCGGCAGGCGTAGACGGCCGTGGCGTCGGCTCGCGCCGTCACCGTTGTCGTCACGGCGTCGCCGAGTCCGGCGATCTTGAAGCTGACGGTCAGCTGGCCGGAGTTGCTCGGCCCGCTGGCGGACGCTCGGATGAAGTGGGGGCTAGCCGCACCTGCCGTGCTGACGAGCAGGGCTATCGCGGCAATTGCTACCCCGAAGAGGATAAATAACCGGCGCATGATGTTGGGCTCCTTCGCGCTTCGTTGGGCGATTCACCCCGCCGACACCGATCAGGCGCCTTGCCAGCCGCTTCCATCAACGCCCCACACAGACGAACCTACGCCTCCGACCTCCACGTGGGTATCCCCCGCGGGGGTGAGTCGGGCCGGTTCAACCGGCGGTGAAGGCTGCCCACTCGGACGCGGAGCGCGCGGCATCCCACACACCGTCGTGGATCGCCACACGGTAGCGGAAGCGGAGCTCATCGGTGGCCGCCAGGGTCAGGGGGCCGTCCCAGAGGAACGCCGGGTAGACGGTGTTGGCCCAGCCGTCGCCGTAGCCCTCGCCCGCCCTGGTGGTGGCGTAGAACGGCACCGGGTGCGACGGGTTGGCGGGGTGGTCGAGGATGCAGACGCCGGCGAGGTCGCCGTCGACGGTGCCGGACAGGTCGCACCAGCGGGAGCGGTGTGGCGCCACCCGGTCGCGGGCCTCGCCGTCGTCGAGCAGCAGCCGGGTGTCCCGCCAGTCGTCCCGGCCCCGGAACGCCAGGCCCGAGTAGCCACCCCAGATGCCCATGTAGGGCGACCGGTCGAGCACCGCGTCCGCCGGGACCCGCAGGGTGACGTCCCAGTCGACGGCGTATGCGTCGCCGTCCAGTGACACGTGCGTCAGGCGGCGGTGCTCGTGAACCGCGACAGTCGAGCGGTCGGGCCGGATCCAGGTCAGGTCGCCGGTCACGCTGTCGCCGGTGACGTCGGGCGGGGCGACGTGGCGCTGCACGCCCCAGCCGTCGGGATGGCCTTCCTCCCAGAAGTTGTCACCGTCGACGAACTTCACGACGAACCACACGCCGCGCTGCCACGGGTGGTCGGGCGGCTCGATCCGGGTGAGCACCCGGCCCGACGGCGTGGCCACCGGGTGCAGGTGCGGCTTGCGCCGGTGGTCCCAGGCGTAGGTCCAGCCACCCTCCCCGGCGGTGAACCGTACGGCGCTCGTGTCGCTCATGGCAGCACCGCGTCGAGCCGGGCGAGCAGGGTGGTCATGAGCTGGGCCTCCCCTTCCGGGCGGGTCGGGCTGGCGGGGTGGACCCGGGCCGACGGCGCCCAGCCGCGGGCGTGCCACACGAGCGCGGCGTCGTGGCGATAGGCGGGCACCGGGTCGCGGAACGCCACCGCCCCGAGGGCCTGGAGGGCGTCGTCGACCTCCAGCGCCCGGGCGTCGCCCGCCGCCCAGAGGCGGTCGCGGCAGGCGAAGGCGTCGGGGGCGAACGTCGACAGGCCGAGCAGGTAGTCGCTGCCCCAGCGCACCATGTCGATGGCCAGATCGTTGCCGGTGAGGACGAGGAAGCCGGGGCGCAGCCGATCCCGCACCGCGAGGCGGTCCCACTCCGGCTGCCGGGCGAGCGACGAGTGCTTGGCCCCGACGACCTGCGGCACCTCCAGGACCTCGGCGAACGTGTCCAGCGACCAGATCCGGCCGTGGGGATGGAACTGCCGCCCCAGCTCGAACCCGAGCAGCCGATCGACCCCCGCGGCGATGGCCGCATGCGCCGCCGCGATCTCGCCCTCCGCCAGGTCGCCCAGCGCCGCCGATGGGAACACGATCGGCACTCCCCCAGCTTCGGCGATCTCCTCGACCGCACCCCGATACCCCGCGATCGAGGCGGCGTGGGCGCCGGCGACGAACAGCCAGCCGGGCGCCGGTTCCTGGTTGGCCAGGGTTGCGGCGGTGACCTCGAGGACTTGGCGCCGGGTCGCGGGATCGAGGCTGGGGCCGTAGCCGGTGTCCATGTTCACCGCGGGGACCAGGCCGGCGGCGGCGGTGCGGGCGACGCCGGCGGCGAAGGCGTCCCAGGCGATCGACCCGTCCTCGTCGAACGGCAGGAGGACCGCCGACATCCCCAGGACCCGACGACCGGGCCGCAGCGGCGGGATCGCGGGTGTCACGCCACCCGCTCCAGGTCGGCCAGCACCACCGGGTACAGCGCCGGCTCCCCCGCCGCGAACCGGTCGATCTCGGCGATCACCAGCTCCGCCAGCCGCGACAGCTCGGTCCCCTGCGACCCGGCCAGGTGCGGCGTCACCACGCAGTTGGGCAGCGCCAGCAGCGGGTGGCCCGTGGGCAGCGGCTCGGGGTCGGTCACGTCGAGCACCGCCGAGATGCGGCCGGTGCGTAGCTCCGCGACCAGGGCATCGTGGTCGACCAGCACGCCCCGGGCGGTGTTGACCAGCGTTGCCCCGTCCAGCATCGAGGCGAGCTCGGCAGCCCCGATCATCCGCTCGGTGGCGGGCAGCGCCGGGGCGTGGAGGCTCACCACGTCACTGGTGGTGAGCAGCGTCGGTAGGTCGATCAGCTCGACGCCGAGCGCCGCCGCCTCGGCCGGGTCGAGGTAGGGGTCGGCGACGAGGATCCGGCAGTGGTACGGCGCGAGCATCCGGATGACCGCCCGCCCCACGTGCGACGCGCCGACGATCCCGATGCGCTTGGCCCAGTTGCCGACCGGGTGCCGCCGCTGAACAGCGGGCAGCTCGACACCCCGCAGGCGCTCCCGGGCGACGAAGGCGTCCTTGTTCGCCCACAGGATCGCGCCGACCGTGTACTCGGCCACCGGCACGGCGTTGGCCGCGGCGCCCGACGTGACCCGCTCCAGCCGGGCGAAGGCCGCCGGCGTCACGACGTCGCGCAGGGTGCCGGCCGCGTAGGCGAGCATCTGGAGGCGCGGGGCGCGGTCGAGGAACGCCGCGTCGAGCCGAGCGCAGCCCCAGTGGCCCAGCAGGACGTCGGCCGCCGCCAGCACCTCCTCGGCCTGCTGGGGCGGCATGCCGTCGATCGCCTCGGGCGCCAGGAGGTCGCCGACCCCGGCCAACCGGGCGAGGTGCTCGGACCGCAGCGCGTACGGCTCCAGCCCCGAGTGCATCGACAGTGCGATCGCGGGCCGACTCACGTCCTCACCTGCACCTTCACGGCCTGCTTGGCGGCGACCAGCTGCCGCCGCTCGGGCAACGCCTTGTAGAAGGAGTCGTAGGGGTAGCAGCCGGACACCAGGCCGTTGCGGGGCGCGGTGGTGCAGTCGCTGAGCGTCCGGCAGATCCGGCGGACGTCGAGCGGCCGCCCGGCCAGCACGTCGGCGGCCAGGTCGGGGTAGCTGAGGGCCATGCGGCCGTAGCCGATCGCGGCCGCGCCGCCGCTGCGCACCAGCGCCTGACCGGCGTGGGGCAGCCACTGCTGCAGGTAGCTGAGGCCCGACGCGACGATCGGCAGCTGCGGGTGCGCAGCCGCCAGCTCGGCCGTGACCCCGGCCAGGCGGGCGACCTCGACGAGCGGGTCGCGGGGCGGCTGGTAGCCGTCGGACGGCGGGAACCAGGCCGGGCGCTGGACGTGCGGCGAGTAGTAGGGGCTGCCGGCGGTGACCGACAGCAACCCCACGCCCCAGTCGATGCACCGGTCGACCAGCTCGTGCGTCTCTCGGAGATCGGCGTCGACGCCGAAGGCAAGCCGGTAGTCCTCGGGGGCAGCGGGGTCGGGCACGCCCCGGCCGTCGGGCCCGGCCACGTGGGGCACGACGTCGAACGCCGACAGCCGGACCGCGATCCCCAGGTCGGGCGCCGCCGTCCGCACGCCCTCGACGACGGTGCGCATGAACCGGGTGCGCCCGTCGAGGTCGCCGCCGTACCGGCCGGGCCGGTCGACCGCCGAGAGCAGCTCGTGGGCCAGGTAGCCGTGGCAGTGCTTGACGTCGACGAAGTCGAAGCCCGCCTGCGCCGCCAGCGCTGCGGCGTGCACATAGTCCGCGACCAGGGAGTCCAGCTCGTCGTCGGACAGCACGTCGGTCTCCGAGACGCCGACCCGCCCGTCGAGCAGTGGGTGGCGGTAGGCGACCCGGGGCCGCGGCGCCCCCTCGGGTCGGCTCCAGCGGCCCGAGTGGGTCAGCTGCAGCCCGACGACCGGTGCGGCGCCGTCGCCCTCGTGAGCGGCGACGAGGTCGGCCCGGAGCGCGGCGAGATCGTCGATCGTCTCCTCGGCGATCACCAGCTGGCGGGGGTTGGCCCGGCCGTCGGGCCGGACCGCGGTGGCCTCGGCCCACACGATGCCGGCGCCCGACGCCCCGAAGCGGCGCCAGCGCCGGTGGACCAGCGGCGACGGGCGGCCGTCGGGCTCGCCGTCCCAACCCTCCATCGGGAGGATGCAGAACCGGTTGGCGGCCGTGCGCCCGATGCCCGGCAGCTCCAGCGGCTGGGCAAGCGGACCGTCGGGCTCGAGCTGGGGGTCGACGGCCAGGTCGAGGCCGAGCTCGTCCAGCCGGGCCGCCAGCTCGTCCCACCGCCGTAGCGTCCGCACCTGGACCCGGTCCCCCCTTCCCATGCCGCGGACGATACGCGTCCCGCGTACTGTCCGCCCCCATGGGCATCGCGGACGACCTGGTCAGCACCGCTGTACGGGTGGTGGAGGAGCTGGCCGGGGGCGTGGCGCCGGGGCTGCGGCTGCCGGCGACCCTGGCCGGGCACCGGGTCGACGCCGACGCCCACGCCGACCTCCTGTTCACGCTCGGGCTGCTGCACGAGGCCGGAGTCGAGGAGGTCGCGGGGCTCGACGTGGTCCCGTTGATCCACCGGCGCCTCGCCGAGACCAACGCCGCCCGCACCCACACGTTCTTCTCCTACCGGGTCGCCGACACGGCGCTCCGGGTAGGTGGGCTCGACGCGCTCGAGCCAGCGACCCGGGCGGTGGTCGTCGCGGCGGCCGACAGCACCGAGTGGATCCCCCTGCTCGACCAGCAGGTCCTGCCCCGCAACTACGCCGTCGTGCTCGCCCGGTGCGAGGCGGCGCGGACCCGCCTGGGCCTCGACGTCGAGGAGGCGGTGCTCGACGGTCTGCTCGACCGGGTCCAAGCCCTGCTCGGCGAGCACCCGGACGGCTGGCTCGACGACTCCCACGACGGCCGCGGCCAGGTCGACATGTACACGGTCGACGCCTACCTGTTCGCCGAGCCCTTCGCCGACCGGCTCGGCGAGGTGTGGGACCGGGGTGTCCGGTCGGCGGCCCGCCTCGTGGAGGCGGTGGCGACGCCGGGAGGCGCCGCGCTGCCGTGGGGCCGGTCGATCGGTGCGCTGGCGGTCTGTCACACCGCCGAGCTGGCGGGGGTGCTGCTGCGCCGCGGGGTCGACGTCGATGCCACCCGGTGGCTGGGCCTCGCCCGGGCCGCCGCCGACGCGGCCCCGGGTTGGTTCGCCGACGGCCTGGTGGTCGCCCACAAGCGTCGGGCGCCGTTCCGCTACCGAGGCCCCCACCGCCGCCTCCAGATGACCCTCGACTGCGCCGGCAAGCTCGTCGCCGCCGCCCTCGACCTCCGCGCGGCCGCCGACGCGGCGCCGGCCGCCGAGGTCTTCGCGGCCCGGGACGAGTGGATCGGGTTCGGGGACGGGATCGGGGCTTGGGCTCACCGCGATCCCCGGCTGGGGTTCACGCTCCCGGTCGTGGGTGGGCCGGGGGCCGACTACGCGCCCTCGCCGCGACACCCCGGGCGGTTCGACGTGCCCACCGACCAGCCGCTGGTCTGCTTCCTTCCCGTCGCGTGGCGCGGCGAGGCGCGGTTCGCGCCCGGTGGTCGTGCCATCGAGGTCACGCACCATCCGGGGCACCTCGACCTCGGGCACGATCGCTTCGTCGCCACCGCCGGCGGGCTCGGCGATGCCGCGGAAGAGCTCGCGGGCCGGCGCCGGGCGCGCTACCGCGTCGAGGGTCGGACCCTGCATGTCGACGAGACCCTTGCCTTCGACGACCCGCCCGGCGCCCTCGCCGTCCTCGTGCCCGAGGTGCCCGGGCAGCCGCTGCACGTGACGGCCGCGGGCGACGCTGTCGACCGGGTCACCACCGTCGACGTCGAGGGCCTCGCCGAGTGGCGCAGCGTCAACGGTGAGCTGCGGGCTCTGCACCAGGTCGAGTTGCGGCCTGCCGCCGAGGTGCGGTTCTCGTGGTCGGTCACCGCCAAGCTGCGGGTGGCGTCGACCGCCCATCACCACTGGTACCACCAGTGCCTGTACGGGCCGCTCGCCGGGCGGGTCGACAGCCGCCCGGTGCCGTACCACCTGCTCGACCGGCCGGACCGGCTGGCGGGCGCGCTTGCCGACGTCGACGTGCTGCACCTCCACTGGCCCGAGTGGTTCACCGGCCTCGACGGCGAGAGGGCCCGGCGAGTGACGACCACGCTGGCCGACATCGGCGTGCCCGTCGTCTGGACCCAGCACAACCTGGCGCCCCACGCCGCCCCGGAGGACCATGACCTCTACCGGGGGTGGGCCGCGCTGGCCGAGGGCGTGATCCACCACAGCGCCTGGGGGCGCGACGCGATGACCACCCGCTACGACTTCCGCCCCGACGCGCTGCACCGGGTCATCCCCCACGGCCACTGGGCGCCGCTGATGCACGACCTCGACCGGGCCGCCGGCGAGGCCGAGCTCGGCCTGGCCCCCTGCGCGCTGCGCATCGGCCTCGTCGGCGCGCCCCGGCCGGGCAAGGACACCCAGCTGCTGCTCGACGGCTTCGCTGCATGCGGCCGGGACGACCTGCAGCTCCTCGTCCTCTGCCACAACGGCGAGAAGGTTCCCGACGACGACCGCATCACCGCCCTGCCGTACGAGGAGGTGCCGCGCCCGGTGTACGACCGGCGGCTCGCCACCATCGACGTGCTCGCACTGCCCCTCGACGGCGGCACCTACCTCACCACCGGCCAGGTCGCCGACGCCGTCGGCATGGGCATCCCGGCGCTGGTGTCGCCCTGGCCGTACCTGCAGGAGGTGCTCGGCGCGGCTGGCATCCCCTACGGCCGCACCGCCGCCGACCTCACCACCACCCTCGACCGGCTCGACGATGCGACCCTGACGGCCGCCCGCGCCGCGCTGCCCGAACGCCGGGCCGCGCTCGACTGGGCCACGCTGGCCGAGCCCACCTGGGAGCTGCTGGACGAGGTCGCCGCCCGTGCCGCGCGCCGTCGCCCGCGCTAGACCATCGCCAGGCAACCGGGGGAGGACCGCGATGCGGCGGCTGGCAGCGCTGACGACGGTGGTGATGGCGATGGCTGCAACAGCTTGTGCACCCGGGCCGCTCCCGGGCGGCCCTGGTGGCGGGCACGGGTCGATCGGTGACGGCAACGGCTACATCGATGGCCGCGAGTGGCGTTCTCGCCAGGACGGCTACCTGCGCTTTGCCACCGAGCAGCTCGACCGGGGCTCGCCGGCGAACGTCGTCGCGCACCTCGCTCGCGCCCAGCGGGATCGGCGTTTCCACTTCGACGGCCGGTCGATCACCCCCGCCGACTTCGCCGCGACCTTCGACAAGATCGACCGCCACCAGGACACCAGCGACTTCGACATGATGCGGTTGACGGCCCTGTGGTGGGGCTACCGCCAGGACATCGCCCCCGACCTGCGCCGGGCCGTCGAGCAGCGCTTCACCGGCTTCCGCTACTGGTTCACGGACCCGCTGCCGGCGGGGGTGGTCGACGAGAAGTGGTTCTGGTCGGAGAACCACCGCATCATCTTCCACACCCTCGAGTACCTGGCGGGTCGGGCGCTGCCCACCGCGACGTTCGCCATCAGCGGCGAGCCCGGCAGCACGCACGCCGCCCGGGGTCGGGCCCGCATCGAGGCCTGGCTCGACGAGAAGGCCCGGTGGGGGTTCTCGGAGTGGCACTCCGACGTGTACTACGCCGAGGACATCGAGGCGCTGCTGCTGCTCACCGAGCACGGCGAGCGGGACCTGGCGCAGCGGGCGGCCGGCGTCCTCGACCTGTTCCTCTACGACCTCGCCCTCCACCAGGTGCACGGCAACAACGGCGTGACCCACGGCCGGTCGTACGCCAAGGACAAGACCAAGGCCGCTGACCAGGACGTCTTCGGCACGGTGAAGCTGCTGTTCGCGACATCGGACCAGCCGTACACGTCCCGGTCGGACGCCCGCGCGATCGCGCTGGCGTCGGCCCGGCGCTACCGGCTACCGCTCGTCGTCGAGCGCGCTGCGCACCGCCGGTCGCCGTTCGTCGACCGCGAGCACATGGGCGCTCCGCTGGACGTGAACCAGGCGTTCAGCACCGACCCGGCGTCCCCGGTGCCCGACAAGTCGTTCACCGACCCCGACGCCATCCCGTTCTGGTGGGAGCGGGGCGCCCTGACCGCCTGGCAGCTGGTGCCGCTCACGCTGGCGACCATCGAGCAGCACCACCTCTGGGACACGCAGCTGTTCAAGCCGTACAAAGCGCTGGCCGACGTGGCGGGCAACGACCCCGCGGTGGCCCGGCAGCTGGCGTACGCGCTGCGGTGCCAGATCAACGTCGGGCTGCTCGGCGCGGTCGACACGGTCACTTGGCGGGCGGCCGACGCCATGCTGTCGAGCGCCCAGGACTACCGGCCCGGTTGCTTCGGCCAGCAGTACCACGCCTGGCAGGCGACGCTCTCCGAGGACGCCGTCGTCTTCACGACCAACCCCGGCAACGAGCCCCGGCCGGGCCGCAGCTGGGTGGACGGCGACCTGTACTGGAACGGCGGCGTCACCATGCCGCGCAGCGCGCAGCAGGGCGCGGCGGTCATCAACCTGTACGCGCCGCAGTACGCGGCGCCGACGGGCCCGCCGCTCGACGCCTTCGGCTACCTGCCCTACACCCACGCCTACTTCCCCACCGAGCGGTTCGACGAGGTGCGCCAGCAGGGCGGGTGGACGTTCGGGCGCAAGGGCGACGGCTACGTGGCGCTGTGGTCGTGGCGGCCGACCGAGTGGCGCACGCACGACCCGGCCGTCACGTTCACCAACGGGCTCACCCAGCCGTTCGACCTCGTGGCACGGGGCGGCGCCAACAACGTGTGGATCTCCGAGGTGGGCACGGCCGATCGCTGGGGGAGCTTCGACGCCTTCGTTTCGGCCGTGGGCGCTGCGCCGGTGACGGTGCAGGACCTGGGCGCGAGCGTTGACGGCGTGTCGCACGGGTTCGACGTGAGCTACGGGTCGCCGACCGAGGGATCTCTGACGTTCTCGTGGACCGGCCCGTTGACCGTCGACGGCGACGAGGTCGCGCTGCACGGCACCGACCGCTACGCCAACCCGTTCGGCACGACCCCGTTCGGCTCGACGACGGTGAAGATCCGGGACGGCCGGGCGGCGCTGGTCGTCGACCCGACGACCGGCACACGCCGGGCGTCCCGAACGGGACGACCCCGGCCGTAACAAGCCGACCCGAGCACCGACGGGGGCGCTTCGTCGGCCCCGTCGACGGTCGGCCGATCGCCCACAGCCTGCCCTAGCCCTCAGACAGGTCGATCGGGGCGACGCCGCCGAGGCTGGTGAGCTGATGGCCTACCGCCTGCCCTAACCCTCAGGCAGGTCGATCGGGGCGACCCTGCCGAGGTTGGTGATGTCGAAGACGAGGTGGAGCAGCGGCCCCTCCGTGACGGTGAGCTCGACCTTGGTGAGGTTGCCGGTCGAGTCGAGGCTGAGCTGGAGCTCGCCGGGGACCGGGGCGACGTCGTCGACCACGACGCCGAGCACCTCGGCCGGGAGCTGGGCCTTGAACCGTCGGCCACCTGACCCGTCGTCCGGGAGCGCCTCGGGTTCAACGGCGCTGTTGAGCCAGACGGGGAGGAGTGCGGCACCTCGGGGCACCGGAGCGTCGCTTGGTTCCCCGATCGTGAGGAACCCCGCGTCGCCTACCCGACCCCATACCGTGACGCCGTCGCTGACCGTCTCGATGGCCTGATCGTCGGCGGCCGTGGCCGTCTCCCGCAGGCGACCCGAGGCGAGGTCGACGTCGCCGGTCACGGTCAGGTCGACGGCGAGCCAGAGGCCGGGCCGGACCGGGCTGACGTCCGTCGCCGTCGACGTGCCGGTGTAGGAGAACCCTCCGGCGTCGCGCAGTTGCGCGGCCGCCTGCCCGAAGGCGTCGCCCGCGCTGAGGTCGGCGACGTCGGTGGTCGTGGTGCGGCGCGGCTCGGTGACGTCCGCGGCCGCCGGCCGCTCAGTGCCTCCATCCCCGCCCCCGGCAACGACCGCAACCACCACGACCGCCCCGATGATCCCAGCAGCCACACCCCCGGCGACCCACCGCCGAACCCTCGATCCCCCCGCCGGCCTCGACGGCGTCGCCTGCTCAGCCTCGTCGTCGACCTCGCCCCCGGAACCGCCCTCGCCCCCGCCGATCCCCACCGGCATCGGCCTCGGCGACGCCGGCCGATCCGCCAACCCGGCACCCTCGACCGACATCGGACTCGACGGCCCCGCCAGCGACCCCGGGTTGGCCGGCTCCACCACGACCCCCATCGGGCCCGGCGACTCCGGACGATCCGCCAACCCGGCAACCTCGACCGGCATCGGACTCGACGGCCCCGGCCGATCCTCCAATCCGGCAACCTCGACCGGCATCGGACTCGACGGCCCCGCCAGCAACTCCGGGCTCGCCGGCTCCACCACGACCGCCATCGGCCCCGGCGGCTCCGGCCGACCCGCCAAACCGGCAACCTCGACCGGCATCGGGCTCGGCGTCGCCTCCTGCGAGCCCGGTCGAGGGTCGACGTCGACCTTGGCAGTGGAGATCTC
>Ga0075431_100005707_pt1 | contig 12298 bp, 7 predicted proteins | sample RhiMetdeltSRZDD5_FD_75297 | JGI IMG/M metagenome (GOLD analysis project Ga0075431, IMG submission 75297) | Populus rhizosphere microbial communities from Tennessee, USA - Rhizosphere MetaG P. deltoides SRZDD5 | ecosystem: Host-associated > Plants > Roots > Rhizosphere > Soil | place: USA... | reverse complement strand
CGCCCACTCTCCACAGTAAATCTCTTGCCATAATAACTGGCATAGCCACGCACTGTTTCAATGCTGCCGCTGAGAATAAAAGGGGCGCGGAGGTCTTTGGTTACGCGCATATTGCCGCTCAGCTCTATCGCCGTACTCGGGCCCTGGAGCCAGACATTGCGGGGGATGTCTACCTGGATGTCGGCGCGCACGAAGGGTAACGAGAGGTCGTCCGAGGTGGGTACCGCAGCCGGTCCAGTGCCTGTGCCCAGGGCTTTGGGGCCAGGACCGTAGACGCCTGCAATAGTGAGTTCCCAGGGCTGAACGACTTTCGGTCCACTTCCAGGAATTTGCTCCAGGCGCAAGCGCGCCTTAGGCACCGTGACGCTCCCAGCAACCGTCACCGCTTGCAGCGTGCCGCGGGCAGTGATGTCCGCTGATACCGTGGCCTCGACGGCGGGTGTATGCATGGCGGTGAAGTTACGCGCCGACACCGCAATATCGACCTGGCGCAGGGCCAGGTTGGCATGCTCGAACCACCCTGTCACCTGTAGGGGTCCACTGCGCGACCCCAACTGCAGTCGTTCAATGGTGACACGGTCACCAGCAAAGATGAGGCGCACCTGGATGTCCTGATAGCGCTCACCAGTGGCCGCCAGTTGTAGCACGCCGTCGCGCAGGAGCAGTTCCCCACGCACTTGCGGCTGTTGCAGTGTGCCAGTCACGTGCAGGTCAAGTGTGAGCAGACCAGCACTCTGCTGCACGGCTGGACTGAGAGGCCCCAGCAGATCCAGGTTGACCATGGGCGCCTGAACCTGCACGTCGAGTGTATGGGCGGTATCCAGCCGCATCGTGCTGCGCACCTGGAGGAGTGGGTGCCCCTGGACTTGCCAGTGCACCTCTGTCTGTAAAGTTGTACCGTTGAGCCCGACAGTGGCCTGAATGTCGCCAAGCTGCCGCTGCTGCCACTGTATAGCGATCAGCGAGAGCCGGCCTTGCCCCTGTGGCCGCTGCCGTGTGCCAGACAGGGTCAGCGCCAGGTCCAGGCGCCCGTCTGGGACAGCCAGATCAGGGGCAAAGGCCTGCACCGTGGGCCGGAGTTGCAACTGCTGCACCTGCACCTCGCCCTGCACGACACCCTGCGGGTCAAGCGTGCCCTGCAGGCGGATGGCCTGTGATCCGCTACGCAAGTCGAGACGCTGGATCTGGAGGGCGCCTTGAGGACTGTACACGATCTCAACGGGTGCGGCGTTCTCCCACACCAGGTCTTGATGTTGCAGGCGCAGCGTCTTCAAGGTCAGGCGCTGCCCCTGGCGTAAGTCAGGGCTCACATTGCCCACCAGCCGGCTGCGCTGGTAGGGGCCCTCGGTCACAGCTACGGTGAAGGTGCCTTGCTGAGCGGCATACGTCCCTTCCACGCTTATGGAACTCGGCGCCAGCGTCGGTCCCTGCACCTTGACCACCTGTGCCCGTAGTGTGGCCTGTGGTGCGGTGGATATCTGGGTAGCCGTGAATGTGGCCTGCAGGCGCTGGCCGCTAAAATCTGCCACACGCCAGGCGCCGAGCTGGAGCGTGCCACGCGCGCGCAGGGCGTTGAGCGGGCCCTGCACATCGCCGCTGAGGTCGCCGCTCGCCTGCAGGGGCATACCCAGAAGCGGCTGGAGTGAGGCCAGGTTACCCAGGGCCAGACGGTATTGCAAGGCGGCCTTGCTGGAGTTCGCAAGTGTACCGCTAGCGGTCAATTCCGCTACAGTACTGCGCACCTGCAGTTGCTCAAGTTGCAGCGCTGTGCCGTTGAGGGTAGCGCGTAGACGGGCGGTCAGGCCAGGAGCCAGGTTGAACCCCGTCGTCTCTAGCGTCGCGTCGAGCGTGCTCTGACGGCGTTCCCCAGTCCATCCCCTGCCCTGGAGCTGGAGCCTGGCCTGGAGAGCGCCTTGTGCGTGCGGCAGTACCTGGGCGAGGACCAGACCGTCAACGCGTAGCGCGGCGCGGTAGCGCGGCAGAGGCTCCTGCAGCTGCGCCGACAGGTCAGCCTGGATCTGCGCCCCAGCGTATTGCAGGAGCACTTCGACTTCAGGCGCTTGCACGTGGCCGCGGGCGGTGAGGGTGCCCTGCATCACAGGGGGGAGCGTAGGCGGAAAAGACAGGGGCAGGCTGGCCAGATGCAGGCGGGGAATATCGAGACGGAACTGTATCTGCTGCTCGGGCAACGTGACATGTCCCTGGGCGCGCAGCTCGGACTGTGGTTGCCGCACGTGCAGGCGCGTCAGGGCTACACGAGATGGAGTCCACTGCGCGGCGAGCTGCACCTCGGTGCGCGGCATGCCAAAGCCACTGACTTGCAAGTGCAGGTCCTGCAGGGTGGCCTGCGGACCATCGGCAGTCCACTGTCCCATGGCTTGTAACAGGATATTGTCTACCTGCCACGGCTCTCCTGGGGAGCCGTGGCCTAACCAGAGTCCGCGCATGGTGGGAATCTGCAGCGTCAGCTCGGGCACCTGTGGGGTCATCTGACGTTGCTCGATAGCCTGCGCCAGTTCGGCCATCGAGGGCGCTATGACAAACCTGCCGTGCAGGTGCAGGGGGGCACGTAGCTGCGCGACCATCCCCTCGATCCCAAGCTGTTGCAATTGCGCATTGACATCGAGGGTAACCGCGTTGTACGTGCCCTGGAGGTCGACGCTGCCTTGCAGCGTGCCAGCTAACCGCGGTGTGGCCGGCTGCCATTGATGCACCATCGCCAGATCCGGTTCCTGGAGCCGCATGCGGACCTCGAGAGGCGCCTCTAGCAGCCGCTGCGCCAGGGGCATAGCAGTGAGTGCCAGGTCGATGGGGAGGCGGACGTCCAGCGCGACGATCTCACGCGTGCCCTGGTGCAGACGCCCTACACTCTGCAATTGGCGCTGCGCGTAGGTCAACGTGTTGGAGAACTGCGTGAAAGGAAGCCGCTGCGACACAGCCTGCTGCACGGTCAGCTCACTTTCGAAGCGCGGTTCAGCACGCGTGCCGGCAAGCTGCATCTGGAACGTGGCGCGACCACCTATAACGTCTGGGAGACGCAGGAGCTGTTGCAGATAGGACAGATCAATCTGCGTCGCGTGCAACTGGATATCCTGCAACTCCTCGCCATGCACAGCCCCGGAGAGTTCAATGGACTCATTATCATGCACCAGGTGTATGCGTGTGAGGTCAATCCGTTGTGGCCCAAAGACTACTTGGAGTGGGGCCGCAGCGTACCAGGTACGGTCAGGCAGCCGGATTTCGCATTCCTCGAGCACCACCTGCTGGCCCGCCGCAGCCCGGGTCAGAGTCCCGCGAACCCGCCCGCCGCTGCGAGCGGACTGGACCACCTCAGTGGCAAACTGTACCTGGCCCTCGGCCCCTTGATAGGTGACGTCCACAGCGACCTGCTCGACTGGCAGAGTCCCCGCCTGGGCATGGCGTACCCGCAGTTGCGCTGCAAGTTGCGGCTGACTGCCGAGTTGGGAGCCTTCGTAGGTCAAGTGCAGGGAGTTGATGGCATGCTCTTGATAGTGCAGATCATGGACCTCTAGCGTGCCACGCCCATCGAGGGCTGGCCATGTGCCACCGATGTGCCCCTGTGTCCGCACCTCACCGGACAGAGCTGTTATGCCTACCAGAGATTGCCACGCAACGAGATCGGCGGTGAAAGCGTATTGCATGTCTACGGCACCAGCCAGATCAAACGTGCCGTTTACCGTTGTATGGGCAATGGAGGTGTCAAGGTCAAAACGTTGCACCTGCACCTGTTGGGCTTTAACTTCAAGGTCAACGTACGAAGGATGTAGGGCAATCTCCCGCAGGTGTGAGGGGTGGATCTCGAGTTGTATCGTCCCATGCCGCTCCTGTGGCGACATGCCGGCGCCATCAATACGGAGTTGCAAGTTGAGATCGCTGTGCCAGGCGCCCTGCTGCTGCAGCGCTGCCAGGTTCAGATTGGCGACATCGAGGGTGCCGCTATACTCCGGTGGCGTAGCGGCCGTATTGAGATGGGCCTGTATAGCTATATGCCCTGAGGTGGAACTGAGCTGACCCTGGATTTCGACAGCCTCTGGTGGACCTTCGGCCTTCAGCACCAGGTCAGCCGGGCCTTGCAGGACGTCATTCTGCACCAGGCGACCGATCTCTGTGACATCCTGTGACTGCGCGTGCAGTGTCAAACTGGCCTCCTGCGCTCCGCCTGGGAGCACACCATTGGCAACGAGCATGGCCTGGTCCGTCTGCAAGCGCACATTGTCGAGCTGCATGACATTACCAAGTTTCTGCAAGGCTCCCTGCAGGGTGTGTATCTCCAGATTGGCTGGACTGGCGTGCGCGGTCAACTGCTGCACCTGCAGCCGCAGCTTCTCCTTATCCTGCTGAACGCTTAAGTGTGCCTGGAGATGCTCGAGCTTTTGGACACCTGAGAGGGCAGGGAGCTGCAGTGTCAGCTCGCCATCGCGTATGTGCAGGCTGGCAATTTCCAGCGCAAAAGAGGACTCCGTCGCAGCGGGTTGGGCGGGCTGCACTGATGACAGCAGGTCAAGAATATTCAGGCTCCCGTCAGGCTCTTGGGCCAGTGTCAACTTGAGCTGTATCACTTCGACCGTCTGGATCTGCAAGCGTTGGTGGAGCAATGCTTTGAGATCGTACACCAGACGGAGTTCGGCGATCCGCCCTATGACGTTGCCATGCTTGTCCCGCAATGTGATGTGCTGCAAGACCGGCGAGCCCAGCAGTGACCCCCGCAGGCCTCCCACCTCTAGTTCACCCTTGAACGACCTGGTCACAAATCTGCTCACGGTCCGTGCCAGGCGATCCCGTAAGGGGTCAAGCACCGGATCAAAGGCAGCGGCCTGACTCCAAGAACTCACGAGCATGAGAAGTACCAGAGCGTATTGGACACTCCTAGTTTGCAGCCATACCCTACGCACCATATACAGTTCTCCCCATTCTAGAGGCCACTATTATATATGTAACCGCAAAGTTCGTGCCAATGTGATGGCTCTAGGAGAGACTGCTCATCGCTGCTTTGTACTGCCTTACTCTGGACTATACTGCCTTTGAAACTATAGAAGCAGGAAGGGAAACCCCATCGTTTTGAGAGGGATAGTAAGGCACCTTCTCAATTTGAGAGGCTTGTCCAGGACACCCCTACATATAAAAAGCCCTCAAGAGATTTATTTTACAATGGGCTAAAAATGTCCTAATGTATGGCATGCAATTTGCTCTCTGGAGTGAGATCATGATGTCTAACCTCTACGAGAGGGTTAAGCTAATCACGAGCAAGTTCGCCAGGAGAACCTAGGCATGGCACGGATTTTGGTTTTTGATGCTGATACACCCATACGGAACCTGTTACGAGAAGTGCTGGAACTTGAGGGGTATGACGTAGTGGAAGCCGACAACGCCTATGAAGGGCTCCAGCAGTCTCAAGCTGTGCCTACAGGCCTGGCGATGCCAGACATCGCGTATCTCATTGCCTTTTAATGTGATCGAGGTGTACAAAATTGGCATAAGCTAGCAGGCTGCGCTCACAGATTTTGTAATTACCGACATACAGAAGCCGGCGTCAGTGCATCTTTTCCTTCGGCGCCAGCGTGGCTGACCTGCCATTGCAGCGCACCGTCGATGGTGCCAGGGTGCAGGTGCTCCAGACAAAGGTTATGCCATCTTCCTTGTGACGGGGAGAGCAACGAAGGCATCACGCACTTGAGGCATTTCCGGCTGCTGACGGCTTCCGCCGTCAACTATGCTGTATGGGGTACTCAGAGGTTACACCTGACCCCATCACATGAGCTCCAAGAGGAAGAGCTTGCTATGCCGGTACATCGCCAGACGACCCATGCGGAACAGTCACCACCAGCCCAGATGGCTGCACACACACATCCTACCACGCCGGAGGAAAGGCAGGAGCACAAGCAACGCATCCAGACCCACGGGCGGTCATCGGTGACACGGAGCATTGCTGATGCGATTGTAATCAAAGCCGGGGACATGTTCTTCCTTAGCGAGCCCAATGGCCGCGTCCCGCTAGGCGGCACACACGGTTATGGCCTTTATTATCATGATTGCCGCTTTCTCAACGGTTACGAACTGAAGCTCGCGCAGACCGACCCGGACCTGCTAGCAGCGTCTGCAGATCGTGGCTTCAGGTCGTTTACCGAACTGACAAACCCAGACCTCAAAGCGACGGATGGTCAGCCATCCGTAAAGAGCAGGTCGGTATCACCTGGGAGCGGACAGTCGATACGGAGCATCTGGCGCTCTATGAGGAGCTGACCTGCCAGAACTATGGGACCGAACGTATCGAGTTGCCGGTCGCGCTCACATTTCAGGCAGCCTTCGAGCCGCTGTTCGCCGTGCGTGGACTGCTGGCTGAGAAGCTCGGCAAAGCACGCCCGCCGCGCTGCAGATGCTGGCCTACGACCCTGGTATGGCTGCGCAGACACTGCGTCTGCTCGCCAGTTATCAAGGCCAGCACGTCGACGAGTGGCGGGACGAGCAGCCGGGCAAGATCATGCACGAACTGCGGGTGGGTGAACTGGCCCATCTCAACGAGATTCCCCAGACTCCTTACTACGGCACAATCGATGCGACACCCCTCTTCCTAATCCTGATAGCGCAGCATGCCGCCTGGACGGGAGATCTCACGGTCTTCCACGATTTGCACAGCCACATCGAGCGCGCTCTGGCGTGGATCGCGCAGTATGGCGACCAGAACGGTGACGGCTATGTCGAGTACCAGAGTGCCTCAGAGAAGGGGCTGGTCAATCAGGGATGGAAGGACTCCGGCGATGCGGTGGTGAATACCGACGGCACGCTGGCGCAACCACCGATCTCCCTTACCGAGACGTCTCTGGCCGGCCTGTATGCGCAAGCGGGAGAGGCCGAGCGGGCAGCTCAGCTCCAGCGAGAAGCACAGCAGCTACGAGTCCAATTCAATCGCGATTTCTGGTTAGCAGAGAGGCAATGCTATGCCCTTGCCCTGCAAGCAGAGCATAAACCGGTTGGTGTCATCTCTTCCAACCCCGGCCAGGCCCTCTGGACTGGGATTGCTGATTCCGACAAGGCACGACAGACGGTGGCCAGGCTCATGGCGGACGACATGTTCAGCGGCTGGGGTGTGCGCACCCTGTCCGCACAGGAACGGCGCTACAATCCCATCGGGTATCACCTGGGCACGGTATGGCCGCACGATAATGCTCTGATAGCGGCTGGCTTTCGTCGCTATGGTTGCAATACCGAAGCCTGCCGCATCTTCACGGGCATTGTTGAGGCAGCAACGCACTTTGCGCACTACCGGCTGCCAGAGGTGTTCGCCGGCTTCCGCAAAGCGGACTATGGCATTCCCGTGCGCTACCCCGTTGCCTGCCATCCGCAGGCGTGGGCGGCTGGATCCATCCCCTTCCTGATCACGACTGCCCTCGGTCTGGTGCCGGAGGCGTTTGCCCATCGGCTGCGTATCGTCCAGCCGATCTTACCGGATTTCCTCCAGCGGCTTGAGGTGCACCGGCTCCGGGTTGGGGACGGCTGCGCCGACCTGCACTTTGCCCGCCGTACCGACGGCAGCGCGGCCGTCACAGTGATGCGGGTTGAGGGGCAGTTCGAGGTCGTCACGGAAAGTGAAGCAACGCCCGCACCGTCCTGAGGGGGTGGTGAGAGCAGAGCCCGCCTTTCTCATACTGAGAGACGAGTTTTCCCATCTTGAGAGACTCTACCCAGATGGCATCGGACACAAGCAAATCCGCGCATGACTGAGAGGCACACTGGCATAATTTATGCTCCTGCCGTCTCATGAGTCATGTGGCGCCGATAAAGAAGATTATCGATTGGCATGGCGCACGGCAGAGAGTAGCAGAGCGCGGGCTTTTTCTCTCCCTGTAGTCTACTAAATCCCCCCGCACCAGAGCACATGGTGTTGACCATTGCCTCTGACAAAGATGACCTCCAAAGCCAGAGAGATGGTTTGGAACACATGACGGCATATTGGCTGAGAGGGAGTATAACGAGATACCCATATGGATCATGGCAGGCGTGTAGGGTTTTGTGGACGGCTTGGCCCTGCTGCTCGGGGCGGCAGCAGGATACTTTAACTTCGCTGGCCTGATCATAGTAGTCGGATTCCTAGTAGCTTTTGTGCTCACCAAACTGACTGAGCAATAAGGAATACAGACCATGGCAAAAACAGTTGCTGAACTCATAATCGAGCGCCTCATGAGCTGGGGTGTGAATACTATTTTTGGACTGCCTGGTGACGGTATTAACGGACTCTTTGAGGCCCTGCGCACGCATGCGGACCAGATCCGCTTTATCCAGGTGCGCCACGAAGAGGCTGCGGCCTTCGCCGCCTGCGGTTATGCTAAGTATACCGGCCGCCTTGGCGTATGCATGGCGACCTCAGGCCCTGGTGGGATTCACCTCCTCAATGGGCTGTATGATGCCAAACTCGACAGCCAGCCCGTGCTGGCTATTACCGGCCATACGTTTCATGACTTGATTGGCACCCATCATCAGCAAGACGTTGATCTCGACAAGTTGTTTATCGATGTGGCGGCCTATAACCAGCGCATCATGGGACCGGGCCATGTAGCCAACGTGGTTGATGAAGCGATCAAGACCGCTCTCTCTAGGCGTGCCGTCGCCCATATTACCATCCCCAAAGACATCCAGGACTGGACCCAGGACGAGGCCACGCGTTCTGACCAGAACATCCCGCAGCACAGCGGCAACGTCTATATGCCGTCCTGGCCCCTACCGCCGCAACCCCTGCTGGACGTAGCGGCGGAGATGATCAACGCCGGCACCAGAGTCGCCATCCTGGTGGGCCAGGGCTGTCTCAATGCCCGCGACGAAGTGCTCACGCTGGCCGAGAAAGTGGGGGGGCCGATTATCAAGGCCCTCCTGGGGAAGGCTGTGGTACCGGACTATAGCCCCTATACGACTGGCGGTGCCGGCCTGTTGGGCACTGCCCCCTCGCAGGACGCCCTGCAAGAGTGTGACACCCTGCTCATCGCCGGGAGTAGCTTCCCCTATCTGGAGTTCTATCCCAAGCCCGGCCAGGCCAAGACCGTACAGATCGACATTGATCCCGCTCGTATTGGCCTGCGCTATCCTGCCGACATAGGTCTCGTCGGCGACTGCCGAGACGTGCTGCAGGCGCTGCTGCCGCTCATTCATTACAAACAGGATCGCAGCTTTCTCCTCACGGCCCAGGAGCGCATGCAGCAGTGGCGTGAACTGATGGAGGAACGCGGCACCCGCACCGATGTGCCGATGAAGCCCCAGGTTGTCACCTATCACCTGGATAAGCTGCTGGCCAACAACGCCATCGTCTCGGCTGACAGTGGGACCATTACCACGTGGGCAGCACGCTACATCAATATCCGTGACGACATGCACTTTTCCCTCTCCGGGACATTGGCGACCATGGCCAACGGCTTACCGTACAGTATTGGCGCTGCCGTGGCCTATCCCAACCGGCAGGTGGTATGCATTGTTGGTGATGGCGGCTTTACCATGCTCATGGGTGAGGTCGCAACGCTGGTCAAATACAACCTGCCGGTCAAGGTGATCATCATCAAGAACAACGTGCTGGGGATGATCAAATGGGAGCAGATGGTCCTCGAAGGCAATCCAGAGTTTGGAGTGGAGCTGCAGCCCATCGACTTCGCTGCTTTTGCCCACGCCTGTGGGGCCGCTGGCTACACCCTTGAGAAGCCTGAAGAGGCCGAGGCTGTGCTGCGCGAGGCCCTCGCCCATCCCGGGCCGGCCATCATCGAGGCGGTCGTGGACGCGACCGAACCACCGCTCCCGGGCCATGTCACGACCAAGCAGGCATGGAACTTTGCCATGGCCTTGGCACGAGGCCAGGAAGATCGCTGGGACATCCTCAAAACGGTGGCCGAGAATACCGTGCGCGAGGTGATTTAGGAAGGTGCACTGTGGAGACGCCGATTCAACGACTCGCAGTATCAGCCTATACCGTGCCGACTGACGTGCCGGAGTCAGACGGCACCTATGCCTGGGACAGCACCACCCTGGTGCTCGTCGAGGTGATGGCCGGCAACGTCCAGGGGCTCGCTTTACGTATGCTGACACGGCGACAGCGCAGCTCATCAAGGACGAGCTGGTGCACGGTGCGCTGCAGCTGGATCTGTCGCGTCCAGGCCTGGGGCTGGTGTTCAAACACGCTGATGCCACGCGCTACGCCGTGTGAGCCATGCTGTGCCGGTATGGATATGGAGGGAGACCATGGCATCTCTACAGACGACAATGCAACACGACAAGCGACAGGGCTTCCACAGCGATACAGTGGCCATGCCAGCCCTCAATGCACGGCACCGGATACCGTTGCGTCAGGTTGAAGCGACGCTGCTGACGAAAACTGATACTGCCCACGGATGTGGCAGATGCGGACCAGGTTGAGACGGCTGCTGCAGCGGTGGAGGAGCACCTCAGGCCAATCGATATCTGGATTAACGATGCCATGGTGTCGGTCTTTTCGCCCATTAAGGAGATGACGCCCGCAGAATTTCGGCGCGTCACGGAGGTGACCTATCTCGGGTATGTGTACGGGACCCTCGCCGCCCTCAAGCGCATGCTGCCCCGAGACCGCGGCGTGATCGTGCAGGTGGGCTCGGCGCTGGCCTATCGCGGTATCCCACTGCAGGCGGCCTATTGTGGCGCCAAGCACGCCATCAAGGGCTTTATGGATGCCTTGCGGTGTGAATTACTGCACGACGGCAGCCATGTCCAGGTGACCATGGTCCAGATGCCAGCGCTGAATACCCCGCAGTTCGGCTGGGTCAAGAGCCGCTTGCCCCACACGGCCCAGCCGGTGCCACCGATCTATCAGCCCGAAGTCGCTGCCGAAGCGATCGTGCAGGCGGCCCATCATCCCCGGCGCGAGTTCTATGTGGGCTTCTCGACGGTCAAAGCGATCATCGGCAACAAGCTCGTACCTGGATTCGCCGACTGGTATCTGGCGCGCACGGGCTACGAGTCGCAGCAGACCAATGTACCGGCGGCTCCCAACCGCCCCAATAATTTGTGGGAGCCCATGCCTGGTGATCATGGGGCGCACGGCACCTTTGATGCACGGGCCAGAGAGCACAGCCTCCAGCTCTGGGCCGACACGCACCGCGGCTGGCTTGCCTTCGGACTTGGCCTCACCGGTGTTCTCTACGCTGCCCTGGCGAGGCGCCGGCGCTAAGCAGCAGACGCTGCGGATAAGGAGGGAAACGGCATGCAGCCTGAGGGCAGGTGGTCGATATGTGCCGGCTTGTTAGGAGAGTGAGCAGAAGTCTAATAAATTGGCACAAAACTTGCTACTTTACTTGTTAGAGGTCAGAGCGGCTGTAACTCTGCCTTGGATGACTGATCGCTCGGATAGTCTCTGTTCCCAAGAGCAGAGTCTCTAGTTATTCGGATAGAAGGAGAATGCTATGAAGAAGGTCGGAGTGCTCTTAGGTGTCATCTCGCTGCTGAGCCTGGTTTGTGCAGTGGGATCTTTTGCCGCAGATCGCGATCTCCCCTGGAACCTGGTGAAGGGCAGTAAGTTCATCGGTGCTGATGTGGAGAATCCCCAGGGACAGAACCTCGGCGATATTAAAGATGTGGTGATCGATCGTACCTCAGGACGTATTGCTTATGCCGTGGTCTCTTTTGGAGGCTTTTTGGGCATGGGAGAAAAGCTGTTTGCGGTCCCATGGGGTGCCTTTTCCCAACCCAAGGCAGACAAGGATAAATTCGTGCTCGATATCGACAAGGAACGGCTCAAAAATGCGCCTGGGTTTGACGAGCACAACTGGCCTCAGATGGCGAGCCAGGAGTGGGTGACGAGTCTGTATTCGTACTACCATGTCCCTCCCTACTGGACCGCCTCTACGGAGGCATCCATGGCTACAGCGACCGTCAAGAATGTGGACCCGAACCAGAGGACTATCACGCTGCAGGTAGATGGACGGATGCTGCAAAACCTTCAGGCTGGTGATAGTACCCAGGTGACGATCCACAAGAACGCAAGTGCGAAGTAAGCCGTGCGGATGCTCTAGATCAGCACTGTAAGCACCCTCTCCCCTGGGAGAGGGCGGGGTGAGGGACCATGTACAGGGGCGCAATACCTGGGAGGCCCCTCACCTCCACTACAACTGTCTTCCTAAATCAGACCACATGACATTGGGACACTTGGCGTAGCGTGCGCGGTGCGCACGTTTGCCTGCCGCTGCCTCTTTTCGTGCGCATTGCGAAAACTTTCGCGATTGCCTAAAAATGGCACATGCTGCACGTGGTCAGGCTATGTACATCTTTAATCTAG
>Ga0075431_100005695_pt1 | contig 12313 bp, 9 predicted proteins | sample RhiMetdeltSRZDD5_FD_75297 | JGI IMG/M metagenome (GOLD analysis project Ga0075431, IMG submission 75297) | Populus rhizosphere microbial communities from Tennessee, USA - Rhizosphere MetaG P. deltoides SRZDD5 | ecosystem: Host-associated > Plants > Roots > Rhizosphere > Soil | place: USA... | reverse complement strand
CTTCTCGAGAATCGCAATGGCCTCGGCGCCGTTTGCCGCCAGCAGGACGTCGAACCCGTCGCGCCGCAGCACGATACGCAGCATGTCCCGCATCGACGGCTCATCGTCGACGATGAGAATGCGCGGCTTCGTGACGGTCTCCGACGCGGCCTCGTGTGCGTCTGCTTTCACCGGCGGGTCGGAAGACCCGCCTCTCCGCGCGACGGGCGGCTCTGAGGATCCACCTCTCCGCGCGATAGCCGGCTGATTCATACCATTGCCCTCTGCGGCTTGCCCTGAGCGACGTCGAAGCGCCTGGCCTTGAGCGAAGCCGACGAATCGGCGGCCTCACGTGCCGGGCTGTCGATCACCGTGTTCGTTCCCCTGATCGGCAGCCGAACGGTGACGACCGTGCCCGCGCCGACCTGCGACGACACGTTGATCGCGCCGTTGTAGTCGGTCACGATGCGATGGACGATGGCCAGACCCAACCCCGTACCTTTCTCGAACGTGCTGTGAAACGGCTGGAAAATGAGGTCCAGATCCTCCGGCGGGATGCCGCGACCTTGATCCTCCACGGTCAGCAGCGTGGCGCCCGAGCCGTCCTTGGCGGTCGCCGCCGTCAGCAGCAGCCGGCCTCCCTGCGGCATGGCTTTCAGACCGTTGGTCGCCAGGTTCCAGATCACCTGTCGGATCTGATTCTCGTCGGCTTCACACCACACGGGTTCAGCCGGCACGTCGACAGCGACCGTATGGTGCTCGCGGACCTCCGCACTGTTGCGTAACAGCAGCGCGGCGTCCTGCACGACCCTCCGAATGTCGAGCCTGGCCAGCGCGAAGCGCTGCGGCCGGGCATAGGCGAGGAACGACTTGATGGTCTCGTTCAGACGCTCCGACTCGCGGACCACGATGTCCATCAGCTGCGCCTGCTCATCGTTCAGCGTCAACTCCTGCCGAAGGACCTGGATCGAGCCCGACATCGAGGCGAGCGGATTGCGGATCTCGTGGGCAATGCCGGCCGCCATTTCGCCGACGGCGGCGAGACGCTGCTGCAGCCGTGCATTCCGTTCGAGCCGGCGGACGTCGGTCACGTCCTGGAACGTGAACAGAAACCCGGCTTGCCCATCCGCGAAGGTCAACGGACTCACGGTGAGGCCAAGATCGATGGAGCGTCCGTCGCCCGTGCGATGCTGCGTGTCGATCTTGAGGGTGCGGGTGTCACCCAGGGTCGTCAGCCTCGCCCGCGCATCGGATGGCAGCTGCAGGACGTCGATCGCGTCGCGCTTGATCGCCTGCGTACTGGGGATGCCGAGAATCACCGCCGCCGCGCGATTGAAGGTCAGAATGCGCGCTTCCGCATCCGTCGTGACGAGACCACTCAGCAGGCTGTTGATGACATTGTCGTTGAACTTTCGCAGGTCGCGAATCTCGTGCGACGCGTACTCGAGACGCGCGCCCGCGGAACGCAAACCGTCGGACAGCGAACCGGCGAGCAAGGCGACGGCAAAGAAGCCGCTCAAGTTGATCGCCACGGTATAGCGGGCGAGGCCCAGCGTCGGCAGTTCCACGAGCGGTGTGAAGCGCTTGACGAGCGGCGGCAACCCGACGTCCACGTACTGGACGATGACCAGCGCCAGATACAGCATCGCGCTCAGACCAGCCACCTGCAGCGCGACGCGCCGCGAGCGGATCATGCTCCCCGCAATCACCGGCAGCACGTACAGCGACGAGAAATTGCTGGCGATGCCGCCGGTCACGTGGATGAATGCCGAGACCATGACCGCGTCGGCCCCAAACTGCAGGTCGACCAGCCACGGGTGCCGCTCGGCGAATCTGAGCGTCGCCAGATACACCACGCTCAGCCCGTACGTCAGTCCGATGAGGGTGAAGAACGGATCAACCGGGAACGCGTCGGGACGGCTGATCTGAATGAGGATCGCCGAGCCGAGCAGCAGCGTGCCGATGACGACACGGGCGGCAATCAGCGTGGAGAGGCGCGATCTCAGATTCATCTCAAGTGCAAAGTGTGAAGTGTAAAGTGTCAAGTGGGTGCAAAGTCTCTACTCCGCTTCGCACTTTACACTTCTCACTTTGCACTTGCCCTCAGCCCGTCAGCTTGCTGATCAGGTCGAAGATCGGCATATACATCGCGATGACGATGCCGCCGACCACGCCGCCGAGGAACGCAATCATGATCGGTTCGAGCAGCGTCAGAAGGCCGGCGACCGCGACGTCGACTTCTTCCTCGTAGAAGTCGGCGATCTTCTGCAGCATGGTGTCGAGCGCGCCCGTGGCCTCGCCGACGCCAATCATCTGCACGACCATCGCGGGAAACACCGCGGTTTCCTTCAGTGGCGCGGCGATGGTGTCGCCGCCCTCGATGCTCTTCCGCGTCAGCATGATGGCTTCTTCGACGACGGCATTGCCGGCCGTCTTGGCGGTGATGTCGAGCGCCTCCAGAATCGAGACGCCGGATGCGAGCAGCGTCGACAGCGTGCGGCAGAACCGCGCCACGGCAATCTTGCGCATCAGGCTGCCGAGCACCGGCATCTTCAGCATAAAGGCATCGACCATGCGGCGGCCCGACGGCGTGCCGTAGAACGCGCGGAACCCGAACACGAACGCGATCATGCCGACGATGACGAACGGCATGAACTGGACGAGTCCGTTGCTCGCCGCGATCACGACACGTGTCGGCAGCGGCAGCGTCGCACCAAGCCCGGCGAAGAGGCTGGCGAACGTCGGAATGACCTTCCACAGAATGACGCCGACGACCAGGCCGGCAATGACGATGACCGCAATGGGATAGACCATCGCGGACTTGACCTGGCTCTTCAGCTTGACGGCCTTTTCGATGTAGGTCGCCAGGCGCTTGAGAATGGTGTCGAGAATACCGCCCGCCTCGCCGGCGGCGATCATGTTCGTGAACAGCGGATCGAATGTCTTCGGATGCCTCTTCATCGCATCCGCAAGCGACAGGCCGCTCTCGACGTCGGACCGCGTCGCCAGGATGACGGCGGCGAAGTTCTTGTCCTCTTCCTGGGTGCCGAGGATCTCGAGACACTGCACGAGCGGGAGGCCCGCGTCGATCATGACCGAGAACTGGCGGGTGAACACGGCCAGGTTCTTCGCGTTGACGCGCCGCGACTTGGGCTTGGACGGCCCGGCCGCCTTGGCCGCGGCCTCCTTGACCGGATTGATCTGCGTCACCAGGATCTGCTCGCGGCGCAGCGCAGCCACCGCCGCGTCGATGGTTTCCGCGATGCGCTCCCCGGTCACCGTCTGACCAGCACGCGTCCGGCCGCTATATGCAAAAGTCGCCATGAGCTCCTACTCCACTCACCACCACACACCAACCGCTAACGGTCCGGCTGAAGCCGGACACGACGTTCAACGAGCCACCGGCTTGGGCGGCCCGCCGGCGCGGCCAAGGCCGGCACCGGCGACGACGCCGACACCGCGACTGATCAGATCCTGGAGCTCGTCGCGATTGGACGAGGCCATCGTCGCCGTCTCGAGCGTGATCAGTTTCTTCTGATAGAGCGTCGCCAGCGACTGGTTCATCGTCTGCATGCCCATCTTTTCCTGGCCGGTCTGCATCGCCGAGTAGATCTGATGGATCTTGTCCTCGCGGATCAGGTTGCGGATGCCGTGCGTGGGCACCATGATCTCCAGCGACACCACGCGGCCGCCGCCGATCTTCGGCAACAACGACTGACAGACGATGCCTTCCAGCACGAGCGAGAGCTGCGTCCGAATCTGGCTCTGCTGGTGGGCGGGGAAGATGTCGATGATGCGGTTGATCGTCTGCGACGCCGAGTTCGTGTGCAGCGTGCCGAACGTCAAGTGGCCGGTCTCGGCAATGCGCAGCGCCGCTTCGACGGTCTCGAGGTCGCGCATCTCACCGATCAGCACGATGTCGGGGTCCTCGCGCAGCGCGGCGCGCAGCGCGTTGGTGAAGCTCTGGGTGTCGCTGTGGACCTCGCGCTGATTGACCAGACAGCCCTGATGCTGGTGCACGAACTCGATCGGATCCTCGATGGTGAGGATGTGATCGTGGCGTTCCTTGTTGATCTTGTCGATCATCGCGGCCAGCGTCGTCGACTTGCCGCTGCCGGTGGGACCTGTCACCAGGACCAGGCCGCGCGGACGCTCGGCGAGGGTCGTCAACACCTGCGGAAGATTGAGCTCCTGGAAGCTGCGGATCTTTTCGGGAATCAACCGGTAGACGGCGCCGACGGCGCCGCGCTGGTTGAACATGTTGACGCGGAAGCGCGCCAGCCCCTTGATGCCGAAGGAGAAGTCGAGCTCCATCGACTCCTCGAAGCGCTTCTTCTGGGCGTCGGTGAGCACGCTGTAGGCGAGCTGCTTGGTGTCCGACGGTGACAGGTCTGTGCCGGACAGCCGCACCAGGTGTCCATGGACACGGACCTGTGGCGGTGTGGCGGTGGTGATATGGAGGTCCGAACCCTCCATCTGCACCATCGTGTGCAGCAGTTCAGGCAGCGTCATCACTTCACGGTCTCCCTTACGATCTCCTCGATCGTCGTCACACCCTCTTTGACCTTGCGCAGTCCGCTGTTGCGCAGCGTGATCATTCCCTCGTCCACCGCCTTGCGGCGCAGTTCGAGCGCGGACGCGCCGACCAGAATCAGCTCGCGGAGTTCCTCGGTCACTTCCATGACCTCGTACAGACCAACACGGCCCTTGTAGCCGGTGTTGTTACACTTCTCGCAGCCCCTGCCCTTGTTGGGGACCACTGTCTTTGCATCTTCGGCATTGAAGCCGGCCTGCATCAGCGCGCCAGCCGGCGTGGGGTCCTGTTCCGTGCAGTTCTTGCAGATTCTGCGAACCAGGCGCTGTGCACAAATGAGATTCAGCGAGCTGGCGACGAGGAACGGCTCGATGCCCATGTTCATCAGCCGGTTCACCGTGCTCGGCGCGTCGTTGGTGTGCAGCGTCGACAACACGAGGTGTCCGGTGAGCGCCGCCTTGACCGCGATCTCCGCGGTTTCGAAGTCGCGGATCTCGCCGACCAGGATGATGTTCGGGTCCTGACGCAGGAAGCTGCGCAGCGCGGCGGCGAAGTTGAGGCCGATGTTCTCGCGCACCTGCACCTGGTTGACGCCCATCAGGTTGAACTCGACCGGGTCTTCGGCGGTCATGATGTTCGTCTGGATGGTGTTGATGCGCGCGATCGACGAATACAGCGTGTTCGTCTTGCCGGATCCGGTCGGCCCGGTGACCAGCACCATGCCCCAGGGCTTCTCGATCGCGACCTCGAACTTCGAGAGCGATTCCCGCTCGAAGCCAAGCTTGGTCATGTCGAGCATCAGCTTGTTCTTGTCGAGAAGTCGGAGCACGATCTTCTCGCCGAACAGCGTCGGCAGACACGAGACGCGGAAGTCGATGTCGCGCATTTCGCCGCCGTCCTGGAAGCGAATCTTGATGCGGCCGTCCTGCGGCAGGCGCTTCTCGGCGATGTCCAGCTTGGACATGATCTTGATGCGCGACGTGATCGCGTCGCGGAACTTCATCGGCGGCTGCATGATGTTGTAGAGGATGCCGTCGATGCGGTAACGGACGCGCAGCTCCTTCTCGTAGGGCTCGATGTGAATGTCGCTCGCGCCCTTCTGGATGGCCGACATCAGGATCACGTTGACCAGCTTGATGACCGGCGCTTCTTCGCCCTGCTTGGCGAGCGCCTCGGCGCTGATCTCTTCGAACTCCTCGAGGACCTCGACATCGCCGGCATCGGCGAGCACGGGCATCTCTTCGAGGGCTTTGCTGGCGGCCTCGAGCGCGCTCGCACCAGGCGCCGCCGCGATGCCGGCCGCGGGACTGGGACCGGCCGCCTTGCCGTAGTACTTCTGAATCGCGTCGATGACCGCCGTCTCGGACGCCACGACCGGCTCGACGTTGTAGCCCGTCATGAACTTGATGTCGTCCATGGCGAACACGTTCGTCGGATCGGTCATCGCGATCGTCAAGGTCGCACCGGATCGCGAGAGCGGGATGATTTGATACTTCTGTGCCGTCTCCGCCGGCACGAGTTTCACGACGGCGGCGTCAACGTCGAACTGACCGAGGGCGATCGAGGGAACGCCGTACTGCTTGCTGAGAAGCGCGGTGATCTCGTCGTCTTTGACGTAGCCGAGCTTGATCAGATTGAAGCCGAGCTTCCCCCCGTGCTGGCGCTGATAGTTCAGGGCCTCCTGGAGTTGCTCCGGTGTGATGCGCTTCTCTTTGAGAAGCAGCTCTCCGATTCGAACCGCCATCACCGATCACAGGCCGGCAGGCGGCGAACGTACAGACCTGATCCCTTCACGGTCTCATCGCTGTATATCCGCACGGCTGTGGCCTTGTCCCACCCTGAATCGTCAGAACGTTAAGTGCGCCTGAGCGCCGGACGCGGCGAACGACTCCGGCTCGTCTATCTTCTCGGCCTGCACGGTCCTGCCCGATAGAGAGAAGGGTGGCGTATGTCTGTGATCCGCAAGCGCTAAGAGCCCCTGTACGGGTGGTACTAGAGAGGCAGAAGTTGTGATGGAATAAGGGGAACGGGCCATCGTGCGCTCTCCAGCGACCGGCCCGGGCTTGGGCAGCCGCCCATAAGGAACAGAACTTCTCATTTCCCGTATTAGGAGACTGATTGAGCTCAGTACCGGAGGCGGCTGTTTCGCCATCCAGCACACTCGGGTTCCTCCCACGACTTATCGGCGTCATCCGATGTCCCCGCACAACATTCCGGGCCGTGGCCTCGTCGCCGCGGTGGGTTGGACTCGTAGCCATGCTGGCTGCGGTCACGGCTGTCAGCCAGGCGGCCCTGTTCCAGACCGAGGTTGGCCAGGTGGCGCTGGTCGATCAGTGGGAGCGGACGGCCCTGGCCTTCGGGCAGGACGTCGACGATGCGAGATACGCCGAACTGCAGACCCTCAGCCGGAGCGGACCGCTGTACGGCGTGGCCACGGCGCTGGCGGGCGGACCGGTGCTCACGATGGCGCTCGCCGCGGTGATTTTTCTCGTATTCCGGCCGCGGCACGGCCGAACGGTGTCCTTCTCTCAGGTGCTGGCGGTCGTGGCTCACGCGAGCGTCATCCTCGCTGTTCGACAGCTCGTGTCCGTGCCGGTGAGTTTCGCCCGTGAGGCAACTGGCGGTGCAACCTCGCTCGGTTTGTGGTTTCCGGCGCTCGACGCGGCGTCATTCGCAGGGCGGTTCGTCGGCGCGCTCGACGTGTTCGTCATCTGGTGGGTGGTCCTGGTGGGGATCGGAGTAGGAATCCTGTACGGGCGGCCGGCGCGTTCGCTGTCGGCCGCATTCCTGGGCGTCTACGCCGGTCTGGCACTGCTGGTGGCGGTGACCATGACCGCGCTTGGAGGAACCGCGTGATGACTGTGGCACAAGACGCGCCTGTCGCCGAGCAGGGACTCCTCGCTCGCATCCTCGGCGTCCTGCTGTCGCCGCGAGCGACCTACGCCGCCGTGGCCGCCAAGCCGCGCTCACTCGGGGTGCTGGCCGTTGTCCTCGTGATCATTGGCGTGGCGCAAGGCGTGTTCCTGTCGTCGGAAGTGGGCCAGCAGCTGGTGCTCGAGCAGCAGGTTCGGGCGATGGAAGCGTTCGGCATGACCATCAGCGACCAGATGTACGACCAGATGGAACAGGGGATGAAACGGGCAGCCATCACGGGCCCGATCACTCAGGTGATCTTCTGGCCGATCGTTCTGGCGATTGAGTCAGGAATCCTCCTGGTGATCTTTTCGTTGCTGATGGGCGGCACCGCGACGTTCAAGCACGTATACGCCGTCGTTACGCATTCATCGGTCATCGTCGCGATTCAGCAGGTCTTCAGCATTGCACTCAGCTTTGCGAGCGGAAAGATGGCCGGTGCGAATCTCGGCGTCTTCGTCCCGATGCTCGACGAGAAGCATTTCGTGACGCTCTTTCTCGGCTCCATCGACCTGTTCTTCGTATGGGCGACGATCAGTCTGGCGATCGGCCTCGGCGTGCTGTACCGGCGCCGCACCGGTCCCATCGCCACGACGATGCTTGGACTCTACGTTGTAATCGCACTGGTGATTGCACTCTTCCGGTCGGGCTCCTAGGAGATTCGATGACCCGCAAAAAGGTACTCATCATCATTGGCGTCGTGATCCTGGGCGCTGCAGTCGTCGGCGCGAACCTCTATTTCCGGCGCGACACCGGTTTGAGCATCAACGCCGAAGCCATTCGCTCGCGCGACCTCGAGGCGATCGTCTCGGCGTCGGGCAGGATCCAGCCGAAGCGCCAGGTCAACGTGTCGGCCAACACCACTGGCCGCGTGACGCGTGTGGCGGTCGAAGAGGGAGAGCGGGTCAAGACGGGCCAGTTTCTCCTGGAGATCGATCCACGATCGCTCGACGCGCAACTGCAGCGCGGCGAGGCCAGCGTCGCCGCCGCGCAGTCGTCGCTGCAGCAGTCCCGAGCCTCTGTCCAGCAGACGCGCGTGGCGCTCGAGCTCGCGCGGCAGAACCTGAAGCGGACGCAGGAGCTGTGGAAAGAGGGTCTCACGACGCGTGAGGCTCTCGATCGCGCCGAAAACGACGTCCAGGCGCGCGAGGCCGAGTTGAAGACGCGCGAGCAGGAGATCCAGACCAACGAACAGCGAATCAAGGTCGAGGAAGCTGGTCTCGCGACAACCAAATACAACCTGAATCAGGTGATCATCACTGCGCCGATGGATGGTCTCGTGACTCGACGCAGCATCGAAGAGGGTGAGACCGCGGTGCTCGGCACCATGAACAATGCCGGTTCAGTGCTGCTCACGATTGCCGACATGTCGGTCCTCGAGGCCGAGGTCGACGTGGACGAGACGGAAATTCCGTCGGTGTCACTGGGGCAGGAAGCGAAAGTCTCGATCGACGCCATTCCCGACCGCACGTTCAAGGGCCACGTCACCGAAGTCGGCAACAGCCCGATTCAGACGTCGACGCAGACGAGCGGTCAGCGGCAAGCCACGACGTTCAGAGTGGTGATCACCATCGACGAGACCGTACCCGACGTGCGTCCTGGCTTCACCTGCACCGCGGAGATCACGACTGCGACGCGGAAGAATGTAGTCTCGGTGCCCATTCAAGCCCTGACTGTGCGCGAGATGCTCTACAACGACAAGGGCGAGATGGTGCGCGAACAGCCGCAGCGCCGCCGGCGCGGGAACGCCGTGGAAACGCCGTTGTCAGCCTCGAACGAGCCGCCTCCCGGCCACACCCGCAAGGAAACCGAAGGCGTCTTCGTCGTCACCAGCGGCCGCGGTGTGTTTACACCGGTCAAGGTCGGTGTCGCCGGCGAGCAGTATTTCGAGGTGCTCAACGGCCTGAAAGCCGGCGATCAGGTCATCACCGGGCCATTTGCCTCGGTCCGGGAGCTCTCGGACGGCGGCGAGGTCAAGGTGCAGCAGCAGAACGACCGCAACCGCAATCGCACTTCGACGAGCAAATGAACCAGGTTCTCGACTCCATCCTGATCGCGCTGCAGGCCATCTGGGCCAACAGGCTGCGATCCTTCATGACGGTGCTGGGCAACATCGTGGCGGTCACGTCGATCGTCACGGTGGTGACCCTCATCCAGGGCATGAACGGGATGGTGGCCGACGCCATCGTCAGCGACATCGGCGCCGACAATTTCACGGTTCAACGCATGCCGCCGATCTTCAACGAGGACGAGGCCGATCGGAACCGCAACAATCCGCTCATCACGGTTGCCGAAGGCGAGGCCATCCGTAAGTTCAGCCCGCTCATCGCGTCGGTCGCCGCACAGGCCGGCCGGAACGCCACGGTGTCGTATCGCACCGAGGAGATCAACAACGCCAATATCCAAGGTGTCACCAGCTCGTACGGCGACTTCTCGACATTCGGCGTCGAGCGCGGGCGGATGATGAGCACGGTCGAAGTGGACCGCGGACAGCAGGTCACGATTCTCGGCTACAGTCTGGCCGACCGTCTCTTCGGCGAGATCGAGCCGCTCGAGAAGACCATCAAGATTGCCGGCATCGGCTTTCGCGTCGTCGGCATCAGCGAGAGAAAGGGTTCGTTCTTCGGCGACTCGCAGGACAACTTCGCGGTGATTCCGCTGGGCGCGTATCAGCGGCTGTTCGGGGCGCGACAGTCACTGCAGTTGATGGTGAAGCCGGCGTCTCCCGATCGGATGACCGAGGCCATGGACGACGCAACGGTCGCGCTGCGCGTTTCGCGGCGCCTGAAGCCCTCCGCGCCGAACAACTTCGGCATCATCACCTCGGACTTCATCCTCGACCTCTATCGTCAGGTGACGAGCGGCATCTTCGCGGTGCTCGTCGGCATCGTCGCGCTCTCGCTCGTCGTCGGCGGCATCGTCATCATGAACATCATGCTGATGGTGGTCAGCGAGCGGACGCGCGAGATTGGCCTGCGCAAGGCGCTCGGCGCCAAGCGCAAGGACATCATGTCGCAGGTGCTGACCGAATCGATCACGCTGTCGACGTTGGGCGGCGTGATCGGCATCATGCTCGGGTCGCTGGCCGCGACGCTCATCGCCGCGCTGACTCCCCTGCCGGCGCGCCTCGAGATGTGGTCGGTGGTCCTCGGCATCGGCATCACCGCCGCTGTCGGGTTGTTCTTCGGGGCCTATCCGGCCTCGCGTGCGGCGTCGCTCGATCCGATTGAGGCGTTGAGACGTGAGTAAGAACCTCAATCGCGGCCTCTGGCGCGAAGTCGTCCGCATGGCCTTCGAGACACTGCGCACCAACAAACTGCGCTCGGGGCTGACCATCCTCGGCGTGGTCATCGGCATCACCTCGATAGTAGGCATGACCTCGCTGATTCGCGGCTTCGACGAATCACTGCGCGACATGATTCGCCAACTGGGCCCGAACACGATCATCCTGAGCAAGGCCAGCGCGGTCAGTCTGGCGGCGGGCGCCGATTTCTCGGAACTGATCCGGCGGCCCAATCTCACAGTGGATGATGCCCGCGCCCTCGAGCGGCTGGCGCCATCGGTCGGCGTCGTGGACATCTGGATGGGCCAGGGTCTGGGCGGACAGACCGCCGAGCGTGTGTTCTACGGCGGCGAACGCACGCCAACGGGAGCCGTGATCGGCGCGACTGAACAGTTTGCCACGGTCAATTTCGTCAAGCTGTCGTTCGGCCGCTTTTTCACGCAGGCGGAAGTGCAGCGGCGTCGGCGTGTCGTGGTCCTGGGCCACAACCCGTACGAGGCGTTGTTCGCGCCATCCGGCATCGATCCGATTGGCAAGAAAGTTCGCGTCGGCGCGATCGAGTACACCGTCGTCGGCGTGCTCGGCAAGCGCCCGACACCCTTTCCGCAGGCGGACAATTTCGTCGTCATTCCGCAGACGACGCATCAGGTCGTCTTCGCAACAAACGCGCGGCAGCGCTTTGGCGGCGGCAGCAGCGCACAGATCACCATCGTCCCGGTCGAAGGGGCGACGCGCGATCAGACCGTTGCGGAAGTCGAGGAGATCATGCGTATCCGCCATGGTCTCAAGCTGGATGAACCGAATGACTTCGAGATTGGCGGGCAGGACGCCATTCTGCGCCTGTGGGATCAGATCAGCCGCGCCGTCTTCCTCGCGCTCGTCGTCATCTCGTCGGTCGCGCTGATGGTGGGCGGCATCGGCGTGATGGCGATCATGATGATTTCGGTGACCGAGCGGACGCGGGAGATTGGCGTACGTAAGGCACTGGGCGCGCGGCGCCAGGAGGTCCTGTTCCAGTTCCTGGCTGAAGCGGCGGTGCTGACGTCTGTCGGTGGCGTGCTTGGCATCCTGTGCGGGGCCGGCATCGGCTTCGCCATCAGCTTGGCGACCGGCTTCCCCATCTCGCTGCCGTGGTGGTCGTTTGCAATCGGCCTCGGCTTCTCGGCGAGCGTCGGTATCTTCTTCGGCATGGTGCCCGCCGTTCGCGCCTCACGCCTCGATCCGATCGAGGCGCTCCGATACGAGTAGAGCGGAGGTTTTAACCTCCGCTCCTTTATGATTCCTTCTCGCCTGTCCTGATTCGATAGCTCTCGAGCACGGGAAGCACGAACACGCGGCCGTCACCGATCTCACCAGTCCGGGCCGCCTGCACCACCGCCTTGACGACGTCGTCGGCCATGTTGTCCGCCACTACGACCTCGATTTCCATCTTGGGCAGCAGGCTGACGTTGTACTCCTTGCCGCGATAGATCGCGGTGTGCCCCTTCTGCTTGCCGTGACCGCGAACCTCGGTCACCGTCATGCCCGCGATGTTCAGCTTGGCCAGTGCGTCTTTGACTTCGTCGACCTTGTTCGGACGAATGATGCACTTGATCAACTTCATT
>Ga0075431_100005693_pt1 | contig 12314 bp, 8 predicted proteins | sample RhiMetdeltSRZDD5_FD_75297 | JGI IMG/M metagenome (GOLD analysis project Ga0075431, IMG submission 75297) | Populus rhizosphere microbial communities from Tennessee, USA - Rhizosphere MetaG P. deltoides SRZDD5 | ecosystem: Host-associated > Plants > Roots > Rhizosphere > Soil | place: USA... | reverse complement strand
CTTCGGTGCAAGGCGCTATCGCTGGTCGGTGCGATCCCTGCTGGCGCTCGTCGGTGCGATCCGGGCTTCGCCCGTGGGTGCGATCTGTGCTTCGCTTGTCCCTGCGATCTGAGTGCTCCTTCGGTGCAAGGCGCTATCGCTGGTCGGTGCGATCCCCTGCTGGCGCTCGTCGGTGCGATCCAGGCTTGGCCCGTGGTGCGATCTGACTTCGCTTGTCGGTGCGATCTGAGCGCTGCTTCGGTGCAAGGCGCTATCGCTGGTCGGTGCGATCCCTGCTGGCGCTCGTCGGTGCGATCTCTGCTAAAGCCTTGTCGGTGCGATCCTGGCTGCGCCTGTGGGTGCGATCTGACTGCACTTGTCCGTGCGATCTGAGGACAGTTTGCACCGCCAGCGGAGCTCGCACCGACACGCATCAGCTGTTCGCACCGACAGGCGCCAGCGGAATCGCACCGACACGCGCCCGGAATCGCACCGACATGCATCAGCAGTTTGCACCGACCAGCGAAAGTGCGCTTGCACCGGCAGCGGAAGTGCGCTTGCACCGACTGGCGAAGCCCAGATCGCACCAGCAAGCGCCAGCGGAGATCGCACCGACCCGCATCAGCAGTTTGCACCGACAAGCGGAAGCGCGCTTGCACCGACTGGCGAAGCCAGATCGCACCGACACGCGCCCGGAATCGCACCGACAAGCATCAGCAGTTTGCACCGACAAGCGAAAGTGCGCTTGCACCGGCAACGGAAGTGCGCTTGCACCGACTGGCGAAGCCAGATCGCACCGACACGCGCCAGCGGATCGCACCGACATGCATCAGCAGTTTGCACCGACTGGCGAAGCCAGATCGCACCGACACGCGCCAGCGGAATCGCACCGACAGGCATCAGCAGTTTGCACCGACCAGCGAAAGTGCGCTTGCACCGACAGCGGCAGTGGCGACTACGGCAACAGTCCCACCGCCTGCATTGCCTGGCGAGTCGCCACCGCCGCGGCGCTGTTCGCGCCGTAGAGATCGACGGCCGCCTGGGCTACCGCCAGCGCAGCGGTGGACATCGTCGATGCGCTCGGCATGAGCACGGTCATTGCGCGGAAGAAGGCTCGTTCGATCTGATGCCGATTCGCTGCGCCGACGCCGGCGACGGTGATGCCCGACGTTGCGTTCCGGCCACCCTCGATCGCCAGATAGAACGCGTGGCTCAAGACAGTCGCGTTGAGGTGCACGCCGCCGCCGTCGGACGTGGGCAGGGTCACCAGCTGGTTGCCCTGCAGCATCCACGGCAGCAGGGCGATGGCGACCGGATTCGTGCGCGTGCCCTGCGCAATGGCCAGTACGAAACTGAAAGCACGGCTCGCATGATCCGGATAGGCGATTGGGCCGGCCGATGACGGCAGGGCGAGCAGGGAAGCCGGAACGTCGGCGGCGCGATTCGGTCCGAAGCCGGTGAGATCTTCTCCCAGCTTGTAGTCGGCTTGCAGAGGCCCGGTTCCGATGGGGTGGTGGAAGAACTCGGTTGCGATCCCGAAGACATCGGAAAACGCTTCGTTGATCGCGCCCCCGTGATTGGATCCCAGGACAAACCGTCCGGCGCTGCAGAGCAGCGGTAGCCGCGTGCCGTCGGCAAACACCACGTCCGTCGTGTCGCACGACAGCGTTGAACCCCCGGACGTCACGGTGGTTGGTCCGAAGGTGGTGACGAGGATGCCGAGCAGGCCGCTGCCGGTTCGCTGCGTGAGCGCCGCATGCGTGACGCCGTGCATCATTTCGTGCGCCACGACGTCGAGAGCCGTCATCGGGACGCCGGTCGACGCGCGGCCGAAGACGAACATGCCTTGTCCTCCCGCGCCGAAGGGTGGCGGCGTGAAGAACGCATTGTTCACGAGTGTCGCGTGCACCGCGGTGGTGATGGTGCCGCGACGGTTGTCGACGCCGGTCCAGTTCTGCTGCTTGAACAGATAGTCCTCGGTCCAGCCGGCGTGGACATGAGCATCCACAACCGCGGGATTCGTCCACGTGTTGTCGGCATCCACGGCAAAGTCGGCCTCGACCGCGGCACCGGGCGGCTGCAGCAATCGATTCAATGCCGCGTCAGAGCCGAGCGTGTCGAACGTCCGAATTGGCGCAGGGCGCTGCTGATCGTGGGTCCGGAATCCGCTCGCCGCCTGCGTGGTGCTGATCTTCTTCCGATCGCCGAGCGCGCCTGTACCGGTACCCACCTGAGTCTGCGTCTGCATTTCATCCATCGTCCACAGGACGACGCCCAACGCCGCGTCGACGATGTAGGTCTTCATGTCGCTCATGGTGAGCCGGTAGGCCAGCCGATAGTCGCCGTCTACCGTCGGGAAGATCACGAGGGCGGGTGCGTCGCCGGCGAGGCGCGCTCCTGACGTGTCGCTTGCAGCACGGACGGCCTCTGCGGAACTCAGCGCCGGCGTCACATCGATGGAGATACCCTCGTAGAGTGTTCCGATGATCGATACCGTCGCGGCTTGCACCGTCTGACGCGAGACGCTGCCGCCGTAGACCGGCACGCCCTGGTGGTACTGCACGAGACTTTCATGCAGCCGGCCGGGGATGTCGGGATCGGGTCGCGTGTCCAGGGCGAGCAACTGCCGGCTCCGGACCATTCGATCGACGGTCAGCTCCCAAGACTGCAGCTCGGATGCCGTGGATGCGTGGACCGTGACGCGGCCCGACCCGGTCCTCGTATCACTCTGGGCGTAGGCAAGGAGCGTCGCGGCGGACGCGAACACAAGACAGCACACGACCCGCACGCGTGCAGTTGACATCTGCATGATCACAAAGTCTCCCGCTACGAGAACGCCAGGGGCAGCTGAACCGAACAGGTGTAACGAATCAGCGGGTCGTGGCACCAGTTAGGTGCGATGTGCAGTCTGACACAACTCATCCATCGCGCCCAGCTGGGCGACGCTGAGGCGGCCGATGCCCTCTACGCTTCGACCTATCCCGACTTGTGCCGGCTCGCACGCGTGCGGCTGCGTGCGTGCAGTCGCCACACCCTCCTCGATACAGGCGCGCTCGTGCACGAGTCATTCGTACGCTTCGCTGAGTCCAACCAGCTGAGGCTCGAAGACCGCACTCACTTCATGCGCTGGGCGTCCCGGGTCATGCGCTCGGTCATCGTCGACTTCGCCCGCCGCCGTCTCGCCGTGCGGCGTGGCGGCGGAGCGGCGCGAGTGACGTTCGACGTAGAGCTGGCAGCCGGTCCCGAGGGAGCGCTGGAGATCCTTGGCGTGCATCACGCGCTTGGCCAGATGGCGACGATCGACCCGCGGCTGACGCAGGTGGTCGAGATGCGGTACTTCGCCGGACTGACGGAACCCGAGATCGCGCAGGCCCTCGGCGTGACCGAACGCACGGTTCGCCGCGACTGGTTCAAGGCGCGTCTGATTCTGCGGCAGGCACTGGCTTGAGGAGCGATGTTGGGGCTCGAAACGGACCGCGACGACTGGCGGACATTGAGCGGTCTCCTCGATCAGGTGCTGGACCTGCCAGCCGAGGATCGCAGCGCATGGATTGAACGCCTGCCTCTTCAGTATGCGCATCTGAGGAACCGGATTCGAAGCCTGCTCGCGGCCGCCGACGCGATTGCGGGCGGGGGCTTCCTTCACACGATCCCTAAAGTCGATTCCGGCATGACCCCGATCGCTGCTGACGAGGACGGCCTGCAGCCAGGCGATCTCGTCGGCCCCTACCGGGTCATACGCAAGCTCGCCGACGGTGGCATGGGGGCTGTGTGGTTGGCCGAGCGCGCCGACGGTCTGGTGAACCGTCCTGTCGCACTCAAGCTGCCGCGCGGCGCCTGGCTCGGCGCCGCATTGGCCGAGCGGATGGCCGAGGAGCGCGAGATTCTTGCCGCACTCAATCATCCGCACATCGCGCGTCTGTACGACGCCGGCGTCGCCAGCGACGGTCAACCGTATCTCGCCCTCGAGTACGTGGCCGGACAACCGATCGACGAGTTCGTCACGTCCCGGGCACTGTCGATTCGTGATCGGCTGCAGCTGTTTCTGCAGGTGACGCGCGCGGTCTCACACGCGCATGCGCATCTGATCGTGCACCGCGACCTCAAGCCTTCGAACATCCTCGTGACCGACGAAGGCGAGGTCAAGCTGCTGGACTTCGGGATCGCGAAGCTGCTTGGCGAAGGCCGTGAGGGCGGCAGCGTCACGCAGACGGCGCGGCTGCTGACGCCCGACTACGCCTCACCGGAACAGATCGCCGGCGACGCGCTTGGCGTCGCCACCGACGTGTACTCGGGTGGAGTGTTGCTGTTCGAACTCCTCACCGGCGTTCGCCCGTACGCGGCGTGCGGTTCATCGCGAGTCGCGCTGCAGCAGGCCGTGTTGACGCTGGAGCCACCGCGGCCGAGTGAGGCGGCCACTCGCGCGCCGGTGCGCAGGCTGCTGCGAGGCGATCTCGACTGCATCGTCGGCAAGGCAATCAGGAAACGGCCCGACGAGCGGTATGCGACGATCGACGCGTTTGCCGGCGACATCGAGCGCTATCTGCAGAATCGGCCCGTGCTCGCGCGGCAGGACAGCAAGTGGTACCGGCTGTCGAAAGGCGTCGTCCGACACCGGATCGCCGTGGCCGCGATCGTGGCGGTGTTTGTCGCGATCGCGGCGGGCGCCGCACTGGCCACCTGGCAGGCGCGCGTCGCGCTCATCGAGAAGGATCGCGCTGAGGAAGTGCGGAACTTTCTCGTCACGCTCCTCAAGGACACCAGCCCGTACAGCGGTGGTGGCCGGGCGTTGTCGGCTCTCGACTGGTTGAAGCAGGCCAGACGCCGCATCGATCAGCGCCCCGATCTTCGCCCGGAGCTTCGCGTGGAGCTGTTGAACCTCGTCGGCGCAAGCCTCGTGAACATGCAGGACACCGCTGGTGCCGACGAGGTGTTGAGTCAGGCTGTCGCGGAAGCCGCACAGCATCTGGGCAACGCGCATCACCAGACGCTGCGCGCACGCGTGCTGATGTTGTCCGTGCATCGCTTCCGCGGGAGAACCGCCGAGATGCGCGCGGAGCTCGCGCAGTTGCTGCCGGCGCTCCGCGCTGCCGGCCGCCCACTGTCCGAGGACCTGGCGATCGCGCTCAAGAACCACGCGCATCTCGAGATCGACGAGGGCCATTACCACGAAGCCGAGCGTGCCGCGCAGGAAGCCGTCGACGTCAGTCGTCGCGAGCTCGGCGAGCACCATCCGGAGACGGTTGCTGCTCTGTTGATCCGCGCCTATGCCTATCAGTTCAGCCGCGACGCGGGCGAGGCATTGGCCGCGGCGGTCAACGCCTACGACGCGGCGCGTGTCGTTTATCGCGATGCACCCAGACATCCCCGCACGATCGAGGGCCGTCTGGTGTACGGCCGGGCGCTCGGCGATGCGGGCGAGCTCACGATCGGTGTGCAACAGCTCACGCAGGCCGTGCGTGACGCGGCCGAGGTGTTCGGCGGCTCGAGTCGCATGGTCGGGTTCTTCTCGATACCGCTCGCCGATTTCCAGGCCGAAACCGGTCTGGTTGAAGACGCCATCGAAAGCAGCCGCAACGCGCTGGCGATCATTGCGCAGCACACCAGGCCCACGTCTTTCAGATATGCGGCCGCCCTCCGTCAACGCGGCGTCGCTCTGCTCGCCGCGCGACGGACAGAGGAGGCGCTGCCGGATCTGACCGCCGCGCGAGAGACGCTCAGACACACGTTGTCGGCGTCGAACTCGGTGACACGCTGGTTCGAAGCCGACCTCGGCCTCGCGCTCGCGCGTGCCGGTCATCACCACCAGGCCGAGGCTCTCCTCGAGCCACTGCTGCCGGCAGATGGCGCGGCACCGAATCCGTCCGAGAGCAAAGCGCTCTACGTCGCGGGAGTGCAGAAGCGTCTTGCCGGCCATCCCGCCGAGGCGCTGAGGCTGCAGCGCCGCGCGCTCGCGGCAATCGATTCCGGCCGCAGCGGTGAACTTCGCCGGATGCGCGTCCTCACCGAGATCGGACTCGCGCTGCTCGACCTGGAGAGACCCAACGAAGCGATCACGCCGCTCGAACAGGCGCTGACGATCTCCACGCAATCGCAGCTGCGTGGCGGGCCCGACCGTGACGATATCCTGAACGGCCTCAGCCGGGCACGCTATGTGCCCGACCGAGGTCGCACCGTGGCGGTGCCCGCCGTTCAATAGGTCGTTCCGGAGAAGTTGTACTCCCCGAGATCGCCGAACGCCGAGATCAGGACGGTGACCGTCCCGGCCATATACAGGGGCTGGCCGGCGACTTCGTCCGAGACGTTGCCGGTGAAGACTCTCACGGCATCTCCGGAATCGAGATTTCGGTGCACGAAGTGGATGCGACGCGTCGACGGGCAGTACCAGCCGCGGATATGCGCGACGTTGCCGATGTCGCCGTTGATGTGACGGCACGTCGCGGCGCCCGGCGCCCCGGGCCCGCCTTGCGTCGTGATGACGAGCGATACGATCTCGCCGTTGATCTGCAGTGTCCAGTTCGTGTTGGCCAGGCTGGCCGGGCCCGCCGCCGACGCGGTGCGTGCGAACAGCAGCAAGCCGGCCGCGGCCGCCGCGCAGGTGATGGTCTTGAAGGAAGTCATGATCGTGCTCCGTGTGTACGAGATGGCGAGTGGCCTACGACTGGACGACCGCCGTGGAATACGTTCCCTTCGGCGCGTCGGGCAATGGATCGCTGTGACCGTTGAGAATGTGATCGAATCGGGCATTCCATCCCTCGAGCGTGGCCTTGATGAGCGTCTGCGAGACTTGCGACGCGCCGGGCGCCTTCAACGTGAAGGTCTGCGAGGTTTGCGTTCCGCCGTGACCGGCGATCGTGCCAAGCGGGTCGGACACCACCTCATCGACGAACTGCGAGAGTGCGGCTGGCGCCGCGGCGCGCTTCGCCACCGGCAGGTTCGGGTTGAAGATCACCGGCACCTTGAGCCTGGCGCCGTGCTGGCCCTTGACGCGCAGCGTGACGTCGGTGAGATCGAGCGGGCCCGTGTTGGTGATCTTCACCTTGAAGGTTGCTTCCTCGTTCACGTTGAGCACTTGATCTGGAAAGTCGACATCGACGATTTCGATCAGCACATCGTCGACTGGATAGACCGCAACTGCCGCTGTCATGTCATCGAAGAAACCCATACTGCCTCCTGTGTTCCGGTGTTCCGGCGAAGTGTTGTTGACGTGTTCCTCTGTCGGTAACTACGCAGGAACACCCGGAACCCGGACAACGGGTATGGGGATCAGGTGAGTGGCGGGAATCTACTTCTTGCGGTCTTTCAGATACTCGATGAGCCGCAGATCGTGCTCGGCGTCGGGATAGTCGAATCCCTCTTCCCGCGCCCGGGCCAGCGATCGCTTGATGTAGAACTCCGCGGCATCGAGTTCGCCTTGCAGTATGAAGACGCTGCCCAGCCCGTTGAGCGCCGACGGATCGTCGGGACGCATGGACAGCACCTTGAAGAAGAACTGACCCGCCTCATCGAGCAGTACGTCCTTCGGCGGCGCAAGCGGATTCGCCTGGACGGCGTCCCAGTGCCGAATCATGTACTCGTTCTTCTTGTTGTAACCGGCAAGCGCCAGCACGTAGTTGTCGTCGGGTTGCTGGCGAAGGGCGACGTCGACGAGGCGATTCAGGTCTGCCTGCTTCGTCCGCGCAGTGGCGGCGTCGTTGTCGCCAAGCGCCATCAGAACCTCGCCCTGTCCGGCCATGATCTCCTGTACGAAGTCTGATGGCTGATATGGCGCTGGCGGAGGCGTAGGCGTGATTCCTCCGCGCAGCGTCGTCACCAACCTCGCCACACCATCTTCGTACGACTTCCGAAAGTCGCAGAACACGTAGTTCAGCAGAAACAGTTCGAGCGGCGTGTCGTCCCAGATGCAGGGAATCACACCCTTCGGAGCCTTCGTCTGCTTGAGATGATTCAGGTTGACGACCGACGTCCACTCGGTATTCACCCACCGGGACGTCTGCGCCGCGTTCGACCACAGGATGACGATGTTCCGGCTGTCTTGAAGAGCGCTCTGCAGCTCGGGGATGAGCACGCCGCCGGCCCGGATGTTCTTGTCATCAATCCAAGCGCTCAGGCTCTCATCAGACAGGCTGTCCTTGAGGCGATGGGCGGCGTCCTTGTCTTCAGTCGAATGGCTGATGAACGCGTCCCACATGGCCGCGGCAATTATCACTCGACTTGGGGTGGCGGATCCTCAGGCGCTCCGCTTGGCGCGCCGGTCCTTCGACCATCCGTGCTGTGCGGTACTGCTGGTCTCCTGACCCAGGCTCCGGACAAGCCGTGCTCTCACGATGGACCACAGGTCGAAGTGCGTCCGACCTGCGTGGCTGGCGACGTGAAACGCGTAGGCGGTCAGTGCGCTCAAGACCACCATCTCACCGCCATCCTCCACGACGAGCAGTACCTGCGCCAGCAAGGATCCTTTGACGTAGGCGATGACGTGGATGGCATCGATGACGACACCAAGCAAGGCCAGAACACAGATCAGACAGAGCAAGTCCCGCGAGATCCGCCTGCACTGTGACGTTCCGCGTCGCACGGCGGCGCCGACGACCGCGAGCGTGGACACGCCCACTGCTCCGGCGAACAGCAGCTCGCCAACATGGTTGGGAGACAGGCCGAATGCGCCGGGGAGAGCGTATCGCTGGCCCAGCCAGGCGCCCATTCGTTCATGCACCTGCGTGGCGTCGTCCACGAGAAGGAATAGAAACACGAGCGCCCAGCTGACGTACGCGGCATGGCGCGTGGAGACGAATGCGAAAACCAGGCAGACGACGACCCAGAACTCCTTGACGTACTGGTAGGTCTCGGCGGGGCCGCCATCGGCTTCCAGCGACATTGCCGCTGCGCGTAGCCAGCCGGTTTCGACGTTGATCAGATGCAGCAGTGTGAATCCCGCATCTGCGCAGATCAACAGCAGCAGCAGCGCGATAGCCGGAGACGTGTTTTCGATCGCTTCGGCCTTCGCAAGGCGTACAGCTTCCAGCTGGGAGTGTGGCGTGTGCACAATCGTCCGCATTGGTTATCGGACGATGTGGCCGAACGCATCACTGCGTCATCGGCCTCCACGCCAGCGCGACGATCCTGACCTCCACGCCACCGCGCTTGGGTTTGATCTCGATCGTCTCCACGGCGACCGTGCCGGATCCTGTGCCGTCGAGCGCCGCGATCTCGCGCTGAAGGTCGGCCTCGAGCGCGGCCAGCTCCGCCTGCGCCCCCTGCAACCGCTGCTGCGCTTTGGCGACGTCCTGTGTTTCCTTTGCCGAACGGCCAACGCCGCGGGCCGCGGTGGTCGCGCGCCCCAGCGTCGAGAGCGACACGGCGCGGCGTCCCATCAACGCGCCGAGCATCGTTGCGCCAATCGACACGGCGGTCTGCAGCTTCTGTTGCGAGGCCTGCTGCTGTTCCTTGCCGACGGCCTCTTCCGCCTTGCGCGCTTTCTCCTGGAGACGCGCCAGCTTCGGCGCGTAGCGCTCGCGAAGCTTTTGAACGGCCGCATCGCGCGTCTCGCGTCCGGCCAGCTGGATGCGCGCCTGGAAATCGCGTTCGGATTCGTCCGCCTTTGACACGAGCCTCATCGACGGCACGATGTAGATCTTCAGCGGCTGCGCTCGCGTGACCCACTGTCCGAAGTCCCTGGTCCACGCGGCGTATCGCTTCTTGTCGAGTGCCGCCGGAGGCAGCGGCTGGTGAGGCGCCGTGGGGCTGGCGGCTGGGGATGTGAGCGTTTCGGGCGGATGCGGCGTCTCCTCCGCGCGATCCCAGTCGATCGGGACGGGTCCGCTCGCGAAGCCGACGATGGCCTGCACGCTGCGGGTGACGTCGATGCCTCGCTTGGTGTCGGTGTACTGCACGCGAGCGGCGCCGTAGAGCACCGGCGCGTACTCGGCCGGCGGCGCGCCGCCGCTCGGGAGCACGTACTCCTCGATACCGGCGGGAATCACCGGCCTCACGGGCGGCGACGAAGGCGACGAAGCCGCGGGTGCAGGAATCGGCGGCGGAGTCGCGGCGCTTTCTACCGGACGCGCAAAGCGGCGCAGCTCCTCGCGCCCCATCGGTCCGCGTAAATAGGACAGCGCCCACCGCGTCTCGAACGCGACCGGCGCCCGTTCGTGCACGTTGTGCATCAGGAACACTCGTGCTCTGAGTGACGACAGTGCGCGATCGATGGCCTGCCGATCCAATCCCGACGACACGCCTTCGAGACCATCGAGCATCCGTGCCTTGTCGCGCTCGGTCTGCAGCTTCCCGAGGAACCATGTCCCGGTGTTCGAGAGTGCCTTGTAGTCGAGATCGACCGGGTTCTGCGTCGCGAGCACGAGACCGACGCCGAAGGCCCGCGCCTGCTTGAGCAGCGTCAACAGCGGCAGCTTCGAGGGCGGATTCGCGACCGGCGGCAGATACCCGAACACTTCGTCCATGTAGACGAGTGCACGCAGCGAGCTCGTGCCGCTCTGCCTCCGCGTCCATCTCAACACGGCATTGAACACCAGCGACACCACGAGCATCCGCTGTGCATCGTCGAGGTGGGCGACGGAGACGATGGCGATTCGCGGTTTGCCGGCCGGTGTGAACAGCAGCGCGGCGGCGTCGAGCTGTTCGCCCGCGCTCCAGGCGTCGAAGCCGGGCGAGGCCAGCACGCTGTTGAAGCGGAGCGCCAGCTGCTGACGATCGCGCGCCGGGAAGAAGGTCTCGAGATCGAGCACGCCGACGCTCTCGAATGACGGACGCTGGATCTGCTGAACCAGCCAGCGCAGGTCGACGTTCGCGGGACGGCTCGACAGAATCGCCGCGATCAACGCCTGCTCGCGGCTGTGTGACTGCACGTCCGAGATGCCGACGAGACCGAGGAGACTCGACGCCGTGGTGGCGATGTCGGATTGCGCGTCCTCATCGGAATCGGCCGTCGTGGATCCGAGCGATCCGAGAACGGCCAGCGGTGTGCCGATGCGGCTGCCCGGCGTGTACACAGTGACGTCGGCCGCGGCCTTCAGGCGTGCGATGCGAGTGCCGTCCTGCCCCCACTCCGCGAGCCCGGCCTTCCAGCGTTGTGCAGTGTCGGCCGCAGACGCATCGACCGTCGTGCCCCGGCGCTGCGCTTCGCCTGCGTCGATCCATGGTGCGAAGTCGGCTGGAGCCAGATCGGGAAATGTCAGAAGGAGATTGCCGAGGTCGCCCTTCGGATCGATGGCCAATACGGGGAGTCCGTCCAGGGCCGCTTCTTCGATGAGCGTGATTCCGAGCCCGGTCTTGCCGCTGCCGGTCATTCCCACGCAGACGGCGTGCGTGAGGAGGTCGCGCGAGTCGTAGAGGACGAGGTCGTCGAGCCGGGTCCCGTTCTCGAGATCGAATTGCTTGCCGAGATAGAACAGTCCGAGCTTTTCGTAGTCCGCCGACATCAGAGTGTCATTATGCCCGGTCCGTCAAAGAGTTCCTCGCAGGCGCCGCCTCTCCGCATCGGTCAAGGGCCGCGTCTCGAAGGCCGATTGCCGTGTCGGATCGAGCTCCTCGAGCAGATCGCAGGTTCGCTCGATCGCCGAGCCGTCTCGAAGCTCGCCGGCCCATCGCGTACACGCCGTGGCTACCCGAGGATCGGTCAGGAGACGCTGCAGCTCCGTTGCGACTCGCTCGCCAGTGAACTGCGCCGGCGTTACCCAGCCCGCGACGCCGAGCCGCACGAGTCTGGCCGTGTTGTCCGGCTGATCGAATCCCATGGGCATCGTCAGCTGCGGGACGCCGGCGCCGAGCGCCTGCGCCAACGTTCCAATCCCGCCGTGATGGACGAGCGCGGCGCACCGAGGCAGCAGGCGCGAGAGCGGCGCATACGCTTCGTGATGCGCGGTCGGCGGAAGTGCCGGGACATGCTCGGCGAACCGCGTCAGCAGCAGCGCGCGCCGGTTGATTCGCGCGCAGGCATCCACGGCGGCGCGAAAGAACGCGGCGGCGTTCTGGTTGGCCGAGCCCGGTGTGAAAGCGATTGGCGCAGGCCCCTTGTCGAGAAACTCGAGCAGCCCGGGTGAGAGCTGCTGCTGATCCGATTCGTCGTACTGGGGAAAACTGGTCAGCTGCAATGCCGTCGGCCAATCGGGCTGCCGTGGGCCGAACCAATCCGGGAACAGTGCGATCACCAGTTGTGGAGAGTGCACCCACTCGCGAAACACCCGCGAGACCGGCGGCAGCCCGAGCTCCTGTCTGAACGCATTCAGTTTCGGCGCGATGAGCGGATCGGTGAGAAAGCGGTCAACCCCCCACCATAACGTCCGCTTGAACCAGCGGGGCATGCTGCTCAGATCCCGCCC
>Ga0075431_100005692_pt1 | contig 12315 bp, 7 predicted proteins | sample RhiMetdeltSRZDD5_FD_75297 | JGI IMG/M metagenome (GOLD analysis project Ga0075431, IMG submission 75297) | Populus rhizosphere microbial communities from Tennessee, USA - Rhizosphere MetaG P. deltoides SRZDD5 | ecosystem: Host-associated > Plants > Roots > Rhizosphere > Soil | place: USA... | reverse complement strand
GCTTCTCGTGAAACGACTGCGTGCCGCCGGCGGGCACGACCTTGGCCGGTCCGATGTACGAGAGCGTGAAATCGTTGCGCGCATTCAGGCCGAGTTGATACTGCGCGGTCTCCGGCGCGGGCGGCACGGCCGCGGCGACGAAGTGATGCTGAAGCGCTGCGATCCAGCCGTTCTGAATATTGCCCTTGAACACGCGGTCTTCTTCGTCTTCGACGTTCAGCCGGCGATAACCTTTGCCATCGGAGATCGCGGGCCCGCGGTACGCGTACGTTTCGACCTTGAAGTACGAGCGCTCGACGTGCTCGTAGTGACGCACGAGTTGCACGTACGAAGCCGCTCTCCAATCGCTGCTGCTGTCGTTCTTGACGTCGTAGGTCAGGTCGATGCGATACGTGCCGGGATAGAACGTGTAGGTCTTGGTGACGGTGATGCCGTCCTCGCTCCACGTGAGCGGCACGACGAGCTTCGCTTCGCCCGGCTGCAATCGATACTCATCCGCCCCGGCCTGGAACAGCGCGAGATGATTCGGCTCCGGACGACTGTCCGCCGCGCGCAAACCCGATTGCGCCACGTAGCGCGGATTGTCCGGGCTGAACAAGCGCACCGGCAGATCCGGGCGATTCTTCACTTGCGCGTACTTCAGCAGGTCGGCGCGTTCGAGCGCGCCGCCGCGCTTGCTGATGTCGATCGAGAGTACATCGGTGACGATGTGGACCATGCCGGACTTGCTGTCTGCGGTCTCCCCGGCTGGCTCGGGTGTCGGCGTTGTCTTCGGAGCCGGCGGCTGAGTGGAAGCAGAGGTGTCGGACGGCAGCTCCGGCAGCGTGTCTGCTGGCGGAGTGTTCTGCGTCGCTCCTTGCGTCTGCGCAGAAGTGACGGGCGCGGCTTGCGGCGCGTAGTCGCGCTGCCACGTGGTGTAGTTCAGCCACAGCACCAGTGCCAATGCGGCCCAGACGAATACGCGTTGGTTATCCATGTGACGCAGGCTTTATCGAAGAGGGCGGCGGCACCGGGTCGTAGCCGCCGGGATGCCACGGATGACAGCGCAATATGCGGCGCGCGGCGAGATAGCTGCCGCGCGCGAGCCCGTGATGCTCGATCGCTTCTTCGGCGTAGCAGGAGCAACTCGGATAGAAACGGCAGTTCGGCCCGAGCAGCGGGCTGACACAGTAGCGATACAGGCGGATCAAGCCTTTCAGGACGGCGCGCATTGCTTGACTATCGTTCGCCAATGCCGTTCGAGGCTACGTGTGATCGCCACGTTGTCCGCATCGCGTGCGCCGGAGCGCGCATTGACGACGAGATCCACCGCTGGCAACTCATGCTGATGCTGGCGAAACGATTCCCGAACGAGACGTTTGATGCGATTGCGACGCACGGCATTCCCGACGATGCGGGCGGCGATCGCCAATCCAAGGCGGGGAACCGGCGCACCGGTGTTGCGCGCAAATATCGCGAACAAAGCGTCGGCCGAGCGGCGTGCATCACGATACACGCGATCGAATTCGGATTTTTGTCGGAGACGTTGCGCGGGTTTGAACGGCCGAGCGGAAGACAAGCCCACGAAACAAAGGAGCGCGAGCGAGCAGGCGCGGATGAGCGCGCGTACCGCTCAGACAGTGAGACGCTTGCGACCTTTCGCGCGGCGCCGTGCGAGAACCTGACGACCCGCTCGGGTGGCCATGCGGGCGCGAAAGCCGTGAGTGCGCTGACGGTGCAGATTGCTCGGTTGGTAAGTACGCTTCATGCGGGCTCTCGATGCGGGCTCTGGCCTGGAAAATTCCGCTAAAACAAGAACATGGTGGGGCGGAACGAAGGGCGGCAAGGGTACGCAGCGAGTTCCGCAGTGTCAAGCGCGCGGAGGCCTCTGGCCGTCAGAAAAATCGCGCGCTCGGGCTGTGGATAACCTCGCGTCCATCGGTATAGACTCGCCCTCCTTCCGCGTGGCCTGCGCAGAATAATTCTTTGGCTTTGACTCGAACGATAGGGGACGAAACCGTGCAGGGTTCGTTATGGCGGCGCTGTCTGACTCAACTCGAGGCGGAACTGCCGGAGGCGCAATTCAACACGTGGATTCGCCCGCTCCAGGCGGTCGAGGACGGCCACACCCTGCGCCTGCTCGCGCCGAACCGGTTCGTGGTCGATTGGGTGAATGAGAACGTCGTCGGGCGGATCTCCGAGCTCGTCGACGCCGTCGGCTCCGAGCCGGCCCCGGCCGTCGTGCTGGAAGTGGGTTCGCGGGCCTTGGCCGCCGCCCCTATCGTGGCCGTCGCTCCGCAGAATGGCCGCCCGCAGAGCAAGGACCTGCCCTCGCTGCTCGGCAGCCGGCTGAATCCCGATTTCACCTTCGCGAGCTTCGTCGAAGGCAAGAGCAATCAGCTGGCGCGCGCGGCGGCGATGCAAGTCGCCGAGAACCCGGGGCGCGCCTACAACCCGCTGTTCATCTACGGCGGCGTCGGCCTCGGCAAGACGCACCTGATGCACGCGGTCGGCAACATGATCCGCAGTCGTAACGAACGCGCGCGCGTCGCGTATGTGCACTCGGAGCGTTTCGTCGGTGACATGGTGAAAGCGCTCCAGCACAACACGATCAACGATTTCAAAACGGCGTATCGCTCGCTCGATGCGCTGATGATCGACGACATCCAGTTCTTCGCCGGCAAGGACCGCTCGCAGGAAGAGTTCTTCCACACGTTCAACGCGCTGTTCGAAGGGCAGCAGCAGATCATCCTCACGTGCGACCGCTATCCGAAGGAAGTCGAGGGTCTGGAAGAGCGGCTGAAATCGCGCTTCGGCTGGGGCCTCACGGTGGCGATCGAACCACCGGAGCTGGAGACGTGTGTCGCGATCCTGATGAGCAAGGCCGCCTCGACGCGCGTGGATTTGCCGGAAGAAGTAGCGTTTTTCATCGCCAAGCGCATTCGCTCCAACGTGCGCGAGCTCGAGGGCGCGCTACGCCGAGTCGTCGCGAACTCGCAGTTCACCGGCCGCGCGATCACGATGGATTTTGCGAAGGAAGCGCTGCGCGATCTGCTGGCGCTGCAGGATCGCCTGGTCACCATCGAGAACATCCAGAAAACCGTCGCGGAGTACTACAAGATTCGCGTCGCGGATCTTTTGTCGAAGCGTCGCAGCCGCTCGATCGCACGGCCGCGCCAGGTTGCGATGGCGCTCGCGAAAGAGCTGACGAGTCACAGCTTGCCGGAGATCGGCGATGCTTTCGGCGGGCGCGACCACACCACGGTGCTGCATGCGTGCCGCGTGATCAAAGAGCTGCGCGAGTCGAATACGCGCACCAGCGAAGACTACTCAAACCTGTTGAGAACCCTCGCTGGTTGACTGTGGATAGAGTGTGCAAGACCTGAGGACCAGATCGATCCACAAACAGCCCACAGCTTAAGGACACGTACCGGCTGTGTTGCTGGGTATGTCGTGCTTGCTGCAAGTGGGTTGACGGGGTTACCTAAAAGGCACTTATTCACAGCGCAACGGGCTGCTCATAGTTACTACAATTCTTAAATATCTATCTCTCTAATTAAGAAGTCGGACAGGTGGAAAGATGAAGTTCAGCGCAGAGCGAGAAACCATCCTCGCCCCTTTGCAAGCAGTCATCGGTGTAGTCGAGCGACGGCAGACGATGCCGATCCTGGCCAACGTGCTGGTGGTTGGTCGAGGTGAACAGCTCTCGATCACTGCGACCGATCTCGAAGTAGAGCTGGTCGCGAGAACGAACGTGAACCTGCAGCAGACAGGCGAAGTGACCCTGCCAGGACGCAAATTGCTCGACATCGTGCGTGCATTGCCGGAGAAAACGCAGGTAACTGTCTCGATCGAGGGTGAAAAAGCGACGATCAGGTCAGGAAAGAGCCGGTTTACGCTCGCCACGCTGCCCGCATCCGACTTTCCGACCGTTGAAGACATCCGCGCTCAGCAGACCCTGACCATCGGGCAGCCGGCGCTGAAGCGACTGCTCGACAAGACCCATTTCTCGATGGCGCAACAGGATGTTCGCTACTACCTGAACGGGATGTTGCTCGAATCGGATGGGAAATCGCTGCGAACGGTGGCGACTGACGGCCATCGGCTCGCCTTCTGCGAATCGGCCCTCGATAGCCAATCGTCGTCCTCTCAGCAGGTCATCGTGCCCCGCAAAGGTGTGCTCGAGCTGCAGCGGTTGTTGGGTAACGAAGGCAGCGTGGAGCTGGCGATCGGTAGTAATCACGTTCGCGCCCAGATTGGTGATATTCGCTTCACATCGAAGCTGATTGACGGCCGTTTCCCCGAGTATGGTCGCGTAATTCCAGCCGCCCCGCCGAAAAAGATCCTGGCAGATCGCGACACGCTGCGAGCCGCGCTTCAGCGAGCTGCGATCCTGTCGAATGAGAAATATCGTGGCATTCGGCTGGCGGTGAAGACCGGAGTCCTGACTCTGCAGTCGCACAACCCGGAGCAGGAGGAGGCCGAGGAAGAGCTCGAGGTCGCGTACACAGGCGAGGAGCTGGAGATCGGCTTCAACGTCAATTACCTCCTCGACGCGCTGGCGGCGATCGATGTGGGCCAGGTCGAGCTCGGTCTCACCGACTCGAACAGCAGCTGCCTGGTCAGCGCCAGCTCGACCCCGCAGGCGAAGTACGTCGTCATGCCGATGCGGCTCTGATCGAGCCGCCCGTGCGATGTGCTGACCACGATCGATATCGAGAATTTCCGCTGCATCCGCGCTGCTCATCTGGAGCTCGATCCGCAGGCAACGGGAATCGTCGGAGAGAACGGCTCGGGTAAGACGAGCCTGCTCGAGTCGATCTACTTCCTCGCGCACGGGCGCTCGTTTCGAGCCAATCAGCGCGAAAAACTGCTGCCGCCTGGAGCCGATTTCCTTCGCGTCGTTGGGCGTGTCCGGACGGCTCGCGGCGAGCTGGTCGCGGGTATCGAATACAGCGAGCAGGGGACTCGCGCGAATCTCGCCGGCCAGGGCGTCTCCGGTATCGCGGAGATCGCAGAGATCCTTCCAGTCCAAGTGATCGATCCGGGCGTCCATCGCCTCATCGAGGAAGGATCAGCCCGTCGCCGCCGCCTGCTCGACTGGGGGGTGTTTCACGTGAAACACGAATTCCTCGGCGTGTGGCGTCGCTATCAGCGAGCGCTTCAGCAGCGCAATGCCGTGCTCCGAGCGAGTGGCGAGGAGCAGCTGCTAGCGGCCTGGGAGACCGAGCTCAGTACGGCCGGGCATCGCGTGGACGCGCTCAGGGGCGAGTATGCCGCCGAACTCTTGCCTTACTTCATCGACGTCGCTGACCGGCTCCTCGGTGCCCAGGGCGCGCGATTCGCCTATCGGCGGGGTTGGGCAGCAGACCACGACTTGGGCGCGCAGCTGGTCGAATCTCGGCCGCGGGACCTTCGCCTGCGTACGACGACCGTCGGGGCGCACCGCGCGGATGTCTCGTTCTTCTTCGAAGGAGCGCCGGCCCGCGACCGTGTCTCGCGCGGTCAGCAGAAGCTTCTGGCCGCCGCCTTCATCCTGGGTCAGCTCGCATTCCAGGCAGCGCAGGGCGCACCTCCCGCATGCCTGATGCTGGATGATCCGGCCGCCGAGCTCGATGTGGATAATTTGGGGAAACTGCTCGCCGCGGTATCAAAAATTCCGGCCCAACTCGTCATCACTTCCGTCCACGAAGGCGGTCTGGAAGGCGTGAAACTCGGTCGAAAGTTTCACGTGAAACAGGGCAATTTCTTATAATTCCGCACCTCATTTTCCAGGCCGGCCCATGACAGATTCCGACGTTTACGACTCAAGCAAAATCAAAGTTTTGAAGGGTCTCGACGCCGTCCGAAAACGGCCTGGGATGTACATCGGAGACACCGACGACGGCAGCGGTTTGCACCACATGGTGTTCGAGGTCGTCGACAACTCCGTCGACGAAGCGCTCGCGGGTTATTGCACCCAAGTCACTGTCACCGTCCACGCAGACGAGTCCGTAACTGTCGCCGACGACGGGCGTGGAATTCCTGTGGATATCCATCCGGAGGAGGGTCGCTCAGCCGCCGAAGTCATCATGACCGTCCTGCACGCCGGCGGTAAGTTCGATGACTCGTCCTACAAAGTCTCCGGCGGTCTGCACGGCGTCGGCGTCTCGGTCGTCAACGCCCTGTCCGAGTACCTGCTCTTGACCATCCACCGCGACGGCAAGCTGTATCAGCAGGAATACCGGTTGGGCGAGCCGCAGGCCCCACTGGGCGCTATAGGCACCACGGACAAGCGCGGCACGATCATTCGCTTCAAGCCCAGCGCGACCATCTTCACGAACATCGAATTCGACTACGACGTCCTGGCGAAGCGCCTGCGCGAGCTGTCGTTCCTGAACTCCGGTGTCCGGATCGAGCTGATCGACGAGCGTGACGACAAGCGCGAGGTCTTCCAGTACGACGGTGGCATTCGCGAGTTCGTGCGCTATCTCAATCGCAACCAGACCGCCATCCACGAAACCATCATCTGGTTCCGGGCGCAGCAGGATGCGGTGACGGTCGAGCTCGGTCTGCAATGGAACGACTCGTACCAGGAGAGCATGTACGCGTACACGAACAACATCCCGCAGAAGGACGGCGGGACGCACCTGGCGGGCTTTCGCAGCGCACTGACCCGCACGCTCAACAGCTACATCGAGAAGCAGTTCGCCGCGAAGGACAAGATTCCGACCTCGGGCGAAGACGCGCGCGAGGGTCTCACGGCGATCCTGTCCGTGAAGATGCCTGATCCGAAGTTCTCTTCGCAGACGAAGGACAAGCTGGTCTCGTCGGAGATCAAGGGCATCGTCGAGTCGGCGGTCGGCACGAAGCTCGACGAATTCCTGCAGGAACATCCGCAGCAAGCGAAGGCAGTCGCGACGAAGATCCTCGAGGCCGCGCGTGCACGCGAAGCTGCGCGTAAGGCGCGCGAGATGACTCGTCGCAAAGGTGCGCTCGATCTCGCGGGCTTGCCCGGCAAGCTCGCTGATTGCCAGGAGCGCGATCCGGCGCTGTCCGAGATGTTTCTGGTCGAGGGCGACTCCGCAGGCGGCTCGGCGAAGCAAGGCCGCGACCGGCGCACTCAGGCGATCCTGCCGCTCAAGGGCAAGATCCTGAACGTCGAGAAGGCGCGCTTCGACAAGATGCTGTCGTCGGCTGAAGTCGGCACGCTCATCACCGCACTCGGCACGGGCATCGGCGCCGATGACTTCGATCTCTCGAAGCTGCGCTATCACCGCGTGATCGTCATGACCGACGCGGACGTCGACGGCTCGCACATTCGCACGCTGCTGCTGACGTTCTTCTATCGCCAGATGCCGCAGCTCATCGAGAACGGGCACATCTACATCGCGCAGCCGCCGCTCTACAAACTGAAGAAGGGCAAGACCGAGCATTACCTCAAGGACGAAGCGGAGCTCAATGCGATGCTGCTGAAGCAGGCGCTGGAAGACGCAGAGCTCTACGGCGATCCGGCGCAGCCGCCGATGGTAGGTAGCGCGCTGGAAACGCTCGCGAAGCGCTGGATGGAGGTCGCTGCGATCCTGCGGCGCTCGTCGCGTCGTTACGATCAGCGCGTGCTCGAGCAGCTGCTCTACATGCCTGAGGTGACGCTCGCGGATCACGATCGCATCGACTGGTTGACGCAGTGGGGCCGCACGCTCGAAGCGCAGCTCAACGCGCAGGATGACTCGTCGCGGCGCTATCGGGTTCGTGCGATGGGGACGACGGATGGCGGCACGCCGCCGCGACTACTCGTCGCACGCACGGAGCACGGCACGACGACGGAGAAACACATCCATCGCGAGTTCTTCGAGTCGGCCGAGTACCGTCGCCTCGCCGAGCTCGGCAAGACGCTGGCTGGTCTGCTGCAGCCGGGCGCGTATGTGGTGAAGGGCGACCAGCGCCAGGACGTCAGCAGCTTCAAGCAGACGATCGATTGGCTGCTCGAACAGGCGCGGCGCGGTCAGCTGATTCAGCGCTACAAAGGTCTGGGCGAAATGAATCCGGAGCAGCTCTGGGACACCACGATCAACCCAGCCACGCGGCGGTTGATTCAGGTGCGTATCGAAGACGCGCTCGCGGCGAACGACATCTTCGCGACGCTGATGGGCGATCAAGTGGAGCCGCGGCGCGAGTTCATCGAGAAGAACGCGCTGGCAGTCGCCAACCTCGATATTTAATTTTTGGAAACGATCAGGACGATCTGCAGTCGTCGCAGCCGCTGATCGCAAAGTTTATGTTGATTGCTTGGGCGCGAGCGCGGCGATCTGATATTCGATCCACGCCCGAACCTCTTCGTTGAGCTCGCGCGGATCGCGCCCGGCCGCTTCGATCGGCGGGCCGATCACGACGCGAATGACGCCGGGCTTCTTCACCCAGCCGCGTCGCGGCCAGTAGTAACCGGCGTTGTGCGCGACGGGCACGATCTTGCAGCCCGCGCGTGAAGCGAGCAGCGCGCCGCTGACTCCGTACTTGCGTGTCTCGCCGACGGCCACGCGAGTGCCTTCAGGGAAGACCAGGATCCACAGGCCTTCGCGCAGCCGCTGCGTTCCTTGCTCGATCACTTGCGTCACGGCCGCTGCGCCGGCTTTGCGATCGATCGCGATCGGCTTCAGGCAGTGCACCGCCCAGCCGACCAACGGGATCCACATCAGCTCGCGCTTCAGCACCCAGGACTGCGGCGGAAAGACCGCGGCCTGCGCGATCGTTTCCCACGCCGAGGAATGCTTCCACATCGAGACGTGCGTGCCGGGTGGAATGTGCTCTCGGCCTTCGACCGTGTGGCTCAAGCCGCAGAGCGTCTTCAACAGCCACAGATGTGTGCGGGCCCACGAGCGCGCGACGCCGTACAACTTGTGACTCGGTAGCCAGCCCAGCGCGAGGACTGCCACAGCGTAGAGCAACGTGCCGATGAACAGGCACGTCGTGAACAGCACGGACCGCAGCAGCTGCACTCAGGTCTCCGCTCAGCCAGGCAGACGCGACAGGTCCGCGAACTGCAGGAACAGCCCGCGTAGCCGGAGCAGCAGACCTAGCCGGTTCGCGCGAACTTCCGCGTCTTCCGCCATCACCATCACCGAATCGAAGAAGCGATCGACGTCATCGCGCAGGCTCGCGAGTTGCGTGAGTGCCTGGCCGTATTCGCGGCGCGCGAACAGCGGATTCACTGCACGCTCCATCGACAGCACGTGCTCGAACAATTGCCGCTCGGCGCCGTCCTGCAGCCGTCTCGTATCGACCGCACCGGTGAGGTCGCCCGGCGCCTTGCGCAGGATGTTCACGATGCGCTTGTTCGCGGCCGCCAGGCTCTCGGCTTCGGACATCTTCAGGAAGCGCTCGAGCGCGCGCAGCCGCAGGTCCATATCGAGAACCGACTGCGTGCGGCTCGCCACCACCGCATCGAACATCTCCGTCGTGACTGCGCGTGCGCCGTCACCTTCCAGATAGGAGCTGCGCAAGCGCTCGACGAGGTAGTTCCAGACTTCATCGACGACTTCGGGTTTCTTCTCCACCGGCTGCGCGGCGACCGCGCTTTCGACGAGCTGACGCAGATCGAGATCGAGCTGCCGTTCCAGAATCGTCCGCAGTACGCCGAGCGCCGCGCGGCGCAACCCGAACGGATCGCGCGTGCCGCTTGGTTTCTGGCCGATGGCGAAGATGCCCGCCAACGTGTCGAGCTTGTCCGCCAGCGAGAGCACGATTCCGGTGCGCGTCTCGGGAATGCGATCGCCCGCGAAGCGAGGCCAGTACTGTTCCTCGAGCGCGGCGCTGACTTCCGACGGCTCGCCGTCGGCGGCAGCGTAGTACTTGCCCATGAGTCCCTGCAGCTCGGGGAACTCGCCGACCATCAGCGTCAGCAGGTCGCACTTGCTCAATTCAGCGGCGCGGCGCGCCAGCGCCGCATCTGCACCCAGCGACTCGGCGATGCGCACGGCGAGTCGTCCGACGCGTTCGGTCTTGTCATGCAGCGAGCCGAGCTTGGCTTGGAACGTCACGCTCTTCAGCAGCGCGCGCCGGTTTTCGAGCCGCTCGCGTCGATCGCTGTCCCAGAAAAATGCCGCGTCAGCAAGCCGCGGCCGCACGACGCGCTCGTTGCCGTCGCGCACTTTGTCCGGATCGCGGCTCTCGATATTGGCGACTGCGATGAACTCGTTGCGCAACTTCCCTTGCGCGTCGCGCACGGGGAAATAGCGCTGGTGATCCTGCATGGTCGCGATCGGTACTTCTTGGGGTAGCTGCAGATAGCGCTCGTCGAAGCGACCCAGCAACGGCACCGGCCATTCGACGAGTGCCGTAACTTCGTCGAGCAGTGCTTCCTCGACAACTGCAGCACCGCCGTTCTTTTGCGCCAATGCCACGGCGCCACTGCGTATGCGTTCGCGGCGCTCGGCAACGTCTGCCACGACGTGCGCCTTCTTCAGCGTTGCGACGTACTTTGCCGGACTCGCAATGGGCAGCGGCGCCGGCGAGTGAAAGCGATGCCCACGAGATTCGTTGCCCGCACGCACGCCAAGAAGCTCGCACTCGACGACGGTCGTGCCGAAGAGCATGACTGCCCAATGCACGGGCCTGACGAACTCTGCATCGCCGGCGCCCCAACGCATGCGCTTCGCGATCGGTAGCGCGTCGAGCGACGCCTTGACGATGCCCGGCAAAAGCGCGGTCGTCGGCTCACCCTTCTTGGTGCCGACGAACATCAGCACGCGACCCTTCGGTCCGTCGACTTGTTGCAGCTCCTCGACACTGACGCCGCAAGACGCCGCGAATCCAGCCGCGGCCTTCGTCGGCTGACCGCTCGCGTCGAATGCGTTCGCGACCGCGGGTCCTTGCCGTTTGATCTCCTGGTCGGGCTGCCGTTCTGCCAAGCCGTGAACGCGCACAGCGAGGCGACGCGGCGTTGCGAACCACTCGATCTCGGCGTGTGCGACGGCAGCCGCGGTGAGACCTTTCTCTATGCCGTCGGCGAGCGCACGCGCGAGCGTGAAGAGAGACTTCGGCGGTAGCTCCTCGGTGCCGAGCTCGAACAGAAAGTCGCGCTTAGCCATGCGCTCGCGCCCCCGCCGCGGCGCTCTTGAGCATCGGGAAGCCCAGCGCTTCGCGGCTCGCGTAGTAGGCTTTGGCGACCGCCTTCGCAAGCTCGCGCACACGCAGGATGAAACGCTGGCGCTCGGTGACCGAGATTGCCTTGCGCGCATCGAGCAGATTGAAGGCGTGCGAAGTCTTCAGCATCTGCTCGTAGGCCGGCAGTGCCAGCCCGCTCGCGAGCAGCGCGCGGCAATTGGCCTCGTGCTCATCGAAGTGCCGCAACAACTGCGCGATGTCGGCCAGCTCGAAGTTGTACTTCGACTGCTCGACTTCATTCTGGTGATAGACGTCGCCGTAGGTCACCCGGCCGAGCGGACCGTCGGCCCACAAGACGTCGTACATGCTCTCGACGCCTTGCAGATACATCGCGAGCCGCTCCAGACCGTAGGTGATCTCGCCCATCACCGGCCGGCAGTCGAGCCCGCCCACCTGCTGGAAGTAGGTGAACTGGGTGACCTCCATGCCGTTCAGCCAGATCTCCCAGCCGAGGCCCCAGGCGCCCAGCGTCGGCGACTCCCAATTGTCCTCGACCAGCCGGACGTCGTGCGTCAGCAGATCGAAGCCGAGCGCCGCCAGCGAGCCGAGGTACAGGTCGATGATGTTCAGCGGCGAAGGTTTGAGCACGACCTGGAATTGATAGTAGTGCTGACCGCGGAACGGGTTCTCGCCGTAGCGGCCGTCGGTGGGCCGCCGCGAGGGCTGTACGTAGGCCGCGCTCCACGGCTCGGGACCGACGGCGCGCAGCAGCGTGGCGGTGTGGAACGTGCCGGCGCCCATCTCCATGTCGTAGGGCTGCAGGATGACGCAGCCCTGCTTCGACCAGTACGCCTGCAGGGCGAAGATCAGATCCTGAAAAGTCCTGGGCGGGGCGACGGCTTTCGGTGCGGCCATGCGTCTGTCCGAGCGAAAAGGCGCGGGAGTATAGCGAGAGAGGCGCTCGACCCGCTTGTCAAAGCGTGCCTGCACAGTAATAGTGCGCCCCGGCTCGTGCCACGCCCCGCGACGGCGCGGCTCGCGAGCTGGCGGGAATACGACTGACGCTGGATCAACCGCTTGCGCCACCACAGTGCAGTGGCACAGATCCTGCAAATTGGCGAGCCCAGACTCAATAACCACCGGCATCGCAGCGGCGAGCGGCCGGTGATCATCAATTTCGCCGCCAACCGGAGGAAGACTCATGACGACGCCCGCTGAAGTCCTCAGCATGTTGAAGGAGAAGGAGGTCAAGTT
>Ga0075431_100005688_pt1 | contig 12318 bp, 9 predicted proteins | sample RhiMetdeltSRZDD5_FD_75297 | JGI IMG/M metagenome (GOLD analysis project Ga0075431, IMG submission 75297) | Populus rhizosphere microbial communities from Tennessee, USA - Rhizosphere MetaG P. deltoides SRZDD5 | ecosystem: Host-associated > Plants > Roots > Rhizosphere > Soil | place: USA... | reverse complement strand
AAACTGTAAAGCTCCTTAGCTCCTGGTATGTACCGGAATCGAATTTGAAGGTGGGTGATGTAAATACGCAGGAAAAGAAAAACTGTTCCCCGGGAAGCGGATGCTGCAGTGGTCCGCAAGACCTTGGCATAACAGGATTAAAAGAAAGCAAATCAGAAACCTATAAGCCCTGGTACAGCAGCAGGTTTGAAAATATCAACGAGGTTATTGAATACTGGCTTTCTAATTACGACAGCCTCAAAAAAACATCAACAATTTTTTCCGACGCATTCTATTCAAGTACACTTCCGCCCGAAGTGATAGAAGCGGTTGCCGCTAATCTCACCATCATTAAATCGCCTACTGTTCTCCGGCAATTCGATGGCAGGCTGTGGAGCTGGGAAGGTTGTGGTGACGAAGGAGGATGCTGTCATGGATCGTGCACACACGTTTGGAACTATGCCCAGGCCATCCCGAATCTTTTCCCCGCGCTTGAGCGCACACTGAGGAACACCGAATTCTGCGAGAATCAAAACATGGAAGGCCACCAGGCTTTTCGTGCGAATATTCCAATCAGTCCTCTGAAACACGAGTTCCATGCCGCCGCAGATGGCCAGCTCGGTGGTATCATGAAAGTTTACCGCGATTGGCGCATATCCGGCGATAATGCCTGGCTGAAAAATATTTTCCCAATGGTGAAGAAGAGCATGGACTATTGCATCGGCGTTTGGGATCCGCGAAAGATGGGAATAGTAGAAGAGCCTCATCATAACACGTACGACATAGAATTCTGGGGACCCGATGGCATGTGCACAAGTTTTTACCTTGGCGCGCTCACCGCAACCATCGAAATGGGTAAGCACCTTAAGACAGATGTGAAACCGTACCAGGAATTATTTAAAAAAGGAAAGGCTTACATGGAATCGCATTTGTACAACGGAGAATTCTTTATCCAACAGATAAAAGTTGAAGGCCTGAATGCTCCTGATCCGGCAAAAGCGAAATCCTTCGGAGGCGAATATTCAGCTGAAGCGATCGAGCTTCTTAAAAAGGAAGGGCCTAAATACCAATACGGAAAAGGATGTCTTAGCGACGGCGTATTAGGAGCGTGGATCGCGAAGGTGTGCGGACTTCCCGAATACCTCGATAAAGAAAAAGTAACGAGTCACCTGATGGCCGTTCATAAATACAATTTAAAGCAGGATCTCAGCGAGCACGAGAACCCTCAGCGCCCTTCCTATGCGTTGGGCGACGAAGGAGGATTGCTATTATGTACATGGCCAAAAGGTGGAAAGCTTTCGCTTCCTTTCGTATATAGTGATGAAGTGTGGACCGGCATCGAATACCAGGTTGCATCGCACCTGATCTTTTCAGGAAAAGTGAAAGAAGGTCTTGACATAGTGCGTGAATGCCGTAACCGCTACAACGGTAAAGTTAGAAATCCCTTCAATGAATATGAATGTGGCCACTGGTATGCAAGGGCGATGTCAAGCTACGGGATGATCCAGGCACTAACCGGCATGCGTTACGACGCCGTTGATGGAGTGCTATATGTAAATTCGCAGGTAGGCGATTTCAAATGCTTCCTTTCTACTGCAACAGGATTTGGTGTGGTGGAATATGCGGCTGGAAAAGCGAATCTGAAAGTGTTATACGGAAATATTCCGGTTAAAAAGTATATCATCGCTTCATCATCGGAAAAATCTGTTAAGGCCTGAGTAATATTATTTAAATGATCAAACGACTTTTTTTTCCCGGGTACTTCTTATTCGCTGTCATTTCATGTTCTGAAAGTAAAAAAGATCAAAAGCTGGAGAATGCCCCGCAGGGAACTTATTCTTACGACAAAAATTTTTTGCAGAGGCACGACAGTACCCTCGTTGAATTAAAAAGTGGGTCCGCTTCGATCCTTGTTTCTCCCAAATATCAGGCAAAAGTATTTACATCAACAGCAGATGGAGATGAAGGAAAAAGCTTTGGATGGATCAATTACAAAATCTTTGGCTCAGCAACCGATCCGCACATGAATGCCTATGGAGGTGAAAACAGGTTCTGGTTGGGCCCCGAAGGAGGAAAGTATTCTCTTTATTTCAGGAAAGGTGACTCGATGGTGTTCAACTACTGGAAAACTCCTGCTCCCATTGACACAGAAAGCTGGCAATTGAAATCTAAAGCCGCGCAAACTGTTACTCTTGAAAAAGATATTGCTATTCCCAACTATACAGGTGCAACCTTAGTTATGCGTGTCACCCGGGCTATTACCATCAACGATAAGAATGAGATTGAAAAAAATCTTGGTACACCGATCGGCGACAGTATTAAACATGTAGGTTATTCAACAAATAATGTTATTAAAAATACGGGCGGCAACGAATGGACAGAACAAACGGGTATGCCATGCATCTGGATTCTCGATATGTTCAATCCTTCGGATTCAACAGTTATCGTTATTCCATACAAGCCGGTTGAACAGGGAAATAAAATGGCTACCACCGATTACTTCGGTGAGATACCAGCAGACAGAATAAAATTTTCGGATAACATCTTATACTTTAAGGCCGACGGCAAAAAACGCGGCAAACTGGGAATCGCTCCGAAAAGCGCACTGCCATTTGCAGGCAGTTATGATGCACAAAATAACGTGCTTACCATAACGTCGTTCAGCATCGACAACAATGCCCGGTACCTCAATCAGGAATGGAACATCGCCAAGCCTGTGTTCAGCGGTGATGCCATAAATGCGTATAATGATGGTCCGCTTACCGACGGCTCACAGATGGGACCGTTTTATGAAATTGAAAGCGTATCTCCTGCAGCAGCATTAAAACCTTCGGAAGAGATAAAGCATCTGCACAATGTTTATCATTTCACCGGTAGCAAAGAACAATTAAATGCTATCGCGCAAAAAGTATTGGGAACATCGTTGGAGAATATTCAAAAAGCTTTTCGATGAAACATTAATCGTCATCTTCTTCCTCATCGTCGTCGCCGATCCTTACAAACGCAGACCGCTTTGGTGCAGGTACCACTGCATCCACCCCTTTGACTGCCTTCCAGATCACTTCAGTAAATTCCCTGTCAGGTATCCGGTCCTCTTTTGAAAAATCAAATTGCTCACTTTTTCTTTGCCATTGGTTCAGTGCAGTGTTTTTCTCATTGAGGTCGTACCCGGCTGGCAAATGATTGAAACCCGTGGGATCCGGCACCCTATTAAAACACCGCCACATTGGTGTTGCAGCAGCGTCATATTGTGTCATCGGCGGCATTCCCAATATCAGTTCAATAGTTCTCAGCACCGATGACGTGGAATACATAGTGTGGTCAACAAACTTTCTTTTTACATAACCACCAGCTACAAACGCTATACTTCTGTGTGCATCCACGTGATCGGGACCGTCCTGAGCGTCGTCTTCAATTATAAACACCACACTTTCTTTCCATACAGGGCTTTTGCTCAGGTAATCTACGAACATGCCCACAGCAAGGTCGTTGTCGGCCACATGGGCAAAGGGTGATGGTCTACCGAGTTTCAATCCTTCTGTATGATCATTAATAATTCGCAGGGTATTTAATTGCGGCAGCTGATTGATCGCAAGAAGCGAATCAAAGTCTCTTTTCCATTGCCCGACTCTCACCGTGTCCCTTACCTTCTGATCCCAACTCGTGTAATACGGACAGAAGTGATCTTTCAGAACAGGAATATTCGGTTTGTAGTCGTCTGCGAATTCTCCGTACGTCCTGTAACTAACGCCGGCTCTCCGGGCCTGGTCCCATATATATCCATCACGCGGGTCAGCAATGGCTCTTGTTCCTTCAGCGTCATAAGTGCCGCCTCTGCCACCATAATGTGTTGGCCAGTTTTTTTCCAGATAATCCGTGGCATAGCCACCCATGCTCCAGTTGTGGCCGTCGGCGCTCACTTCACCATCAACATAAAAATTATCAAGCAAAACGAATTCTTTTGCGAGGGCATGATGGTTGGGGGTTATCTTTTCACCGAACAGTAATAGCGATGTATCGCCATTGCCGGATGGAAGATCAGACAATACCTGGTCATAGGTGCGGTTTTCTTTGAGTATATAAAAAACATATTTGATGGGTGATGGATCACCTACTTTTTGTGGTATTGGATTTCCTTCTTCCCCTGTCGAAGTCAATTCCTTGTCTTTGCTGTAAGGAGTGTTACTATAAACCGCGCGTGAAAAATCCGATAATTGTTTATCGGTGGGAACATTGAAAATGCTTAATGTGCCCTTGAAGAGACCGCCTATATATTGCGATTCCATTTTTTTGGATGTGTCACCCTGGTGAAAGGTTTGTCCTTCCTGGTGGATCGGGTCAGGAGCACCGGGGTTCGGTTTCGACGTAAATCCCTTGGCATTGGCAACATAAATTTGTTTGCCGATCACCTTAACGGCAGTAGGGTACCACCCAACCGGTATAAAGCCTTTGCTCTTAGTTGATCCGGGACGCGTAACATCGAATACGGCAAGACAATTATTATCGGCGTTGGCTACATACAATGTTTTGTCGTCGGGCGACAGCGCAACTGCATTTGTTGTGGAGCCATCGGGAGCGTCCGGGTACAAAGCTGCATTCAGCGTTTCTACAACTTTCCTGATTTTAATATCAATTATCGAAACGCTGTTGTCGTTTGCGTTTGCAACAAATAAAAATTTGCCATTTTTTGAAATGCACAAATCGTTCGGGTGATCGCCGGTTGCGATCCGGCTCGTGATAGCTTTCCTGGATATGTTGTACGTCAATATTTTTTTTCCACCCCAGCACGAAATGAAGAGTTCTTTTTTATCTGGTGAAAGCAGGCAGGTAAAAGCTTCAGCATCGAGATTTATCTTCTGTAATATTTTTTTGGTGGAAAGTTGAATAACGTAAAGTGAATTGTCTTCTTTGGTTGTGACGAACATCAGGTTTTTGGATTCATCGAGTTCGATGCCTGTGGGAGATATTTTTACTGGCCAGCGTTTACCAAGAATAATGCTATCGGCCAACTTAAGCTTATCATTCTTAACTGAATATTTTAGTATCATGTTGTCGTTGCCTGCCGATGCATATAAGTATCGGTCACCGGCGCTGAACTTCAATCCGTACCATGATTTAGGAATAACAACCTGGTGAACTACTTTCTTTGTTAGCACATTGATGAGCTGGATAGACTGGGTGCTTTGTCCGTTATTGGTTACTGCAATGTATTTTTTAGAGTTGGAAACCGCTATGTTTAATGGCAGGTCGCCAAGAGGCAGACTTGTTCCGACAGGAGTGAGGCTCCAGCCGTTTGGAAGACGAATTCGTACCGAGTCGAGCTGCGCCAAACTTTGGCTGGAAACTACTTTCGCTATCAATAGCAGAAATAAAATACAGTGCAATAATTTCATTTGATAAACATATGCTCAAAAATCATGAATACCTTTTTCTTAACAAATCCTTCATGTAAACATTTATCGCCCATTGATCGGAGAGGGGTTTCCTCGAATACGGTTCTGTTGGCATATAATCCGCAGGACCAAACTCTGTGAGCATTGTCAGCGTATCTCCCGAAGTTTTTTTTATTTCAACTATCTTATCCCACCATGCGAGATGTGAGTCCAATGCTTCCTTCCATTCCGGGGCGCGCGGATCGTTCACCTGTGGACCCTCAGGATGTCCGATTCTCGCATGAATATGATCGGTTCTTTCGAGAGCAATCTTCATTGTTTCGCCCTGGTTTGCAAGCAGGCTCTCACTTACATTGCACCAATGCGAAACATCGAATGTAATGCGCAGGTCGGGGATCTTATCAAAATAATTTCTTCCGGCAGGTGCCGAATACATAATACGCGAACGATGCGTTTCGTGAAGGATCTTAATTCCGGTTTTTTTGGATAAAGCGATCGTGAAATCTATAAATGTTTTATTCTGGTCGTACGAGAAATAATCCCTTCCTGAATGGCAATTGATATAAAGCGGTTTTATCAACCTGTTCGTTGCGGCGGCCTCCACCATTTTTTTAAAGAAATTAAAATGCTCCGTGTAGTTTATATCCTGCGCGCCACATAAAAATCCAGCTTCAAGTTTGTTTTCATTAAGCAGTCCCGCGAGCTCGGTAAGTTCCCTCTCATCCATTGGCCACCATATCTCTATGCCATCATATCCTTCATTTTTTACCTTCGAAATATAATCTCTCAGGGTGCCCTCGAATCCCCAGTTCGTGGCAAGAACTTTTAATTGTAATTTTGAGTTGCTCATATCGTAAATGTAAAGTGTTTCCATATGAAAAGTAGTAAACTGCAAAAATTACTTGACAACCATCAGCATGGGTGGAGCCTTGAGCAACCGTTTTATGTCGACCACGATATATTCAGGGCGGAGATAGAAAGCATCTGGAAAAAATACTGGCTCTTTGCAGGCACCGTCGCTGACATACCCAGGCCGGGAGACTATTTTTTATATAAAGTTCAGAACGACTCAATAATTATCATAAGAGGCAATAACGGCGAAGTGTTTGCTCACTATAACACCTGCCGGCACAGAGGATCGCTGATCTGCCTCGAAGAAAAAGGCCGTGCACCAAAACTAGTGTGCCCTTACCACCAGTGGGTATATGACAAAGACGGATCTCTTGTGAATGCGCGTCTGATGCCCGACGACTTTGACAAAACCGAACATGGGCTGCATCCTGTAAAGGTGGAGGTAACAGGAGGCTTTATTTTCATTTCACTTTCAGAAAATCCTCCGGATTTTAAGAAGGTTGCAGACGACTATCTTCCTTTTCTTTCACCTTATAAACTTGAACATGCGAAGGTGGCCTTCAAAACAACTTATGAATTGCGCACCAACTGGAAGCTGGTAGCTGAAAATTTCCGTGAATGTTATCATTGCGGTCCTGCTCATCCCGAATATTGCAGCGCAGTAATAGGCGCCAATATGAAAGAGTCGGCAGCGGAGGTACATGCAGAAAGAAAAGTAGAGTGGGAGAGCAGTGGGCTCGCTACACACAATATTGAATTTGAAAACGATTCATTTCATTTTGCTGTCAGGTATCCGCTGCGTCCCGGAGTACAGAGTTACAGCACCGATGGACGCGCCGTATCAATTCCCATGGGTGACCACAAAAATTACAACGCTGGTGTGCTGGGTCTTGTAGTTCTTCCAAACTTCTGGATGGATGCCGTGAGTGATTATATGTGGACAATGAGGGTTACTCCGGTAAGTCCATCTAAAACCATTATAGATCTTGCATGGCTCGTCGATAAGAACGCGGTTGAAGGCGAACATTACACTCTGGAGCGGCTCACCGAATTCTGGAAAATAACCGGTGAACAGGATTGGAAGCTGTGCGAAAACAATTTCGCCGGTATAGAATCAAGCCATTACCGCCCGGGTCCGTATGCACCTGTTGAAATAGATGTGGTCAAGTTTGTGGACTGGTATTTGAACCGGTTGAAGGACGGAATCTTAGAACTATCATCGTAAGAATTCCTATTAACAGTACAATTCCGGCGTTCAGAAAAAATATCTGCGAAACAGGTATGTGTATTCCGTGCAGATAGCTCGCCCATGTGTTACCGGCAATGGCACCAGCTCCCAGCATTGCTCCGGTAAGTAATGATTGTCCCGTGGCCCTTAGCTCTTCGCGCACCAGGCCGTTTACCATTTCAACAGAAGCAGCCCAGAACAATGACCATCCTACACCTTGTAACAATTCAACGGGCAGAACGAAATAAGGGTTTTCGACAACATTGTATAACACCAGGCGCAGTGCCGTTGCAAATACCGCAACGATCAACGTTGTCCTTGTTCCCAATTTATGCATGATTCGTGCAGAGAAATAAAAGAATGGCAGTTCACACAATCCCTGCCACGATAGAGCAAAGCCTACAAAAGAAGATGTTGCGCCAATCTGCTTCAGATAGATCGAATAAAAATAATAGATAGGTGTTGAAGCGGCATACACCAGGAATAAACAAGATAACAGGATCAGCAGCCTGCTGTTTCGCACAATTTCATGCAGGTCTTTTGCGATTGATAATTTTTCAGTGAATGCATCTTTTTCCTTGTCAACATGAAGAAATATCGCGAACAGAAAGGTCAGCAGCATGCTTATTGCAGATGAAGCAAAGATCACCTGCATACTCAGCAACTCGATGTAATGGCCAACGATAATTCCTGTAAAAGCCCAGCCTGCCGCACCGGCTATCCGTAGCGATCCATAAGAAAACGATGGATTTTTTTTTATGAATGTGAGTGATAGTGAATCAAGCAAAGGCTGCGTGGAATTATAAAACACCGACATGCCAACGGTTACCATGAGCAGGTATCCGAACCCACCATTAAAAAGATAGAGCGTAAAACCAACAGAAGCGAGTAATGAAGAAATAAGCAGGCATTTTCTGTAACCAAATCTGTCGGCCAGCATTCCATAAAACGGCTGTACTGCGAACATCAATAATGGTGTAATGGCTAACAGCAATGCCATTCTGAAATCCGTAATGCCTCTTGAGCTAAGGTAGTCGGCAAACAAAGGCTGCCATGCGGCCGTGCATGAAAATGCAAGGAAATACAAAATTCTTAACCTTGCCGCCTCGTTAAATTTCATGCGTTGCCGGATAATAGTGATGCTGCTTCTTTATCGATGATAAATTCACCATTTGCATGTCTTCTTATTACGCTTGCCGGCATTTGGGGAGAAATCTCTCCTTCAATAGCTTCCTTGATCACGGCCGCTTTCTTTTCACCATTGGCGATCAATATTGCTTTTCTTGCGTCCAAAAGATGCTGCAGACCGAGCGTTATGCCTTGAGTTAGCGTTGTTTGCTCCCTGAAATATTTCTGTCCTACAGATTGTGTTACCTCATGAAGGTCGATTACATGCGAGTATTGTTCGAAGGCTGCGCCCGGTTCATTAAAACCTATGTGGCCATTTCTGCCAACACCTACAATTATCAGGTCGATGCCCCCACGCTCCCGGATGAAATCATCCATGTCTTTACATTCTTTCTGCATGTTGCCCGCTAACGCATTGAAGACATGAATATTTTTTTCGGTGACATGAAGTGGCTTAAACAGGTTATTTCTTAAAAAGTATTGGCAGCTACCTTCGTTCTCAGGTGGTATACCAACCCATTCATCTAATGATACGAAGTAGCAGCGGCTGAAATCTATATTTTCTTTCTTGGCCATTTGTGCGATCAGCTCGCATGTAAGCGCTGGCGTATGACCTGCAGCAATGCAGATCAGCGCATCCGGTTTGGATTTCACAAGTTCCGTTACCTGCCGGGCAGTGCGCAGCGACATAGCATCGTAATCTTTTTCGATAGATACTTTCATTTTTTTGATTGTGCAATGAAAATACAAATTAAACACGCATGTGATCGGCCTGCCAATCGGTGATAAGCTTTTTAATGGAACGCGCGCTTAAATTTTCCTGAATCGCCCTTTCAAGCAGCAGCGGCAGTTCTTCATCTGAAGCGAACCGCAACGCGGCTATCTGTCTAAACCGGAGTTTTGCTTCAAGGGGCTCAAACCGCTTGCCGTATAACTGCAAATACCTCAAACGCATTTCGAGCCTGATGATGCGGTTCTGCGGTATCAATGCGTAATGCTGCCTCATCATAAACGACAGCCAGGCGACGAGAATTACGACCGCGGTAAACATATACCATTCAACCTTTCTCTCAGGGTATTTGATGCCGAAGTAAATACTCAAACCCGCCAGTATGCCCGCAACCGGATAAAAAATAAAATGATGGGGGAAATAATATTTCTTATGATTGGAATAATTCTGCGTTGCCATCAGGATCTTTCCCGGCAAAATAGGCAATTAATCGGTCTTAAGCTTAAGCTGCTATCCGCTTTGATGCTGGCCGCTTTGCACGTACTTCCTGCGAAGGTTTTTTTGCCTTACCTGGTATGGCAACTTTGCGAAGATTTTTTACGTAGGGCAGGGGATTGATTGGACCGGTGTAAGAATAAATCCCGAAATGAAGATGCGGAGGTGTAAGTTTCGCGTTTCCGGTGTTACCGACTGTGCCAAGGTGCTCACCCTTTTTAACTGTTTGACCAGACCTGACGAACTGCTCGTTAAGATGGGCATAGTAGTAATAAAAATCGTCGTTGAAGGAACGTAGCCATATTGTTTTGCCACCGCGCGCCGTATTGCCGGCTTCAACTACAACGCCATCGGCAACTGCCACTACAAGTGTACCTTTGCGTGCAAAAATATCGATTCCTTCATGTTTTCGTTTTCCACCGTCCCTCACTGCGCCCCAGTAGCTGCCGACAAACGATTTTTTTCCTGCTACAGGGTACACCATCCCCGAAGTGTCGGGGTTGTTATTTTTTTCAATAAATCTCCTGGCGGTTATTCTTGAGCCTGCTTTAGAAATGAAACCTGAAAAAATGCTTCCCACAAGAAGTAACAACACAATTCCCAAGACTTTTTTCATATAACATCAACTGCACAAACAAGGAGCCGGATTTAGTAAATGAAATACTAATTCTTCTCAATTACCAGCAGCCAATCACTTCCTCTTCCCTGCGAGTGAGGCGCAAACTCCATTTCATTCATATTAGAAAAAGCACCGAGTGTAATACTATTACCATCACGCGGATTGAACCAAAACGCTTTCAGCTTATCCGACTTGATCTTATCCGTTTTGATCTTCAGTTTTCTGCCATATGGTGTATATGCCATCAGAAAATCGCCATCCTGCGATATTGCGCTTATGATATATCCATTGTCTTCCGGGTTATCGCTAACGATCAATTCCTGATCAGGTACCAGCCGCTGCCAGTTCTTTTTCTCCAGCACTTTTTTCATGTATCCAACCTGGGCAGATCCCGGATGGTTCAATGCAGTTTTCCAATGCGTACGCGCCCACGAAACCGGCGTTCTTTCTTCAGTATACATCTGCCAGATGTTGTGATTTCCGTATGTATGTCCGCATGCGCCGGATAACATGCTCCAATATGCGGTTTGGCGCGCATCAAAATCATCCATCCATCCTTCTTTCGTTGGATTGAATTTATTCGGGTGATCCTCGTACCTGGGCTCACCATCGAGATGCGGATGCAACGGCTGCATCGTCCTGTGCTTGAAATTGAACAGATAGTTTTTTGAATCTGAAGAATGTCCCGTCTGCGACATATGAAAATCTATCCAGCCTGCCTCCTTAAAAAAGTCCGACGAACTTTTTCCTCCCTGAGGATGAAATGTAAACAGGTGCGCACCGCCGTCTCCTCTCTTCAATCCTTCTACCATCGAGGTGATGATATTTCTGTCTTCGTCATCTGCAATGTCTCTGTCACCACCCATGATCCACACAACAGGTTTGTCGCGATATCTTCTTCCTAAATACTCTCCGTATATTTTAGCATTTGCCGCCGTAAAAATTTCCGGACCCATTCCCCAGTTCTTATTCCATTTGTCGCCCCACGACGGCAGCATACCTATTATCATCCCAAGCTTTGCAGCTTTGTTAACGATATAATCAACGTGTGTAAAATATTTTTCATTGGGCTTTGTCGGATCATTATTCATCAGCGGCTTTTCGCCGTACGCATTAGGTGTGCTTAATCCATCGAGTTCGGCAAGCACAACTGCCTGTATTACGGTGAAACCTTTCTTTTCCCGGTTCTGCAGATACACGTCGGCTTCTTCACGGTTCAGCCTGTGAAATAATTCCCATGCAGTATCTCCCAACCAGAAAAACGGTTTTCCTGATTTTGTGAGCAGGTAATGTTTGTCGGTACTAACCTTAAGCTGTGCTTCAATTTCAAAGCATACAAGCAAAACGACAATTAATCCAAATACTCTTTTGATCATTTGCTAACGGTTCTGTTTTTTAAATATTCTTCATACAACTTTTTGATGTCAGATGAGCTTAACTCTCCGTCATGCACAATGATCCTGTAATTCAGTGACCAACCTTCAGTGGGGATTGCCGCCGGTGTTCTTCCAGGATAAGGCACATTCTGCATGCTCTTAGCCTTCCGTAAAATCCACGGATTTTTTTCGCTATCATCTTTGTAGCCAAATACGGCAATGCCGGCATCATTCATTTTAAAATCCATCCAGGGGCCGGCCATTACGGCGGTTTCCTGCGGTGTTACCAAACTATCACCATAAATGAACTGGATATTTTCAGGCAATTTTATTCTCAGGCAAAATCCTCCATATCCTTTTGCATCGTCTGATCCACCAAGCATGATATCATTTACAAGAGGTTGAAGGTGGATGTTGAAATCTATCACACGGTAATGCTCCTTTGCTTTGTAAATGTTTATTCTTGAAACTTCATTGATAATATTAAGTGGCGATTTTCCGCTGTCGGCAACTTTCCA
>Ga0075431_100005686_pt1 | contig 12320 bp, 11 predicted proteins | sample RhiMetdeltSRZDD5_FD_75297 | JGI IMG/M metagenome (GOLD analysis project Ga0075431, IMG submission 75297) | Populus rhizosphere microbial communities from Tennessee, USA - Rhizosphere MetaG P. deltoides SRZDD5 | ecosystem: Host-associated > Plants > Roots > Rhizosphere > Soil | place: USA... | reverse complement strand
GAGTATTCTTCCAAAATCAGCATTGCGCCCGCACCTCTCGCGTAAGGTTCAAAAACGTGATCACGGAGGCTCCGGCATTCCGGGAAACGCGTTTCTGTTCATCAAATAAATGACGACACAGAGTTCCTTCAAATGACGTCTATTCGTGGCCTTTTTTGTTTTGCAGGCTGAGGACGCGCTGGAGTTCCACTAGGCGATCTGCAGGAACTTTCAGAAACCCCAAGATCTATTTCAACAAAGGAAAAGAGGAGCATGAAAGAACAAGGTGTAGTGAAGTGGTTTAACAATGAGAAGGGCTATGGATTCATCCAAGGCAATTCCGGACCCGATGTATTTGTCCACCATAGCGCAATTAAGGAAGAAGGCTACAAGTCTCTCAATGAGGGGCAGGCAGTTGAGTTCACAGTTACCAAGGGCCCCAAGGGATTGCAAGCAGCGGATGTGGTGAAAATCTAGTCGCTGCTCTTGTTTCAAAGGTTGAGATTCTGAGAAAGGGTCTCAACTTTGTTTCTGCAAAATGACATTGGTCGTTGAGAAAATCCGTCCATGACGATCCAGTACTTGGGATACGAAGAGGACCAGAGTGCGCGAACTTGCATATTTCGGGTTTTCAATACGGCGCAACGGGAGCGTCAGTTTGGGTTGAGCGTGAGGATCCTGTTACTAAAAGAGGATGGATTCAAACTTCAAGACTTGCCCGATCTCTGCTTTTCAAGGCTGAAAAACGAGCTCAGCATCGAAACGGAGCAGCGGGTTCCGCCATTGCGTATGAGTGTATGGGCTAACGAGCTCAAAAACTATATTGAGGATCATTACCCCAAGAAACACAACTACACTGAAACCCATAAGCCGCAAGACTGACTAGCCAACGGCTCGAAGACTTCCGTACCCTCCTCCTGAAGGCTTGTTATCGACGACAAGAGCAGAGCTGGCGGCAAGACCCAGCCGACGCGACTTCTAGCACTCACGGAATTGATCTACGGCTCAAACTGTCGGATGGATTCTAGCGAAGGACGAGACTCCAGGCCACCCGGACGTCGGGTAGTGGAATAGGACACCTGAGTGCCATGATTACTTCGCCGGCCTGGCGTGATCCAGGCATAGTGCGACCAGATCAGAAACGTGTGCTTCACCCACGCACATGACCGTGTCTGCGCCTCCCCAGTAGATCTTCACGGTTCCATCGGCCTCCGGAACGGCGCCACAAGTGAAAACCACGTTGTGGACATATCCAGTGATTTCCCAAGGATCTTCTGGTTGCAGAATCCACGAGTCACCCACACCAATGACCTTCGCCGGGTTCTGCAGGTCATGGAGAGCTACCCCTAAACGATAGACCGATCCATCCATGGTTTTGAAAACACCGTGATAGATGGAAAGCCATCCGTGGTCCGTCTTGATCGGCGGCGCGCCGGGACCGATCTTCATTTCATCCCAGTGATAGGGTACGGGTCTCATGAGGAGCTGGGATTGGCCCCAAAAGGATAGGTCGGGGGAATAGGAAATCCAGATTGACCAGGGCGCGATTTCCGAATGAGGGCGGTCAAGCCGGGCATAAAGTCCATCAAACTTCTCGGGAAAGATCACCACATTCCGGTAATCCGCCTGCGTGATCAAGGAAACTCTTTCCACGTAACTGAAGTCTTTCGTCTTTGCCAGGGCGATCCGCACTCCGTTTCGCGAGTAGGCGCTGTAAGTGATGAGGTGCTCCCCTTCCAGCTGGGTCACGCGTGGGTCTTCAACCCCAAACTCTTCATAGGCTGCAAAAGGGCCGTCCCGTTGAGGAATCAGAAAAGGCTGTGGATCCGCCTTGAAAAGGAATCCGTCAGGACTGCGGGCCAAACCGATAATGGACCTTCCGGTGCGGAGATGGGAACGGAACAGCATGATGTACTCGTCGTCATGCTTCACCACCGCCGCATTGTGAACGGTTTCCACTGGGTAGGGGATCTCGGCCTTGGTGAGGATGGGATTGCTGCGGTATCGTCTGACGATGTCCGGCTTCATGGTCGTTTCTTCGCTTCCAGCCTAAAGATCCTCGAGTAGACCCGTTCGTAGCCGTCCACCATTGTTTCGATCGAAAAATGTTGCTGGACCCGGCTGCGGCAGGCACGGCGATTGATTTCAGGAATGCGTTCAAGGGCCCGAACTGCTTCAACGATGCTGTTGACCAGAAAACCCGTCTGCCCGTCTTTGATGACCTCACGGCAGGAGCCGAGGTCCATGGCAATAACGGGCACTCCGGCGGCATTGGCTTCTACTAGCACAAGGCCGAATCGTTCCGGGATAGTGTTCAAGTGTAATAGAGCTCGGGCCCGGGCGAACAATTCGTTCTTGCCCGGCACGCCCACCGGTCCGATGTAAACGATGTTTTGATTATCGAGATGGGGTTTGACCTGCTCCCGGAAATAGGCCTCATCTTGGATAATGCCAGCGATGAGCAAACGCAAACCGCTCAGACGAGCAACTTCGATGGCCAGATGAACGCCCTTGTCGGGGTGAATCCGGCCCAGAAAAATCAGGTCATCACCGCTGGACTCCTGAAGGCGGTACAACGAGAAATCGATCCCGTTGTAAACGGTCGCCAGATAATTCAGCCCCGGCGCGCGATCGGAGTCGCTGATGGAAACAAAGTATCCGTCACGATACTTCTGATAAACGGGCATGATTTTGGGGGACGAGAATCCGTGGATGGTTGTGAGAACCGGTGTCTTGACCAGCCGGGTGTAGGTCAAAGCCATGAAGTCGTAATGGCTGTGGATGAGATCAAACTCAGCAGCGCGCTCGAACGCTTCGGAGATGTGAAGATATTCGGCTACCTTGGGATCGATGGTGGGATCCTCTTCATATCCCTTGTCCACCACGGCATGCAGGTGAGCGCACGTCACAGAATCCCTGGTCGCAAACAGGGTCACGTCCCAGCCACGGGCGACAAGCCCTTCGGTGATGTTGCTAGCCACTGTTTCCCAAGCGCCGTATTGCCGGGGAGGCGTTCGCCAGGCCACTGGTGAAAGGACAGCAACCCTTTGGTGGGGCTTTGTCATGTTGTTCGAGGAGACTTCTTATTGCATGGCAGCCAGCACTTCATCGAGGGGGACGGTAGCAAAACTGGTGGCGTGATCGGCCAAGCCATAGGGAATGATCAGTTCACCCTTGTGGACGAGAGCGCCACAGGTATAAATGACGTTGGGCACGTAGCCTTCCCGCTCGTTTTGGTCCGGTGTGAGCAAGGGCTTGCGAAGGCGACCCATCACTTTGGCAGGATCATCGAGATCGAGAAGGAACGCACCGATGCAGTACTTTCGCAGGGGGCCGACACCATGGCTGAGGACCAGCCAGCCGGCATCGGTCTGGATGGGGGAACCGCAGTTCCCTATCTGGATCAGCTCCCATGGGAAAGTAGGTTTAAGGAGCACCTTGTTTTCATTCCAGAAGTGGACGTTGTCGGAAAACATGAGGTAAATGTTCTCGTTGTCCTGGCGGGAGAGCATGGCATAGAGGCCGTTGATCTTCCGGGGGAAGAGTGCCATGCCTTTGTTTTGGGCGGCCGGACCGTTCAAGGTGATGAACCGAAAGCGAAGGAAATCAGAAGTCTCCACCAGCTCCGGCAAGACCACCTTGCCATCGAAGGCGGTAAAGGTGGCGTAGTAGACCTGCGTGCCGTCGTCGTTCTGGAAGCAAACGAACCGGGCGTCTTCGATGCCGTTGCGTTGGGAGGGAGTGGCTGGGAATATGATACGTTCAGACAGCCGCTGCTCGGGCTGGAACTGAACTTCGAAATTGGATCGTGCTAGCATCCAAATTCCTCGGGCGGTGTTCCGGCGACCCGACTGGCCGGACTGCTTCACTTCAGCTGCGAGGGTGGCGCGAAGGTCTTCCAGTGCAAATGACTCCCCAAGCTTGTTCATAACCCGGCGCGTGAATTCGTTGGTCAATCCCAGCTCAAAGAGTTTCCGCTCGAAAAGCGCCCGCTCGTATACAGGGTTCGGGATTTGCCGCGGCTCGGTGAGGAAGCCACTGGGCGTCTGGACTTCGATCCGATGGTCGGGGTGGATGATACCCGTCCGAAAAGTGAGGGAAGAAATATGTCCCTCCCCGGTGGCACGCAAGCTCAAGATAAAACGTAAAGCCCCGGGCGCTAAGTTTGATTGGTCAGGGTGCTGGACGATGGACGGATTGAACAGGGCCGCCGATTCCAAGGAGTATTCGGCCAGGAAATAGGAACCAATTAACATCTGCCTCTGTTCGGAGAGTTCCTCATCGGTCAACAGCAGGTCCCCGACTTCTTGGAATCGTTCCAGGAAGAGTTTGCGGATCTGCTGGTGGCGCTGAGAGAATTCGGCGGCGACTTCATCCAGGAGTGGGCCGACTCGCCTTTCAGGCAGCGACATGATCCTGGCGATAATCCTACCGACCCGCTGGGAATCTCCCGGATTGAATGGCCGCAGAAGAACGCGTGTCTGGTCGGGCCTGAGGATAGTGGTCGTGCGTTGGACGTGCAGCGGGTTGGCAATCATGGACTGATTTACTCCGGGAAACGAGGCTCGAAGCCACGATTATTTTTCTACCGCGATCGGCTCCTTGAAACTCGTCAGCATATTTTGCGCCAGGCGCATTTCCGCCAACGAGAGCAAGAAGGCCAACGTGGATTCTGCCCCCTGATTCCCATTGACCCGATCCACATGCAACCCATCACGGCAGGCACCTGTCTCGGGAGAGTAGAGTTCCAAACCGAGATCATTCCAGCCGATGAACCAGTCGAAGGCGCGTTGCGCCTGTTCATACCACCAAAAATCCGACGTGGCGCGATAAGCGCCAAGACACGCTGAGACCGTGGATTGCGCCTCTATCGGCTGCTGGTCGAAGTTGGCGCGCGTGCCACCGCGGCCATAGAAGCCGTTGGTGCCAATGGGCCGGAAGTGACCGTTCTCTGACATCTGCAACTCCGTCAGCCAGCGCAGGGCCTGCAGGCCGCGTTCAAGCACCGGCCCTTGTCCAGTGGCGCGTCCGCTCAGAATCAAGGCGTGCGCGAGCTTCGCGTTGTCATACGATAGATCCCTTTCAAACCAGCACCAGTCGGGGTGGCAGTTCCTTTCTAAGAGCTCCATCAGCCGGAAAGTGAGCGTCTCCCGAGTTTGGTTGACGAGGCTGTCACCGCTTAGTCGTCGCAGGTATTCGTGAATACCGATGAGACCGAACGCCCACGCCCGCGGCGAAGTGAACTCTGTCAAGGCTGGCAATGCCAGCGCGAAGAGTTGTCCAGCCATGATCTGGAAACTCCGATAGGGCGAACGACCCACGCCCACGCCCAGTGCCCAGAGCGCTCGAGCCTGACAATCCTCCGAACCCTGATCGTCGAGCCAACGGCGATCGAAACTCAAGTGGTTGTGGAATCGTCTCACTTTGAGATCAAAAGCGTGGTTCAAGAATGCCGCGTAAGTTGTAGCCAGCGTCCGCACGATCTCTGGGTCTTCTCCCAATTCACTGAGCAGCACCGACAAGATAAATGCGCGTGCATTATCATCCGTACAGTAGCCCTCGGAAAAATTCGGAACACTGAAGATCGCATGTTGAAAGAGTCCGGTCGAATCGGTCATCCGCAAGAGATGACTTAACTTCAACTCCGGCAGTTCCCGCGGTTTTTGGTCGAGTGTTTTCGTCGTAAGGGACTTTCGAGATAACGCCGTTCCCTCTATACGTGACGACTCGAAGGAAGCCATGTACAGCTGTGCCACGTTACTCCAAACCATTTCACGGCCAATCCTATAGGCGTTTTTGCGAATAGCATGCCGCCGGGTGTCGTCGCGCAGCAAGCCAATCACCTCGCGTGCGATGGCCTGGGCATCGCCGAACGGCACCAACACGCCACGGTCTTCCGCCAACAATTCTGCGGCGTGCCAGTACGGTGTGGAAATCACTGCTTTGCCAGCGCCAAACGTGTAGGCTAGCGTGCCGGACGTGATCTGCGCTTCGTTGAGGTAAGGCGTGATGTACAGGTCTGCGGCGCCGATGAACTCCTTGAGGTTTTCAAGTTCTACGAACTGGTTGTAGAAGATGATGTTCTTTTCGAGTTTGTTCTTCTTGGCAAGGATTTCGAGGCTAAGCCGGTAGGCTTCGCCATGCTCACGCAGTTCGTTAGGATGGGTGGCGCCCAGAACAATATAAACAACATCGGGGAAGTCCGCTAGAATCTGAGGCAACGCATTGAGCACATGTTCAATCCCCTTGTTTGGTGAAAGCAGCCCGAACGTGAGCAGTACTACCCTGCCTTCCACACCGAATTGGTCCTTGAAATAAGTCGGATCGACGAACCCTACATCGGGAATGCCATGCGGGATGAGATCGATCTTAGCGGGTGGCGCCTGGTAAATCTCCTGGAGCATCTGTCGCCCACGCTCAGCCATGACCACGAGGCGGGTTGAGAGCGAGACTAACTCGTGCATTACGCGCCGTTGGTCGGCTCTTGGCTCGCGCAAAACAGTATGAAGCGTAATCACAACGGGCATTCTCAATTCGCGCAGAAGCGCCAGGATATGACCACCGGCCGGCCCGCCGAAAATACCAAACTCGTGTTGCAAGCAAACGATATCCACGTTGCTGATGTTGAGGAAGTCAGCGGCACGTACATAGGATGACAAGTCCTGTTCCTCAATCTCGAAACGAACTACCTCCGGGTAGTCGTAGCCATCCCCAATATCGTTCACCGACACTGAGAAACACTGGCTTTGGGGATGGGCAGCTGCGACAGCCGCAAGTAAGTCGGATGTGAACGTAGCAATGCCGCACTTGCGGGGCAAGTGGTCGCCGACGAACGCGATTTTGCGAACTCTAGAGCCTTCTTTCATAGGCCGGTCCTTGATCGTAAGCGCGTCAAAGCGCTCTCGGTGTCGCCGAAGGCCTTCATTTAACGAGTAACCTCATGAACCTAGCTCCGGCTTACTCCACTGGTTGCCCCCACGACGGATTGTCTTGGTTCGAGCGATCGCAAGCGCTCAAAGCGGCAGAAACGCAGAACTTACTTAACTACCAGAAGATAGAATACAGCTCCGACAGCGAGGAGGAGAAAGCAATTTTAGCTAACTTTTCTGATCCTCGGGCAGTCGCTTCCTATCGCACAGTTTGCGTTTTTGAATCCAAAGCCTGCCAAAACCTCTTCATCAACCAATGGTCTATCATCCGTTGAGGTATCCATGTCCGTGTTTTGCCTTTGGTCGAGCGGTTTCCCATCGATGTGGGTCCGGCCCGTCGGTTCTGTTCAAAATTCTATATGTTCAGTATTGATATGCTGACGGAGCGCTGGAGCCGTGGCGCCTGTCTGAAAAGTGCGCCAGCCCTCCATTCGTGCCTGCGTACTCCTGCGCAGCTTAGGGGGTCTGAAAATGAAGTGGATCTCTCAGGCTTTGTAGCTCCCGATAATGGTAAAGTGCTGTGGGTCGCTTTCCCTTGAACTTGAGCTTCTTGAGGAACTCTATCTCTTCAGGAGAGGCCGTGCCGCTGAGAGAGGCGTCCCGTAGGAATCTGGTAAATCCCGGCTCCGGGTCGATAGCGAGCTCGGGCTCCTTTTCAACAAACTCAAATTTTTTAGGACCTCCCAGCGCGACTCTGCGGTTTAGAGGATGTAGACTCCGTAACTTGGGCAGCAGCAGATCTCGCTGTTCAAGACCCCAGTTCTCCCAGCTGGTGCTTGATCACCAGGAAAGATCCACTGGATTTTCCTCCGTTGATTAACTCATATCGATTAATCGAATCATACAGTCTCATATTTGAGCTTGACAAGTAAAGTTAATTTACTAGAATGGTTAATCAAGTGAGCCAGTCTCAAGCACTTTCCAGATATTATGAACTAAGTCGGGTTATCTCAAGGAGCCCCTTAGAAAAAACCTGCGCTCTACCAGAGAAAACGAGCCCAGACCGCAGTCGGGAGGCTTCCTTTTGGCATTCGAGAAAAAGCATTCCGACTTAGATAGGAATTGTCCGAAGGCCTGGAACACAAGAAGGAGATGACATCATGACCAACGCTAGCAATGCGTCAGAAAAGATGATTTGGGAGACCATGATCAAGCAGAATATGGTTCCGCTGAGTGTGGCCGGAAGCCAATCCACCTATGTATTGGACGATACAAAGAATAGCGCAGTCGAAATTCACTTCGGAAGCAGATACTTGAACCCTCCACGCCAGCTCTCCAAAGTCGAGCCTGCTGTGGGTCGAAGGAGAGACACCTTGGACATCTCCAGCGCAGAATTCCTTATCCTCAACAGAAACTCTGCGCTCAACGCTTGTCGGCAGTATATTCCATGGACAAAAATCTTTGACATCGTGTTCCTAGAGGCCGAGGCTTAGTCCTGCGGGACCACTCAGCGAAACTCTTTTATGTCTTCATCTGTGCTTCCTCTCGTTGCACTCTCTGGCTGTTTTGCCGACGATCCATCTTCCGGAGCCCTTCGATGAGTCTCGCTTCCCGCGGAGTATTTGCCCTCGTCTTGGCGGGCGGCAAAGGGGAGCGTTTGTTCCCCTTAACCAAACACCGTTCCAAACCAGCCGTGCCTTTCGGGGGAAAATTTCGTCTTGTCGATATTCCTCTCAGTAACTGTCTCAATTCAGATATCCGCCGGGTCTTTGTTTTGACCCAGTTTAACTCCGCTTCACTGAACCAGCATATTGCTCAGACCTACCGTTTTGACCACTTCTCCCAAGCATTCGTCAACATCCTTGCGAGCGCGCAAACCCCGGAAAATCCTGACTGGTCGCAAGGATCTGCTGATTCGATCCGGCAAAGCATTCAGCATTTTGAGGATATTGACGCTACGCACGTCTTGGTTCTATCCGCAGATCAGCTTTATCAGATGGACTATCGAGAACTCATACGATTTCACGAAGCAAACAATGCGGACATCACAGTCTCCACGATCCCGGTTCCAGGCGACCAAGCTTCGGATTTTGGAATCATCAAGGTGAATGAGCGCAACCAGATTGTTCATTTTCAGGAAAAGCCGACTCCGCATGAGTTAGAACACTCGGAAAGCAAATCAGCGGGAGAGCCTTCGAGTGACCGGTTTCCAAGAGGCAAAACTTGCCTCGGGTCCATGGGTATCTACGTTTTTCGCAAGAAGTTACTGATAGAAATTCTCACTGAGAGCAGCGCCCACGATTTTGGTCAAGACCTCATTCCGCATGCGCTCGACCGCTACCGAGTGATGAACTATCCGTTCGTTGGTTATTGGGCTGACGTCGGTACGATTCGATCGTTTCTTGAAGTCAATCTGGATCTCACCGCTCCGTTGCCCAAGTTCAATTTGTATGATGAGTCGCGTCGGATTTACACCCGAGCGCGCTTCCTGGCAGGTTCGAAAATGCCTGACTGTCATTTGCGAGAGAGTGTGATATCAGAAGGCAGCTTTCTCAGCGGCTCTGACATTAGAAACTCTGTGATTGGTATTCGGAGCCGCATAGGCTACGAGACGTCCATCACTCGCTCCTACGTCATGGGAGCCGACCTCTACGAAACAGTTGAACAGATCGAAGAGAACGCACGACATGGCATTCCAAATATTGGCATCGGCGATCATTCCACGATCACCAATGCAATCATCGATACCAACGCTCGGATTGGAAACAACGTCGTTATTGGCAACTTCGAAAAACGTGCTCACTCTGATGGGGAGAATTTCTGCGTCCGTGACGGCATCGTCGTCATTCCGAAGGACGCTATTATTCCTGACGGAACTACCATTTGATGGAAATACTCTGAGACACTACGTAGGGGCCGAGACCAGGCGATCTGTTCCGCACCCCATGGTGCTCACGAGTCGTAGCCTTCAACCGCTATTGCAACGCTCACAGCGACTCACCGCCAGGCAGATCATGACTACCTTGACCGTCGGGACGATGCCACGCTCACCAATCGATCTTCTTGCTGCACTTTGACCGGCTGACGCTGAGCGGTGAAGGGGGGTTGTGCCAGCAAGCCTGACTCTGGTCCCTGCCACTTCCAATAATCTTTGCCCCATCGGTAGGTTAGAGCCCCATTCACCGCCAGGTTCGCGATCCAGAGGATGAGATCGCCGCGACTCTTCGGCATGCCGAGCCGTTTTAGGGTGGAGGCGATTGAGTAAAAGCGGCGCCAGGCGTGGTTCTTTTCGAAATGGAGCCGCCGGGCACTAACCAGCGGGTGGTTGAAGACGATTGACCCCAGATCGTATTTAGACCAATCCCGGTGCACGATTCGATGTTCTTCTTCGAACTGCCGGAATAGGGCGGTTCCGGGCAAAGGTGTAAGCAAGGAAAACTGGGCGAACTCCATGCCTGACTTCTCAATGAAACTCAATGTCTCACGAAACACTTCCAACGAGTCATTGTCGAAACCGAAAATGAATGACCCCCAGACCTTGATCCCAGCGGCATGTATGCGGCTAATGTCGCGGAGATACTCGTCAGGGCGGTTTACACCCTTGCCGGCATCGCGAATGCTCTGATTAGAAAACGTCTCGAAACCGATAAAGACCCCGTAGCAACCACTCTCCCGGGCCAACCGCATCAACTCCTGGTCGCGCGCGAAATTAATGGTGACTTGAGAAGCCCATCCCAGCTTCAGCGGGGTGAAAGCTTTGAACAACTCTTTAGCTCGTCTAGGCACGCCAATGATGTTGTCGTCGACGAAGTAGATAAAGCGGTTGTCCAGAGCTTTGATTTCTTCAACAACCTTCTCCACAGGCCTGAACCGATACTTGACTCCCGACATCGTAGTCACCGAGCAGAAGTTGCAGTTGAATGGGCAGCCCCGTGTTGTCTGAACGGAATTGAAAATCACGTAGCCCTTCGGATCGAGAAGATCTCTGCGAGGAGCAGTGATTTGAGCCAGGTCGATGGGATCGGGATCGTGATAGCGAGACTTCATACGGCCGTGCGCGAAGTCCTGAACCAGGTCGGGCCAGAGCCGGTCGGCCTCCCCCAGCACGACTGCGTCGGCATGTTGCGCAGCTTCATCTGGACACATTGAGGGGTGAATTCCTCCCAAGACGACTGGAATGCCGCGCGCACGATACTGGTCCGCCAGGGAATAAGCCGCCGGCGCTTGGGCCGTCATTGCCGTGATTGCGACAAGATCGGCCGACTGGTTGGCGGGCACCGGTCCCAAACAGCCGTCATCGATGTCCACTTCATGCTCAGCCGGTGTCAGCGCAGCCAGCGTCGCCAGGTTCAAGGGTGGGAACAACGCTCCTGTTGCATTGAAGTTAAGACTTCTCGATATCTTTGAGGCATATCGGAAAAACTTGGGAGCCGCGTACATGTTTGAGTCGTTGTGAGGATTCACGAACTGGACCTTCATAAGTCCTCCTGGCTAAAAATAGATTTAGGAAAGAAAGCAAGGAATGAGCCTTGCTGAGCGGCTGACGAGGCGGTGTGGTGTCAGCCAGCATGAGCACCATCTACGACTCTCAACCCTTCCGACTGTGCAATCGGCCATCGCGGCGCCTGTCGCCATCCGCAACTGTTGACCCGAGAGCATCGCGGCCCGAGAACTTACCGTTGCCCAGAATCGCCGGCTCTTTTCCTGCCTTGTATGGATGTCACAGCGCCTTTCCCCTGGACTTGCGGGAGCCAAACATGGAGTCAGCAGATCCTCTTGGGTGTCCCGCCCAATCAACGGGGTCGTTCCTTTCTCATGCCCACCAGAGTTCTGCTCCTCGATTGATAACCGCCGCCGGAGGCAGTTTTGGCGTGAGCGTCATTGGGCAAGACTCTCCACAACTGAAGCGCGAATCGAGTCCATAGAGAGTTCTGAAAACTTCCGAGTGCGGATTCCCACGTCCGAGATCGTGAAATGATCCGATGAAACAACAACCACCTTGAGGTGCGGGAATTCCTGCTGCAGGTGGCTGACAATTCCGGGTTGCTTGAGCGCATCCGACGTCCAGAGAAAAACAACCTCAGGGCGAACACGATCGACCGAACAGAGCAGGTCCAGCGAATCGGACGATTGCCCCACCACTTCCATGCCGGCGTTTGTCACGAGATAGTGCAAGACTTCTCTTAAGATCGGCCGATCGTCTTTCAAGCAAGCTGTGATCCTTTTCATACGTAACACCTTTGGTACCATACCCTCGCACTCCCTGAATTCCTATCCATCTTGAGGATGAATTAGGGATGAGTTTCGGAAAATCCGGCCTGGAGAACACTTGCTAGCCAGCGTTATCGATGCGACACAATATTTCTCCGCAGGCTTCCAGCATTCCTTCGTTCAGAGTTGCTCCTTCGGCTCGGGAAACGAGCGCCCATTGGAGTTCTTTGTGCATCTGCTTCGCGAGTTGTCCAGCGGCGT
>Ga0075431_100005683_pt1 | contig 12328 bp, 14 predicted proteins | sample RhiMetdeltSRZDD5_FD_75297 | JGI IMG/M metagenome (GOLD analysis project Ga0075431, IMG submission 75297) | Populus rhizosphere microbial communities from Tennessee, USA - Rhizosphere MetaG P. deltoides SRZDD5 | ecosystem: Host-associated > Plants > Roots > Rhizosphere > Soil | place: USA... | reverse complement strand
GGGTCGGTCTTTGGGCAGGAGTAGCTTCAATGCACCTGGCCTGATTTCGCAGCTGGCCGGGAGGGATAGCGTGACGGGTTCGCCGTCGATTCCGGCAGGCAGCTGCGGCGCCGTGCCGTACACGGTGATGCGGCGAGCGGACCAGCTGGTGACTGGAGCCGACTTTCCCTGCATGCTTGGCTGCCGCAGCTCGCGGCGGAGGTGCAGCAGGAGGTCCGGCGGTGGGGCGGGCGGGCGCTCGAGCACTATTCCACCAAGTAGTCCGGTGTCGAGGGCGAAGCGGCGCCCAAGGTAGCGCGGTGTGGCGATGTGGTAGGCATTATTCGAGATCAAGACCACCTGGGGGGACTCGATCGTCCCGTCGGGGGTGTCCACGCTGGCATCGACCCATTGCTGTCCGCCGAGGTATTCGGGTGCGATCGAAGCAATGGTGCGTACCTTGGCCTCCCGGTACCCGGGTTCGAACACGGCGTCGGCATAGGCGCCGAACGAGACATTGTTAACGAAGACGCGTCCGCCGACGAACCCGAGGTCGACCCGTGCCGGTTCGCCGTCGGCCAGGGCGCTCAGCGCCGGCACCGGATTTTTGATATTGAGGCCGAGGTCTCGGGCGAAGTGGTTGCGTGTGCCTGCCGGGACCACCACGAGGGGCCGTCCCGCCGCGGCGGCCACGGCGGCCACGGCGGCCACGGTCCCATCGCCACCGGCAACTCCCAGCACCTCGGCCCGATCCGCAACGGCGAGTCTCGCAAGCGACGCGGCATCGTGATCGGGCGTCGTCAGACTCACCTGCACACCCATATCTTCGGCCCGCTCAGCCAGCCCGAAGCGACTCACCTTGGCGTCGCCGGAGCGTGGGTTCATCACGAGCACCGACGTCGGCGGGGTACGCCGCTCAGCGCTGACTGTCATCGCACTCACCCCGGCCGCGCCGACCGCTGGTCAAGCGAGCCGCCAGCCGTCGTACGGTCCAGGCGCATAAGGCGCCGGTCACGGCGCCGACCGCGACATCGGACGGATAATGCACGCCGGTGTGTACACGCGAGTAGGCGACCCCTCCGGCGGCCGCATGCTGCGGAACCCAGGTCTTCGGGGCGGCTTCTCCGACGGCGGACGCGAAGGCGAACGCAGACGCCGCGTGACCCGAAGGGAACGACGTCGACTTGGGCCGTCGAACCCGACGTGACGCCGTCGCCGGCCGGTCATCCGACCGCCAAGGCCGGGTCCGCCTGGCCACGGGCTTCAGACCCAGGTTCGTCACAGCCGATGCCAGTCCGATCGCCAGTACGCCCTGACCGGCGGCCCGCCGTCCCGGAGCGCCTCCCACAGCGGCAACTGCGGCGGCAGTGGTGAGCCACAGGCCGGAGTGATCGGCCGCCCGGGACAGGCTCACCATGAGCCGGTCGAGGGTGGGCGTCGGAGTAGTGGCGACGGCGTCGTAAGCCGCCTGGTCGAGGGCGTGATACTCAGCCCGTACGTCGCCGATCCGCCGGGCGAGACGTGCGCCGCTGTCCCTCGCGCGCATGATTGCCCTCCCTGCCCGCCGGTGCTGCTTGCACCCGCGTACCACGAGAAGCCGCCTCGCTAGCGGGAGTCGATCGCCCGGACACAAGGCTCCAAACGCCTTGGTACGTGCTCGCGATCCAGCACGTATAGGGCCAGAGGTCCCGACGCCAGGTCACCGGTCCAAACCGATCACCCAACGCCCCCAGGGTGCGCACGTCCCGACTGAGGCCACCGCAGCAACCGGAGGTCGAAGACGATTACCTGGACAGGTGCCGCCTACCAGGTAGTCGACGGCGGGATCTTCGCCGACCGGCCCTCGATTCTCCGCCTGGTCGGCACGGTTCTCGCCGAACAACACCACGAGTGGGCCGAAGGCCGCCGCTTCCTCGGCCTCGACGTCCCGGCCAAGTCCGGGCTCGCCCTCCTCGACACCGACAACCCCGACAGCGAAACAGGCGGCCGGGTCGGAGAGCGGCCGGCCCTGGTTGACTTGGTTCACGAAAGGCGGGGTTGTTCTCAAAGCATGCTGACGTGGACGCTGCCCCTTCGAGCTCCGCGAGAGTAGGCTCGCAGTCGTCGATCGCCCGCGGGCGTGTGAGCGTTCGATCATGCGCGTGGACTCGGGCCGGATCGGAGGGGTTCGAATGGCCGAGGAGCTCACCAGCAACACCGCCGAACTACTACGCGAGACCGGGCGGCACTGGGGCTGGCCGCTGGCCTACGGAATCATCACGCTGCTGGTAGGGATCGTGGTCCTGGTCTGGCCGGACCGTACCGTCGAGGTCGTCGCGGTCCTGTTCGGTATCCAGCTGGTCGTGGCCGGCGTCTTCCGTTTCGTCGGGGCCATTGCCGCCCGTGACGAAAGTGGCGGGACCAGGGTGCTGCTGGCGCTGCTGGGCGTCCTTTCGTTCATCGCCGGCCTGTACGCGCTGCGCCATCTGTTGGTAACGATCGCGGCGCTGGCCCTGATCCTCGGGATCTTTTGGATCGTGAACGGAGCCGTCGAAATCTTCGCCGCGCTCACCGACGACACGATGCGGGGCCGGGGGTGGACGGTCCTCATGGGGCTGGTCAGCATCGCCGCCGGAATTGTGGTGTTGGTATGGCCGGGCATCTCCCTGGTGACGCTCGCGGTCGTGCTCGGCATCTGGCTGCTGGTGTTGGGCGTGATGGAGATCATCCTGGCCTTCCAGCTCCGCTCGTGGGGTCGAACGGCCGAACAGATGATGGCACCGGCGACATAGATCCTCGACAGCGCTCCGGAGTACTGATCGGCCTCCGACAGCAGGTCAGGTGTCGCGACTCGCCGGCCCGAACCCGGGTGGCCGCGCTCCGCGTTCTACTCGGCACCTACGGTGAAGGGACGCGGCCAGAGACATCCCAGCCTGGGGCCCGGGTGACCGAGCATCCTTTCGCCGCCCGGCATGAGCTATCGAGCGTCCTTTGCGGCCCGGGCCCGCTCGTCGGCGTAGATGCGCGCGTCGATGGCGTCGAGGGCGGCGAGCCGCGCGTTTTCGACCGTCCATTGGGCGTAGTCAATGGCGTCGGCCGCATCCTCCTCAGCCCATTTCGCGTTGTCTGCCGTCATCTTGGCGTCGAGTTGCGCATTGCGCTTGTCGATCTTCGCCTTGGCGTCGTCCATCTTGGCGGTGGCGTCAGCCTTCATCTGCGCCCACTTGGACTTTGCGCGGTCGGTGGCCTCGCCCGCCTTCTGCTGGGCGTCCTTGCTGGCTAGATCGAGGTCGACCTGGGCCTGGTCGATCCGCGCGCGGAGCTGGTCGCGGGACTCGGTGGTCGCGCTCTTCACCGCGGCCAGTGCCTCGGCGGTCCGTGTCTCGAGGGTTTGAAACTGGGCAGGAAAGTCCATCTTGTGTCCTCCCTAAAGGAATCCTGGAGGCCGCGTCCGACAGGTTCAGCCAACGCCTCTGGAACGCATATGGCAACCCCTCCCTCCGCGAGGACCGCCGTCGGGTTCTCTCGGCTTCCCCGACCCGGACATCGGCCGGGTGTCGGTACGCGAGCGCGGCGGCGTCGAGGTGGGCGTCGGAGTGGTGGCGACGGCGTCGTATGCGGCCGGTCGACGGCGTGGAGCTCAGCCCGTAGGTCTGTGATCCGCGGGGCGAGACCGGCGCCGCCGCTTGCGTGCATGATTGCCCTCCCTGCCCGCCGTTGCGGCTCTCCACCCGCGCACCACAAGAAGCCGCCGCGCCACACGGACACTCGATCGCCCCGCCACTAGGCTCCCGACGTCTTGGTTCGCGCTCGCAATCCAGCACGCATAGGGCCAGAGGTCTGGTTCCGACGCCAGGTCACCAGTCCAAACCGATCGCCCAACTCCGCCAGCGCGCCGCACGTCACGAATTATGTTCCCACCGCAGCAACCGGAGGGCGAATGCGGTGACCTGGACGGGTGCCGCCTACCACGTGGCGGTTGCGGGGAGTGGGAGCCGGGCGAGCCGCCGCGCCTCGGCGGCTCGAAGGCCCAGCAGTCGCAGGCATGCTTCGGTGAGCTCGTCGACCGAGTTCTCTTCGATCGCGTCGGGCTGGTGCTCGTGGAGCCGCAGCAGGCCGAGGAGTCCGCCGGCGACGGCGCTGAGGGCGATCTCGGCGTTCGGAACCGTGAAGCGGCCGGCGGCCTGACCGGCTCGAATGTCGCGAAGGGCTCTGGGCGCCAGTCCCCGGGGATCGTCGAGCAGGTGCAGGCCGGTGCCGGTGATGAAGCCCGCGATCTGGGGGTGGGTCCAGGCAAGGCGCCCAGAGATCCGGAGCGAGACGGCGAAGACGTGGGCGGGGTCGTCGAGACCTGCGCATGCTGCGTCGATCATCTGTCCCCAGCGTTCCAGAACCTCTTGCGATGCGGTCTGGAACAGTTGCTCTTTGGTGTCGAAGTGGTTGTAGAAGGACCCGAAGCCGATGTCGGCCTCGTCGGTGATCTCTTGGATGCTGGCGCGGTCTCCTCGGCCTTCAGCGATCAGCCGCACGGCAGCGTCGATGAGCGACTGTCGGGTGCGCGCCTTGCGTCGGTCCAGTCGGTTGGTCGCGGTGGCTGGCTTTGCCGGTGCGGTGCTCACTGCACCCTCCTTTCTGCGACGGTTACGTCAGCACTGATCAAACCCTACAGATGATGTCGTCGCGACAGGCGAGGAGCGGGCGGGTGCCTGTTCGGGAGCACCCGCCCGCCGTTGGGTTGCCATGACGCTGTTCCGGTCAGGCTGCCGCGTGGGTCTTCTCAAGCTTGTCCGGCGTGGGCAAAAACCGGAGCTTCGCGTTCGCCGAGCGCAGCTCGATGCCGTTGATCAGCATCGACGTGCCCGAGACGAGGTTGAACAGGCCGAACAGCAGCGCGAGCGAGATCGCGCCCATGCCGGGGTTGATGCAGAGCACGACGCCGAAGACCATCGACAGGAGGCCGCCGAGGATGTACATCGCGCGCGTGCCGGCCGCCTCGCCGCTCCGAAAGCCAGCGACGACCTCGATCACACCGGTGACGATCGCCCAGGTGGCGACGAGCAGGACGAGAACAAGGGCGGTGGCTCCCGGCCAGGCGAGCGCGACCATGCCGGCGACCAGGTCGACCCAGCCCAGCAGGAGGTGGGCGAACACCGGCTTGGCGGTGCGGCTACCGAACGCCAGGGCCGCCTGCAGGCCGGCGGAGACGAAGGCGTAGACGGCGAACATGACGACCAGGGCGAGCACCGTGACGCCGGGCCAGGCGACGGCCACGACTCCGATGCCGAGGGCGAGCAAGCCCCGCAGGATGAGCGAGTTGCCGAGTGACTTGAACATGACGTTCCTTTCGTGGGCCCTGCCGCGAGCCGGTGTATCTGCGACTCCCGAGCAGGACTGATGATTGATCACAGAACTGATGGTGCCGTGGTATTCTCTGGGTGTCAAGCCCCCGCGAACCGCTCATCAAGGAGGAATCCATGGTTCTCGCCATCTCACTGCTGCTGGCAGCCGCCTGCATCATCCCCGCCGCCGCAAAGCTGCTCGGACACCCGAAAATGCGGACGTCAGCCGCCCACTTCGGAATCCCCTGGTCCAGATACCGGCTCATCGGCATCGCCGAGCTCGCCGCCGCTGCCGGCGTCCTTGTCGGCCTCGCCAGGCCACCACTGGGCATCGCCGCAGCATCCGGCATGGCGGCGCTGCTCATCGGCGCCCTCATCGCCCACCGACGAGCCGAAGACCCGCCCAAGCAGGCAACACCCGCCCTCGGCCTGACCGCCGCATACCTAGCGGTCGCGGTCACCCCTTGAACGCGAGACTTCGTCACCATGGCCGACTATGTGCAGCGTCTGCAGTCCGCCGGCGAGCGCCTCTACCTCTGCCGGCGTCAACCCCGAGCTGCTCAAACAGATGTCCAGGACTGGACGAATCGACGTGACCGGCCCGGCACGTGTCTTCGCGGCCACCGAGGTGGTCGGTGAATCCCCGTTCGAGGCGTACGACGCGGCCGAGGCATCATTGATCGGGCGCATCGAGAGCCCGCGCGATCACGACGGCCACATGAGAAATCGGTTAGTCGACGAGCGGCACAGACGGGGCCCACGTCGGCGGCATCAGCGGCGGTGCGTCGGATCGTGTGCAGGCCGCAGGCGGTCAGGAGCACCGCCTGAGCGCCCGGTTCGAGCGGAATCTCGCGGAATCCTTTGTCGGCTTCCTTCAACAGCGCGACAGGAGTCAGGCGAGCTTCGCCCTCATGGGCGGTAGATCTAGATCCGCTCCTGCCGCTCGCGGAGCGTCGCATGGTGCACCTAGGCGGTGCCGAGGGTGTTACAGAAGGCCATCAGATGCCGCCTGGCCGGCCCTACGGATGACACTGTGTCTATTGCGTGGTGGATCTGATTTAGCGCTGTCGAACTCGGTGTAAAGGCCGGCTCCGCTACCGCTTCGGCCGGCCGCAGGCCAGAAACTCTAGGCGGGCCTGGGAGCCCGGATCGCGCTGGCTGACCCTCGCGTCGGCGGTGCTAGTGAGCCTGGCCCGCATGAGCACGTGGCGGTGCTGGTGGGTCGGGCTGGATGGATTCTGGTGGTCATCACAGCGCCTCATTGAGGGCGCGCCCGTCGGATACGGTCAGTGTCGAATCGATGGCGACAATTCGGCTTTCCCGTGATCGGGTAGGCATTGACCGGCGTCGTCCCCACCGAACACTCGATCCTGCGTGTCATGGTGATGTCAATCTCCCTGTGCTGCGTGATTCGATCGCTTTGACGCGTAGTCCGCGGCTGAAGATGAGACGGCCGCCGGCGAAGCCGGCCATGGTCAGTAGTACGAATCCGGCCGCGGTGAGTGCTAGTGGGGCCGCGGCGATGTCGCCTTGTTGGTAGCTTTGGTGGCCGAGTACCGCGGCGGCTCCGAAGCAGGGGAGTGTCGCCAGGGCCAGAACGAGGTGCCGGACGACGGCCGGGCGGGCCGGGTGGTGTCGTCCGAGGGTCAGGAATTCGGTGAGCCCGCTCGCGCTGGCCGGGATCGTCGCGAGGAGTCCGACGACGAGCGCCAGCCACCAGCCTTTGGCCGCGTCCGATTCGGCGACGCCGAGGACGCCGGTGAAAGCCAGAATGGTCGCCGTACCGTAGGCGCCAACCACAAGGTGCGCTAGCGGCGGGTGGACGGGATGCGCCGCCCAAAGCCGGACGAGCATGTGTGATGGTTGGCGATCCTTGACACCGGGGTCGGCCGGCCAGCCAGGTGTGTCGACCACACTGGTCCACGTCTGGTCTTCAGTGTCATTCATGTGATGGTGGCGCTCCGGTGCGCGGTCAGAGCTGTCCAGCTGTGGTCGGGTGCGGGTGCCGGCAAGCCAGCGAGCAATGGGGCGGTTGAGGATGGGCATGACGAGGTTGACCATGACGGTCACCACGACGCCACTTATCACCATCGCGCGTAGCGCAACCGGTAGCGCCGCGATCTGCGGGCCGAAGGTCACGAGCAGGGCCATCACCACGAGGTATGCGGCGATCCACGCCACGAAGGTGATCATCACCGGGACGAGCCGACGACGCGCCTGACCTCCCGTGCTCGGGTCGAGTGGTTCAAGCCGCTGCACAGTCACATGCTCCTTCTGCTGCGGTGGCGGTGACCCGGTGGGGGATCACGTACTCACCAAGCTAGGGAGGGTAGCCTGGATAAGGCAAAGACAGATTTGTTTGACTTCCCATAAGGAATCGTTATGGAGCTGCGCCAGCTCACATACTTCGTGGCCATTGCCGAGGAGGGACAGTTCACACGAGCAGCGGAAAGGGTCGGGGTTGCCCAACCGGCCGTGAGCGCACAGATACAGCGCTTGGAACGCGAGCTGGGTGAGTCGCTGTTTCACCGCGACCGACGGGCTACCCGGTTGACGGTGGCGGGCGAGGCGTTTATGCCGCACGCCCGATGCGCCTTGGCAGCACTCCAAGACGGACGAGACACGATCGCCTCGCTCCGGGGCTTGCTTCACGGTCGCCTGCGGATAGGCGTGTCGACACCGGTGGACCGACGACTGGCCGAGACACTCGGCGACTTCCACCGCGCGTACCCTGCGGTGGAGATCGCGCTTACCGAACAGCACAACCAGGTCGTCCTGAAGGCGTTGACCAACGGCGATCTCGATGCCGCGATCATCGGATACCACGGCCAGCAGATGCCGGCGACTGTCCGCATTCGTGTGGTCGCCATCGAGCCCGTGGTCGTGGGTGTCCGGCCAGGCCATCGCCTGTCCCAACGGCGCGGCATCGCCATCAAGGAGTTGCGAGACGAGCCGATCATCACGCTGGTCAGCGGCAGCGGACTGCGCACGGTGTTGGAGAACGCCTGCCGGGACGCCGGGTTCGCGCCACACATCGTGGCCGAGACGGGCCAGCTCGGCTCGCTTGCCGACCTTGCAGCGGAAGGGCTTGGTGTGGCCGTGATGCCGCTGTCGGCGACTCGCGGATATGAGCTCGACGTCGTCAAAATCAGCCAGCCACGCCTCACTCGACGAACGGCACTCGCCTGGAACCGGACTGGCACAACCCCAGCCGGGAAGGCCTTCCTGACGCTGGCCGGCCAGCACTATCCGCGTCAGCGTGGAGCGAGCCGCAAGCCAGAGTCGAGAGACGACAGCCGAAGGCTGTGAGGCTCGTGACTGCCCCGGCCAGACTCGCTTAACGCTCTCGCGCCGAGCCCCAGCCCGCCGATCGTGTCGTCAGGGCAGGAATGCAGCGACCGCGTCAGCCGCCGGCGTGACGAGGTTCGGGTCGTCGTAGAAGTCGATCTGGCCCTGCGAGTCGAGCCAGAGTTCATGCTTGGGAGACGCGACAGCCGAGTAGAAGGCATGGGCCAGGTCGGGCGCTAACGCGTTTTCTGAGTGGACCACCAGTACCGGCACATCGATCATGTCCGCCGCGGCCCGGACGTCGAACGGAAGGATATGGGCCAGCGACTGCACCGCGTAACCGTTCACGTAGTTGGGCACCTGTCCCCGCGGCGTCCCATAGAACTCGTACGCCTCCCGAAGCGGCATCGCGACATCGCCGCCATCGGGTGCTACCGCTGGGATGGTCTCGGCGTCGCCGGTCTCGCGCCACCGGCGCTCGGCCGCCTGGCCCCGCTCGACCGTCGCCTGATAGGCGGCTCCCATCGCATCCTTTGTCTTCGCGTTGTCGGTATAGACGCCGGCCACACCGGCAAAGCCATCGAAGCGCGGGTCCTCGGCGACGGTACGGACCATCGGCCCGGCGCCGAAGCAGACGCCAAGGCCGAACACCGGCAAGCCCGTCAGCCGGCTGTCGACAAGAAGCGCTGCCGCCGCGTGCTTGATGTCCTCGATGTTCGCGTCCGGGCTCTCAAACTGCCGCGGCCGGCCGCCGCTCTCGCCGAAGTACCGATAGTCAAACGCGAGCGCCGCATACCCGCGCTCGGCCATCGCCTCGGCATAGGTGCCGGACGCTTGCTCCTTCACCGAAGTAAGCGGCCCAACCGCGATCACCACGCCGGCGGCCTCCGTCTCTGTCGGCAAGAAGAGGTTGCCCACCACCGCCTCGGCCTCGCTTTGGAACGTGAAACGCTCCTTCGTTGTCTTATTCATGCTGTTACGACTCCTGTACACATGATCTGCTGAATAATCGCCCTCGCCCTAGCTCGGAGGCGGGCTCATAGTATGCGGGACGAGTGGTGACGTCGTTGGTGTGGTCAGATCGGCTTGAACTCGATGCGGAAGGCTCGGTTGCCGAGTTCACGGCGCTGTGCCACCCTGCAGCAGCCGGTCACGACCGCTAGTGCCTAACCCGCGAATGCCGGTCGTTGGTCACCTAGGTCCTCCAGGCCCTGAGGCGCCAACACGCGGTCGCAAGAGACGCACAGGAGGTTGCGAGTGGAGGCGTGGACCGGATTGCCAACCCCGTTCTGGTCCAATCTCTTTTCCTCGACGCGGCTGTGAACGGCGCAGATGGCAGCACCACAGTTCGCGCAGGTCGCGACCGCCGCCACGACTTCTCCTTGGGTTCCGTGGTCGTAGCAGTTCATGTTTGTTCCTTTCGATGTGCTCGATTCGTGCGCTGCCGGCGGGCGCGTCTAGCCCGATGCTTGGGTCGAGTGGTTGCAGCCGCTGTCGCACACACTCCTTCTGTCTTGTGAGCGACATCGCCGTACTCCCCACGCTAGGGACTAGCTCCGATAATGCAAAGACAGGTTTGTTTGATTCAGCATAAGGAATCGTTATGGGTGGCCCGTTCCGTGGCCGTTGCCGAGGAGGAGAGTTCCACCTGGGGCGGCACCCGATCATCGATCAGGTCCAAGTACGACTAACGGTTGGCGAAGCGCCGGTCACTGCACTACCTGCGTTGTGCCTCCTGAATCCTGACCGGCACACGCACGCCGGGATAGCCAGCTTCGACCTACCTCCCGTCGTTGAGGTCCGCGCTGGTTCCGACGGTGACGGTCAGGGTTGATCGAGCACGGGCGGATGGGTATGTGCCCGCGGCCGAGAAGAGCTGGGGTTTGGCGCTCGTCTTCGCCGCTGCCACGCGAAGCCACACTCCAACTCATGCGAGTCTTGGGCTGCCGCCCGCGGACGTGCTTTCAGCGCGACCGGGCTGCGTGTCCGGCTGGCGTCAGGCGCAGCAAAGACGCGCGGCGGTCGTGGGCGTTCGGTGGCGTTGCGGCCATCCGGTGGTTTCCATGGAGTCGACGAGGCCGCCCATGTTGTGCGGTGGATTCCGAGGGCCGACTCCCGCGGCGAAGGTCCTAGTCGACGAGCCTTCGGTTCGGTCTGCGGCTAGCGCAATCTTGAGCCCTGCTCGCCATAGCGCCCTTGACTTCGAGTGCGCTCGAAGGGGGACGCTTCAGTGCATGCGCTACACCACGATTGGATCCCCGACCACCGCCCGCACCGTCAGCGTCCTGGCACTGGGTGCGATGCGCTTCGGCACCACGACCGACGAGGCGACGTCGTATGAGATCTTGGACCGATTCGTCGAGGCGGGTGGCTCGTTCATCGACACGGCGAACAACTATGCGTACTGGGTTCACGGAACCCAGGGCGGCGAGAGCGAGGCCCTGCTCGGTCGCTGGCGGCGGAGCCGTGGCGTCACCGATGAGGTGGTGATCGCCACCAAGGTTGGGGGCCGGCCGACCAAGCCGATGGGCCGACTCGCCGACCACGCCGAGGGGCTCGCGCCGGCCGTGCTGCGGGAACAGGCCGACCGCAGCCGGGAGCGCCTTGGAATCGACCGGATCGACCTCTACTACGCGCACATCCCGGACATGTGGCACGGCACTCCGCTCGGGGACACCGTCGCCGGGTTCGGGGAGCTAGTCGCCGACGGCACGGTGGGTCTGCTCGGGCTGAGCAACTTCTGGGCCTGGCAGCTCGAGCGGGTGCGGCGGCTTGCGGACGCATCCGGCCTCGCGCGGGCCGACGTGTTCCAGTACCACCACACCTACCTGCGGATGCGGACCGACATCGCGGACCCTCGCTTCGGCGCAGACGGCGAGTTCGGAACCGCGGACGGATCGATCCTCAGCTACCTTCGCGCCGAGGCCGGCACCACGCTGGTCGCCTATTCACCGCTCCTCAACGGGGCGTATGTCCGCGACGACAAGCCGCTGGAGGAGGCCTATGAGCACCGGGGCACGACCAACCGGCTGGCCGCGCTCGACGCGGTCGTCCGGGAAACAGGGGCGACCCGAAACCAGATCGTGCTGGCCTGGATGGTCGGCGGCGAGCTGCCCATCGTGCCGCTCGTCGGTGTGTCGTCGCTCGCGCAGCTGGAGGAGGCTCTGGCGGCGGTCGATCTCGAGCTCACCGAGGATCAGCGGCAGCGACTCGACGAAGCTCACTGAGCGGCGTCGGGATCCTCGCAGGGGTCGATCGCCCTGGCGTAGTGGGCCAGCTTCTGGTTGATCGCCGCGAGATGCTCGGTGACCTCCGCGAGATGCCGGCACACCCGCTCCCGGTGCGCAGCGAGCAGGTGTACCCGCTCGTGCTCGTTGCCCGCGCCGTCGCGGACCAACTGCGCATAGCGTCGTATCTCCCGAATCGGCATGCCGGTCGCCCGCAGCTTGGTGATCAGCTCGATCCAGCCGAGGTCGTGCTCGGTGTAACGGCGGTGCCCGGACTTGGCCCGGTGAACGCCCAGCATCAGGCCGTCGCGCTCGTAATAGCGCAACGTGTGAGCGGTGAGGCCGGTGCGCTCAGCCGCGTCGGCGATCGTCATGCCCTGGTCCGTCACAGGATCAGGATGCGGCCTCGAGTGCACTCGAAGTCAACCACCCTGCTGAGAGTGTCCGCCAGCCTGCCGCGATGGAAAATGCACTGGCGGATCGGTGCGGGTCGGCTCGGCGGCGTTGCTGCGGGCG
>Ga0075431_100005677_pt1 | contig 12334 bp, 11 predicted proteins | sample RhiMetdeltSRZDD5_FD_75297 | JGI IMG/M metagenome (GOLD analysis project Ga0075431, IMG submission 75297) | Populus rhizosphere microbial communities from Tennessee, USA - Rhizosphere MetaG P. deltoides SRZDD5 | ecosystem: Host-associated > Plants > Roots > Rhizosphere > Soil | place: USA... | reverse complement strand
TGTCCTGCCCGGGGAGGTTCCGAACGCGGCTGATGGGTGGGCGGTTGCCGAGGGCTGAGTGGCGTCTGCGCTCGTTGTAGTGGTGTAGCCAGTGTTGCAGGGCCTGGGCTCGGTGGTCGGATGATCGGTAGACCTGGCCGAGGCCCCACTCGCGCTTGAGCGTCTGTTGGTAGCGCTCCACTTTGCCGTTGGTCTGGGGTCGGCGCGGTTCGATCAGGAGGTGGCGGATGCCGCGGCGGGCGAGCAGCTCGGCGAGCGCGCGGTTGTGGGTGTAGGTCCAGGCGTTGTCGCTCATCAGGCGCTTGGCGGCGATGCCGTGCGCTTCGAAGAAGCCCAGCGCGCGCTCGACGAAGGCGACCACGGTGACGGCGCGTTCGTCGCGGTGCAGCTCCGAGTAGGCCAGGCGCGAGTGGTCGTCGACGATCGAGTGCACGAACTCGTGGCCCACGCGCATCCGCAGCTCCGCTGCGCTGCGGGCGCGCCGGCCGGTCACCGCGTGCCCCGGGCGCGTGAAGCGCGCGAAGCGCTTGGTGTCGATGTGCAGCAGGTCACCCGGGCAAGGCCACTCGTAGCGGACGACCGCCGCCCGCGGCGTGCGGGCAGGACGCGACAGGCCGTGGCGTCTGAGCGTGGCGTGCACGGTCGAGTGCGGGTGGCCGGTCTGGGAGGCGATCAGCCGCGGGCCCCAGCCGGTGCGCAGGCGCTCTGCGCAGATCCGCTGCTGCTCGGCGCTGGAAAGCAGCCGCGGGCTCGTCTTCGGCCGCGAGGAGCGGTCCCGCAGGCAGGCCAGCGTTCGGCGCTCTTCGTCGCTCGCCGCGCGCCAGCGCCCGACCCAGGTATGGACGGTCGACTTCGCCACGTTCGAGGCGGCCGCGGCCGCCTCGAACGTGTACTTCCGCTCTTCCACCAGCAGGACCATGTGAAGCCTGCCGGTCGCTGTCAGCCGAGCATTAGGGTGCTGCATTCCGGGCCTCCGAGAAGGTCGTGAGCTTTGACACCCACAGCCTCTCGGCAGGCCCGGACCTACCTCACCCCGTTCGGAACGTGTCTGGGCATCTCACCTAGGCAGCGGCCACGCACGAGGCCGCCCGGCCAGCGACGACGGCGGTGTCGCTCCCGCGGAGACAACAGATGCGCTGCTGAGCGCGGCCGGTTCGAGAGCGGTTTGAGGCGGACTCGAGGGCGGTCAGGGCGTCGAGATCTCGCGTCGACGGCCGCGGTTGTCGGTGAACCGGGCCCATGCGCAGGCGGCGTCCTCGAGCCGTGCATGACGGGCCTGCAGCTGCTCCTCGAGCTTGATGGGAACGAACACGCTCACCTGACGGGTCTCGTCGACCCCGAGCGCGGGGATGTGATCGGCCTGCATTTCCTCCTCGTACACCCTCACTCCGAAACGGACGTCGGTCGCGGCCGTCGCTCCCTTGTTCGTCACGGCCACGCTCGCCTGAATTCGCTTGAGACCCTCGGACTCGCGTCCGCGGGCGGCCAGCTTGACCACGACTTCAGGACGGCGTAGCTCGGCGTCGAGCTCCCTGCGCTTTCCCCGCTCTCGTGCGGCGAGCGCTAGGCCGATCACCCCGACGACTACTCCGACAACGCCGATCACAAGTCCGGCATCCACAAGATGTGGCTACCCCGCCCGGTCCCGGGAAAACTCGCGGCAAGAAAACTCCCACACGGAGAGGCACAAGGGGATGGGCGATCCACGCCAGCCGGACATCGAGATCGTCGCGCGGGTGCGCGCAGACGAGCTTCGCTTTGACGCTGAGCCCGAGGTGGAAGTTCGCTTCCCGGGGAGCGGAAAGCGTGAGTCTCGGCAAGTCACGCAGCGGAAGAACATCGACAAGCCCATCGAGCCGGGCACGACCTACCGTCGCGTGTTCGTTGCAACCCGTATAAGCACCCGGCTGCTCGATGAGGACGAGATCGGCTAAGAGCTTTCGCCGGTGGGCTTGCTACTTCTCGGACTCGGTCGACGGCGGCGGCTCGCCGGCGGTACCGCCGCGCAGCGCCTGTTCGGGGGACGCCTCGCTGCCGACCCCGAGCGCTGGGCGATCCAGGATCTCTTCGAGGGTGCCGCGAACCTCTTCGAGCCGTCCCCGGAGTGCTTCGTCAACTGTGTCGCCTACATCTAGCCCTTCCAGAATCTCCGCGAGCGTGGTCTGAGCCTCGCCGAGACTTTCCCTCACCAGCCTGCTGAGCGACCGGCTCAGGATCCGCAGGATTTCGGGGTTTTCGGCGATGGTGTCGAGCGCCTTCTCAAGGATGGCGCGTATGTGCTTGAGCCGGACCTTGAGGAGGACCTTCGCCTCCACGCCCTCTATCTCGAGCTTGACGCGATCGAGCGTCGCGTCCACGCCGACCGAGAGCCGTACCAAGTTCGCGAGCTCCGCTTGTACCGACACGTGAGCCCTGAGGTCCTCAACCTCCAGACTGATCCTGTCGACCTCGAGCTCGCTGACATCGAGCAGAACGTCCGGCGGCTCTGCCCCATCTTCCGCGCCGTCCCTCGATGGCGACCGTCCAGAACGGAAGAGCCCCCGTGCGCCGGCGCCAACGGCCAGAAGCCCGAGCGCCCCGCATCCAATACCGGTCGCCACTCGGCGAGAAGCCACCCGCTGGGTCGGTGCCCAGGCAGTCGGCGAGACGCGCGGTCCTCTGAGGATCTCCACAGAACTCCACTCCTACGGTGTCTTCTACAGCTTGCCCGTGCACCGTCCAGATAATCCTCGCCGGCCGCTGCACGGCCCGATCCCGGCGAACCCACCCGCTCCGATCCTCGGACGATGCCATCTGCAGCCCGGTCACCCCCGCGCTCGGTCCCCGGCGTCTGGCCGGAGCGCTGCCACACGTTGCGCGGGGCGGATCGCTTGGCGCACGCACCCAGGATGCGAGCGCGCGGGCCGACACGGTGCGGCACTGCCGGACTACGGCGTTGGCGACCGGCCCATTAGGTGGTCCGACGTACTCGGCCCGAGCTGGGTGAAGCCCGGACACCCGGGCCGGGCAGAGCATTCTCGCCGTGATCGAGCGACTGATTGACATGCCGCCAAGGGGTCGCGTTCGGAAGTCCCCGGACGTGCTAAGACCGCCCGCGCTCGCTCCCCCTCAGAGCGGGTACGGGGTCGGAGCACGCACGGACGCCAGCGTTTCGTACTAGTGCGGCTCGCGTTCGACCTCGACCAGCCCTTCCCTCACTGCCCAGAGCGCTGCCTGTGTGCGCGAGCTCAGGTGGAGCTTGCGGAGGATCCTGGAGACGTGTGTCCTGGCCGTGCGCTCGCTGATGGCGAGCTCGGTGGCGATCTCCTTGTTGGGCTTGCCCGACGCCGCGAGACGCAGCACATCCAACTCTCGAGACGTGAGCTCGGAATCGATTTGCAGCTCGCCTCGATGCGTGGCTCGGACGGCGGCTGCGACGTCGTCGGCGTCAGAGTCCTTGAGCACGTAGCCCGATGCCCCTGCCTGAAGCGCGGCGTTCGCACGCTCCTGCTCGGCGAACGACGTGAGCGCGACCACTTCGATGTCGTCGTAGAGGGCGCGAATCCGACGGGTCAACTCGATCCCGTCAATCGGCGCCATTTGGAGATCCGTGACGATCACGTCGGGCAGGCGCCCCTCCGACTCCATCGACGCGATCAAGTCAAGCGCCTGGGTGGCCCCTTCTGCCTGGCCGACGACGTCGATGTGGGGCTCGCTGTCGAGGAAGGCGAGCAGCCCGCGTCGCACGACCTCGTGGTCGTCCACGACGAGGACAGCCCGATGAGCGACAGAAAGCCAGCAAGATGGTGTCGTACTCGTCGATCGATGGGAGCGGATTGGCGTCACTCGGAGAGCCTGCTCCGCATGCGCTCAACGGCACGCCGACCGCGGAGCCCTCGATGCCGGCGGCGGCGAGCCGCAGAAGGAACGTCGTTGCATCTCTGGGAGCGGGATTCAGCGGAGGGGGAGGGATTCGAACCCTCGGTCGACCAATGGCCGACAACGGTTTTCGAGCCCGTTGCGTTCGGGCCGGAAACGCAGTCATGGAGCTACGCGCCAAGGCCGGGGGAATGTCTGGGGGAATGAAACGTGTTGTTGTCTATGCCATCGCCTGCGCGCCCAGCCGGGCTCACCAAAGCTGGTTTCCTCTATCGCACCCATCGCTGGTCGAGCAGGCTACGTCTCCAACGCGGTCGCGCGGCAGGGCCAGCCTAGGCGTGTGCCCCGGTACGCGCGAGCGCCGCCGCGTCAGCGGCGTCGCTCTGCATGCCGAGCTCCTGGTAGGTCGCCTGAGCCTGCGACAGGAGCTTTTCCGCCCGCTCTCGGTCTCCCTGACCATTTCGCCGGAGGAGCATGCGGGCATGGTCCTGCTGCGTGTGGGCCAGCCAAGGGCGAGCCCCCATCCTCTCGTTCATTCGCAGCGCCTCATCGAAGTATCGCGCCGCGTCCTCGAAGCGGCCCAGCAGGGTCGCCAGGATGCCGAGCGGCTGGCTGGTGGAGCCGAGCGCGAGCTCGGGGACCGCGACGGTGTTGAGCGGGCCGTAGGGCAGGAGGAGCTCGTAAAGGGAAGCGCCGGTCCCGGTGTCTCCGAGGATTGCGCAGGTCTCCGCGAGCAGGCAGATACTGACGAGCCACTCCTCGTCGACGTGCCAGTTTGAGAGGTCGCGGCTCGTGAGCTCGTTGAGGACGGCCTCCGCCTCTTCGGTGCGCTCTAGGCGAGCGTAGATGTGAGCGAGCATTGCCCGGTGCACGAGCGGCGAAGGAAACTTGTCGGCGTGGTCCCTGACCTCGGGCACGAAGCCGTCGAGTTGTCGCTGCTCGCGACGGAGCAGAAAGAGCTGCATCTTGCGCGCCGCCGCTGCGTGCCAGGGCAGAATGGTCTCGCCGATCGCCGCCGCACGCTCGATCAGCTCCGGGGCCTCGGCGAACCGGCCCTGTGACACGGCTAGCGTTGCCTCTGCCGTGGCGAGCATCCAGAGCTGCGCGGGCTGTCTCAGCTCCTCCGCAACGCGGCTCATCGAGGCGAGCTCGACCGCGCGGCGATCGGCGTCGCCGAGCTCCCAGGCGGCCCAGAACGAGTGCTCGTGCCCGTCAAAGAGCCTCTCCCGATCGCCGGTTCCGGCGACGAGTGAGACGATCTCAGCCCCTTTTTCCAGCCGCATGTGGGCGTTGTGAGGCGCGTGCAGGGCGCACTCTGCGGCGGCGAGCGCGTAGGCGAGTGTTGATTGGTCGCCGATCCTGCGCGCCGTCTGGATGGCCTCCTCAGATATCCGCTCGCGACGGTCGCGCGAGGGTCCGTGGCGTAGCGCCGCGGCGAGGCGCGCGAGCAGTTGGACCCGCAGCACGCTGTCGGCCTCACCCACGGCGGCGAGTCCGTCCTCGAGCAGGGGTACGAGCCGCTTGTCGTCTACGGCGTGCGCCCACAAGAACCTTCCCCCGTAGCCGACGGCCGCTCGGGCGAGCGTCTCGGGCAGCCACGCGGAGCGTGCGAGGTCGGCCGCGCGCAGGAAGGTCGACTTGGCCCCCAGGCCGTCCCCGGCCCGGCCCTGCGCGTCGGCGAGGGCGAGGAGGAACTCACAGTGGAGCCGAGCGGTCGCGGCGGCGACGGGCCCGAGCGCCTCGAGCGCCATCTGGTACAGGCGCGCCGCCTCCTCGTACGCGAGCAGGGCGACCGCACGGGCTCCGGCCCGCCGAGCGTAGTCGACCGCCTTCTCGCCGTTGCCATCCGCGGCAGACTCGAAGAAGTGGTGCGCGAGCTCCGCGAGATGGGTCTCGAGGTCCGAGGAGTAGAGAGCCTCGAGGGCCTCGCCGGCCTGCCGGTGGAGCTGTACCCGGCGGCTTATCGACAGGCGGTGGTACGCGGCGTCCCGGATCAAGGCGTGGGCGAATCGCATGCGGCCGATCACGCCCGGAACCTCCGAGACGACGCGCGCCTCGACGCCCTCGTCGAGCAATGCGAGGATGGCGCCACGGCCGAGTCCGCTGACACCCGCCAGCGCATCGAGATCGAACTCGCGGCCGAGCACCGAGGCCTGGGCGAGGAGCCCATTGCACTCGTCCGACAGGTAGCGTAGGCGGCGGCCTATCACCTCTCTCACGCTCTCCGGGATTGCAAGCGGCGTCACCGCCGGCTCGTCCAGGCCTCTCTCCGCGGCGAGCAGCCGCACGATCTCGCCGACGAAGAGAGGGTTGCCCTCGGTCTCGGCGTGCACGGCCGTTCCCAATTCCGTTGCGGACGCGCCGGGCGCGGCGAGCTCGATGAAGCGGGCGACGTCGGTCTCGCCGAGGCCGGCGAGCGCGAGGGTTCGGGTGACCGGCTCGCGAGCCAGCTCGGTGAGCGTCGTCGTGAGCCGATCCGACAAGGTCGGATCGACGTCGCGGTACGCGCCGACCACCAGCAAGCGGCTCGGGCCAAGCTCGCGGGCGACGAACTGAAGAAGCAGGAGCGAGGGCTCGTCGGCTGCGTGCAGGTCGTCGAGCACGAGCACCAGTGGCCGCGCGGCGGCCGCGCTCTTCAGGAAGGCGGTCATGGAATCGAAGAGTCGGAAGCGCGCTCCCTCGGACTCGAGCTCTGGCGCGGGCGGCAGATCGCCCAGGAGGTCGCGGAGCTCGGGGAACAGCCGGGCCACGTCGGCGGCTCCCCCGCGAAGTTGGGATCGGAGACTGTCCGCCTCGGTGTCGCGTAAATACGGCCGCAGGGACTGCACCCAGGGCCAATAGGCGGGGGCGCCGCCAGCCTCCCAGCAGCGGCCCACCAGGATTCGCGCGCCGCGCGCTCTCGCTTGTGCGATCAGCTCCTCGGCGAGGCGGCTCTTGCCGATCCCTGGCTCGCCGACCAGCAGGAACAGCCCTCCGTGGCCTGCGAAGGCATGGTCGAGACCGTCGACTAGCTCAGCCAGCTCGCGCTCGCGGCCCACCAACGCGCTGCGTGGCGTCTCCACGGCCGGCTCGGCCGCCGCCGGCTCCTCCGCCGTCAGGTGGAGTTCGGGGTCCTGCGCGAGTATCGCCCGCTCGAGCTCGCGGAGCCGCTCGCCAGGCTCGATGCCCAGCTCCTGGACCAGTGTCCTGCGGGCGTCCTGGTAGGCCTGCAGCGCGTCCGCCTGGCGGTCCGAGCGGTACAGCGCCAGCATCAGCTGCGCCCGCAGGCGCTCTCTGTAGGGGTAGTCGCCGATCAGCGCCTCGAGCTGCCCCACCACCTCGGCATGCCCACCGAGCGCCAGCTTGGCCTCGATCAGCCGCTCCAGGGCGGTCGCCCGCAGGTCGTCGAGCCGGGCGATCTCGCGCCGCGCGAATGGCTCGTAGGCCAGCTCCGCCAGCGGTGCGCCGCGCCACAGCGACAGCGCCCCCTCCAGCGCCGCGACTGCTCGCCCCGGGCGATCCGCGGCCAGCTCGCTGCGCCCCTCGGCCACGAGCCGCTCGAAGCGCTGCGCGTCGAGGCGCTCGGGATCGAGCACCAACTCGTAGCCGCGCTCGCGCGTCACGACCACGCCGGCCGAGCTGTTGCCGGCCTCACCTGCCAGCGCTTTGCGCAGACGCGAGAGCTGCATTTGCACGGTCTTGGCGGCCTTGGCCGGTGGATGCTCGCCCCAGAGCTCATCGATCAGCCGGTCCGTGGTGAGCGTTTCATTGGCGTGCACCAGCAGCAACGCCAACAGCGCCCGCTGCCTGCTCCCGCCCAGCGCGACCGGCCGGCCCTCGTCGAGGACCTCGAGCGGGCCGAGTATGCGGAAGTCCATGCCAGTGGGCACGCGAGCCAGTAAGGCCACGGTAGAGCAGCACCAGCCCGCTCGCCAATCAACCGTTGCCGCCCCGTTGCCGCGCTGTGGCCGAAACGCAACCGGTCGGCCCCATGATCGGCACCGATGTCGATCCACACAAACACCACCGGACAGGCCGCCGAGGCGGCCATCCCACACAGGAGGCAGTAATGGGCAAGGCAATCCCCGCACAGCACCCCGCAGTCGTTCTCCGCTCCCACTACCGGCAGCTGCGCGCGCTGCTCGTCATCGCGATGATCGGGGTCGTCGGCCTCACCGCCGGCGTCGTGATCCTCGCCACTAACGAGGACCATGACACCAGCGCCGGCTCCGCGACCCAATTGAGCGCCCCCGGCCCGACCGGCAACATCCGCTACGACGGGGGACCCGAGGAAGGCAGCCGCTCCATCGTCCCCGCCCAGCAGCCGAGCACTCGCTACGACGGCGGACCCGAGGAGGGAACAGCCGCGCTCACCCAGCGCGCGGCGCCGGCGATAGTCGACCCCGACTCAATCGAGCGCTCGTCTCCCGCGCGCTACGACGGCGGACCCGACGAGGGGACCCGCGGGGCGCTGTCCTCCAACCTATCCTCGAACGCCGCACCCGGCGCCCGCTACGACGGTGGCCCCGAGGAAGGCAGCAGGGGTAGCGGCCACTAGCCCCTCATCCGAACGGACGGCGACGAACGGGCCCCCCGGCGGGAGGGCTCGTTCGCCGTGCATGCCCGGGTAGGAGCAGGCGCTACCCGCTCGGCAGGGCGGCGGGCGCACGCTCCCGCACGATACGCGAGCGGCGTTAAAGCCGTCCACCGAGACGCTCATCGAGTAGATCAGCATGGGCTTCACGGGCGCGTGATGCTATTGCTGGGGCATGGCGGGCAGGGCATCGGCGCGGTTCGTCTGGGCGGTCGACACTCTGGAGGTACGCCCGGGCGACCGCCTGCTCGAGGTCGGCTGCGGCCACGGCGTCGCGGTCTCCCTGGTCTGCGAGACGCTGACGACGGGAACGATCACCGCGATCGACCGCTCGCCGAAGATGATCGAGATGGCCACGCGGAGAAACCGCGAGCACGTCGAAGCGGGCAGGGCTGTGCTCGAGGCCATCGCGCTGGAGGACGCGGACCTCGGCGATCGGCGCTTCGACAAGGTCTTCGCCTTCAACGTCGCTCCCTTCTGGCAGCAGCCGGAGGCGGCGCTGGGGGCCGTCGGCAAGCGCCTCGCCCGGGGTGGCGCGGTCTACCTCTTCTGGGACGCGCGCCACTTCGCGCCGGAGCGAGCCCGGGACCTCGGTAACGAGCTGGCCGACCGGCTACGCGAAAGCGGATTCTCCGTCGACAGGGTGCTGGTCCAGGACCTGCGCCCGGTCCCCGCGGTCTGCGCGATCGGGCGGCCCCAGGGCGGATGAACATGGACCGCAACCGAGGAGGCGCGCGGCATGGTGCTCTGCACCGAGGGCTGCGAGTCCTTCTGGACACCTCTGACCATCGATCGCGGACAGCCCAAGCGTTCGGTCCCGGCGAGCTGGGCGTCGTCGAGCGCCCCGACCGGACGAGCCAGGTCACCTACGACGGCACGCCGGTCTACACCTTCACCGAGGAGGAGTCCGGCGAGGTGACCGGGGACGGCGTCACCGACGCGTTCGACTGGAACGTGGTCGCGCTCGACGGGAGACAGAGCTCCCCCGAACCCTCAGACGAGGGCGGCCGCCTTCCTGGCTACTGAGCCATGCCAACGACTCGGGCCGGTCGGCATCCGCGACGGCGCGGATGCCGACTTGGACGGTCCGCTCGCCCCTTGACCTCGCTCGGCCGGTCGCGTCTGCGGACGCTTGCTAGTCACTGCCGCATCCTTGGATCGTGCGTGGGGTCGGAGTACGTGGGAGGGCAGCCGTGATCGATGGCCTCCGGGCGCAGTTCGTAGTGCCACGGCTCGTTGCCGTAGATCCGGCACAGCCCGTACTCGGCGCCGCGCTCGGACAGCCACGCCGCGGCACCCGAGGGCCCAATGTCTGCCGCGTCCCCCGACACGTGAGCAGAGGTGTCGGGGGTGGCCACCCATCGGGTGGCTTCCTCTTCTGAGCCGTACTTCGAGATCGCCTCACGCAGTAGTCGCTCCTGGTACGCAGGGGAACGCCAGCCGCTATCGACATAGAACTCGACCCCGTCGTCCGCGGCATCCGTCGCGGCCTGGCGCAGGGCACCGAGGAGAGCTGAATCGAGGTTGGCTACGCCCGGAAGCTCGTTGTCGAAGACTGTCGTGCCGTCGGGGACGGCACCGTCAGCCTCACCAAGCACACCACCGTGGCCGCTGACCGTCGCGCCGTAGGGGACGGCACCTGGAGGCTCGCCAAGCGCACGACGGTGCTCACTCCGAAGGCGGTCGATGGGTGATGCGGCCGTCGAGGACGAGGACGCCGACTGGTAGCCGAGGGCTGCCGCGATCGCCACGATGACGATTAGGAGGCCGGCGACACGGATCCTGCGTATCCGAATCCGATGGGTCGTTGTTCGTGCTGGTTGCCTATAGGTCACGCCGCCATTGAAGGCAGCGTGGTGTTGCCAGCACGTATGTGGTTTTCGATATGCCGGCGATATGCGCCAGCCCTAGCATCCGAGCATGCGCGTGTTGCTCGTTGAGGACGAGCCCTATATGGCAGAAGCCATCCGCGATGGCCTGCGCCTGGAAGCGATCGCGGCAGACATCGCAGGCGACGGCGCCACCGCTCTGGAGCTGCTGAGCGTCAACGCCTACGACATCGCCGTCCTCGACCGAGACATCCCCGGACCTACCGGTGATGAGATCGCCAAACGCATCGTCGCCTCCGCCAGCGGCATGCCGATCCTGATGCTCACCGCCGCCGACCGTCTCGACGACAAGGCCAGCGGGTTCGAACTCGGCGCCGACGACTACCTCACCAAGCCCTTCGAACTCCAAGAACTCGTGCTCCGTCTCAGGGCGCTCGACCGCAGGCGTGCACACAACAGGCCGCCCGTGCGAGAGATCGCAGGCCTGCGTCTGGATCCGTTCCGCCGCGAGGTCTCCCGCGACGGCCGCTACGTCGCGCTGACGAGGAAGCAGTTCGCAGTGCTCGAAGTTCTCGTCGCTGCCGAAGGCGGTGTCGTCAGCGCCGAAGAGCTCTTAGAGCGAGCGTGGGATGAGAACGCGGACCCGTTCACCAACGCCGTCCGCATCACCGTCTCGACACTGCGCAAACGGCTCGGCGAACCCGGGATCATCGCCACCGTGCCCGGCGCCGGCTACCGCATCGACACGCCACCAGACACCGGGCGCGAGGGAGGAGACCATGGATAGAGCCCCTGGTGTGAGCGTTCGCCTCAAACTCACCCTCAGCTACGCCGGCTTCCTCATGCTCGCAGGCGCCTTGCTGCTCGCCGCCGTGTGGGTGTTCCTCCTGCGCGACTTGCCCGAGGTGAGTGTCGGCCCCGGGGGGCAGGACGTGGGCCAGTACGCCCTCGTGCGCGACTTCGCTCCGGCGGCGGCCGCAGTGTTGGCGTTCCTGCTGGTGTTCGGTCTCGTGGGAGGATGGCTTCTCGCCGGCCGCATGCTCGCCCCGCTGGCCCGCATCACCGACGCCACACGCACGGCTGCGACCGGATCGCTCTCCCACCGAATCCGGCTACCGGGCCGCAACGACGAAGTTCGCGAGCTCGCCGACGCCTTCGACGCCATGCTCGCGCGCCTCGAAGCACACGTCGCCGAACAGCAGCGATTCGCAGCCAACGCCTCCCACGAACTGCGCACCCCGCTGGCAATCACGCAGACACTGCTCGACGTCGCCCGCAACGATCAAACCCGCGACACCGGCGAGCTTGTCGACCGCCTCCACACCGTCAACACCCGAGCGATCGACCTCACCGAAGCGTTGCTCCTGCTCAGCCGCGCCGACCAGCGGTCGTTCACCCCAGAACACGTCGACCTGTCCCTCACAGCCGAAGAAGCCACCGAAACGCTCCTCCCCCTCGCAGAAGAACGCGGCCTCACCATCGAGACCTCCGGCGACGCGACCCCCACCATCGGCTCACCCGCCCTCCTGCTGCAAATGGCAACGAACCTCGTGCACAACGCGATCGTCCACAACCTGCCCAAACACGGCACCGTGTGGGTCACGACCAGCGCTCACCCCAAGAACGTGGTGCTCACCGTCGAGAACACCGGCGAGAAGCTAACCCCCCAACTGGTCGCCACACTTGCCGAGCCGTTTCGTCGCGGCACCGAACGCATACGCACCGGGCACGCAGGTGTCGGCCTCGGCCTGGCAATCGTCAAGAGCATCACCCAAGCACACGACGGAACCCTCACCCTCACCCCCAGGGCCGCTGGAGGGCTCCGCATCACGGTGCAACTACCCGCCGCGCCACCTCACGCCGGCAATGACCATCAGGGGAACTGCCGCACGCCCCGAAAGGAATAGTCAAGGCCTTGCAACCTGCAGGCTGCGGTCGAACTTGCCAAAGCCGCGCTCGAGCCATTGCCAGGAGCGGGCTCGCTGTCGGTCGCGTCTGGGTAGCCGCGCTCGCCGCACGATGGACGTCCCCGGGCTCCAGGCCGACGACCTCCGGATCGAGCTTGAGAACGACG
>Ga0075431_100005675_pt1 | contig 12336 bp, 10 predicted proteins | sample RhiMetdeltSRZDD5_FD_75297 | JGI IMG/M metagenome (GOLD analysis project Ga0075431, IMG submission 75297) | Populus rhizosphere microbial communities from Tennessee, USA - Rhizosphere MetaG P. deltoides SRZDD5 | ecosystem: Host-associated > Plants > Roots > Rhizosphere > Soil | place: USA... | reverse complement strand
ATCATCTGGTCGGCGATCGTGATCTATGCCTATCGTTTTCTCGACACCGTTCCCGAAGCCTGGATCCTCGCGGGCGCAATCGCGATTGTCCTCGGCGGCTCGCAGGCGCTTTCGCGTTCGCTCTTCTCGCGGATGATTCCGGCGGGCAAAGAGGCGGCGTTCTTCGGGCTTTATGAAGTTTCGGAACGCGGCACGTCGTGGATGGGGCCGCTGTTGTTCAGTATCGTGATCGCCCGCACGGGCTCGTACCGTCAGGCGCTGCTTTCATTAATCTTCTTTTTTGTGGTGGGACTAATTGTTCTGTGGACCACTAACACGGATAAGGGGATTCATGAAGCCGGTAATTTGGTCCCGGAAGAAGTGAAGCACTAGCCGGCGAGCTTCTTTTCTTGTGACTCGGACTTATTGGCGAGACATTCGCGCGAGCAGTAGTTGGCGAGGCCGGAACTGAGTCGAAACGTGCGATCCGCCGGCACCCAGGTCCCGCAGCTATCGCAACGCACCAATTTGTTCTTCGAAGGCGAACGTTCGCGAGGCGCGGTCGTCACTTCCGTCGACACATTCAGCGCAGTTACGACTTTACGAATTAACTGAAGGTACGGGCGCAGGCGGACGTAGATGAGGATCGAGACGACGCTAACGACGGCGGCTATGATCAGGTATTTCAATTGAAACTCGCTTCACTCAGCGCGCGGCGCTGAAAGCTCAGTCGTCGGCTCGGCCACCCACGCCATACGGTTCGTCGTTCGCCCTGCGGCGCGGCATCGGATCGCTCGCCCGGCGCCGAGGCTGCGAGTCTTTCGTACGGCGATCGAGGCTCCCGGGCGGAAGACCGCGTCCATGCACCGCCTCCTCGAGAATGCGCGTGATCTCCTGCGAAAGCGTCCGGTGTTCGGCAGCCGCACGGCGACGCAGAGATTCCTTCAGGTGGTTGGGAACATACGCGCCTATGAAAACGCCCTTGCGATTAGCCATCTATCGTCGCCCTCTCTCATGTTTCGTCGGGAAAAACAACCCTGCAAAAACGGAACAGGTCTATAAGCCGAATTCTGTACTTTGAGATTTCAGATCTTAGATCTGGATCTCAGAGCGGCGATCATTCATCTAGCCCAGCCGTTGCCGGCTGGATCGAGCGACCTACCCGGAGGTCGTAGCCTTTGAGACCTGAGATCTCAAAAGGCATCGGGCGGGCAGCCCTGGTGACGCCTCCCTATTTGGTCTTGCACCGCGAGGAGTTTGCCTGGCCGCGCATGTCACCACGCGCGCCGGTGCGCTCTTACCGCACCATTTCACCCATCACCCTCTGAGATCTGACATCTCAAATCTGAGATCCCAGATCTCAGAGGGCTGGTTTGTTTTCTGTTGCACTTGTCGTCGCCCGGCAGCCCTCGAATCTCACAATTCGAAGATCGCCAGACGCCCCGCCGTTAGCGGGCTCGCTGCCCTATAGTGTTCGGACTTTCCTCTCCCGGCTTTCGCCGGCAGCGACCGCCCGACCTGTTCTCTTGCAAGGCGAGGCAGATTATAGCAAACGAGTGTTCAACAGAGCTACAAAGCGCCATAAAAGACACAGAGTTAAAGATTATCCAAAGTATTTGAATCCAACTCGTAAACTATTGACCCACTCGGGAGGAAACAGCAGCGCCACCGTAACAGACACCACGGCATGCGATAACGCCAGCGCAAAAAGGTTCGGCGTACGCTGATAAATGAAGGCCCAAATCGTCCCGCCGGCCAACGTGAGAGCGAATAAAACCGGGTTTGGCAGGTGAATGACGGCGAACAACAATCCGACGACAATCGCACTCGTCCAACCCGTTCCGAAGACAATCTGAGCGCGGCGGTTGATGTATCCCTGTAACGCGTATTGTTGAAACAAGGCCCACAACGGGACCAGCAGAAATCGCCAGCGCCCCGGATCCCTCGGCGACACGTTCCGCGAGACAACAATCACGATCACGATCGCGGCCAGCGTCGGCAGCAACAACAGCTTCACGGCCGCCACGAAGTTGTCCCAACGAAATCCGACGTCGCGCGCCGACTCGCCGTAAGCACGATGCGAGGAGATCATCAGCGCCAGCGCCAGAGCGATCGGGACCGCGAGCACCAACTTGCTCCGGCCCACGAACGCCAGCACGACCCACTCCGCGATCAAACAAGACACGACGACCGAGACGATCTCCCACGCCGCCAGCGTCCGTCCGCTGATCTCGTTACTTGATTGCACGCCAACTGCCATCCGCATTCACCACGAACTTGATCGGATCGCCTAACAACTGCAACGTGTACCGAGTCGCGCCGCCACTCTCGCGCAATGCGTAAACTCGCGCCTCATGCTCGCCGGCCGCCAACGACGGCAAAGCGAAGTTGTAACCGTGCCATTCGTCTTTGGACCATCCCGCGGCGGTGACGTCCGGCCGCGAGAGATTCGCGAGCTGCGTCCCGCTCAGTTTTCCATCGATGAAGAGTTGAACTTCAACGCGCTCCCACGGATCGGCGTCGTTCACGGCCCAGCCCGCAATCGACCGCGACGCTGCCACCGCTTCGCCCCAGCCGTGAAACGTCGGTGGAAACGCGTTCAGATAAACGCCGACGGCGATCGCGCCTACGAGTATCGTCTCTGCGATGGACTTGCCGATTAGCAGGTTGACGAGTCGCGGCTTGTTCATGCGGACGGCTCGGGTTCTTTGGGAAGTGTGCGCGGCGGAAACAGATCGGGCCAACGCATGCGGAACTCGTGTCGGACGATCTCTTCGACTTCATCAGCGGTCGCCGAGCCGAGACAGCGCGCGGCAACTTCGCGCGCTTCGCCGGTGTCGATCTGCGCGAGCGCCGCTCTGACGCGTGGAATCATCGCGGGCGTCATGCTGAGATCGATTGCGCCCATGCCGACGAGCAAAACGGCGTAAGCGGGAGTCGAAGCCATCTCGCCGCAGACAATCACAGGAATTCCGGCGGCGCCGGCGGCTTCGAGCGTGCGTTGGATTCCGTAGAGCACGGCCGGATGCAATGTGCGGAACCAATCCGAGACCTTGTCGTTGCCGCGATCGACGGCGAGCGTGTACTGGACGAGATCGTTCGTGCCGAGCTCGAAAAAATCGACCTCGCTGGCGATCTTTTCGGCCGTTAAAACGGCGGAAGGCACCTCGATCATCGCGCCGATCGGAACTTTCGCGGATGGTATCTTCGCTGAGCCAAGGCTCTCGAGCTCCTCCGCGATCACCTTCTGGGCCAATCGCACGTCAGCCACGTCCGCAATCATCGGAATCACCAGGCTCAAGCGCCCGCCAACAGCGGCGCGCAGGATCGCGCGCACCTGCGTCCGCATCACCTCCTTGTTGCGCAGGTTGAATCGGACCGCTCGCAAACCGAGCGCAGGATTGCGTTCCCGTTCCTTAACTTCGCTCCCGACTTCTCCGCCGACGTCGAACAATCGAACAACCGCGCCGTCCGCGCCCGCTGCTTCCGCCAACGCTCTGTACGCCTGATACTGATCTTCTTCCGAATGCATCAACCCTGGACGCGACAACAAAAACTCGGATCTGAACAGGCCAACACCACACGCGCCGAAATTCCGGACGGCCTGAAACTCGTGCGGCAGCTCCACGTTCGCGCGCAGCGCGATGCTTACGCCGTCGCGCGTCGTTACCGGTCCTGATTCGACTGCGCCCGCAACCGTTGCAGCAATGTCGCGATGTTCGCCGGAAGTGAACTTGTATTCTTCGACCGTCGCCGGGTCCGGATGCAGAATCACCTCTCCGCGTCGAGCATCGACGATGATCTGGTCGCCGGTTCGTGTGCGTCCATAAAATTCATTCAGTCCGACAACGGCCGTCAGGCCCAGACCACGTGCGATGATGGCCATGTGCGACGTCCAGCCGCCGGTGTCAGTCGCGATCGCCTTCACATGATTCAGATCGAGCTCGGCGATCGTCGACGGCAACAGGTCGCGCGCTACGATCACGGCGTCTCCCGACAGGTTCGGATACTTTGGACCTTCGCCGGTCAGGTTTGCCAGCAGACGTTGAATGACGTCTTCGATGTCTGATCCTCTTTCGCGCAGGTACTCGTCGTTGATCTGCGTGTAGATCGACAGTAAACGATCGCCGACGACCTTCGCCGCCCACTCCGCGTTCGAACGCTGCTTGACGATGTAGTCTTCGACGTCGCGCGTGAGTTTTGCATCCTCGAGAAACAGGAGATGCGCGTCGAAGATGTAGGCATGACCGCGGCCCAACTCCTTTTCTGCGCGATCCTTGATCGCTTCGAGCTGGCGCCGTGACAACCTCACAGCCGCGCGAAAACGACGTCGTTCGCGTTCGATGTCGGCCTCGGCGATCTGCGCTCGATATACCTCGCGCGTTCCGTCCTGCAAACGCAGCACGCGCCCGATCACCAAACCGTCCGATACGCCGAGGCCTTTGCAGCGAAGTTCCTGCGTCGCCGAAGACGAACGTTCGAGGTCTTGCCGTTCAGTCTCGTCGAAGTCGCGGGAAAACAGACCGACGACTGCGTCGAGGGCTTCCTGTTCGTCGACACCGTTCGCGACGACGCGTAACTCGGTGCCGCGGCTCGCCGCGAGCGTCAGAATGCTCAGAATCGATTTAGCGTCGGCCTCGACGTCGCTGTCGAGACGATGAAGGGTGAGGCTGCTTTGAAATCGGCCCGCGACTCGCACGAGGTTGGCAGCGGCGCGAGCGTGTAGACCAAGACGGCCCGTTACCTGGAGTCTGCGTTCAGCCACTCTCAATCAGCTCCGGACTTTGACGGGGGAGCCAGTAGCGCGCCGGCGAGATAAATTCCCTGCCGGCCCTGGTCGCAGATCTTGCGCGCGATCTCCGCAAGCGGATCTTCCGTCGATGACGAAGCGAGTTTGATCACCATCGGCAGGTTCACTCCCGTGACGACTTCGACGGCGCCTTCTTCGAGAAACATCGAAGCGATGTTCGTCGGCGTGCCGCCGAACATGTCCGTGAGCAGGAGCACGCCCGCGCCCTGCGACACACGCGTGATGGCTCGTTGTACTTCGTCTCTGGCGGCGTCCACGTCGTCGTGCCAACCGATGGAGACAGCGGTGATGTGCGAGATTGGGCCGATGATCATCTCGGCGGCGGCGAGTAATTCTCCTGCGAGATGGCCGTGCGTGACGATTACGCCTGCAACTTTGTTACTCATCTCTACCTCTCAATCACGCCTGCGACATTTTAGACCGCGGGCGCGAGTGATTCACCTTGCGAACGTCGCGATGCGTGGCGCGAGCGTCGAATCCTTCGCGGCGAAGCGCGCGGGCGAGTGCGTTGGCGATCATGACCGAGCGATGGCGCCCGCCTGTGCAACCGATTCCCACCGTCACGTACGACTTGCCTTCGCGTTTGTAAAGCGGCAAGAGGTACGAAAGCAGATCGGTGAAACGCTGGAGCGTCTCCTGCACTTCGTCCTGCGATCGCAGATAACGGACCACTCGCGGATCATGACCCGACAACGGTTTCAAGTCGGGCACGAAGTGCGGGTTGGGCAAATGCCTGACGTCTAACAATAACTCCAGATCTCCCGGGTTGCCATACTTGTGGCCGAAGCTCATCACTTCGACACGCATCGGCGCGCCTTTGCGATCCGGGCTGAAGCGGGCCAACAGAAAACTGCGCAGCGTGTGAACCGTGTGTTCGGAAGTGTCGATGATCTGATCGGCGTGCGAACGAATCTTCGCCATGGCCTGGCGTTCGGCCCTGATCGCGGCGAGCAAACCCTGGCCTTTGTCGGCCGGGTGAGGACGGCGTGTTTCGCTGAAACGATACTGGAGCACGTCGTCGGAGGCTTCGAAGAAGAGCACGCTCACTTTCAGCCCCGACTCGCGCAGCGCGTGAAGTTGTTTTTCGAAGTCTGCGAGAAAGCGGCCTTCGCGAATGTCGATGACGAGCGCGGCGCGGCTGATTCCCTTCTCTTCGTCGTCGGTGGATACGAGACGTCCGAAGGTCGGGAGCATCGTGACGGGCAGGTTGTCGACGCAGAAATAGCCGAGGTCCTGAAAGGCGTTGGTGGCCGAGGACATTCCCGAGCCACTCAGGCCTGTAATGATCACGATGTCCGGAACATTATTCTTCTCGTCAGGAATCACGGTTCGATTAGACCATAATTACCGTCATTCCGCTTATAGATAACTCCCAACCGTTCAGTGTCGGCGTCGCGGAAGACGAGGAACTGGTCCGTTTCGCCGGAGAGGCGCAGCGCGGCTTCTTCAGCGGTCATTGGTTTCACGGCATAACGTCGCGCGGGGATGATGCGCGGCGGGCGTGGAGTCGCTTCGATGTGTCCGTCCGGCTCGGGCGCTACGCTGGCGACGGATTTTGCGCCCTGCTTGCGATCGATGATCTTCTTCTTGAGTTTGACTGCCTGCTTCTCGATCTTGGCCATGGCGCGGGTGAGCGCCATGTACATGTCTGCGTTTGTGTCTTTCGCGGTCAGCGTATAATCGCGCCAGTTGACGACGATCTCTCCGATCTGGCGGTTCTTCTCAACGTCGATGATTACATGAGTGCTTAAAGTGGAGTCGCCGTTGAAAATATGATCGAGCTTCTTGAAATGATCTTCAACGTGACGCCGGATCGCCGGCGACACCTCGACGTGCCGTCCAGTGTATTCAAATTTCATCAGTTGCATCCTCCTCGCGCTTAGTAAAAGAGACAAATGCGCGAACTGTAGCCCACTGATACCAGTCAGCTAAGCGCGCAACAAATTGCTTATAACGAAAAACCTTATGTATTCGCGTCGTGTAGAGGGGTTTAAACGACGGCGCGACGCTCGCGTGACCCGGGAATCTGCATTTGATCGCGATACTTCGCGACAGTTCTGCGCGATAACTTTATTCCGTCCTTCGCCAGTATCTTAACAACCTGATCATCAGTTATAGGATTATGCGAATCTTCTTCTTCAATCAGTTTCTTGATCTGTAGCTTGATGATGCGCGTCGAGATCTCCTCACCGTCTTCATTCAACATACCCTCGGTGAAGAAACGCCGCAACTCGATCACGCCCTGCGGCGTGTGCGCGTACTTTCGATTGACGACGCGCGACACCGTCGACAAGTGCATCCCGATGTCTTCGGCGATGTCTTTCAACATCATCGGCTTGATGTGCTGCACGCCGTGATCGAGGAAGTCTTTCTGACGCTGCACGATCGACTCGACGACCTTGTAGATCGTCTGGCGCCGGTGTTCGATATTGCGCAACAGGTCGACCGCCGAACGCATCTTCTCGCGAATAAAACTCTTCGTCTCGTTGCTGACGCCCTGGCTCAGCATCTGCTGGTACTGCTGACTGACGCGTAGCCGCGGACTGCCGTCGTCGGCGAAGTAGATCACGTATTCGTCGTCGTTCTCGTCGAGCTTCTCGATGTAGATCTCGGGACTGATCAGGATCGGCTCTTCGGATGAATAGCGACGGCCCGGATACGGATCCAGCGTGCGGATGAACTGTAGCTCCTCGAGCAGGACCTCGACCTCGACGCCGATCTGTTTCGACAGGTGCGGCAACTTGTGTTGCTGCAAGTCGGACAAGTGTTCGCTGATCAGTTTCGACGCAAGCCGGTCAGTTTCGCCGAGCACTTCGAGCTGCACCAGCAGACACTCTTTGACGTCGCGCGCGCCGCAGCCCACCGGATCGAGACGCATCACGACCTGGCGCGCCTTTTCGATCACTTCTTCAGAGACGTTTTCCATCGCCGCCATCTCTTCGTTGGTCGCGTTGAGACGGCCGTCGGCGTTGAGATTGCCGATGACGCAGATCGCGGCATCGTGAACCTCCGGGTCAACTGAGCTCATGTTCAGTTGCCACTCGAGATGTTCGGCGAGCGATGGCGGACGCGTCAAAAACTGTTCGAACGTCGGCGCATCTTCCTTGTACTCAATCTCCTGCGTCTTGTATCCGGGATCGAGATAGTCCTGAAACTCGCGTCCGAAGTCTATCTCTTCAAAGGCATCTCGCGAGCCTTCGTCGATACCGGCGTCGCCCTCTTCGCCGCCTTCACCGGCAGCAACAGCGTCGCCGATTTCAGCATCCGCTGATGGCGCCAACGACGCAACGCCCTCCGCGTCTCCGGACCCATTCGTCGCGGCGCTGCCCAATTCGGGCGCTTCACCAAACGTGGCGTCTGAATCGGAGCTCGCAAGATGATCGAGCACCTTTTCCGCCAACTCCTGGACCTCTTCCTGGCTCGGCACCTCTTCGAGAACAGGGTTCTCCAACAACTGTTGCTGAATGAGGTCCGTCAGTTCCAACGACGTCATCTGCAACATCTCGATTCGCTGCCGCAACTGCGGCGTCAACACGAGGCGTTGGGAAAGGCTGGTGGTTAGCTTTAAAGACATTCCTTCAGATTACTTTTGCCAAAACTCTCTCTGGATTTTGGGTAATTTCGCGGCCTCAGCCGCACGACGGGATTATAACCGATCAGCGCCCATCTCTGTGCATTTCCGTTTATTTCGTAGCAGATTCTTTACATGCGGAATTTTTCGCCAAGATATAACCGCCGCACTTCCGGGTCGTCCGTCAAGTCGCGCGGTTGGCCCGAACGAAAGATCCGGCCCTCGGCCATTATATACGCACGGTCCGTAACGCCGAGTGTTTCGCGCACGTTGTGATCGGTAATCAGAATACCAATACCACGGTTTCGCAAATACAGTATTACATTTTGAATATCGTCGACGGCCTTCGGATCGATTCCCGCGAACGGCTCGTCGAGCAAAATGTAATGCGGCTCCGTCGCCAGCGCGCGAGCGATCTCCGTGCGCCGCCGCTCGCCGCCGGAGAGCGCATCGCCGCGGGTGTTACGTACATGACTTATACCGAATTCTTCGAGCAGCTCTTCCAATCTCTTCAACTGTTCGCGGCGCCGCAATCCGACTGTCTCGAGCACCGCGAGAATATTCTGCGCTGCCGTCATCTTGCGGAACACTGACGGCTCCTGCGGAAGGTATCCGATTCCGAGCCGCGCGCGCAGGTACATCGGCAGCTTTGTGAGATCCTGTTCCCCCAACAGGACACTGCCGGAATCAGGCCGCTCGAGCCCGACGATCATGTAGAAAGTTGTGGTCTTGCCGGCGCCGTTCGCGCCCAGCAGTCCGACGACCTCGCCCGGCTCCATTCGTAGACTCACTTCGTCAACGACGCGTCGTCTGCCGTAATGCTTGACGAGGTTCTTACATTGAAGTGAATCCATCAATCCGTGTTCAGAGTCAGGGTTACGGCTTGCGGATCTTATGGGTAGAACGGACGCGGCCCGGCGAGAGTGGTCCACGAGCATCGTCGGCGGTGACTTTACTGTCTCGCAGTGAGATGGTCAAACGGGCGCCCTGCGTGTTTCCCTGCTCGACGTCGTCAACGCGCGCGGGATTTCCTTTCAACACGGCAATTTCGTCGGCGGCTGTGTATTCGACCCAATCGCCGGTCCCCTTTCGGTTCGGCTGAGTCAGGACGACGTCGCGCTGCGCGACCGTCTTCTGCATGTCGTTCGACTCTTTCGCGAGATAGACATCGGCGACAGCACTGGTGAGCCGATCGGTTCCCTGTTTGATGTCGACGTTGCCTTCGTAGTGAATCGTGCGATCGGGATCGGAGTAGAACATCGAATCAGCGGACGCGAAGACCGGAACGACGGCCATGTCGTTGTCGACTCGGCGTTTCGAGTTGTAGATCGTGGTCTGAACGCGGCCTGTCGCTTCCATTCGTTTGTCGTTGATGTACATCACCAACTTATCGCCGCGGACGTAATTATCATCCTGCCACGCGCGCGCGTTGCCGGAGTAGATCGCCTGCCCGCTCTCGTGACGAAACTCGCCGCGTTCGCTCGCGACGTAAACGGGGCTCTTCGTCTTCGAGAAAGGCGTGGCGCCGTTGGTTTGTTCCTGGCTGTAGTACGTCGTGGTCGTTTTACCGCGCGCGTATGAGACTTTGTTTAAGAGATCGGAGTCGAGCTCGATCGCTTTCGTGCGGCCGCGCGAATCCCAAACAGTCGGATCGCCGCCGCGCAATCTGACGATCTCCTCGGCGGCGACGTACGACACGTTGGCGGCGACGCCGTTGCGATCGTTTTCGTTGAACTTACCGTCGCCCTGCGCGTCGACGCGTTCGATGTCCTGGGTGTCTTTAACAAAGAACGCCGTCATGTTTTGCGAGGTCAACGTTCGCGTCCCGCGGTTGGGAGTTGGCTGGACCGGATCCATGGTGGCTTTCGATCCGCCTATGCCACGGCACTCGCGCACGAGGTTGCCCGCGTCGAAGAAGTCGCAGTCGAAGCGGCCGGCGTTGAGCGTCTTGCGTTCGGCGCGAACACTGTTGACGACGGGCTCGATAAACAACTCGGCGTTTCCCGATGCTTCGGCTTTTTCCAGATCGCGTCCCGTGGTGCGCCATGAGAGTCGAACAGTGTCGGCGGTCAGACGTTTGTTTGCGGCGCGCGGATCGGTAGCTTTCGACTTCGGCGCGCTGAGCGTGATCGTGGAGCGATGGCCCGAATACATCTGTTTCAGGACGCTGGTGTCGCCGCTCGCCTGGAAGTTGACGTCAAGGGCGTTGCCGCCGGTGATCTGCATGTCGGAATCCGCGTCGAGCGAACGGGCAACGACTTCGCCGCCGGCGTAGGCGCGTTCAGGCCGTTGGTCCTTGTCGAGATAGAAATCCATGTTCAGCGACGAGACTTCCGCCGCATGACCGGGATTCATCGCGCGCAGGTACGCGTGGCCGCGGATCTCAGCCTTTTCGAGTCGCTGCTCGTGGTTCAGGTAAGCGTAAAGCGTGTCGCCGCTGAGAATGTCGCGATCCTGTTCGAGCGTTACGCTGCCGGCGAAAGTAAGCCTCATCGCTTCCTGTTCGAACGTGCCCTGCGCCGACTTGATCAGCACCGGGCGAGCGCGCGACGGCGATTTCGCCGAAGTGTCGGCCGGCACGCGAGGCGCGACGGTTATCTCGACGTCTTTCTTCAACTCGAGCCGTTTCGACTTCTGCTCGACGACAGCGCCCGTAGACTTTCCACTGACGTTTTCACGTTCGAAAGTCACGGCGGCGTCGGTTTGGGCCACGCCGCTGTTCTGATCGAACGCCAGCGCCTCGGTCGCGACTTTGAGTTTGTCCTTAGTCTCGATCCGTACGTTACCGGAAAACGAAAGCGTGTTGGTGTCGGGAACGTAGATGGCGTGTGCGGCGGAGATTTGATCGGGCACGTCGCCGGTTGGCGGAAAGACCTGCATGCTGACGTTTGTCAGTTCGTGATGGCCGTCGGAAAAAGTCTTGTCGTGCGAAGCTTTGACCAGCAGGTACAGACGATCGTTTTTCGTGACGCGCTGTTCGTAACCATCGACTTCGCCTGTCACTTCCTTCGAGAGCTCCGGTTTTTCCGATCGGGCCCTGAATCTTTCGACGTTGCGCAGCTTGTAATAAGAGACGCCGACCAGCGCGATACCGGAAAGCAGCAACGCGAACGCGACGAGGCGCGTGATCATCGGCACCCTGGCCCTTAGACCAAGCGCGATCGCACGTTTTCGCATCAGTTCCTGCATCTCTTAAACAGATCTCAAATCAACTACGTTTAGTTGCAACCGGTATTCGTCGTTCCATCCATTCAGCTCGATCGTGTAAGCGAGTTCGATGCTGCCGCCGACAACGGGAGTTTCCTTTCCCGGCTCGGTGCAGTTGAACCAGATCGCCTCCAGCGGCCGGTTTTGCGGCCCCGCCAGTCTCAATTTCAAATGCCGGTCTTTCAACATCAGCGGCTCCGACAAACTCCGCAGGTTCCTCGTCACGAACACCGGACACGGATTCCCGGCACCGAAAGGTTCTAACGCCTGAAGCTCTTTCGCCATCGCGAATGTGACACTTTCCGCGGGCAGCTCCATGTCAATCGTTACCGAGTGCTGAAGATCATCCGCCGTCAAACACGACGCCGCGTGCTCGTTCAAACGGCGGCGAAACTCGTCGATCCGCTCGGGGCGAATCGTGATGCCGGCGGCGTGCGAGTGCCCGCCAAATTTCTCGAACAAATCCGAACACGCCGTCAAACCGTTCAACAGGTGATACGCCTCGATGCTTCGTCCCGATCCATGCGCGACGTCGCCCTCAACCGACAACACCACGCACGGACGATTCAAGCGTTCCGCCAGCTTCGACGCCGCGATGCCGATCACGCCGCGATGCCAGCGTTCGCCGGCGATGACCGTCACGAACGCGTCCGCGTCTTTTAGTTCGGCAGTTGCCAGATCGACGATCTGTTGCTGGACCGTCTTCCGTTCCTCGTTGCGCGCATCGAGATGTTCCGCGAGACGGCGCGCTACGGCGGAGTCGCGGGTA
>Ga0075431_100005672_pt1 | contig 12342 bp, 14 predicted proteins | sample RhiMetdeltSRZDD5_FD_75297 | JGI IMG/M metagenome (GOLD analysis project Ga0075431, IMG submission 75297) | Populus rhizosphere microbial communities from Tennessee, USA - Rhizosphere MetaG P. deltoides SRZDD5 | ecosystem: Host-associated > Plants > Roots > Rhizosphere > Soil | place: USA... | reverse complement strand
CTCACGGCCGACGTGCTGCTGGCGAGCGTGGCGGTGGCGGCGGGAATCGGACTGACGATCAAAGGCGCGGGCTCCCGGGCTTCGCCCGCCCGCGCCGGTGCCGGCTCAGACCGTGACGAGCCACGGCCGTGAGGGCGATATAATTTCGTCATGCCGAGCGCGCCGTCGAAGTCGCTCGCGACCGTGCCGAACCCGCACCCGGACCGCGACTACGAGGTGTCGATGGTCGCGGACGAGTTCACGTGCGTGTGCCCGGTGACGGGCCAGCCCGACTTCGCGACCATCCGCATCCGCTACGTGCCGGACCAGCTCCTCGTCGAGCTCAAGTCGCTGAAGCTCTACCTCTGGTCGTATCGAGCGGAAGGCGCGTTCCACGAGGACGTCACCAACCGGATCCTCGACGACTTCGTGGCGGCCGCCCGCCCGCGCTGGGTCGAGGTGGTCGGCGACTTCAAGATCCGCGGTGGCATCAAGACCGACGTCCGCGCCGTCTACGGGAAGCGTCCAGACCTCTGACCGTGTGGTAAACTCCCCAAGTGCCACGACCGGAATCGCGGCCCGCGCCCGCGATCATGTCACTATCGGTCGCCAATACGGTGGATCGGATCCTCGCGGACGCCTCGTCTCTCGGCGTCGTCGTCGCTCTCCTCGCGGTCCTCGTTCGACTCGCCGCGATCGTCGCGGTGTCCGCCTTCCAGACGCCGCTCACCTACGAGTACGAGGACATCGCGAACAACATCCTGGCGGGACGGGGCTTCCTCTTTCCCCATCTCGGCAACGACTACCTTTCGATGCGACCGGTGTTCCCCTACCTCTGTGCGGTCGTGTACTGGTTCACCGATCACAGCCACTTCGCGATGCAGGTCGTCCAGGCGCTTCTCGGCGGTGCGACCGCGATGGTGACGCTCCGGCTCGGCACCGCCGTGGGGGGCATGGTCGTGGGGGGCCTCGCGGCGCTGATCGTCGCCGTCGATCCGGCGCTCGTGTACTACGACGTGTCACGCATTCACCCGCTCAGCCTCCACGCCCTCCTCTTCGTGGCCAGCGCGCTCGCCTTCGTCCGCATCGTCGAGCGGGCGACGGTGAGACGATTGCTCTGGGCGGGCGTGATCGTCGGGGTGGCCTCGATCGAGCGCGGCACCATGGCGGTCCTGGTGCCTCTCGGCCTCGTGTTCTGGAAGTTGCATGCCCGGCCCTCGTGGCGACGGTGGCTCGGCGCGTCGGCCCTCGTCGTCGCCGCCGCCGGAGCGACGTACGTGCCGTGGACGGTTCGTAACGCCGTCGTCTACGGGCATCCGGTCTTCGTGATGACCGCCGGCCCCGAGCTGCTCTGGATCGGCAACAACCCGCTCGCGACAGGCACCGCGCTCGGCCCGGCCGGTCTGCCGATGCTCGACGAGGCGCCGCGCGGGTTTCGCGAGCAGATCCTGGCCGCGGGCGAGCTCGACCAGCAGCGGCTATTCCGGGACGCAGTCGCCCAGTTCTTCTCGGAGCAGCCCGGTGCGGCGGCCGCGTTGTGGCTCCGGAAGTTCGTCTACGCGTGGTGGTTCGCCCCGGCGAGCGGCCGTGAGCACCCGGCGTGGGCGACCCCGCTCTACATGCCGTACTACGCGCTCATCGCGCTCCTCGCGCTGACCGGCCTCGCGTTCGGGCTGCGCCGAGGTCCTCGCCCGATCGTCGCGATGCTGGCATCGTTCCTTCTCGCGGTATCCGCGGGACAGGCCGTGTTCTTCGTCGAGGGACGACATCGCCTCGTGCTGATGCCCGTCCTCCTCGTGTTCGCCGTCTACGGAGCGACGCGCCTCCGCCCTCGCTGGACGCGATGATGGCACCGGCGCGCATTCCGCTCTTCGCCCCGTGGATCGCCAGCGCGGCGAAGGACTACGTGGTCGACTGTCTCGAATCCGGCTGGATCTCGTCGGTGGGCCCGTACGTCTCGCGCTTCGAGGGGGCGTTCGGCGCCTTCTGCGGCGCCACCCACGCGCTCGCGGTCTCCAGTGGCACGGCCGCGCTCCACCTCGCGCTGGCCGCGCGCGGCATCGGGCCGGGTGACGAAGTCATCGTCCCGGCGCTCACGTTCGTCGCCACCGCCAACGCCGTCACCTACACCGGCGCCCGGCCCGTCTTCGCGGACGTGGATCCGCTGACGTGGACGCTCGCGCCCGCGGATGTTGAGCGGAAGCTGTCCTCGAAGACACGCGCCATCGTCGCGGTGCACCTCTACGGGCATCCTGCCGACCTCGATGCGCTGCGCGAGATCGCGCGCCCCCGAAAGGTGCTCCTGGTCGAGGACGCGGCCGAGGCGCACGGCGCGCGGTATCGGGGCCAGATCGTGGGCGCGCTCGGGGACATCGGCTGCTTCAGCTTCTTCGGCAACAAGCTCTTGTCCACGGGCGAGGGCGGGATGGTGGTGACGAACGATGCCGCCCTGGCGGAAAGCGCGAACAGCCTGCGCGGCCATGCACCCGGGCGGGGGCCGTCGGCGCGCTACGACCACCCGCACGTCGGCTACAACTACCGGATGACGAGTCTCCAGGCGGCGCTCGGCTGCGCACAGCTCGAGGATCTGGATACCGTCCTCGGCCGCCAGCAGGCGACGGCGGATCTCTATCGAAAACGCCTGGGCAAGGTCGCGGGCATCACGCTCCCGCCCCACGCGCCCTGGGCGGAGCCGATCACCTGGCTGTTTTCGGTCCTCGCGCCCGCGGGCGACGTCCGCGACGCCGCTATCACCGCGCTCGACGCGGCGGGCATCGAGACGAGGCCGTTCTTCGTGCCGCTCCACAAGCTCGCGCCCTACGCGACCGGCGCGCGTCACCCGATCGCGGAAGACGTGGCGGCGCGCGGCCTGAACCTTCCGTCGTCGCCGACGATCACCGCCGACGAGATCGACCGGGTCTGCGAGGTCCTCGGGAGCGTCGCCGGGTGACCGGCCTCACCGTCGTGCTGCCGACGTTCAACGAGCGCGAGACGATCGTCTCCGTGCTGGGTGATCTCATCGACGTCGCCAAGACGCTCGACGTTCCGGTCGAGCTCCTCGTGGTCGACGACAACTCTCCCGACGGCACGGCCCGCCGCGTGACGGAGCTCTTCGCCACGTCGCCGATGGTGCGCGTCCACGTGCGCGCGGAGCGAGGGCTCGCGACCGCGGTCCGCGACGGAATCGACGTCGCGAAGCACGATGCGGTGCTCCTCATGGATACCGACGGCAACCACGATCCACGGACGGTGCCCGCCCTCGTGATGGCGCTGGCGACCGCGGACGTCGCGGTGGGCTCACGGTTCGTCCCGGGCGGCGGCATGCCGCACGCGCGCGGCCGTCACCTGCTGAGCCGCCTCTTCAATGCCTGGGCGTGCCGGCTGCTCGGGCTCCCCGTGCACGACTGCCTGAGCGGCTTTCTGTGCTTCCGCCGGGTCGTGCTCGAGGGCGTGAACCGCGACACCATCTTCACGGGCTACGGCGACTATGCGATCCGTCTCCTCCACGCCGTGAACCGACGCGGGGGCTCGCTCGTCGAAGTCCCGGCCGCGTACGGGCCGCGGCGGGGCGGCGAGAGCAAGACGCGCTTCGTCGCGATCTTCGCGCGGTACTTCGCGTCCGTGATCCGGCTGTGGCGCGCCGACCGCGCCCGTCCCGCGACGCGGAGGTGAGCGCGGCGCCGCTGGCGACCGTCCCGGATCCCGCCGCGTACCTGCGAGACTATCTCGCAGAGGCGCCCGTCGCGCTCGCGGTAGAGCGCAGTCTCGAATGTCACGTGTTTCACGGACGCCGGCTCGCCCGCCCCGTCCTCGATCTGGGATGCGGTGACGGGCTCTTCGCCCAGGTGCTCTTCGGTCAGCGCGACGCCGTGTGCGTGGGGCTCGACGCCGACGAGCGCGAGCTCGAGAACGCGCGACGGCGCGGGGTCTATCGCACGCTCCTCGCCGCCCGCGCCGAGCACATTCCACTGCGGCCCGGCGCGGTCCGGACCGTCATCAGCAACAGCGTGCTCGAGCACATCCCGCCCCTGGACGCCGTGCTCCGTGAGGTCCATCGCGTGCTCGCGCGCGGCGGCGAGCTCCTCATCACCGTGCCCACGGAAGACTACGAGCGGAACCAGGCGCCCTTCCTCGCCCTGCGCGCCCTCGGGCTCGTCCGGGCCGCGGATGCGTTCCGCCGGCGCTTCAACACGTTCTGGAAGCACTATCACGCGTATCCGCCGGCGCGATGGACAGCGCTCCTCGCGGAGGCCGGCCTGCGCGTGGTCGAGTCGCGCCGCTTCGCGCCGCGCGGCACCACCGTCGTCAACGGCCTGATGGTGCCGGTCGCGCTCCCGGGGGCTCTCATGAAGGCGCGGTGGGGGCGCTGGACACTGTCACCCCGCGCGCGGCGGGCCGTCCTCCGTCCCGTCGTGGACCTGCTGGCGTCACGGATCGGGGCGACGGCCTCGGACGGCGGGCTCGTCTTCCTGCGCGCCGTCAAGCCATGACGAGGCGCCTCACGGAAGAAGACTGCGCGGCCGTCGCCGCGATCGACCTGGCCGCGCGCGGCCACGTCGCCACCCTCGCGCCCCTCGGTCCCCGCTTCTTCGCCACGCTGTACCGCGCGTTCGTCCGGAGTGGGCGGTTCGAGGCGTTCGTGGACGAGGTCGACGGCGCGGTGCGGGGCTTCGTGATCGGCGCCACGGCGCCGGCCGCCGCGATGAAGGCGGCCCGTGCGCACGCGCTCGTTCCTCTGGGACTTCTCGTGCTCGCGCGGTGCGCCCGCTCACCGGCGCTCGTCCCCCGGCTCGTGCAGACGCTCGCGCACCTGCGCTCGCCCGCGGTCGGCGGTCCGGAGCTCATGGTCATTTCAGTCGATCCCGCCTGGCAGCAGCGCGGCGTCGGCGCACGGCTGGTGGTCGCGCTCACGGAGGCGTTCGCGCGACGCGGAGTGACCACGTACCGCGTGGCGGCCAAGGCACGGCTCGACGGCGCGGACGCGTTCTACCGGCGCACCGGCTTCCACGTCGTCGATCACTTCACGCTCTACGGGGAGGAGTGGCGGATGTACGAGCGGGCGGAGTACGGCTCAGGCGAGCGGGCGCAGCTGTAGGTTCGCGAGCGGGCGCGGCACGTCGTGCAGCGTGATCTGGACCGAGGATCGCGCGTCGGCGTCCTCTTCGACCACGATGTGGACGTTCACGCCCTCCGCGCCCGCCAGGACCTCGCGCAGCCAGGAGAGCAGGCGGTCGCGCTCGCAGCGCATGGTGGAGCTCGTCGTCTTCTCGGGATCGATCATGTGGTGCACCTTCCGGTGGTGGAGAACGCCTGGGTGACCGCCAGGCTCGGCGCGCGGGACGCTGCCCTCGCGCGGGGACACGGCGTGCGACTCGTCAGCGTCGGGGCTTGGGTTTATAATCGCGGCGCCGTCGGCGGACGCGGGTCCGTGACGGTTTCGCGATGAACGGCGAGACAGCGATTGCGATCTCCAGCGAGTTCTGGCAACAGCCTCGCTGGTATGCCATCAAAACCCGCTCGCGCCACGAGAAGCGCGTGCGGGACCAGCTGGTGCAGCGCGACGTCGACACCTTCCTTCCCCTCTGCGAGTCGTGGCGTCAGTGGAAGGACCGCAAGAAGAAGGTCGAGCTGCCGCTCTTCCCCGGGTACTGCTTCGCACGCTTTCCGCTCGTCGAAAAGCTGCGCGTGCTCAACGTGCTCGGCGTCGCGGACCTCGTCGGTATCAACGGACGCCCCGAGCCGATTCACGAGGACGAGCTCGCCGCCATCCAGCAGCTCGTGTCCACCAAGCTCCTGTACGACCCGCATCCGTTTCTCCAGGAAGGCATGGACGTCGAGGTGGTGCGCGGCCCCCTCGCCGGCGTGCGCGGCAAGCTGCTGCGCAAGGACCGCGTGACGCGCCTCGTGCTCGCGGTCACGCTCGTGCGGCAGGCCGCCGTCGTCGAGATCCACCCCGCCGACGTCATTCCGGTCTAGCCGCGCGCGGCCTTCAGGAGCGTCCGCGCCTGACGCGCGGACCCGCTCGCGGGAAACTCCTTGACGATGCGCTCCCACGCGCGCCGCGCTTTCGCCTCGTCGCCGAGGAAGCGATGGGCCATGCCGAGCTTCAGCAGGGCCTCCGGCACGCGGCTGCTCGCGGGGACCGCCGCGATCAGACCGTCGAGCTCCGCGACGGCGCCGCGGTAGTCCTTCTGCGCCAGGAAGATCTCACCGACGAGGAGCTGCGCTCGCTCGCGGGCGGGATCGCTCGGGAAGTTCGCGACGACCTCGTACAGCGTGACGACGGCGGCGTCGAGCTCGCCCGCCTGATACTTCGCGAGGCCCGACTGATAGAGCGCGTCCGCCGAGCCGTTCGCGCTCGCTCCCGGGATCGGTCGCGGCGCCCCGGACGGCGGCCGCGACGCCACGACCGGTGGTGAGACGGGGGATGATGAGGATGCCCCGATGCGCGACGACGCGGGCGCCGGAATCGACCCTGCGGGCGGGGGCGGCGTGCTTGCCGGCGGTGGCATCGACGCGGCCGGGGGCACCGGGGCCGTCGGCGGCGCCAGCGCGGGCGGGGGCGGCGCGGGGCTCATCGGAGGCGGCGGCAGTGGCGCCGAGACGCCGGCGGACGGCGCGAAGCCCGGCGGGAGGTTGGAGCGGCCGCGCGTCTGACTCTCCATGTCGGCGAGGCGGCGCTGGAGATACAGAAGCTGATCGTCGTGTTGCCGCGCGCCCACCATGAGCTTCGCGACCGCGTTCTGCAGATCGGCGAGCTCGCTCGCGATGCGGGCGAGATGATCGGCTTGGCGCGGCGGCTCCGGTTGCGCGACCGCCTGCGGACTGGGGGCGGCCGCGACCGCCGGCTCCGGGCCCGCCACGCGCGCCGGAGCGGCGCAGGCGGCGAGCGCCAGCGCGCTCACGAGCAAGAAGACCCGAGCTGTCGTCACGGCGTCACGCTCGGCGCCACCCTGACGGCGCGCACGGGCCAGCCCTCCGACATCGCCCGCACTTCCAGCGTCAGGGCGACCTCGCGGCCCAGCGGAATGTCCACGATCCAGGTCCACGGCACGGTTGCCTCCAGCGCCGGGTAGGCGCGCTTGATGTCCCCTGTGGTGAAGACGTACTGGCCCGATCCCGAGTCGGCGGTCCTCACCTGCTGTCCGACCACGAGAACACCTTCCTCGGTCACGCACCAGACATAGTCGATCACCTGCGGAGGCGTTCCTCGCACGACGCGGACGCCCGCGGGAAGCGGATCCGGCAGCTGGACGGCGGCGTAGAGCTCGCTCACCGACGTGTAGCGCACCGGGGCCCGCCGGAGCCCCGTCACCGTGTTGCCCTCGCCCGACACGATGAAGCGCTCGGCATCCGTCGTCACCACGACGGGCGGCGGTGGCGCGGCCATGACGGCGGACGTCCCGAGCATCACGAGGCCGAGCCCTCCCGCGGTGAGCGAGCAGCGCATCGATCCAGTCTAGGCCTCACCCGCCACCGCTACCCAACCGCTACGGCCGGCGACATGGCCGCGCGTCAATCGGCCCTCCGACGGCGCCCCCTCGAGCACGGCGTCGGCCACGTCACGGAGCCGCAGCAGCGGCCGGCCCGTACGACGCACGCCTTCGAGCCAGGCGGCGAAGCGCTCCACGAGCGGACCGCCCTCGACCTCGGCGTGGAGCGTGAAGACGTTGAGCCCGCGCCCGAGCGACGCCGAGAGCGCACCCTCGACGTCGCCGACCCGTCCCAGCAGCTCGTCCATCGTCGGCATGGTCGTGGGGAGCTGCACCGTCTTGAGCACGCCGCCGTCCACGCGCGGAAGAAACGGCGCGCGCCCCCGCACGTCACTCGCGTACCGGAGCCCGAGCTCCTCCTGCACGACGAGCGCGCGGTCCGTCATGCGCCAGCCGGGCGCCGCGGACGCGGACGGGCTCGCGCCGAAGATCGTCTCGAACGCGCGCGCCGCGGCCGTGAGATCGGCGCGGAGCGCCTCCGGCGTCCATCGCCCCACGCGATCCTGCCAGCTCACGTGGTCCCAGCCGTGCGGCGCCACTTCGTGACCGGCGGCGGCGATCTGGCGAAGCAGCGCGGGGGCGCCGGCGCCGACGGGCTGCGCCGGCAACAAGGTCCCCGAGAGCAGCGTCCGGAGCCCGTAGAGCCGGAACGGATTCGTCCGCAGCATCTTCAGCAGAAAGCTCGGCCGCCACGCGCGACGAATGGCCAGACCCGAGCGATCGGGGCCCATCGTCACGAAGAACGACGCGCGTACGTCGAGGCGGCGGAAGAGGTCGAGCAGGCGCGGCACGCCCTCCGCGAGCCCGCGACGCGTGTCGACGTCGACGCGCAGCGCTAGAGGCGCTTGAACCATTCGATGGTCCGCGCGAGGCCGTCCTCGAGGGAGACCTCCGGCCGCACGCCGAGGAGCTCGTGCATCCGCGTCACCGCCGGCACCCGGCGGGGAATGTCTTCGTAGCCGCGATCGTAGACCGCCTCCTTGGGCACGAGCGTCACCCGCGACGACGACCCGGAGATCTTGATCATCAGCTCCGCGAGCTCCGCGATCGAGATCTCGCGATCGGTGCCGATGTTGATCGCGGCGCCCTCCGCCTCGGGCCGCACGCCCGCCGCCACCGTCGCGCGCACGGCGTCGTCGATGTAGATGAAGGTTCGCGTCTGCTTGCCGTCGCCGATGACGGTGAGCGGCTCGCCTCGCAGGAGCTGCCCCATGAAGATCGTCATCACGCGGCCCCGGTCCATCGTGTCGAGCCGCGGCCCGTACACGTTGAAGTAGCGGGTGACGACCACGCGCAGGCCCATGCGCGCGAACGCGAAGCACAGATGCTCGCCGGCCGCCTTGGAGGTCGAGTAGCACCACCGGTCGATGCGGGTGGAGCCGAGCACGCGGTCACTGTCCTCGTCGAACGGCACCGCGGTGTTGCGCCCGTAGATCTCCGACGTCGAGCTGAAGACCACCTTCTTGCCGTGACGGAAGGCGGCCGCGAGCACGGCCTGCGTGCCGTTGATGTTGACCGTGAGGACTTGATACGGATCCCCGACGTAGTGCTCGACGCCCACCACGGCCGCGAGGTGGTAGACCACGTCGCACCACGCCACCACGCCTTCCAGGATGTCGCTCTTGAGCACGGACTCGCGGATCATCCGGAAGCCGGGCCGGTCGCGGAGGTGGCGCACCTTGAGATCCGAGGCGAGGTCGAGCACCGTGACCTCGTCGTTCCGGTCGAGAAAGGCCTCGGCCAGGTGCGAGCCCACGAACCCGGCGCCGCCGGTGATCAAGACTTTCATGGTGACCCCGTCAGGCGATCGCCGGGTCGAAGGCGCAGCGCCTGCGCCCAGACGTCCGCCGGCTGCTCGGCGCGCCCCGCCGCCTGCACCCGTGTGAGTCGCAGCGTGCCCTGCCCCGTCGCCACGATCACGCCCGCGTCCGCGTGCACGGCGAGCACCGTACCGGGCGGTGCCGTCGTCTCCGCCTCCGCGACCGTCGCTTCCCAGAGGTGGAGCCGCTGCTCGCCATCGCCCACGAACGCGCCGGGATACGGCTGCGCGACGGCGCGGATCATGTTCGCGATGCGTCGCGCGGGCCACGCCCACGCCACACGGCCGTCCTCGGGCCGCCGGCGCCCGAAGACCGTGGCGCGCGTGTGGTCCTGCGGCCGGCGCGGGGCGGTGCCCGCGAGAACCGCCGGATACCACTGCACGAGCAGGTCGACGCCGGCCTTCACCATGCGCTCGTACAGCGAGCGCGCGGTGTCCTCGGGGCCGATGTCGATCGCCTCCTGCGCCACGATGTCGCCGGCATCCGCCTCGCGCGTCATGTGATGGAGCGTCACGCCCGTGCGGGTCTCGCCGTTCACCAGCGCCCAGTTGAGCGGTGCCCGCCCGCGATAGGCGGGCAGCAGCGAGCCGTGCAGGTTGAGGGCGGCCACGCGCGGCAGTGCGAGCAGCGCATCGCCGAGGAGACGGCGGTACCAGACGGAGAGGAACGCATCGGCCTCGAGGGCAGCGAGCTGCGCGACGAGCGCGGGGTCGTTCGGGGACGGCGGTGTCAGCACCGGCACCCCGTGCGCGCGCGCGACGTCGGCCACCGACTCGAACCAATCGCCCTCGGCCGGCTGATCCTCGTGCGTCACCACCAGCGCCACCGTCTCGCCGCGTGCGAGCAGCGCCGCGAGGGCGCGGGCGCCGAACGTATGGTACGCGAACACCACCCAGCGGCTCCGGGCCGGCGTCACAGGACCTCGCTCACCACGTAGCGCGGCCGCCGCCGGACTTCCTGATAGATGCGGCCGACGTACTCACCGATCATCCCGAGGGCCAGGATCTGCAGTCCGACGAAGAAGAACAGGATCGCGAACAGCGTGAAGACGCCCTCCACCTCCGGGCCCACCATGAGGCGGCGCAGGCCGAGGAACACGGCGAAGCCGAGGCCGAGCGCGGCCACGAGCACGCCCGCCAGGCTCACCGCCTGGATCGGCAACAGCGAGAAGCCGGTCATCAGGTCCATGTTGAGCCGCAGCAGCCGCAGGAGCCCGTACTTCGACCGCCCGTCGCGCCGCGGCGCATGCTCGACCGGGATCTCCGCCACCGAGGCCGCGAAGGTGTTCGCGAGCGCCGGGATGAAGCGAGAAATCTCCTGGCACGCGACGATCTGGTCCACCACGGAGCGCCGGTACGCCCGCAGCATGCAGCCGTAGTCGGTCATGCGGACGCCCACGATCGCGGACGTGGCGCGGTTGACCGCGCGCGAGGCCACGCGCCGGAACCACGGATCGTGGCGACTCACGCGCGCGCCCCCCACGACGTCCGCGCCGGCCTCGAGCCGCCGGAGCAGCGCGGGAATCTCCTCCGGCGGATTCTGGAGATCCGCGTCGAGCGTGATCACGACGTCGCCCTGCGCGCGCTCCATGCCCGCGAACACGGCCGCGTGCTGGCCGTAGTTGCGGTTGAATCGCACGACGCGCACCGACGGGTCCTGCGCGTGCAGCGCGCGCAGGACGTCTGCCGAGCGGTCCGTGCTGCCGTCGTCCACGAAGATCACTTCCCACGGATGGCCCACGTCCTTCATGGTGCGGGCGAGCCGCTGGTGAAGGTCGGCGAGCGTGGTGACCTCGTTGAAGACGGGAATCACGATCGAGATCACGGCTGCCGCACCAGCAGGCAGTCGTTGTGACCGCCGAAGCCGAACGAGTTCGAGATGGCGGCGCGGACGCGCAGGGCGATGGGCGCGTTCGGCACGTAGTTCAGGTCGCAGTCGGGATCGGGCACCTGGTAGTTGATCGTCGGCGGCGCGATCTGGTCTCGCAGCGCCAGCACCGTGGTGGCGAGCTCGATGGCGCCCGCCGCCGAGATCGTGTGGCCGATCATCGACTTCGTGGAGCTCACCAGCAGGCGCGAGGCATGCGCGCCGAAGACGCCCTTGATGGCGGCGCTCTCCACGCGATCGTTCATCGGGGTCGACGTGCCGTGCGCGTTGACGTAGTCGACGTCGCCCACGCCGAGGCCGGCGTCGGCGATGGCGGCACGCATCGCGCGGACCGCGCCGCGCCCGTCGGGCGCCTCGTCGGTGATCCGGTACGCGTCGCACGCCGTCCCGTAGCCCGCGAGCTCCGCGACGATGCGCGCGCCGCGCGCGAGCGCGTGCTCCCGCTCCTCGAGCACGAGGAACCCCGCGCCCTCCCCCATGACGAAGCCGTCGCGGCGCGCGTCGAACGGGCGGCTCGCCGACTCGGGCGCTTCGTTCTGCTTCGACATGACCCCGAGCAGCGAGAAGAGCTGCATCTCGATCGGCGAGACGATGCACTCGGCGCCGCCCGCGAGCGCCACGTCGATCGCACCGCGACGGATCGTGCGCAATGCTTCCCCGACCGCCTGCGCCGACGAGGTGCACGCGGTCTGCACGGTGCCCGACGGCCCCTCGGCGCCGAACAGCCCGGCCAGCCGCGCCGTGAGGTACTGGGGCAAGGTTCGCTCGAGCCGATCGATGCTCACACGGCGCGCGAACTCGCGCGCGAACGATCCCGGCGTGATGGTGCCGTCCTCGCCCCGGCTCGCGTACGCCATGGCGCCCATCTGGCGGAGATCGATGCGCTCGCCGCTCGTGCCCACGAAGACACCCGCGCGGCGGCCGCGCATCGCACTCACCGCGCTCGCGTCGACCACCGCGCCACGACCGGCCCGGATTCCAATGACGACGCCGCGCGGCTCCTGGGCATCGAGCGCGTTCTCGCGGCGGAGCTCTTCCACGAGCTCCGCATCGGTGAGGGCGGCGGCGATCTGCGTCGGCAGCCCCTGCGGATCGAAGTGGGTGATGCGGCGCACCCCCGAGGTGCCGCCGAGCGCCGCCTTCCAGAACGCCTCGAGGCCGAC
>Ga0075431_100005668_pt1 | contig 12344 bp, 8 predicted proteins | sample RhiMetdeltSRZDD5_FD_75297 | JGI IMG/M metagenome (GOLD analysis project Ga0075431, IMG submission 75297) | Populus rhizosphere microbial communities from Tennessee, USA - Rhizosphere MetaG P. deltoides SRZDD5 | ecosystem: Host-associated > Plants > Roots > Rhizosphere > Soil | place: USA... | reverse complement strand
GCCGTCCCACGGATTGAGGCCGACATACATGACCGCGCCGCGCATCAACGCCGCGAGGTTCGGGTTTTCAGGGTCGATGGACAGCGTGCGCAGTGGTTGTGGCACGACCAGGTCGATCGTATCGCCAGCCTTCCACCGACTCCTCACCGTGGCGAGCTCACCTGGCGCAACGTTCTCGGGCTTGCCGTTGACCCGCAGCGTCGCGCCGGTCGCCCACGCCGGGATGCGCAGCTTGATCGCGAAACGGCCATCGCCCGCCTGCCGTACGGTCAGGCGCACGGCGTCCGCCGTCGGATAGTCGGTGTCCTGAACGATCGCGACCGCGCCGCCCGAACGCTTCCAGACTACTTCCGAGGCCACGAACAGATTGACCAGCAGCGCGTCGTCGTCGTGGAAATACGCGTTCAAGACATAGTCGGCGACGCCCTGTACCAAGGTGCCGGAACAGCAGGGCCACTTGCGGTGGTAATACCTTTTCTCCGCGCCGGCGCCGTAATCGGAATAGTACGGATAGTCGCCGTCGCTGTTCGGCAGCCGTGTGGCCAGCATCGTGTTGTAGAGCGTGCGTTCCAGGCCGTCGCCATACTCCGGACGACCCGTCAAACGGATCAGATATCGCGCCAGCTTCATGTCGGCATAGCTGCCGCAGGGTGTCTCGAAATGAGCTTTGGAAGTCTTCAGGCTCTCGGCGAGCGTGCCCTGGCCCGGGTGAACGAACTGCTCCTCTGGTGCCCATCCTCCGGACGCGAACCGCTGCGACTCGAGGAAGCGCCAGGCGTTCGTCAGCGCCCTCAGGTACTTCGCGTCGCCGAGATTGAGATAGGCCTGCGCGCCGGAACCGAGAGCGACCGTGTGACTGTAGGCGTGCTTCTCCGGCAGGACGTCGATCCCGGCAGCAAGCGGATCGAACCACTCCCTGTCGAGCAGATAGTGCACCGCCAGCTTCCGATACTTGTCGTCGCCGGTGATATTCGCGACGTGGAACAGGTTCTCCGGGATGACGTACGTCTCATCGTAAGGAGGATCCTTCTTCCCGATGCGGTCGCGCGACACCGGAGAGATGTACGGCAGGCACTTGTCTATCGTCAGCGGCAGCAGGCGCTTCGCTTCCTCGACTCCACTGAGTTGAAAAGCGTCGACCAGCCCGACGACGTATTTGTCCATGACGTAGGCGGCCCATTGCGCCTGCGCATTCGGGCCTGCGTACGGGCTCTCGGCGCGCCGGATGAACTCACCGAAACCAGTGACCAGCCGCGCGACTTTGTCGTGCGTTGCCCGGTCGCCTGTCGCTGCACCGAGCCGCGCCAGTCCGGAGATGTACTGTCCGAGTGTCAGGCCGGGCACGAAGCCGTCCGTGTCGTACCACCCACCCATGTCGGGGCCCGGCGCGGGCAAGCCGGCGCGTTGCCTGAACACTTTCAGCAGGCGGTCGTTGTCCAGGGCGAGGTAGTGCGCGTGAATGCGATCGAAGTGCTGCCTGATGGGGCCGCCTCTCAGCTGCACTGCCCCGTAGGGGAACTCGCGCATGACTTCCTGACCGCGGCGAGGACCCTGGCCGAAAGCGTAAGCGCTCGACGAACGTGCGAGAGCGGTTCCTGCGGCCGCGCTTACCGCACGTTCCAGGAACCCCCGTCGTGAGATCCGCGCACCGGACGTGCACATGCGATCAGCAGGCCTTGCAGGCTATCGATACAGAGTAGATCCGTTCACGACCAGGGCGAACCAAGTCAGTCGTCGCATCCGTTTCTCCGGTGCGCACTGTATCAGCATCAGCGTCAATCGTTGCTCATGCGCCTGGGCTGGGACATCGAGTGCGAGGTGCGGACGGCCCGATCGGCACCGACGCGGAAGCCCGTTCGTCGTGACTTAGAAGGAAGTATCTGCCCCGACGATCAGACGATCCCGCAGTCGGTACACCTTCAACAACACGCCCGGGAACAACCGGAGCAGCAGGCAGACGAGGCGGAGGCGCGGACTTCGGAAGACGTCGTTGGCGCGTTCGAGGTGCTCGCGAGCTTTCTCGGCGTCGAGGCGGAAGAAGGCGCGCTTGCCGTGGGCGATCTCCAGGCGTGCGCGGAAGTACGCGCGGCGGGCTTCCAGGGCCTGACGATCCGCGGGCGGCAGCACGAGTGCGGTTGGGCCGTTCGCGACCTTGTCCAGGACGATCAGGACGTGCTCGGCCATCCACACAGGATCCGCTGACAGGCTTCCGCGGCGTTTCAGGAACCGGACCAGCACACGGTGGTGGTAGCCGATGCGTTCCCCGGCCGCGAGCATGCGAAGCCAGAGATCGAAGTCCTCGACACTGCGCAGCTCTGGATCGAAACCGCCGACGCGTTCGATCGCCGTGCGCCGAATCAGCGCGCTGATGAACACCTGGCAACGCTGCGTGAGGAGCGCCTGGAAAGTGACCGGGCCGCTCGATGGGCAGAGATCCATGTAGGTGCGCCCGGCGTGCGGGTGATCGCCTACGAACAATGCGTTCGGATACACAACGGCGAGGCTCGGATCGGCTTCCAGCGCCGCGACCTGGACGGCGAGATAATCCGGCTCCCAGGCGTCGTCGCTGTCGAGCAGCGCAATATAGCGTCCGCGGGCCACGCTCAGCGCCGCATTGCGGGCCGCTGAAATACCGCCGTTTTCCTGGACGAGATAGACGATGCGGTCGCGGAACGGCGCCAGCGCGCGCTCCATCGCCGGAGTGTCCGGCGATCCGTCGTTGACAACGATCACCTCGTAGCTGGTGTAGGTCTGCGCGAGGACCGACTCGATGCTGGCTGCGATGTACTGCGACGTGTTGTAGGCGGGAATGACGACACTGACGTCGGGAGCCGCGATCATTGCCTACGCCCGCTCGAATACGAATTGATTGCAGCCGAGACCGACTCCGCCGCATCTCAGGTTCAGGAGGCCGAACCCGCGCTCCCGGCAGAACTCGAAAACCGCCTCGGGCGTCGCGACTTCGTACGGATACCCCCCGACCCAGTCGACCATGTCACGCCAGCGGTTCATGCCGCGATCGTTCGACTGCGTCCACAACCCGAGATAACTCGCCGGCCGCCCGCGCAGCACCGCGCGCGCGAGCGCCTTCGCTTCCTCGGGCGCCATGACTGCGGCCGTGAACAACGGACGCAGGAACTGCGGTAGCCCGTTGTAGACCTTCTTGATCCCGTGCCACCGCTTCGTGCGGGTCCCGAGATCGTTGTAGAGCGCAATGAACAGCTTGCCGCCGGGTCCGACACGCTTGCACGCTGCATCGATCGCGTCCCACATACGGCCGGTGTGGTGGAGCACGCCCCATGAGTAGACGACGTCGAACGTGCCGAGCGACGCAAGGTAGCGTTCATCCAGAACCGAGCCCTGTTCCACGGTCCATTCGCGATCGCCGGGAAAGTACCGCCGCCGCAATTCGGCCGCGCACGCGACGCTGTCAGTATCGAAGTCGAACGAGTGCACGGTTGCGCCGAGGCGCCGCGCGGCAAGGCTGAAGAGCCCGCTGCCGCACCCGATGTCCAGGAACGTGCGGCCGGCCAGGCTCGGCTCGCGAAGCATCTGCGCGAGCGACACCTCTGCCTGACGGATCCGGGTGTCGTCGATCATCCGCAGAAATTGCTGCCAGTTCTTGCCGAAAGCGAAGCGCTCTCCGCGAGCCACCTCGTCGCGGGCAGTGAGAACAGAAGGGTTGGGGACGAGAGCTTGCGGCTGGGCTCGGAGTTCGGTCATCTCGCAGCGGTTCAGGTGCTATCCGCATGCCACCTTTACGGACCGAAAAAGGGCAATCAGGTACCACCTGCTACGGTCGAGGTCCGCTCAGGCGGCTCTACCTGGGCATTGCGTTGCACAGTTCGAGCGCAACGTGTCACACATCTTCACCCGACATGTGCGGCGATGCGCTCCGCGAGCGCGGCAATCGTCTGCGATGGGTTGCGCCCGATCGCGGCGGGCACGATCGCGCCGTCCACCACGAAGAGGTTGGGATAGCCGAACACCTGGCCGAGATGGTTGACGACACCGGACTCCGGCATCGAAGCCATGCGGCAGCCGCCGAGCGGGTGAATCGTCAGCAGGCTCCGGAACAGGCGCCACCCCAGATCGGAGCCTGGACGCCCGCCCGTGACTTCGGTCAGCTGGCGGTGCAACGCCAGAATGCCGTTGATCACGCCCCGGGACGGCTCGGGATTCCACTGGAGGTCCAGGGACCGCCGGAACGGCGCGTACCACCGGCGGGCGAGCCGCAGCTCACCATCGGACGCATCGACGCCGGCGCCCAGCCACAACATCAGGCCCGACTGGGGGTCCTTCCCCGGTGGCACCTGCTCGAGGTACTCACGCAACGAGCGTGCGAGGGGACCCTCGCCCGCGCTGCCGGTCGATGCGCGAAGCGCGCTCAGCAGCAGGTTCGGGTACCCGTCGTCCTCGATGACGAAACGCTCGCCTCCCGCTGTGCCGTCCGTGAAATCGATCATGGACGAGATGGTCGGGCCCACTGATTGCCGCACCCGGTCGCCGTCTTTGTAGAACGCCATCGACAGGACGTTCGCATTCGGCGACCATCCGTGCCCGAGCCTTCGCGACAGGCCCGGCAGCGTGCGATGCTCATCCCGCGCCCGGAGCAGCAGCTCCGTGGAGCCGAGACTGCCGGCGGCCAGGAAGACCCGGTCTGCGCGAACATCGCCGCGCACCAGCGTGTCCTGTCCTATGCGATCGAACACGACGCGATAGCCGCCGTCGTGCGGTTCGATGCCACGTATCACGTGCAGCGGCCGCACCACGCACCCGTGCTTCTCCGCGGTTGCGAGGTAGGTGAGATCAAGGCCGTTCTTCGCCCGAACTTCGCATCCGATGTCGCAGTGGCCGAGGTGGACACACGTGCCCTGCTGCTGCCCCTGCGCGTTGACGAACGACCTCGAGTGCCTGCGGTCGAAGGGATCGTCGAGTCCATAGTGCCAGTCCGGCGAGAACGACACTGCAAGCGGCGCCTTGGAGAAGCGGCTCTGGTGACCGAGCCTGCCTGCCGCCTCGCGCGTGAGCTTCAGTCGCTCGGTGAGTTGTCCATCCGGGAGGGTCTGCAGGTTCAGCACGCGCGCGACGGTGTCGTAATACGGCTTGAGTGTGGAGTACGTGATCTCCGGGGGCCACCCGCGGTCGAAGCAGGAGGACGGCGCCTCGAGCACCACGCTGCTGTAGGTGAGCGAGCCGCCGCCCACACCGGCTGCCTGCGCCACGATCATCTTTTTGAAGACCCGCAAGTCGAGCCAGCCATTGCGCTTCTCTGGCCGCTCGGTGTCGTAGGTCCACGGATCGCCCGGCTTCCGCGGGTACTCCGTCGGCGTCCACCGCCTGCCACGTTCGAGCACGACCACCTTCATGCCCTTCTCGGCGAGCCGGCAGGCGGCAACGCTGCCGCCGAAACCGCTGCCGATGATGGCGGCGTCGTACTTCTCGCTCATGCGGTGACCTCCAGGCTTTCGGAGCCGGCGCGCGGCGCGTGACGGCGGCACAGGATACAACGAGGTCTTCAGGTCGCGTCGCGACTCCGGGAGTACCGCGGACTGTGATTGAATAACGCAACGGTCGTGCTTCCGCACTCCGCGCGCACCACCCGCGAAGGAGTCGAGATTGAGAGTGGATCCCCATCGCCTCGCCCAGGCTTCCGACGCGGAGCTCGCCGCCGTGTTCCGTGAGGTGACCACGCTGCCGCTCGAAACCTTCGTGAACGAGGGCGGCCATCGCGTCGATCTGGCAACGCGGACGATCTTCAATGACGAGCACTGGAAGGGCTGGCTCCCGAAGGGCCTCGTGTTCAGGGACATCTTCGCCCGGCTCGCAACCGGCTACGCGAAGCGGTTCTGGAAGCAGGGCACCCGCTACCTGGGCGAGACGCTCTACGTCGACGGCCGGATCAAGGTGAAGCACTCGCTCGAGGAGTTCACGCTCGATCGGCCGGTCAACGATCTCGATCCCGGGAAATACATCCTGCTGCGATACACGGATCCGGTGTTCGAACACCTTTTCTACGACGTCATGAAAGCGGCAGACGATGGGGTGATCGTCTACGGCGGCTACACGGGGCGCTTTCCAGACGGCAGACGCGGTTTCTCAGGTGTGTTGATGCGCCGCTACTCGTTCGCCGAGCTCGGCGAGCGCGATCACGAGCAGCTCGCCCGCAAGGGCAAGCGGCCGTCAAAGGACACGCTGAAGGGGCTCTGGCAGGTAGATGTGATAACCACGTCCAATCACGCGGCCCCGGTCGGCCGGTTCTCATTCGTGCAGAAAAACGGCGGCAGCGTCGGCACACAGTTCGAGATGGTGGACGATCCCGAGGTCCTCATCCCCGCTTTCGTCGCCGAACACTTCTCCGCTGACGACACCGCGAAGCTCGAGCGCGAGCTGCGGGTGATCGATGACCAGACGATGGTCGGTACCTGGAAGCCCGAGATCAGTCCCCTGTACGCGCGGTTCGTGTCGGCCACGCCCGGACTGTTCCGCCGCGACGAGGGCAAGGCAAGCCGCCGCTACACGATGCGGTACATGCTCTCGCGTCCGCGGTAGGTCCTTGCGGAGGAATCATGAACGCATACCCTCGGTTCAAGGTCGTGATGCTGCTGGCCGGGGCTTTCCTGGCCGCGACACCCTTCGATATCCGCGCTGAGGTCGTTCGGATCGAGATCCTGTCGCGTCAGCCGGCCAACGACGGACGCGCCGTTGGAACCATTGGCGAGTTCGAGATTCTTCGCGGCAAGATCTACGGCGAGCTCGATCCCGCCGACCCGCACAACCGGATCATTCAGGATCTCGAGCTGGCGCCACGCAACGAGCGGGGCAAGGTGGAGTACGTTGCCACGTTTGCGCTCGCCAAGCCGGTGGACATGACCAGGGCTGCCCGCGTGCTCTTGTATCAGGTCGTGAACCGCGGCAACGGTCAGGTGACCATCGGCCCCGAAGGCTACATCTCCCTCGTCAGCGGATGGCAGGGCGATGTCGTCCCCACTCCCAACAACCAGACGATCGTTGTCCCCGTCGCGAAGGCCCGCGACGGGGGGATCATCACCGGGCAAGTCATGGCGCGCTTCATCGACGTGCCGGATGGCGCGTCAACGGCACCGGTCCGGCTCGCCTCGCTGGGTACACCGCAGCCGTATTTGCCCGCGGATCTCGCGGAGCCGGGCGCCGTGATGACCATGTTTACGTCGGAAACGAGGAGCGGCGCGCAGCAAGGGCGGCAGACGATCGCCCGATCCGATTGGGCCTTTGCGAATTGCGACAAGGCGCCGTTCCCCGGGACTCCCGATCCCGCACGAGTGTGCCTCCGGGGCGGCTTCCGTTCAGATCGCGCGTATCAACTGGTTTACACGGCCAAGGATCCTCTGGTCCTCGGCGTGGGGCTGGCGGCCACACGCGATATCGTGTCCTTCTTCCGCTATGCGGACCGGGATCGGAGCGGCACCCCGAATCCCGTTGCCGGAGCGATCGAGCGCACAGTCAGCATCGGCGACTCGCAGTCCGGCAACTTCATCCGCACCTTCATTCATCTGGGCTTCAACCATGATGAATCGAACCGGATCGTGTGGGACGGCGCCTTTCCGCGCATCGCCGCGCGGCAGACACCGATGAACCTCCGTTTTGCGCTGCCTGGCGGCGCGGCCGGCCTCTACGAGCCGGGTAGCGACGGCGTCGTCTGGTGGGGACGGTATGCCGATCGCACGCGTGGGCTGAAAACGGCCAGCCTGCTCGATCGCTGCACCGTCTCGAAAACGTGTCCGAAGATCATCGAAGCCTTCGGATCGGCGGAGTTCTGGGGTCTGCGCATGTCTCCGGACTTCATCGGCACGGATGCGAAGTCGGACATTCCGCTCCCCGACAACGTGCGGCGCTACTACTACCCTGGCACGACGCATGGCGGAGGCCGCGGTGGCTTCCGCGTCGAGCCCGGCGGTCCCGTGGCGTTCGGCGGCGCGCAGTGCGAGCTGCCCGAGAATCCGAACCCGGAAGCCGATACGACACGCGCGCTCACCAGGGCGCTCGTCGAGTGGGTGACTCGCGGGACGCCGCCGCCGCCAAGCAGGTATCCGACGCTGGCGAACGGCGATCTCGTCGCGCCCGCGCGCGCCGCGACCGGACTGACGGAGATTCCAGGTCTCACGTTCAACGATCAGATCGTGAACCCGCTGCTCGACTACGACTTCGGCCCGTCCTTCAAGGCTGCCGATGTCTCGGGAACCATGACGGTGGTGCCGCCGCGCGTTCGTCGCGTCCTCCCCACTTACGTGCCACGCGTGAACCGTGACGGCAACGAGACGGCGGGTGTCGCCTCGGTTCTGTATCAGGCGCCGCTCGGCACCTACCTCGGGTGGAACGTCATCCGAAGCGGCTTCCTCACCGGCCAGGGCTGTGGCTTTGCCGGCGGCTACATCCCGTTCGCGCGCACGAAGGCCGAGCGGCTCGCGAAGAAGGATCCGCGGCTGTCGCTCGAAGAGCGCTACGGCACCCAGGAGGGCTACTCCTGTGTGGTCCGTCGAGCCGCGGAGCAGGCCGTCACGGACCGCTTCCTGCTGCCCGAGGATGCGCAGCGGATCATTACGGAAGCGACGGCGAGCAAGGTGCTGCCGAGCGCCACAGAAAGCACCAGCGAGGACGTCGCAATCGGGTCAGCGCTCTGCGCGGCAGGATCGCAGTAGCGCCGACCTCATTGCAGCGCCATACCTACGCTCATCGCCTCCCCAGCTTGTAGAACTGTTTCGCAGCTTTCGACCCCTGCTTCGCGATGCGCGTCCGTTCTGACTGCGTGCGCTCGTCGTGCCGCGACTGCAGGAACGCATCCTCTCGCCGCAGCCGGTGATAGCTGTCGAGACGCCCGGCCTCGAGCTCGCCGCGTTCCACGGCCGCCAGGACCGCGCACCCTGGTTCAGACCCGTGCGAACAGTCCCGGAACCGGCAGGCGGCCGCGAGCGACTCGACATCGGCGAATGCCTGGTCCAGTCCTCCCCCGGCGTCCCAGAGCTGCAGCTCCCGCATGCCGGGTGTATCGATCACAATGCCGCCGCTTGGCAGACAGAACAACTGACGCGCCGTTGTGCTGTGCCGGCCGCGATCGTCGCCGTCGCGGATCGGCAGCACCTCCTGTCCGCTGTCGCCGGTGAGCGCGTTGATCAGCGTCGACTTGCCGACGCCGGACGAGCCCAGCAGCGCCGTCGTGCCGCTCGATCTGAGGATCTCGCGCAGGTCCGTGAGCCCGTCGCCCCGAACCGCACTCGTGATCGCCACCGGCACCCCCGGCATGACCGGACCGATGTCGGCGTACCAGCGCTCGACGTCGCCCTCGAACAGGTCTGCCTTGTTCAGGACGACGACTGGCGAGGCGCCGCTCTCCCAGGCGAGCGCGAGGTAGCGTTCGAGCCGCCGTAGATTGAAGTCGCGATTGCACGACGTCACGATCAGCACGGTGTCGATGTTCGCGGCGACGATCTGCACCTCCGTCGAGCGGCCGGCGGCCGCGCGCGAGAAACACGACTTGCGGGCCAGCACCCGATGAATGGTTGCGGTGCCCTCGGCAGGACGCACCGCGGCGAGTACCCAATCCCCAACTGTCGGCAAGTCGGCGCGGGAAACCGCTGTGTGACGGAGGCGGCCCGACAGGCTGGCCTGCGAGTCGTCTTCGCCTCCGGAAATCCGGTAGCGGTCGCGCCCTTCCCAGACGACGCGCGCCGGCGACCAGGCGGCGCGCTCGGTGTCGGTCACCTGCTGCTCAAAAAACGAAGTCCACCCGAGAACGTCCAATGAATGCACGGTCGTCTCCTCTCGTGAGCGCGCGAGCGCACACCTGCACCGTTGAAATTGGTGTGGAAATCAGCGAGAAGAAGGAACGGACCCGGGGCGAGCGATCGACGTCTGGAACGAACGAACTAGCTAAGCTAATCCCGGAACCCGTTTCTCCGGCAGCGGACAATCATCGGCAGCTCCTGCCGGTGGATTCTACTCCATTCGCAATGCGGCCCATTGGTGATAGCCTGCCTCGCTGTCGCGCGAAGGGCGAAGGCAAAGGAGGCATCGTATGAAGGTTCGAGACTCACTGCTCGCAGGTGTGGTGCTGGCGCTGTGCGCGGCCCCATCCTCGGCCGGGCCGCAGCCGCCGGCCGGCTGGACCGACGGCTACGTCGTCGCAAACGGCATCCGCATCCACTATTGGCGCACGGGCGGGAACAAGCCGGCGCTCGTGATGGCGCACGGATCGTCGGATGACGGGCTGTGCTGGACGAACCTTGCGCGGGAGTTCCAGGACCAGTACGACATTGTCATGTTCGACGCCAGGGGCCACGGTTTGTCCGATCCGCCGACGTCGTCCGATCCGCCGGACGTGCAGGTCGAGGATCTCGCGGGGCTGATCAAGGAGCTGAAACTCAATCGTCCGATTCTGATGGGACATTCGATGGGCAGCTCGTCGGTCGCGCGCTTCGCCGCAAAATACCCGGACGTGGCGCGGGCCGTCATCCTGGAAGATCCCGGCCTGGTTCGCCCCGCCACGCCCGCGGCAGGCGCTGCCGCGACGCAGTCGCCCGAGCAGCGGCGCACGACCCTCCTCGCGCGCAACAACACGACCGAAGACGAGCTGGTGGCCGGCTGCATGAAGAATTCCCCGAAATGGGGACGGTCCGAGTGCGAGTTCTGGGCGCCGTCCAAGCGCCGTCACCATCCCGGCACCGTCCAGAACACTCCGTCTGCCCTGCCGCCGGTCGGCGACCTGTTCCCGAAGATCACGGCGCCGACGTTGATTCTGAAGGCGGATGCGCAGGGTGATCTCAGGAAACAGAACGAAGACGTCGCCAGCCGGCTCCCGAAGGGAAAGATCGTCCACATCGAAGGGGCCGGACACAACGTGCGACGCGAGAACAAGGCGCGGACCATCGAGGTGATGAAGGCGTTTCTCAGCGGAACGTAGCGGCGTGAGGCAGCGCCTTGCGCATGAATACACATGGCATCAGGCATCCGGAGCGCAAGCGATGATCACCGCGTCCGGTCTCTTCAAAGCCGTGAGCTCTGTAGAACTCGACCGCCGCCAGTGAAGCGTCGATCACGATGCTCCTTGCGCCTGCGCTGACCGCGTCAGCTTCCGCCAGCCGGTATAGCGCCGACCCGACTCCCCGGCGAACCGTACTGCCACGGACGTAGACCGCGGTTCCATGCCGGTTGCCGTCGACACGATGCGTGGAAAACCCGAGCATCGTGCCTTGCTCATCGAGGGCGATGAAGAAGACTTCGCCGCGGTCCATCGCCCCTCGATACCGATCAGGCGTCAGTCCGGAGCTCCACTCGCTGACGATCTCGGCAGGATAGAACTGTGGACCGATGGTTTCTATGGAATCGAGATGCGTCCGCGCGATCGCGTCCGCATCCGAAGGTGTCGCGCGCCTGATCCGGAAGTCCGTGTTCGGCATGGCGTCTCGTGCCACCATCAAGTGTGTCTCCGGGAACAAGCGGATGCTACGGCAGCTTTCAGCTCCGCGACCCGTTTTGTTGTTCCTCGGCCCACGTGATCGCGTGGGTCGAAGTGAGAGTCCGGCCCTACGGACGCAGCCGCGCGTTGATCCAGCGCAGGATGTCGGCCATGACTTCCTCCTTGCCGATGTCATTCAGGAGATCGTGATAGTGGCCCTCGTACAACTCGAGCGTCTTGTCGGTGGAACCGGCAGTGTCGTAGAAGAACTGACTCCCCTGACATACGGTCGCCTTGTCGTCGGTCCCGTGCATGATCAGGAGCGGCAGGCTGATCGAGGGAAACTCATCGCGAAGGCGCTCGTCGGCGCGCACCAGCGCGGCGACGGTGGCCGCGGGCTGGGCCTCGTGCGCGGTCAACGGATCGTTGTTCAAGGCCTTGACGGCGTTCGGATCGCGTGAGAAGTCCTCGTTCTTCAGCTTCAGCACCGGCAGCCGCGGGGCGATGTGGCTGATCCCCTTGATTGCCGCCAGCGCGAACCCGGGCGCGGGCACCTGGAACGCGAAGCTTTCGCAGATGAAGCCAGCGAGCTGCGACGCGTTGTCGAGGACGTATGTCGCAGACACGACACCACCTGCGCTGTGGCCCAGCAGGTACAAGGGCAGACCGGGGTGGCGTGACTTCGCGAGGGCGATGGTATTGGCGACATCGCTGACGTAGTCGGCAACGTCTTCGACGTAGAAGCGCTCGCCATCGGATCGTCCGCGGCCACGCAAGTCGAGCGCGAAGGCCGCGTATCCCGCCGACGCGAACTGCTCACCCGCCCACAGGTACTGCCCGCTGTGCGAATTGACGCCGTGGCATATGACCACCACCGCACGTGCCGTGGATTCAGGGGCCCACGACCGGATGA
>Ga0075431_100005667_pt1 | contig 12346 bp, 10 predicted proteins | sample RhiMetdeltSRZDD5_FD_75297 | JGI IMG/M metagenome (GOLD analysis project Ga0075431, IMG submission 75297) | Populus rhizosphere microbial communities from Tennessee, USA - Rhizosphere MetaG P. deltoides SRZDD5 | ecosystem: Host-associated > Plants > Roots > Rhizosphere > Soil | place: USA... | reverse complement strand
GGCGAGGCGCTCGAGCGCGCGAAGGCGATCATCAAGTCGCTCACGGCCGAGCCGGTGATCGGCGAGACGTACGAGGGCACGGTGAAGAGCACGACGGCATTCGGTGCCTTCGTCGAGATCATGCCGGGCACCGAAGGGCTCGTCCACATCTCCGAGCTCAAGCACGGTCGCACGGAGAAGACGGAAGACGTCGTCAAGAAGGGCGACCGCGTGAAGGTGAAGCTGCTCGACCGGGACGAGCGCGGACGGTTGCGCCTGTCGATGAAGGCGCTCGTGCCGAAGCCCGAAGGCGTGGCGGAGGAGGAGGGCAACGGCGGCGGCCGTGGTCGCGGAGAGCGCGGAGGCGAGCGACCCCGTCGCGAGGAGCACCGCCGTGAAGCCGAGCCGCGCGCGGCGCGCGGGGGGGAAGGTGAGGAGCAGGGCGATGGCAGTCCGGGGGTCGAACCCGCGGAGCGCGGACCGCGGCGCTCGTCCCGCGGCCGCACGCGTCGGTGAGCCGCGAGCCCTTCGACACGGAGGGCGCGCTCCACCGGACTGTCCTGCCTAACGGGTTGACCGTACTCTCCGAGCACATGCCGGGGGTACGGTCGATCGCATTCGGGGCCTGGGTGCGTGCCGCCTCCGTGCACGAGCCGCGCGACCGCATGGGGGTGTCGCACCTCCTCGAGCACATGGTGTTCAAGGGGACGCCGACCCGCAGCGCGAGGGACATTGCGCTCTCCCTCGAGACCCTCGGCGGCGCGCTCGACGCCTATACGGCCCGGGAGCACACGTCCTACCAGGCGCGGGTGCTCGATGAGCATCTCGAGCACGCCGCCGACGTCATCGCCGATCTCGTCTTCCGCCCGCTCTTGCGCGCCGAGGATCTGAAGCTGGAGCGGCGCGTCGTCCTCGAGGAGATCAGTATGGTCGAGGACACGCCCGACGACCTCGTCTTCGAGCTGCATAACGAGGCGTTGTGGGGGCAGCACCCGTACGGCTACTCGATCCTCGGGACGCGCGACACGGTGTCGGCCCTCGGCGTTCGCGAGCTGCGGGAGCTGCACGAACGGGCGTATCATCCCCCGCAGCTCATCCTCGCGGCGGCGGGCAACGTTCACCATGACCGCCTGCTCGAGACGCTGGAGAAGACTGGGTGGGCGAGCGTGCCGCGCGGGGAGGAGAGGCCGCTGTCGGCGCCGGCTCCGGTGCCCGCGCCCCCCAGCTACCGGCACGTGGCGAAGGAGGCCGCACAGACGCACATCGTCTTCGGCTCGCCGGCGATGGCCCACGGCCATCCCCTCCGGTACGCGGCGGTGCTCGTGAGCACCGTCCTTGGGGCGGGGATGAGCTCGCGGCTCTTTCAGCGGGTGCGCGAGGAGCTTGGCCTCGCCTACTCGGTCTACACCTTCCAGTCGTTTCACGCGGACACGGGGGTGCACGGCGTGTACGTGGGGACGGCTCCCGAGACGGCGGCGGAAGCGGCGGCCGCGATCCGGGAGGAGCTGGCGCGCGTGGCGGGCGAGGGGCTCAGCGGTTCCGAGATCGAGTCCGGGAAGAGCCAGCTGAAGGGACAGAGCACGCTGTCTCTGGAGAGCGTGTCGGCGCGAATGTATCGTGCCGCGGGCGTGGATCTCTACGGCGAGCCCTACAAGACACTCGATCAGCTCCTCGCGGAGATCGACGCCATCACCGAAGAGCAGGTGCGCACGGTGTGCCGTGAGTATTTCTCACCCGATGCGCAGACCGTCGTCAGCCTCGGGCCAAAAGCGATTCAATAGACGTCATCCGTCTCACCATCCATTCGACACGTATGAAGATCGGGGTTCCGAAGGAGATCAAGACCAACGAGAACCGCGTGGCGCTCGTGCCGGCGGGCGCGGAAGCGTTCGTCGCCGCGGGGCACTCGGTCGTGGTCGAGCGGGGCGCGGGTGAGGGAAGCGGCTTCAGCGACGAGTTGTACACGAAGGCCGGCGCGCGCATCGCGCCGGATGCCGATGCCGTCTGGCGCGAGGCCGACATGATCATGAAGGTCAAGGAGCCGATCACGTCGGAATGGCCGCGCATGCGGCGAGGGCAGACGATCTTCACCTACTTTCACTTCGCCGCCGACGAGGCGCTGACGCGCGCGCACATCGACCGCGGCGCGGTGTGCATCGCGTACGAGACGGTCGAGCTGCCGTCGCGCGAGCTGCCGCTGCTGACGCCGATGTCGGAGGTCGCCGGGCGGATGGCGGTGCAGGAAGGAGCCAAGTATCTGGAGAAGCTGTACGGCGGGCGCGGGGTGTTGTTAGGCGGTGTGCCGGGCGTGTTGCCGGCGCGCGTCGTCATCCTCGGTGGCGGGATCGTCGGCATCAACGCCGCCAAGATGGCGGCCGGCATGGGCGCCCAGGTCGTGATCCTCGACATCTCGCTCGAGCGCCTGCGCTATTTGTCGGATGTCATGCCCGCCAACGTGTCGCTCCTGCACTCGAATCGCTTCGCCATCCTCGAGCAGATTCAGACCGCGGACCTGGTGGTGGGGGCCGTGCTGATCCCGGGGGCAAAGGCCCCCTCACTCGTCAGGCGCGAGGATCTGAAGAAGATGCAGCCGGGAAGCGTCATCGTCGACGTCGCGGTCGACCAGGGCGGCTGCGTCGAGACGATCAAGCCGACGACGCACGAGAATCCGACGTACGTGATCGACGGCGTCATCCACTACGGCGTGGCGAACATGCCGGGGGCGGTGCCCCGCACGTCGACACTCGCCCTCACCAACGCGACGCTGCCGTATGCGTTGCAGCTGGCGAACAAAGGGTGGAAGCAGGCCGTGCGCGACAACGCGGCCTTGCGCAAGGGGCTGAACATGATCGATGGCAAGGTCGTGTATCCGGCGGTGGCGGAGGCATTCGGCCTTCAAACGTTCGACGTGGACAAGGCGATCGCCTGAGGCCGCGTGGGAGCGCGTCGTCCGGCCGTGCCGCGATCGTTGCCGCGGATCCTGTGCTACCACAAGGTGGATCGGCGATGCGAGCTCGGCGTGACCCGGCTCTCTCCGCGACGCTTCGCCCGACAGGTCGAGCGGATGGCGGTGCAGGGTCTTCGGACGCTGAGTCTCGACGAGATCGTGGCCTGCGTGCGTGGCGAACGCACGGTCGCGGCGAACGAGATCGCGATCACCTTCGATGATGCGTACCGATCGCTCCGGGAGTACGCGTTCCCGGTGCTCGAGGCGCACGGGTTCGTCGCGACGTGTTTCGTCATCACCGCCTTCGCCGGCCGATTGAATCGGTGGGATGTCGCGTACGGCGGGCGTCGGTTCGCGCATCTGGCGTGGCGCGACATGCGACGCTGGCAAGCGCGCGGCATCACGTTCGCGTCGCACACGCTCACCCACCCCCGCCTGACGTGGCTTGGCGCCGCGAGTGTCGCGCGTGAGCTGAGCGACTCCCGCGCCGATATCGCCAGCGCCCTGGATGACGCCCCCCGCGCGGTGAGCTATCCGTTCGGCGCGTCCGCCACACGAGAGCACGCGCTCGCGCGTGCCGCCGGGTACGATATCGGCTTCACGCTGAACGGCGGCTGGACGGGAGACGCGATGGCGGTGTCCCGCTTGCCTGTCTACATGTGGTCGCCCCCGATGCCGGGCGCGGGCCCGCTGCGAGTCGTGGAGCGAGGCGTCGCCACCATCGCGAATCGCGCGTCGGTCGGAACGTCGCTGTGGCGTCGAAGCGTGCGCGGAGACCAGGTGGAGCGCGCGTAAACGGACCCTACCCCCGGCGCGACGGCGCGACGCGGCGCACCTCTTGCCTTGAACGGCTCCGTGCCCCCTTTACGGAGCGAGGCGTGCGTCGAAGAGTGAGCGCGTGGATTCTATCGATCGTGTGCGCGGCAATCACTGCCCCGCCCGCGCACGCGCAACGGACCTTCAAGACCATCGGGAAGGACTTCGAGCACGGCGTGCGCGACATTCTCCACGTCTGGGCTTCCCCCCTGCACGCCGATGGCCGTGAATGGGCGACGTTCGCGGCCAGCGCGGCGCTCGTCGGTGCGTCACTGCTCATCGATGATGACGTCGATCGCGCGATGAATCGGCATCCGAGCTCCGTGTTCATGCGCGGGCTCGAGCCGTTCCGCGAGACGCACGATCTCGAGCTGTTCAACCTCGGCAGCGGGAAGCGGCTGCAGCCGATCTCGGGTGTGCTCTATCTGCTCGGGTTCGCGTTCGACTCCCGGAATCTCCGCGACGCGGGGATGGGGTGCGCGAGCACGCAACAGGCGAGCATCCTGGTGCATCACGGCTCGTACGCGATCATCTCGCGCGAGCGCCCGCTCACCGCCAACGGCGATCAGTACAAGATCGAGCTCGGCAAGGGCCCGTGGAGTCAGCACTCGTTCTACGGAGGCCACGCGGGGAACATCATGGGGTGCGTGACCTACTGGAATGAGCGCTTCGACCTGGGCGCCGCCGAGCCGGTGCTCTACCTGTTGGCGGTCGGTGTGGGCCTTGGTCGCGTCGCCGATGGGCGCCACTGGCTCTCGGATACGATCACCGGGATGCTCGTTGGGCACGCGTTCGGGCGTGTGATCGCCCGCCGAGCCCGGGCGCGCGCCGAGGCGATCAGCGGGGAGGCCGCGCTCGCGCCCGATGCCGGCGAGCTCCTTCTGCATACGGGGCGCTCGTCAGGCGCGAGGACGGTGGTGATTGGGTGGCGGAGGCAGTTCTGAGGGGCAAAGGGGTCGACGGGCTCGAAGGGGATCGACGGGGTCGAAGGGGCGGTATGCAAACGGCGGCGCGGAGCGCCGCCGTTTGCTCATCAGATGAGCGCTATGGCTTGGCCGCAGCGCCTTTCCGCCCCTTCGATCCCGTCGATCCCTTCGATCCCCCTCGACCCCTTCGCCTTAGACAAAGAACCTCGCCGCGACCGGCAGCAGCGACGGGTGATGGACGAGCGCGCTCGCGAAGATACGTCCGAGCGTGCGTCGGTCGGCCGGGATCCCGTTCACCGTTCTCGCCAGATCATCGAGGAAGGCGTCATCGAACTTGCTGATCGCCTCCTTGAGGCGGTAGTATCGCAGGTGGTCATCGCCTAACAGACGCATCCACGCCTCGTGGTACTCCTGAAGTCGCGCCGCTGACGTATCGCCAGCGCCGAGCGCGCGCGCGGCGACCTGGGCCGCCAGGCGTCCCGCCTTCATCGCGTTCACGATGCCGCCGCCGCTCAACGGGTTCACCATGTGGGCCGCGTCACCGCACACGATCAGACCGTCGGTGACCGTACGCCTGACCGTCGTGTGCACGATGACGCCGCCGACGGTGTAGCCTGTCGTTATGCCCTGTGGGAAGTGGCGCGCCATGTAGTCGTCCAGCCAGGCCCGCGCCGGTCGCCCGTCCGCTCGTAAGGCGACGATCCCGAGGCCGATGTTGGCGACTCCGACCGCCTTGGGAAAGATCCACGCGTACCCGCCCGGAGCGACGCGATGCCCGAAATGGAGATAGATCGCGTCCGGGTCGAACTCGATGTTCGACACGACGTACTGCGCGCAGCTCTCCATGTCGCGGGCGGGCACGCGCGTGTCGAGCCCGGCCCACCGCGCCACCAGGGACTCCACGCCATCGGCGGCGACCACGATGCGCGCGTCCACCTCGGCGTCGCCGCGCGGGCCGCGGAGCGCGACGCGCCACATCTCGCCGTGCCTCGTGAGGGAGACGGCCTCGGTCCCCACGCGAATCTCCGCCCCCGCGGCACCGGCCTCCGCGGCAATCGCGGGCTCGAACCGCGAGCGGTCGAGAATGTAACCCACATCACCTTCCGCGACGCGGACCTCGGTACCGTCCGGCGCCCAGAAGATCACGCGGGTGATGCGACGCGCTACCCAGCTCGCACCGTCGGGCGAGATGAACTCGCCCAGGCCGCGACTGCCGACACCTTCACCACAGCGCACCGGTGCGCCGATCGCGCGGTCGCGCTCGACGAGCAGGACGTCGAGGCCGGCCGTTGCCGCCTCGCGCGCGGCGATCAGCCCCGCGGGCCCACCCCCAACCACCACGACGTCGGCCCGCTCGAGCGTCATGCAGGCAGCGATGTGGTCGAGGCGGATGCTCGCGGGACCATCGAGAGGGCTCCCACCGGACAGGGCGCGATGCACTTCTGACACGCCGTGCACGTTCGATCGTCAATGACAAGCCCATCGCGACGCATGGCGATCGCCATCGGGGGGCAGAGCGGAAGACAGAGACCGCAGGCGTCGCAGAGGTGAACGTCGACGACCGCCACGAGAGCGGGGAGGAAGCGGGGCATGCGCGCGATATATTCCGATGCTGTAGGTTGTGTCAAGACAATGCCTTGCCGTTGCTGTACAGCGCCACTAGACTTTCAGCCGACCGTGCAGGACCGCCTGCCTTCCCATCGCTGCCGTTCCGTTCGTCGGAACGCCGGATCCGCTCAATAATGCGCTGGCCATTCTTCAAGTCGCGCTCGCTCTTCCCCGCCAACGCGATCGCCGTCGACCTCGGAACCGCGAACACGCTGATCTACGTGAAGGGCGAAGGGATCGTGCTCAACGAGCCGTCCGTCGTCGCCATCGATCGTGCCTCGGGCAAGATCAAGGGTGTCGGCCTGGAAGCGAAACGCATGCTCGGACGCACCCCGGAGGGTGTGATCGCCGTGCGGCCGATGAAGGACGGGGTGATCGCCGACTTCGACGTGACCGAGAAGATGCTGCGCTACTTCCTGCAGCTCATCATCGACAACCACGTCTTCAAGGTGAAGCCGCGCGTGATCGTCTGCGTTCCGTCCGGCATTACCGAGGTGGAAAAGCGCGCCGTCCGCGACTCGGCGTTAGGCGCCGGGGCGAAAGAGGTCTTCATGGTCGCCGAGCCGATGGCGGCGGCGATCGGGGTCGGGCTGCCGGTGGAGACGCCGACCGGCAACATGGTGATCGACATCGGCGGCGGCACGACCGAGATCGCCGTCATTGCCCTGTCGGGCATCGTGAGCGATACGTCCATCCGGACCGGCGGCGACGAGCTCGACACCTCGATCGTGCAGTTCATGCGCAAGAACTACAATCTGCTCATCGGCGAGCCGACGGCGGAGCAGATCAAGATCCAGATCGGGTCGGCAGCGCCGGTCGGTGAGGAGCGCGAAATGGAAGTGAAAGGGCGCGACCTCGTGAGCGGCATTCCGAAGACCGTGCGCGTGCACTCGAGCGAGATTCGCGAGGCCATTCAGGAGCCGATTCAGCAGATCGTCGACGCCGTGCGTCGCGCGCTCGAGATCACCCCGCCGGAGCTGGCGAGCGACATCGTCGATCGTGGCATCGTGATGACCGGCGGCGGCGCGCTCATCCGCGGCCTCGACCTCCTTCTCTCTCAGGAAACCAGCCTTCCGATTCATGTCGATGAAGATCCGCTCACCTGCGTCGTACGCGGGACCGGACGCATTCTCGACGACGAGGAGAAGTACTGGTCCGTCCTGAGTACCTGAGCTGACCGTGGCATCCCGCGTCTCGGGACGGCGTGACACTCTGTTGTTAGGCGCCTGCGTGGCCCTGTCGGTGGTCACGCTCGCGCTCCCGCAGGCGGTGCAGGATCCCTTCGCCGCGGCCATGCGGCGGAGCGTCGTCGCACCGTTGCTCTCCCTCCAGTACAACGCCGAGCTGACGCGGCGAGCCTGGGAAGCGCGCGAGCGCACGCGCGCCGAGCGCGACTCCGTGGTGCTGGCCGCCATGACCGCCCCTCAGCTGGAGCGCGAGAACGAGCGGCTGCGCAAAATGCTCGGGCTTGGCCGCCGACTCCGCTGGGGCTTCGTTCCCGCCGAGGCGCTCTTCAACCGGAGTCCCGGCGAAGAGTACACGGTCGTGCTCTCGGCCGGCTCCCGCGCCGGCGTCCGGCAATTCAGCCCGGTCGTCGCGCCGGAAGGGCTCGTCGGCATGGTGCGCATCGTCGATCCCGCGACCAGCATCGCGATCGTCTGGCCACACACCGACTTTCGCGTGAGCGCGCAATCGGCCGAAGGGAGCGCGTTCGGCATCGTCGGCCCCCACCTGGGCGACGAGCCCGACCGGTATCTGCTCGAGATGCGCGGTGTCCCGCTGCGTACGTCGCTCGCGCGGGGAACTCTCATCGTGAGCTCCGGTCTCGGCGGCGTGTTTCCACGCGGAATTCCAATCGGCGTGGTCGAGCGCGAGCTGCGGACGTCGGAAGTGTGGGCGAATACGTATCTCCTGCGTCCGGCGGTGCTCCCGGCCGACATGAGCACGGTGATGATCCTGCATCCGCAGCGCGCCGGGTCCGGCGTCGACGGCGTGTGGGATCTGGCGAACCCCGACAGCGCGGCGGCGGACTCGGTGCGACGCGCCGATTCGCTCGCCCGGGCGCAGGCGGACACGGTGCGGCCGCGCGAGGCACGTCCGGCGGCGGCACGGGTAGATACGACGCGGGCGCGGGTCACGCCGCCGGTTCGTCGCGATACGGCGAGACGACAGGCGCCCGCTCGGCGCGACACCGCTTCGCTCCGGCGTGACACGGCGAGGCCGCAGACCGTACGGCGCGATACAGCCAGACGCGATACGGTACGGCGCGACACCGTGCGCGGCGACACCGTACGACGCGACACCGCAACGCCGGCACCGGTGCCGCTGCCAGCTCCGCCACCCGGGGATTCGACGGCGCGCGATACGACCGCGTCAACGCCATGAAGGGCATCGACCTGCTTCGCATCCTGATCGCCTTCGGGCTGCTGCTCGTGTTGCACTACACGCTGCGGCCCCTGCTGGCGTGGCGGTCGTCACCGGATTTTCTGGTGATCGCGCTGCTGCTGGTCTCGATTCGCGTGCGTCCCGGCACGGCGGCAATCGTGGGGTTCGTCACCGGCCTCGTCGCCGACAGCATTTCCATCGATGGCCTGGGGGCGGGGGCGCTGGCGATGAGCGTCGTCGCGTTCGGCGCCTCGTGGCTGAAGGCGGTTTTCTTCGCCGACAACTTGCCTCTGATCGCGTTCTTCATTTTTCTTGGCAAGTGGGCACTCGACATCATGTACCACCTCGCGTCAGGCAACCTCGGCGGCGGTGAGCTGGCGATGCAGCTCCTCGTCTGGTCGCCCCTCGCCGCGGCGGTGACCGCCTTGTTCGGGCTCATCGTGCTTGCGCTGCTCCGTCCGATTCTGCGGACGTCACCTGCATGAGCTTCCACCCGAACGACCTCGCGCGGCGCGCGCGCGGCGCGTCGTGGATGCTGGTGCTGCTCTTCGTCGTCCTGCTCGGCGCGTTCTTCCGCACGCAGGTCCTGCGCAACTCGGAGTACGCGCTCAAGTCCGAGTCGAACCGGCTGCGCGAAGTCCCGCTTCCCGCGCCACGCGGGATCATCTACGATCGCAACGAGCAGATCATCGCCGAGAACGTGCCGGGGTACTCGGTATCGATGTTGAGCCCGGCGCCGGATTCGTTGCGCGCCTCACTGCGGCGCCTGTCCAAACTCATTCCGCTCTCGACGGACCAGATCGAATCGTCGGTGCGCCGGTTCAGCCGTGCGCCGACTCGTCCCACGGTCGTGCTCTCCGACGCGCCATTCGACGTCATCTCGGTGCTCGAGGAGCATCGCGTCGAGTTCCCCGGATTGATCATCCAGTCGGCGCCGAAGCGCTACTACCCCGACGGCGAAGCAGTGGCGTCGTTCGTTGGGTATACCGGTGAAATCACCGAAACCGAGCTCTCGCAGTCGGAGTTCGAGAGCTACAAGGCCGGGCAGCAAATCGGCAAGGGTGGGCTCGAGAAGCAGTACGAGAAGCAGCTTCGAGGACAGGAAGGCGTTCGCTTCGTCGAGGTCGACGCGCGCGGTCGCGTGGTTCGCGAGGCAGGCGCACGGCAGGACCTGCTTCCGCTGGCCGCGCCGTCGCTCCACACGAACATCGATCTGGACCTCCAGCGTTATGCGGCGTCGCTGTTCGGCGATTCCCTCCAGGGGGGCGTCATCGCGCTCGATCCGATCTCCGGAGGCGTGCTGGCGCTTCACAGTGCGCCGTCGTTCGATCCCAACCGATTCATCGGCGGCATTCCCGCCGAGTACTGGAAGCAGCTGAATACCGATCCGCGGCGACCGCTGTACAACAAGGTGATCCAGGGGCGCTATCCGCCGGCCTCGACCTTCAAGCTCGCCACCGCGGCCCTCGCCCTCAGCGACAAGGTGGCGACACTCGACACGCACATGCCGCAGGCGTGCACCGGCGGATACCAGTTTGGGAACCGGTACTTCCGGTGCTGGGATCGGAAAGGCCACGGAGACATCTCGCTCGCGCGCGCCCTCGAGGTGTCGTGCGACACGTACTTCTATCAGCTCGGGCTCAAGCTGGGCCTGACGCGATTGATCGCCGGCGGCGTGCGCCTCGGGTTCGACAAGCGCAGCGGAATCGACCTCCCCGGTGAGGTGATTCCGATCTATCCGTACGGCGAGGACTACTACAACAAGCGGTACGGCCCGCGCGGCTGGAGCTCGGCCGTCACGCTCAATCTTGCGATCGGCCAGGGCGAGAACGACCAGACGGTCGTGAACATGGCGCGGTTCTATACGGCGCTCGCGACCGATGGCCTCGCCGCACGCCCCGAGATCGCGCGCAACGACGACGATCGGTCGAGAACGCGCGTGGTCCAGCTCAGCGATCGGGAGCTGAAGGGGCTGCGCAACGCCATGAAGAACGTGGTGTCGGAGCGCGGAACGGCGGCGAGTGCGCGCATCCAGGACATCGTGCTCGCTGGTAAGACGGGCACCGCGCAGAACGCGCATGATGCGACGCGTGACCACGCCTGGTTCGTCGGCTTCGCTCCCGCCGACGATCCGAAGATCGTCGTCTCGGTGATGCTCGAGTTTGGCGAGCACGGCTACTACGCCGCGCGCGTCGCGTCGAAAATCATCGAGCGGTACCTGAAAGGACCGCAGGCCCTGGCGTCGGGGATGCCGACGGCGCTCGCCGGACCGGCGCCCTCGGATACCGTTCGATGATGCGCCGCCGCGTCGTCACCGCCGATCTTCCGCTGATCGGCGTCGCGCTCGCGCTCTCGCTGTTCGGCATCGCGATGGTGTATTCGGCGGGACAGACGGACGTCCCGACCATAGCCGGGCGCGCATGGATGTCGCAGATCCGGTGGCTCATCGTCGCACTCGTCGCGGCGTTCTTCGTCAGCCGCGCCTCGGTTCGGCTCATCGAGTGGCTCACGTGGCCGGCGTTCCTGTTCACGATCGCGCTGCTCGTGATCACGCTGCTCTTCGGAACGGGCGCGGGCACCGCGGCCAGCGTCAAAGGCTGGCTCACGATCGGAGGCGTTCGATTGGGCCAGCCCGCCGAGCTGGCGAAGATCACCGTCGTGCTGATGCTGGCGCGCATCCTCGGCGAGCGCCGCGAGCCGCCCCGATCGATACTCGAGCTGTGGAAGCCCGCGTTGATCGTGCTCATCCCATGGGTGCTGATCATGGCGCAGCCCGACCTCGGCACCGGCATCGCGTTCGTGGGAATCTTCTTCGCGATGCTCTACTGGTCAGGCGTACCGTGGCCGCTGCTCGTCCTCATCGCCTCCCCGGCGGTCAGCCTGCTGCTCGCGTTCAACACGACGTATTGGGGCGCGTGGTTCCTGCTGCTCATCGCCCTCGTGGTGAAATATCGGCCGTACCTCGTGGAGGGCGTGGGGCTGATGCTCGCGAACGTCGCGATGGGCGTCGTCGCGCCGCTGCTCTGGGAGCGCCTCGCGCCGTACCAGCGCCATCGCCTCCTCGTCTTCCTCGATCCATCGATCGACCCGCGCGCCTCCGGATGGCACGTCATCCAGTCGCAGGTGGCGATCGGGTCGGGCGGCTGGCTCGGGAAGGGGTGGACGGAGGGGACGCAGAAGCGGCTCGCGTTCCTCCCGGCGCAGCACACCGACTTCATTTACGCGGTAGTCGGTGAAGAGCTCGGCTTCATCGGAGTGACGGTGACGCTCGCGCTCTTTCTCTTCCTGCTCCTCCGCGTCATTCGCGTTGCTGCGCGAGCGAACGATGGCTTCAGCAGCCTCGTGGCCTTTGGCCTGGCGTCGAGCTGGCTGGTGCACATTGTGGTGAACATCGGGATGACGCTGAACCTCATGCCGATCACCGGAATCCCGCTCCCATTCTTCAGCTACGGCGGTTCCTTCCTGCTCGCCTCGTGGCTGTCGATCGGCATCCTGGTGCGCATCTCGAGCGAAGGGCGCGGGGGACGATTCGGGGAGCTGGCTATTTAGGGGTCAGGAGTCAGGAGTCAGGGGTCAGGGGGTATCAGGGTTGAGGTTTCAGGAGGACTGCCCTGATCCTTTCCCTCGTCTGGTCTCCCATCACATCCACTCCCCTTGTCCGATCCCCCCATCGCATCCACCCTGA
>Ga0075431_100005665_pt1 | contig 12346 bp, 10 predicted proteins | sample RhiMetdeltSRZDD5_FD_75297 | JGI IMG/M metagenome (GOLD analysis project Ga0075431, IMG submission 75297) | Populus rhizosphere microbial communities from Tennessee, USA - Rhizosphere MetaG P. deltoides SRZDD5 | ecosystem: Host-associated > Plants > Roots > Rhizosphere > Soil | place: USA... | reverse complement strand
ATCGACCAGATTAAACACAGGTATGGTGAAGAGATGCTTATAAGGGCAGCAGGCGCACTATTCGTTTCAGAGAAAAACAAAGAGCACAAAGCACCATGTACCTCAACTGTAAAACAAATTTCAGCTTTCGCTTTGGCACGTTCAAAACAGAAGAACTGGTAACTGAAGCGGAATCGCTTGGCGTAAAAACGATGGCGATCACCAACATCAACAACACCTGCGATGTGTGGGATTTTGTTGACCATTGTAAAGAAGCAGGCATCAGGCCCGTTGCAGGCGCAGAGATCAGGAACGATAACAAATTCCTGTATATCTTACTCGCAAAAAACAACACCGGCATTCTTGAGATTAACAAGTTCCTGTCGCAGCACCTTCAGGAAAATCTTCCATTTGAAATAAGATTTCCTTTTAATGAAAATGTATTTGTTGTCTATCCCCTTGGAATGTTTGCCGCTGAACAGCTTAATACAAACGAATATATCGGCGTGCAGCTTACTGAAATAAACAGATTATACAATGTAGATGTGAACGCCGCCAATGGCAAGTATGTTATCAGGCACCCTGTGACCTTTCGCAACGAGGACATGTATGTAGCTCACAGGTTGCTGAGAGCTGTTGACAAAAATATTGTGATCAGCAAACAGCAGCGCGAAGATGTGGCAGAGAGGCATGAAAGCTTTATTGCACCATCGGTGCTAATGCAGAAATTCGGTCAGTACCCATCAATTACCACCAATACCTTACAACTGCTCGACAAATGTACCGTTGAGTTTGAATTTGGCACCGCCAAAACAAAAAAGCAATTTTCGGCGTCATGTGAAGACGACCGCATTCTGATGGAAAAATTTGCAATGGAAGGCATGCGTGTACGATACGGCGATAAGAACAGGAAGGCAGAAGAACGGGTGCGCAAGGAACTAAAGATCATAAATGAACAGGGATTCAACGCATATTTTCTGATCACATGCGACATTATCAGATACGCCCGCGACAGACAATTCTTTTTTGTGGGAAGAGGTAGCGGAGCGAATTCGATAATAGCTTACTGTTTAAACATCACAGATGTCGACCCGTTGGAACTTGATCTTTATTTTGAGCGGTTCCTGAATCCCAAACGGGCCGTACCGCCCGACTTCGATATCGATTTCAGCTGGAAAGAACGGGATGAAATAATTGATTATATATTCAAGCGATATGGAAGAGATCACGTTTGCCTCCTGGGTTCATACACCACTTTTCAGTCGAAGGCGATGAAGCGTGAGCTCGGAAAAGTTTTTGGTTTGCCAAAAGACGAGATAGACCAGTTGGAGAACGGGAACATGAAAGAGGACAAGATCCGCAGGCATATCGAAAAATACTCTAACCTCATCAAAGATTTTCCAAATCACCTGAGCATTCACGCGGGAGGCCTGCTGATATCCGAGCAACCAATCTATCAGTACACCGCAGTCGAACTACCGCCAAAAGGCTTTTCCACTTCGCAGATCGACATGCACATAGCTGAGAATATCGGATTGTATAAACTTGATATTCTCAGTCAGCGTGGACTAGGACATATCAGGGAAACAATAGAAATAGTAAATGAAAACAGAAATGAGCGGATTGACATTACACAGGTTGAAAAATTTAAGAAAGACAAACATGTTGCCAGCAAGATCAGAAACGCCGATACGATAGGTTGTTTTTATATTGAAAGTCCCGGAATGCGCCAACTGTTGCAAAAACTTCGATGCGATGACTATTTAACACTCGTAGCAGCGAGTTCAATTATCCGGCCTGGTGTGGCACAAAGCGGAATGATGAAGCAATATATTTACCGCTATCACAATCCGCACGATTTTACATATCTGCATCCGAAGATGGAAGAGTTGCTCAAGGAAACATATGGCGTGATGGTTTACCAGGAAGACGTGATAAAAGTGGCGCATTACTTTGCCGGTCTCGACTTGGCAGAGGCAGACGTGCTGCGGCGGGCGATGAGTGGAAAATATCGCGGTCACAAAGAGTTTGAAAAGATCAGGAGTAATTTTTTCAGAAACTGTAAAGAAAAAGGATACGACGACGCGCTTACGGCTGAAGTGTGGAGACAGATCGAAAGCTTTGCAGGTTATTCTTTCAGCAAGGCACATTCTGCAAGCTTTGCGGTAGAAAGTTACCAGAGCCTGTTTCTTAAAACATATTACCCCATCGAGTTCATGGTAGCGGTCATCAATAATTTTGGTGGATTCTACAACAGGGAACTTTATTTCCATGAGTTAAAAAAGACGGGAGCGAAAGTTCACGCGCCATGTGTGAACCGGAGCGCTTACCTCACTTCTGTGAAAGGGAACGATGTGTATATGGGACTTGTGCACCTGGAAGGTTTGGAAAAGAACCTGGCCGATCAGCTGCTTGCAAGCAGGCTGGTTGATGGAGACTACAAGAGCCTGCTTGATTTCATTGAACGGCTTCAGCCAGCTGTTGCACAATTGAATATTTTGATCAGGATAGGCGCATTCAGATTTACCGGCAGGAATAAGAAGGAATTGCTTTGGGAGGCGAATTTCCTGCTTAAACAAACTCAGCTTACAACAGGAAAGCAATTGTTTAAATCAGATCCTTTAAAATTTTCGTTGCCACATCTGGCACAGCATCCCCTTGATGATGCGATTGACCAGATCGAACTGCTGGGATTTCCCCTATGCAACGTTTTTGAGCTGGCAGACGATGACGTAACGCAGTACACGCCTGCAAAAGATATCGGTGATCATCTTGGTAAAGAAATCAAAATGCTTGGTTACCTCATCACGACAAAGCAGGTGCGAACAGTGAAGAATGAAATGATGTACTTCGGAACGTTTATCGACGTAAATGGCGACTGGCTCGATACGGTTCATTTTCCCGATGTAAACCGGTATTATCCGTTAGGAGGAAAAGGATTTTATAAAATAAGTGGAAGGGTCGTGGAAGAATTCGGCGTGTACACCATCGAGGTAAGGTTGTGTAAAAAGGTGGGTATAAAGGACAGGGCGGCGGCGGGCAATGAATTAAGAAACCAACCGGTTCAATGATAATTTATTACTTCAACAATTCCTGAGGGGACCGCGGCCGTACTCATCGCCAGCGCAGCCCCGAGAGCGGAAGCCTGTGCAACCGACGCGGCATAAATCTGATAATCTTTAAAGCCGCTTGCCAATAAGCTCATGTATACCTGGTTTTTGCTGAATCCTCCATCGACAAATATTTTTGCAACGTTTGAACCGTGCAATACCAGATCTGTTGAGAGCATCTGTAGATGAACTATATCCATCATCAGTTGATGATATGCCTCTTCATAGCTCCTGAAATCGTTAACGTCTCTCTCAGCAAATTTGCATGAACCCGGTTCAAACTCGGCACGCTCATCCTGTTTATAGTTCTTTTTAAGATGTTCAACCGTTTCTTTACTGAATGAAACAGTGTCGTAATATCTTCCACTTTTATTAAAATGTTCCGCTATCCTTTTCTCGTTTTCCTCATGTTCATGGCCGGCAAAAAACCTCGACGCCTTAACCTGCTTTTTTTTGTATGAAAGAAAACTCAGACAATCCTTTTGAAGTTCCCACGAGGTGAGTGGAGAGCTGTTGAACGGATTAAGCGATATGGCCCACGTGCCGGTTGATATTAATACGAACGGTTCGCGGAAAGTCGCGAGATATGGAATGGTAGCGGAAGAGCTGTCGTGCAATCCTACTCCTACCTTTACATGACCCCACTGCCTATCGGCATCCAGCATTTGAGATGAGGGATATATTGGGGCAAGTCTTTTTATCAGATCCTCTCTCACGACCCACTCATGATAGTCGTTTATTTCAAAATTCCACAGCATAGTATGGCATCCGATACTGGTAATATCTGAGTACACCTTTCTCGAAATAAGGTAACTGAGAAATTGAGGAAGATGAAGCGAATAGCCGGGCCTTTGCGTTAATGACTTTTCATATTTAAGTCGGTATAACTGTAAGCCTGAGTTAAGGCTGTCAAGCACGGGCGATGCGGTTTCACGTGATATCTTTTCTTCGCCGCCATAGTCGCTGAAGAATTTATTCCTCAGTTCGGGTGACAAGGGTTTAAGGTAGCTATAAAGAGGCAAAATTGGTTTGCCCAATTCATTGATATGTACAAAGCTCGCGCCGAACGAAGAAAAGTTGATTGCACCGACCTTGATGTCTTTGCGAGACAAAATGCTTTTGGCAGATGAGGTTATCCATTCGATGAGCGCGTCGAGGTCGTCGCACGGATCGCCATCCTCATCTTTTATTTCATTGATGCGGTGCGATTCTTCGTAGATAATTTTATATTCTCTATCGAAAACAAATAGCTTCTTATTTGTTTTTCCGATATCAAAAATTAAGGTCTGCAATCTTTATGTTGCCTGCGCTGTTTTCGTCGGCGCGTTTTTGCTTTAGGGATTAAGTTCCACTTTGGTCATCTGGTAGTAATGATTTTGCAATTCATGCACGCTGATTTGTTGCCGGAGCAGACGCCGGTCCTCCCGCCACCAGATCTCCATATTCGAAAAATCATCTTTCACGGGTACCAGTATCCGAAATGAATCTTTGATATACTTCACACCATTACCATTTTCGGCTTTTGTGAAACCGAGAAGTTGTAATTGTTCATCGTTAACAGGAATCGCGTACAAATGTTCGGGCGTGTACCAATATGCCTGGACTCCTGTGTCAACACATACTTCCTTATCCTCCTTATTCAATTCCTTAACAACGCCGCGTTTTTTCTCTCCTTCATATTCAGCAAAAACCAGATCGCCTGGCTGTAAATCGTTAATCCTTATCATAGCCGTGCAATTTTTTTATAGCTGAATATACAAATTTTTTATTACGCCGGGATTATGAACGCTTCTTGTATGAATATATGGCCCAGCCATTGAGGATGACTGCAAAGATCAGCATGATAAGCATGTGATGGCTGATGTCTGCAAACCCACTACCCTTCAACACCACCATGCGTATTACTTCAACAAAATAAGCGACGGGATTTAGCCTGGTTACGGCTCTTGCCCAATCGGGCATTGAGTCAATGGAAGTATAAAGTCCGCCGAGCAATACGAAAACCATCAGGAGGAAGAATGAAATCAGCATTGCCTGTTGCTGGTTATTTGTTATCGTAGAGATGAGCAGGCCGAGCCCCAGCACGGCGAGGAGGTACAATCCGGCAAAGCAGTAGATAACAAAGAGGCTGCCCAGCGGCACAATACCATATGCCAGCCAGGCAATCGTTAATCCAATAGAAAGACTTATCAGTCCGATAATCCAGAAGGGAATCAGCTTGCCTAAAATGAAATGATACTTTCTGACTGGGGTGACATTGATCTGTTCGATGGTGCCAATCTCTTTCTCCTTGACAATGTTCAGTGCTGAAAGACTCGCACCTACCATGGTAAGCAACACAACAAGAATTCCCGGTACCATGAAAAATTTGTAGTTCATCATTGGATTGAACCAGTTGGCAGTAACCACCTCAATATTTAATTCGGGATCAAAGCGCGGAAGCTGGATCCATTTCAGCCGCACATCCGCATTAAAATCGCGAATAATAGTTTGCAGGTATGCCGACCCGAGCCCCGCCTTTGTGCCGTTTACAGCATTAACTGCGAGGAACACCGGTGCTTCGTTTTCTTTTACAAGATCCCTTTCGAAATCTGCTGGTATTTCAAGCGCTATGTCTACTTTGCCGCTTTCCATAGCCTTTTCAGCTTTCGAATAAGAGTCGGTGTACTGGTCGAGCAGAAAATACTTTGTTGCAGTGATCTTTGAAACCAGCTGTTGCGAATATTGTGAATGATCGTGATCGATTATGCTGATGTGCAGATTCTTTATTTCATAATCTGCGGCCCACGGCAGAATCATTAACTGGATAACAGGCATCACAAAGATGATCCTGATGATCGATGGATCGCGGAAGATCTGCCGGAATTCCTTCTGCAATAAGAATCTGAGTGTTCTCATGCGAGCCTGATTTTAAATTTCTTAATGCTCAGGAAAAGCAAAAAGGCCATTATGCCCATCAGCACAAGCGTCTCCTTCCACACGATGGTCAGGTCGGCTCCTTTAATCATCACCGCATTCACAATGGAGTAATACCATTTTGCAGGAACTATATTGGAAAGGATCCGCAAGGGCAAAGGCATATTTTCTATAGGGAACATGAAACCACTTAGCATTATAGTCGGAAGAAACATGCCTGTCAGCGAGATAAACATGGCCGTTTGCTGCGAGTCCGTTGAAGCTGATATCAATAATCCAAATGCAAGACAGGTAAGTGTAAACAATATACTTTCAAATACAAGCAGCAGGAGGCTGCCATTAATGGGCACCTCCAGAACGAAAACGCTAAGCAGCAATATCGTGGCAATATTTACGATCGATAGCATCAGGTAAGGAACAGCTTTAGCCGTAATTATCTTCAATGGACGAAGTGGTGAAACCAGTAATATTTCCATTGTACCGAGTTCCTTTTCCTTAACGACTGTAATGGCCGTCATCAGCGTACACACCAGCATCAGCACCATCGCCATAACGCCTGGCACCATGCTGTATGATCCCTTTAACTGCGGATTATACAGCATACGCATTTCAGTTTTGATCGTGTACGGCAGCTTTCTGTCGTTCGTAATTCTCTTCTCATAATCCCGGATAATGCTTGTTGCGTAATTGGAAAGCGCGCTGGCAGTATTCGGATCCGACGCGTCTGCGACCAGCTGCACCTGTGCTTTGTTAAAATGTTCGAGATCGTTATTAAAATTTTCGGGAAATACAATTGCAAGCTTGATAGAACCTTTCCTGAACGTTTCCTCTATTTCTTTGTATGAATGAAGATTGTCTTCAACATCAAAATACCTGCTGGAGCTGATCTGGCTAATCAATGTATTCGTTGCAATGTCTTTCGATTGATCGAATATCGCAATGCGTGCATTCTTTACTTCATTGGTCAACGCAAATCCAAATAATATGATTTGAGCGATAGGCATACCGAGCAGTATAAACATCGTGCGCTTATCGCGCAGGATGTGATAAAACTCTTTACGTACCAATGAAGAAAATTGTCTCATGTTATTTTAGTTGTCGGATCGGGATGCTTTTCGCGCGAGCTTAAGAAATACTTCATCCATTGATCTTGCTTCGAACTTCTGCTTCAGCATGGTTGGCGTGTCGAGCGCCTCGATTTTTCCGTCGACCATTATCGAAATGCGCCCGCAATATTCCGCCTCGTCCATATAGTGCGTGGTAACAAAAACGGTGATTCCGTTCGCTGCAGCTTCATATATCATATTCCAGAATTCCCTTCTGGTTACCGGATCAACGCCACCGGTCGGCTCATCAAGAAAAACGATACCGGGTTCGTGAAAGATCGCCACCGAAAATGCCAGCTTTTGCTTCCACCCGAGCGGTAACGAGCCCACCAGTTTGTTCGCTTCATTGGTGAGATGCAGTTGCTGCAGTACTATTTCAGTTTTTTGTCTGATAAATTGATCGCTCTTGCCATAGATTCCTGCATAAAATCTTATGTTCTCTTTAACCGTAAGATCTTCGTAAAGCGAAAATTTCTGGCTCATGTAGCCGATGTTCTTCTTGATCTGTTCGTTTTTTGTGTACACATCAAAGCCTGCAACCGTGGCTTTTCCTTCTGTTGGTTTTGAAAGGCCGCATAACATTCTCATTGCTGTCGTTTTTCCCGCACCGTTTGCCCCCAGAAAACCAAATATCTCTCCACGTTTTACGTCGAAAGAAATGTTATCGACCGCTGTGAAGTGACCAAAACGCTTTGTAAGCCCCTGTACCGATATTACATAGTCGTTGTTCATATTAATTCTTCATCAGGTTCATAAAACAATCTTCGATATTAGGCGCCGCCTCTATGATTTCCGCATCGGCCTGCCCATTAATAATGTAATTTTCCAGTTCGGGTCGGTTGTAATTTTTGTTAAGCACAATATGATGGTATTCTCCAAAAGGGTAAGCGTCTACAACTCCGGGGGCGGCTTTCAAATGTTTAAGCAGTCTAAGCATATCGGACGACTTGGCTGCTAATAATGGTTTATCAAAACTGTTTGTAACGCCTTCGGGAGTGTTCAATGACAGTAATTTTCCATTCTGTACAAGGGCGATACGATCGCATAAACCCGCTTCATCCATATATGGTGTGGAAACAAGAATAGTAATACCCTGCTTTTTCAGCTTCTTAAGCATTTCCCAAAACTCCTTTCTCGATACCGCATCAACTCCGGTTGTTGGTTCGTCCAACAACAGAACCGATGGTTTATGAATAAGTGCACAGCTTAGCGCCAGTTTTTGCTTCATCCCTCCCGACAATTTGCCTGCACGCCTGTCATTAAATGGTTCTATCTGTGAGTATATATCTTTTACCAGGTCGTAGTTTTCATTGAGGGTGGTATTAAAGATGGTGGCGAAAAAATTAATGTTCTCTTCAACCGTAAGATCCTGGTACAGCGAAAACCGGCCCGGCATGTATCCGATACGCTGCCTGATGGCTTTGTAATCTTTTACAGTGTCAAAGCCATCAATTAGGGCCTTACCGCTATCCTGCACCAGCAATGTTGCCATTACACGGAACATGCTCGTTTTGCCTGCGCCATCAGGACCGATGATGCCGAACAGTTCACCTTGTTCAACTTCGAATGAAAGATCATCGACGGCAACTACCTTATCTTTCTTACTTGAATACGATTTAACAATATGGTCTATTATTACAGGTTTCATTTTTTGTTGTCCGACAGTTGAACCTCACCGTACATGCCTATTTTGAGATAGCCATCGTTCTTTACTTTCACTTTAATTGCATAAACAAGGTTCGCGCGTTCTTCTTTAGTTTGAATGGTTTTTGGTGTGAACTCGGCTTTATCGGCGATCCAGATGATTGTGCCTTCATAAGTTTTATATTCTTTTCTGCCCTGATCGATCAAAACCTTTACTTTTTGTCCGAGCCTCACCTGTGGCAGCATATCGCCTGTAATGTAGGCGCGAAGGTTTATGTACGACAGATCGGCTATCTTGTATAAAGCCTTTCCCGCTGAAACCACTTCGCCGGCTTCAGCATACTTTGAAAGCACGTTTCCATTGATAGGGTTCCGGATGTTCGAACGTTGTAACTGATCCTCAAGCTGGGCCACTTTTTTCTTAAGGGGTTCCGACTCACTTAATATTCCCCTGTTCTGAGTATTGATGTTCGATTTGCTAACCACTATCTGCTGACGCGTAACGGCAATCTGTTTACTCAAAACATCTATCTGCGCGTTAATGTCGTCGAGCTGCTTGCCGGTTGCCGCATCCTGCTTCAGCAGGTTTTCGGTACGCGTTTTTTCACGTTGCATCGTGTTGAGTTGTGATTGCAGCACCTGTAGCTGGTCTTCCAGCAGCTTAACCTGGGGATTTATTTCGGAAGTTTTCTCTGATAATGCCCGTATACTTGCATCCACCTGCTCTTTTTGCAGCGTGAGATTAGTTGCGTCAATGGTTCCAACGACTGAATCCCTTGAAAGTTGTGATCCTTCTTCGACGTTGAATGATAATATTTTTCCCGGCACTTCGGCAGATACGATTACTTCATTTGCTTCGAAGGTTCCTGTGGCATCCGAATGCATCGTTCTGCTGTTGCAGGAAAGTATGAATACAGAGCCAATTGCCATTAAAAACTTGTAGGTCATGTGTTCTTGTTTTGTTTGATTCGTCTGCGGCGGGCGTACTGCCGGGGCTAATTCCCTTTAATAGTATTATAAACGATCTGCGCCTGCAACAACTGCAGCTCATGAGCTATCAACACCTGCCGCGACTGGTCCTCGGCATTCACTTCAACCAGATAATCGCTGGCGGTCATCACACCATTTTCAAGCTGTGCCTTGGCAGCCTCTGTAACAGACCTCCTCAGCTCTATGATCTCATTGTCGGACTGAATAAGCTTGTTGAGCTTCTCAATCTCATTTCTCTGCGAAGTGAGCTGCGCATTTGTGTTCAGGAGAAATGTTTCCTTCTTTGAGTCAACAATTTCCTGATTGATCTTAACCAGTTGCCTGTCGTTCTTTCTCGTATAAAATCCATTCAATGCCCAGCCAAGTTTCACCCCGGTTACATAGAATGGTTCGAAATCATTCTTAAGAAAGTTAAGCGCGGGTCTGCCATACCCTCCCTGCACAAACAGAGATGTGCGCGGCATATTTCTCGCATTAATAAGCTTGTTCTGCCGGCCCAGCAAAGCAAACTGGTCATTGTACAACTTCAATTCGGGCCGTGAAATTTCATTGGGGGATGAAGCAACAGAGGGCCTTTCAAACACTAACTGGTCATCCATTTTCTCACCCGTAAATAATGCCAGCGTTTCAATCAGGGATTTGCGTGATGACTGCAGTTCAATTCTGCGCTGTCCGATTTTCAAAATCTCCGCTTTCAGAATATTTGCAGACGAGCGATATGCAACTCCGTTCTGAACCTGTGCATCAACTTTCTTCAATCCCGTTTGGAGGTCCTTTTCCACCAGCTCTGTTTGCTTGATCAACTCATCCGTATATAAAATGCCAAGAAAAATATCGTTCACCTTTTCTTTCACTCTGTATAATTCAACTTCTACCTGTTGGTCTTCAACAACAGCGTTCATTTCGGCGAGTGTTTTCTGCTGTTTGGTTACACCTCCGTCGTAAATGAGTTGATTGACGTCGGCGGTAAACTTGTACTGATCCTTGGATGGCGCTTCGATTTTGACGCCGCCAGGCAGCGTTACATCGATACTTGTAACGTCGGATTGATAAGTTGCCTGACCGTTTACTGAAAGCTGGGGAAGAAAATTTTTATTGAGATTGTTTACATTCAGCGTTGCAGTTTTTTTGAGAAGGTCCTTCTGCTTAATTGCCGGATAATTTTTCCTGGCAAGATTCTGCATTGAATCCAGCGTAACGCTTTGCGAAAATGTTGAAACAGGTATCAATAAAAGTAATGGTATGCTTATTCTGAACCAGGCGACTTTACCATACATAAAATCATTTATTTTTAATTGAATTAATGATGAATTCGGGAACAGATCTTTTTCTTTCATGCATAAGGTCGAGGAAAGTTTTTTCGTCCATATTCATTACAGTCATGAACATTGGCTTGCCGATAAATGGCAGAACGCAAAGCGACATCATGTTCATAATGAGCTGCGCGGGATTGATGGGGCGGATGTTGCCGGCTTTTGCTTCTGTTTCTATCTGCTGGATCAGCTTGCCCGGTTTGGGAGGATTATTGCGGAACATCTTTTTTACAAACCGCGCGGGACGCTGGTTCATTTCGTAGAGGACGAACAGGGGGATATATGGATTTTCTATCACCTTGGTGATATACATCGAGCAGAAAGTGCGGATCTTTTCAAATAGTGGCGTATCGGATTCGAATACAGAAGTTATCTGCTCCCAAAAACCGTGTGTAAGCTTAGTGAATATATTTTCAAAAAGCTGTTCCTTATTCTTAAAATAATAGTGCAGCAGAGCCTTGTTTATTCCCGCTTCGTCTGCTATATCCTGCATGCGGGCGCCTGCCATGCCTTTGCTGATAAATACCTTTTTTGCGGCCGATAGTATTTTTTCCTCTGTAGAAGCGTCCTTTTCCTTTTTAACCATATAGTTTAACCAAATGGTTAACAAAGGTAGGGAGGGGAAGGGAATATATCAAAATATTTCTTATTCGCGACAATACTTCGACAGTCGAGAATCGATAGTCGAGAGTATTATTCTTGACTCTCGACTCTCGACTCTCGATTCTCGCTTCTACTCCGCCCAGCTCATCGTGTAATTTGGATTCTCGATGTCGAGCGCATCGATCGTAAGTTGTAAGGGATGAAATGTATCTACCATCACCGCTAACTCTTTGGTTTCCCGGGCACCTATGCTTTTTTCAACAGCGCCGGGATGAGGCCCGTGCGGAATGCCGCCAGGATGCAATGTTATCATGCCGCGTGTTACATTTTTGCGGCTCATGAAGTCGCCATCAACATAATATATGAGCTCGTCGCTATCGATATTACTGTGATTGTACGGAGCAGGAATACTCTGCGGATGGTAATCAAACAAACGGGGAACAAAAGAGCACACAACATAATTATTCCCTTCGAACGTCTGGTGAACGGGTGGTGGCTGGTGCACCCTTCCCGTGATGGGTTCAAAGTCGTGAATACTGAAAGCGAATGGATAGCAGCATCCATCCCACCCTATCACATCAAAAGGATGATGACCATAATGAATGCCAAACATCCTTCCTTTTTTCTTTGTTCTGATCAGGAAATCACCTTTTTCGTCAATTGTAACCAGTTCTTTCGGAGCGCG
>Ga0075431_100005664_pt1 | contig 12346 bp, 9 predicted proteins | sample RhiMetdeltSRZDD5_FD_75297 | JGI IMG/M metagenome (GOLD analysis project Ga0075431, IMG submission 75297) | Populus rhizosphere microbial communities from Tennessee, USA - Rhizosphere MetaG P. deltoides SRZDD5 | ecosystem: Host-associated > Plants > Roots > Rhizosphere > Soil | place: USA... | reverse complement strand
TCCTTGGCGAAGTTCGCCTTGGCGAGGCTCGCCTCGCGTGCCTCGATCCCGAGCACGCTCGCGCCCCGGAGCGCGCACTCGATCGCGTACTGGCCTTCGAGGCAGGCGAGATCGAGCACGCGACACGCATCGAGCGGCGTCGGCACGAGGTCGTCGATCGCCTGCAGGACCCGCCGCAGCCGCGTCTGAGGGTCTCCCTCGTTGCCGCGTGTCCAGAAGCCCTGCCCCAGCGGGATGTCGTAGGTCCACTCCCCGTGCCTGGCGACTATGTCGGCGTGGCGTCTCTCCAGCTCGTCCCGTGTCATCTCAAGGCCCCCTGACGTCGATCAGCGGCGCGCCGTTCTCCGAATTGCGCGCCATCACCCGCGTGTGCGCTCCGCTTGCCTGCAGCTCGGAGGTGAGCCAGTCCCACGCCCGATACCTGCCGTAGACGACGAAGCGCGAATGGGAGGCGACGAATCGGCGGTAGGGCTCGACCCGCAGCGGGGCGATGCCCTTCATGCCCGTCACACCTAGCTCGACGGCATCGGTCTCCAGGTACCTTCGTGCCAGCGCCGGGTCGGCGAGGTAGATCAGCCGGGGTCCGCCGTCGCGTGCCACGCGATGGCTCAACTCGAAGAAGTCGTGTGGGCTCGCCACCGCGATCGGCTCACCGGCTCCCCGGTGTCGATCCAGAAAGGCGAGCGCTTGCGCCTGCGCATCTGCGTCGACCGTGGCGTCGTCGTTGCGTTCGACGATTCGGGCGCCGGCGAACAGGGCGAACACGAGCAGCATCGAAAGGCCGAGTGTCGGCACCCCGGCGTCGGTCCACCACGCGGCAAGCGCGATCAGGATCGTGATTCCGACAATCGCCGACAGCACGTAGCGGTCGGTATAGGCGCCCGTCACGAGTTTGCCGAGCGCAACACCGAAGAACGGGAGCAGGGCCAGCGTCACCAGGGCAGCCAGCTCATGGAGAGGCGGAAGGTTCAGTCCGGCGCGCCGGCGAGTGCTCCACGATCGCCAGACGACGAACATGACGATCGCCGCGAACCCGGCCAGCACCAGCCCAAGCGGTCGATCCATCAGCGAGTCCGGGTAGAAGCGAATGGCGGCGTGCCAGGTCGGCTGGGCCCAGAAGCTCGTCGAGTAGTCCTTCGCCTCGGCGATCAACGACGAGAAGGCCAGCAGTGGGACGAGCGCTCCGCAGAACGAGCCGAGCACGAGCCAGTCGATCCGCTTCCGGACGGCCGAGCGAGTTGCCTCGCCGGCGAGCAGCGGGAGCAGGATCAGCACCGCGTAGTAGTGACTGGCCACGGCTGCGGCCAGGCTGAGGGCCGTGCCGAGCGCGGCGAGCCGCCGGTGTGGCCCGGCCTCGGCGGCCACCTGCCAGCACAGCAGCGCGGCCGCCGAGAACCCCAGCACCAGGCCGTAGGCGCGCGCCTCATAGGCGTAGCCGTAGGCGATCGTCGCGACCGGGAGGATCACCGCGACCAGGCCGTAGAGGGGGGAGCTGCGCCGCTCCACGAAGAGGAACACGCACACGCTCATCAACAGGAAGCCGAGCAGTTCGGGCAACCGCATCGCGATGCCCCCGTCGCCCAGGACGTCCAACGACGCCCGCGTCGCGACGTAGAACGTGAGCGGAGTCTGCTCCACGCCCGTGGCGAGCGTCGACCACATGTCGTCGATGCCGAGCCGACTGACGTAGTACGTGAAGAGCTCGTCGTTCCACAACGGCTTGCGATGGGCGAGAACCAGTGTGACGGCGGCCACCGCGGCGAGCAGGAGCGCGAGCAGCGGTCGGGCCCGGCGCTCAATCGCGGCACCGACCGCCGTCAGGTGCTCGGACCGCATGCCTTGCCGTTCCGGGGGGCGGTGCGCAGGAGGCGCACCACGGCGCGCAGATAGCTCGGAGCGAATCGCAGGATGCGGAAGTCGGAGGCCCCCATGTCGTCGGTTCGGTTGATCCACGAGATCGGGACCTCCTGGATGTCGTATCCGGCAAGGAGCGGCCCGAGGCCCGTCTCCGCGTTGGCGCCGAAGTCCGGCCGCCTCATGTCGAGCTCCTTGAGGATCTCGGCGCGGTAGAGCTTCAGGTTGTTGGAGACGTCCCGGATCCGGCGCCGCAGCAGAACGCGCAACAGCAGGTGAAAGGCTCTGTTGGCGATGATCTTGGCGAACGGGTAGTTGATCAGAACCGAGTCGTGTGAGAACCGGCTTCCGATCGCCCCGGCGTGGCCGTCGGCGACGACGTCGAACAGGTCCCGCAGCTCCGGGATGATCAGCTGGAAGTCGCAGTCCATCGACAGGATGTACTCGCCCTTGGCGGCCGCGTACCCGTCCTTGAGCGCTAGCCCGACGCCCCCCGGCGGCCGTCGCTCGATCAGCCGCACCCGAGGGTCCTCGGCGGCAAGCCGGCGCGTGACGGCGGCGGTCCCATCCTCGCCCGGGTCGTTCACGATGATGATCTCGGCGATGTACCGGTCGTACGCCTCGCGCAGGCCGCTCACGAGGCGCGGAACGTTCATCTCCTCGTTGCGGCAGGGCACGACGACCGAGGTCGACCCATGGAGTCGGGCGTGGTTGGCGAGGTTGACGCCTCGGCGGCGGTGTCCCGCGTCGCCGCGCTTGCTTGCCCAGATGTAGAGCGTGCCACAGACCTCGCGGACCGCAGGGAGGTGCTCGAGCACGAATGCCGTCTCCTGGATGGCCGGGATCAGCCGCTGCGGGGTGCGGGCATGCACGATGTCGTAGGGGACCACCTCGATGTCGGTGAATCCCTGGTGGGAGGCCGTCTTCATCAGGCGAAACTTGCGCATGCCGACCTGACAGCGCGCGTTTCCCGCCCAGCGGCCCACAGCCGGAATGACGCTCTTGGCGAGCACCTGGGGGTTCCAGTAGTTCGCCTCGAAGAACAGGAGCTGCCCCCCGGGCTTGAGCAGCCTGTGGATGTGCCTCAGGTTCTCGGCGTACCTGTCGTGACACAGGATCGCCGTGCCGACGACGTAGTCGAAGCTCTCGGCAGGGAGTGCGTTCAGATCGTCGAGGAGGACCACCTCGGTGTTCGCGAGCCCACGCTCGTTCGCCTGCTCGAAGTAGTCGGGGTTGAACACAGCGGCCGTCACCGGGTTCTCGGCCCGGAGCGCCGAGGTGAGATGTTCGGTCCAGAGACCGCTGCCGGCTCCGAGCTCCAGGATCGACTCCCCGGGGAGCACGTGAAAGCAATGCCGGACGGTGACCGCTCGCCAATGCAGCTTGATCGGAGACGTCGACGCATGGCGAAGCCAGTACGCCTCGCGCGTTCGCTCCATCTCCCGGAGGTTGTCCACCAGCGACATAGAAGGGCTCCCCTGCCACGAACCCCGCTCGGTATCGCGGGGCTCGAGCCATGATCGTGTCTCTTGCACCGTTTCGCCAGCGTCGGCGCATTTCGGGGTACCGGCGCCCGCCCGGTACCGGCTTACGAGACGATCAATCGAGTGCCAGCAATGCGTGGCCCACGGACGCGTTCAGCGATCTGCGTGCAGTCGTGGAATACAGCGCGCTGACGCCGTCGCCGACGAGCAGCGATGTGATGGCCAGGCCTTGGGCGCGTAGGTATCCGCCGGCCCTGAGGCGGTCGGCGAGCTCCAGCAGGAGCTCACGATTCTCCTGGACCTGGGCGCGCCGTATCAGGGGCCGCCCCATGCGGAAGGGGTCGAACGGTGCATGGGCGAGCTCCACTGCTCCCCGCAGGACGCATGCGAATCGTGCCCGGGTTCGAGCCGACGCAAGCTGGCCGGCGCGCAGGCTCAGCTCGTCGCTGGTGATCGGATCTGTGCCACGCGCGAGCTGCTCGTCAAGGTCGTGCGCCTGACGCCAGGTGATGAATCGCAGCCACACGCCGCCGAGGAGCGGCCCTCGTGTCCGCCGCGCCAGGCGGCCGCGCGGAAGCCAGTCACGGCTGAGAGGATCATTCACATTCATGCGGCGAGTCCCGACCCGGGCCAACGGGTCTGCGCGTCCATCATGACCGAGGGACCACCCGCGTTGCAAGTCCGGCGGCCGCAGCCACGCCACCTTGACGTCGATGCGACGGATGCGGACGTCTAGAAGTCCGTGTCGCCGCTCGTGAAGTACCAGCTCTCGGGCTTCCCGAGATCCACGCCGAACGGAGACTCGCCGTCCACGTAGACCAGCAGCCCGTTCTGGGCGGTTCTCCGCAGGAATCCGAAGGCGCGCAGCCTTCCGGTCAGCAGGTTCGGGGGCCCGACGTAACCGAGGTTGATTGCGCCGGCCTTGTTCCTGCGGGCGTCGAGGATGAACTCGGAGAGCAGGGCGTCGACGACGGGTCTGTCCGGACGGCACACGATGTCGTAGACCAGGCGGGAGTCGTCGTCCATGCGGTAGACGACGTAGCCCGCGACCTCGTCGCCTTCGACGAGGGCGAAGATCGAGTATGTGCCCGACGCTTCGCTCGGGCCGGTCTTCTCGTAGCGCCAGTTGAGCAGCTCGGCGCTTCGCTCGCTGGTCACCCCGAGCTGCCGGCGAGCGAGCTCCCACAGGGTCGTGAAGCGATCGTCGAAGAGCTCGGGCTGCTCGACCGAGAACCTCCCCGAGCGCCTGTGGAGCCGCTCGCGGGAGAGCATCGACACGAACGGGCCGGCGACGCCGGATGCCAGGGACGCGAGCCGGGGCCTGCGGACGTAGTGCTCGACGAGCGGACGCGCGCTGAGCAGCTTGATGAAGCGGGTGAGCCTCCCCACGTCCGCGTACCCGGCGCGGCCGATGATCAGCTCGGAGAACTGGTTCGGCGATCCGTACGCGCATTTCAGCCCGCGCTCCGAGAGGGCGGGGACGGTGGCCCTCTGCAGGGCCAGCGCGGGGCCGAAGCCGCGGTGCCCCTCGTCGACCGCGAAATCGCCGCCGATCGCCGCGGGGACCCGCTCTCCGGCGATCCAGAGAATCGTCGGGAAGAGCGCCGACATCCCGACCAGGCCACCGGACTCGTTGTCGCGGGCGAGGAAGAGCGAGGGCGCCCCCAGCGGGTTGTTCTCGTAGTACTTCACGTACTTCGCCTCGAGCCTCGACCGGGGCCCGGGGCGGTTGCGGGCGGCGAGGTCGAGCAGCTCCAGCCGGTCCGCGCGGGGGTCGCCGGGGACGATGGAGTAGCGGGCGCTCACGCCTCGAGATCGATTCGGTGCCAGCGCGGGCTCGGCGCTGCCCGCGCCGCGCCGGTCAGCGCCAGCTTGGGGCGCATCCGAAAGCCGTCCAGGACCTCGTAGGTGCCGTCCGAGTCGTACGAGTGGGTTCTGAGATTCCCGGTGTCGACCGCCGGCTCGATCGCGCCGATGGGCTCCTCGCGGTAGTCGGTCGGGCTGAGCACGTCGATGCGATTGAACACCAGCCGCCCCCCGTACGCCTCGGAGCAGTCCTGCGCGGGCCTGATCAGCCGACCGTCTCGCGAGAAGACCCGCCCGGCTGGACGGGCCGAGCGGACATCCGAGACGACCGGGTTGAGGGGATGGGGCTCCCACTGGCCGTCCAGGGAGTCGGAGGAGAACAGGCAGAGCTCGTCGATCGGGCGGCCGCCGTCGACGGCGAGCGCGACGAAGAGCCACCACCTGCCCTCGTGGCGCAGCAGCGTGGCGTCAGTCGCTGTGACGTCGCTCAGGAGGACACGCTCGAGCGTCCATTCGCCCGGGAAGCGCGCTGCTCGGTAGAGCTCGACCGTCCGGTGCCCCGCGGTCTCGGGCAGCATGTAGACGTCGTCTCCCTCCGCGAACACGAAGGGATACGAGAGGTGGCAGTCCTGCCGGAGGGCGAGCTGGGGCGCGCAGTGTCGTCCACCCTCGTCGATCTCCAGGTAGCAGATCACGGCGCGCCCGGAGGTCGAGTCGTAGTCCTCGAAGAAGACGTAGCGCCGGCCGTTGCGCTGGAAGAGGAAGGGGTCCGCGTAGAAACGTCCGGGTGGAGGCATGATCGGCGTGGGCGGCGCGGAGCCTCGCCGATACGCGATGAACCACTGCTTCTCGCCGACCCAACCGCTCACCCGCCTGCGCAGGACCCCGCTGGCGACGCGCCACAGCAGCCGAACCATCATGGCGTTGGTCGGCCGCGCTCGAGCCTCGACCTCCGCCGACGAGGAGTCGACCGCGGCCGAGCCTCGCTCGTGAAGAGCTCGGAGGGCGCGCGCGGGAAGGTGAGCCGCCCTCCGTGCGGCCCTGCAGCGACTGCGGTGCAGCGAGACCTGATCGGACTGGACGACCGAGCGGTAGATGGTGCGTTCGCCGTTCGTGGGCGTGACGGCGCGAAGCGTGACGGGCGCGACGAAGTCGGCGTCGTACATCCGCCAGAAGAGCTGCCGCTCCCCGTGGATCGACCAAGCGCCGAAGCGGGCGTCACCTGCCAGCTCGTCGGGGGATGTCTCGGGCGCCAGGCACAGGACCACGTCCAGGTCCTGGGAGGCGATCTCGTCGAGCGGGACACCCGGCCGGCGGAGGGGCACTCGAGCGACGGGGTCGTGGTCGCTCCCGAAGACGCGCCGGTCTGCGAGCTCGTACGCGCGGTAGAGCGCATGGGGCAGCCCGCTCGGCCTACCGCTTCCCGGCCCGCTTGTCAGCACGATCACCTCGCAGAAGCCGAGCCGCTCGATCTCCTGCATGGCGATCTCGTGCCAGCGGCGCACGTCGTGCTCGTCGAGCACGACGCCGACCCGAAGGTGGTCGGTGGCCACTAGATCAGCTCCTCGAGCAGCGCGACCCAGCGGTCCGCCACCGCCTCGGGTGAGTGGACGTCCTGGACGAACCGGCGGGCGCGCTCGCCGGTCGCGGCCCGCAGCTCAGGGTCGCGCCACAGGCTCGCCGCGGCCTCGATCAGGCGCTCCATGGACCCGTCGGCCGCCACGCCGATGTCGTTGTTCGCGATCTTCCCGTCGGGGTCGACGTTCAGCGACAGCACCGGCACGCCGCGGGCCCACGCCTCGAGGAACCCGTTGGGCATGCCCTCGACGCGTGACGTCTTGACGAGCGCCACGGCACCCTGCATCTCCTCGAGCAGCTCGCTGCGGGGACGGGGCGGGAGCAGCTCGAGGTTGGGGAGACGCTCGGCTGCCGCCTCGATCCGCTCGGCCATCCCGGGGGGCGTCTCGCTCATCACCGAGGCGACCATCCGAAAGCGCGCCTCCGGAAGCGCCTCGGCCAGCTCGACGTAGCTGTCGGGGAGCTTGTACTCGACGAGCCGGTCCACCCAGAGGAAGTAGTCGCCCCTGTTCGCGCTCGGGGCCGGCTCGGCGAAGCTCGGGATCACGACGGGATCGCTGTGCGGCAGGGCGCGCAGGGCCAGCTCCCGCTGCGCCTCGGTCTGGAGGGCGAGCCGGGCGGCGAGGCGGAGGCTGGCCTTGTAGATCTGAAGCATCCGGGGATTGCGGTCCGGGCGGGCGAAGTCGAAGTCGAGCTCGCTCGAGCTCGAGAAGACGAACCGCCTGCCGCGCGCGCGGCAGAACGTGCCGGCGGCGATCACGTGGCCGCCCGAGCCGCGCACGATGTACGCCGCCGCGTCGGCGCGCTGGAGGGCACCCCAGATCGCACGGCTTTCGGCGAGCTGGCCCAATCGGCCGTCCCCCTGCCAATCGGGGCGCTCGACGAGCGTCGGGCTGGAGGCGTCGACGAGGCGCGGCTCCGGGACCGGATAGACGACGTGCGCTACGCGCAGCCCCTTCGCCTTGAGCGCATGCGCCAGCTTCGTGGCCTGCACCTCCGCACCGCCCATGTACTCGCGCTTCGGCCCGTAGTAGAGCGATCCCGAGGGCGCGTAGACGGCGACGTCGTGCGCCCGGCGCCCGCGCCTAGAGAGACCGCGCCTCATGCGCCACGCCCTGCTCGACGATCCAGGCGATCGTCCGCTCGAGGCCCTCCTCGAACGCGACGCTTGGCTCGTAGCCGATCAGCTCGCGGGCGAGCGAGACGTCCGCGAGGCTCTCGGGCACGTCGCCGGGGCGGGGCGGGGCGTAGTCGGGCTCGATATCCGAGTCGAGCAGCCGGCGGAGCGTTTCCACGAGCTCGTTGAGCGTGTGCGAGCTGCCGATCGCGACGTTCATCACTCGCCCGGCAGCCGCCGGCTCTGCCGCCGCCGCTAGGTTCGCCTCCACGATGTTCTCCACATGCGTGAAGTCGCGCGACGTCTCGCCGTCGCCGAAGATCGTCGGCCGCTCGCCGTCGAGCATGGCCCTGATGAACTTCGGTATGACGGCGGCGTAGCCAGACAGGGGATCCTGATGCTCGCCGAACACGTTGAAGTACCGAAGCGCCACGGTCTCCAGACCGAATACGCGGTTGGCGACCATGCAGTACTGCTCGGCCGCGAGCTTCGAGACCGCGTACGGGGCGAGCGGTGCCGGGCGTTGGGATTCATGCCTCGGCATTCCGGGAGCGTCGCCGTAGACCGAGCTCGAGGACGCGAAGACGACCCGACGCACGCCCGCGTCACGGGCGGCCAGCAGGACGTTGAGCGTGCCCTCGACGTTCACCGCGCTCGAGCTGAGCGGATCCTGGATGGACCTCGGCACCGAGGGCAGCGCCCCCTGGTGGAAGACCACCTCGACGCCGTTCACCGCGGTCGCCACTCGCTCGTACGACCTGAGGTCGCCCTCCACGAGCTCTACGTCGAGCGGCTCGAGGTTCCTGCGGTAGCCGGTCGAGAAGTTGTCGAGCACGCGAACCTCGTCACCGCGCGCCAAGAGAGCGCGGACCAGGTTCGAGCCGATGAACCCGGCACCGCCGGTGACCAGCGCTTTCGAAGGCGGCCGATCGTTGCGGTCATCGGGCTCGACAGCCGGCACCCCGGCCCGTTGGAATCGCATCCTTCGATCCTGTCACAGCATTGCGGTCCCCGCGACACATCCCAGAGGGGCTTCTTGCGCCAGGATTCATGCCGAACGCGGCTCCCAACCGATGAGAGGCTGAGCATGACTTCGTTGGCCCACGGAGAGCGAAGTTGAGCGCGACCACCGAAGCCTCGGGCCGGACCCGATTCGCCGAGCTGGTGGAGGAAAGCCCCGGTGTCGTTCCCAGCACCGCCGCTCTCGGGGTGCTCGTGTGGTTCGCCGGCGACGAGGGCGGCTTCCGCAAGGTCACCTGGATGCCCGCCACCTTGGTGCTGGCGGTCGTCCTGCTGGTCTGCCTCGCGACCCTGCCGCGCCCGCGCCCCGGGCGCCTTGCGCTCGCGGCGGTGGCGCTGCTCGCGGCCTACGGGGGCTTCTGCCTGCTGTCGATGCTCTGGGCGGGCCAGGAGGAGCTCGCCTGGGACGCCGGGAACCGCACGCTGCTGTACGCGATCGTGCTCGCGCTGTGCTCGCTCTGGCCGCTGCGCGGCCGCTCCGGGGCGGTCCTCCTCGGCGGCTACGGCCTGGCGATCGCGGCGATCGCCCTCGTCGAGCTGATTCGCGTGGCCGGCGCGGACCAGGGGATCCAGTTCTTCGAGGAGGGCAGGCTCGCCGAGCCCGTCGGATACGCCAACGCGAACGTCGCTCTGTGGATGTCCGGGCTGCTGCCATGCGCGATCCTGGCCGGGCGTCGCGAGGTACCCGCGCCGGTCAGGGGTCTCCTGCTCGGTGGCGCCGGGATCCTGGGCGGGGCCGCGCTGCTGGGTCAGAGCCGCGGCTGGCTGTTCGCCCTTCCGCTCGCCTGCCTCGTCGCTCTGTTGGTGGTGCCCGGGCGCGGCCGCACCATCGCCGCGTTCGCTGCCGTCGGCCTCGCGCTGCTCGCCATCCAGCAACCCGTGCTCGAGGTCTACAGCGACTGGGAGCCGTTCAGCCCGCCGGGAGAGGACTACGACGCGGCGCTCAGGGCGATCCTGCTCGCCGGCGTGGCGCTGACGGTTGTGGGCACACTCGCGACGCTGGTCGACCGGCGAGTGCAGCTCTCGGAACGGGGCGCCCGCAGGATCAGTGTCGCCACGGTGGTCGCGCTGGCCGCCGCGCTCGTCGTCGCCGTGGCGGGGTTCGCGGTCGTCGAGCGCAGCCCGTTTTCGGCCGCCTCCGACGCGTGGAGCGAGTTCAAGCATGGCGGTAGCAGCCCACAGGGGAGATCGACCAGGCTGACCTCCGGCTTCTCCACGTATCGCTGGGACTACTGGGTGGTCGCCTGGGGCGAGTTCAAGCGCGCGCCGCTGGTGGGAGCCGGGGCCGACAACTTCGGACGCGCCTACCGCGACAGGGGCGACAGCCGGCAGACGCCGCGCTATCCCCACAGCACCGAGATGGTCGCGCTCGCCGAGACCGGCTTGATCGGCGTGCTGCTCCTCGGCGGCGCGTTCGTCACCGGCCTGCTCGCCGCGCTGCGCGGTCCGCGGCGCGCCGATCTGGCCGGAGTGGCCGCGGGGGCTGGCATCCTCGTGTTCGCCTACTGGTTCCTGCACAGCTCGGTCGACTGGCTCTGGGAGTTCCCTGGCCTGGCGGGCGCCGCGCTCGCCGCCCTCGGCATCGCAGGGGCCGTGAACCGCGGGCTGCAGCCCGATGAGGCGACCTCCGAGGAGGCCCGGCGTCCCGTCCTGGCCGCCCGGCCGGCCCTGGCCCTCGGGCTGGTGGGCGCCGTGCTCCTGGCCGTGTCGGTCGTCCCGCCGTGGTTCGCGGAACGTGAGCAGCAGCGTGGAATCGAGGTGGCGGCGGGCGACCCCTCCGCCGCCGTCCGGCACTTCGAGCGCGCCGCGGACTGGAACCCGCTCACACCGGTGCCGTACAAGGCTGCCGGCATCGTCGAAGTCCGCCGGCGCGACTACCGGGCTGCGACGCGCCAGCTGCAACGAGCTCTCGAACGCGATCCGGGCGACTCGGCTCCATACCTGTTCCTCGGAGCCATCGCATCGGCCGAGGGTCGCAAGCAGGATGCCCTGAGGCTCGTCGAGAAGGCGAACAGGCTGGCGCCCCGCGATCACGAGGTGGCCGCCCACGCCCTCTACGACCTCCGCCACTACGGCAAGGTCACCCCTCAGACGGTCGACAAGTACAGCCAGGCGGACCTGCGCGACCGAGCGGGCCGCGACTAGACATCGAACCGGTTCTTTCGGGAGGGCGTACAACTAGGGAGTCACGCCTCTCCCGTCGACAGCTGCTCGCGCTTGCGTGCTTTGGGCCCTGACGCTGCTGGTCCTCGCCGCGGGCTGCGCCGGCGGCGAGGGCGACGACGGGGGGCCGGCGGTCGCAGACCCGCCGCCTCCGCGAGCGCACGCGGCCACGCCCTGCGACCGCTACGCGGCGCCGCACGGCTCGAGGCGCGGGAGGGGCACCAGGGCCCAACCGTACGGCTCCGTGGGCCGCCTCGTCCGCGGGCTGCGGCGCGGGCAGGTGGGCTGTCTGATGGCCGGGCGCTACCGCCACCGCGGCGTCGTGGGCATGCGCCGCGCCGGGACCACCCTGCGACCGCTCGGGAAGGCGCACGTCACGATCGACGGGGCGATCTGGGTGCTTCGACGAGCGAAGGGCGCGCGCATCACGGGGCTCACCCTCACCTCGCACGACCCGGTCTACTCGATCCCGCTCAAGATCCAGGCGGACGACGTCTCGCTCGACCGAAACGACATCACAGCGGCGCGGAACATCAGCTGCGTGCTGATCGGCTCAGCTCGCAAGGTCGCCCACACGGTCATCGAGTTCAACCGCATCCACCGCTGCGGACGCACGGGCAAGCTCGCACACCTCCTCTACGTGACGCACAGCCAGGGTGCGGTCATCCGCAACAACCTGCTCGTCGACAACCCCGGCGGCTGGGCCGTGCACCTCTTCCCGGATGCCGACGGGACGCTGGTCGAGGGCAACGTGATCGACGCCAACCAGGGTGGCGTGATCTTCGCCGGCGACGGAGGCGGCAACACCTCGGACCAGAACGTCGTTCGCGAGAACGTCATCACGAACTCCAACCCACGCTGGAACATCGAAGGCTCCTGGAGCGGCGGGCCGCAGGGCGAGGGGAACGTGGCCGAACGAAACTGCCTCTACAGCGCCGGGCCGGGAAGCCCCTCCGGGATCGGGTTCCTGAACGGGTTCGAGCAGTCGGACAACGTCGTCGCGAAGGACCCGGCGTACGTCGATCGCCTAGCTGGTGACTACCGCCTGCGGCCCGCGTCGAACTGCGGGGCGGTGCTCCCTGACGTCGGCGGCGCGAAGCTGCGCGCGGGCCCGCGCTAGCGGCGTAGCGTCATCGTCAGGCAGAACGCGCCCTCTGTGAACCAGGCCGCCATCCGGTTCCCCAGCAGCACCCGGCCCGGACGCCGCAGCGAATTCGCCGTCGTCCAACGCACTCGCGGCTCGGTGAAGCCCGCCTCCCGGAGCAGCCCGATCCAGGTCTCCGGCGGCTGGTGCTTCTCCCACTCGATCGTCGGCTGCAGGGGG
>Ga0075431_100005661_pt1 | contig 12347 bp, 9 predicted proteins | sample RhiMetdeltSRZDD5_FD_75297 | JGI IMG/M metagenome (GOLD analysis project Ga0075431, IMG submission 75297) | Populus rhizosphere microbial communities from Tennessee, USA - Rhizosphere MetaG P. deltoides SRZDD5 | ecosystem: Host-associated > Plants > Roots > Rhizosphere > Soil | place: USA... | reverse complement strand
AGGTTCGCGAATGTTCGGATTTGACAGCTTCGAGCTGAACAAAATCGCCGGCGCCGTGCTCGGCACCTTGCTGGCGACATTCGGCCTGTCCTTGCTCGCTGGCTCCATCTATGCCCCGCATCGCCCGGAAAAGCCGGCCTTTGCCGTCGCCGTCGCCGAGGCACCGGCCACCGCCGCTCCGGCGGCTGCCCAGACCAAGCCGATCGCCGAGCTCCTGAAGACCGCCAGTGCCGAGAAGGGCCAGGCTGTCGCCAAGGGCTGCGCCGCCTGCCACGACCTTACCAATGCCAACACCAACAAGGTCGGCCCAGGCCTGTGGAACGTGGTCGACCGTATGATCGCCTCACATCCTGGATTCGCCTATTCCGATGCGATGAAAGCGAAATCCAGCGAGAAGTGGACTTACGATCATCTCAATGGCTTCCTGCACAACCCCAAGGGCTATGTGCCCGGCACCAAGATGACCTATGCCGGTGTCACGCGCGATGACCAACGCGCCGATCTCATCGCCTATCTGCGCTCGCTCTCTGACAATCCGCAGCCCCTGCCGGCCTCGCAGTGAAGCGGCGGCGGGTTACGAAGATTTCACCCCGCGGCTGTTGCGGCGCTGTTTCCATTTCTGATATCGCCGCCTAATTTCCTCGATCCCTGGGAGGAAGGCCTGACCATGCGACTGGATCGGCGTACCGCGCTCAAGCTTCTCGCAGCACTTGCACCTGCCTCATGGAGCGCCCGGCAGATTTCGTTCGCCGCTGCCGCCGCGTCCGATGCCCGATGGCGCCATGGTCTGTCGCTGTTCGGAAACCTTAAATACGCCGCCGATTTCAAGCATTTCGACTATGTCAACCCTGAGGCGCCGAAAGGCGGCCGGGTGCGGCTCGGCGCTCCCAACTCTTTCGACTCGCTCAACCCTTATACCTATAAGGGCGACGCCGCTGCTTTGGTCTCGCTGACCAATGACACGCTGATGACCAGCGCATTCGACGAGCCGAGCACCGAATACGGCCTCGTCGCCGAAGCCGTGCAACATCCCGACGACTTCGCTTGGGTCACCTATCGCTTGCGCCAGGGCACCCGCTTTCACGATGGCAAGCCGATGACGTCCGAGGATGTGGTTTGGTCGATGGAAGCTCTGCGCGGCTCTCACCCCTTCTATGCCGCCTACTACAAGAACATCCGCAAAGCCGAGCAGACCGGTGACCGCGAGGTGCGGTTCGAATTCACGGAATCGGGCAATCGCGAGCTGCCGCAGATCGTCGGGCAACTGCCGGTTCTGCCGAAGCATTGGTGGACCGGCAAGGATGACAAGGGCCGTCAGCGCGACATCAACGCCACCACGCTCGAGCCGCCGCTTGGATCCGGCCCCTATCGCATCGCCAATGTCAGACCGGGCGCATCGATCTCCGTGACCCGGGTCGAGGATTATTGGGGCAAAGATTTGCCGGTCAATGTCGGCGCCAACAACATCAACGAGATCACCGCCATCTATTTCGCCGACGAGACGGTGATGCTCGAGGCCTTCAAGGGCGACGAATATGACTTCCGCATGGAGAACAGCGCCAAGAACTGGGCCACCGGCTATGACGTTCCGGCGGTGCGCCGCGGCGCCATCAAGCGCCAGGAGGTGACGCTCAAGAATCCCGACGGGATGCAGTGCTTCTGCCTCAACCTGCGCCGCGAAAAATTCTCCGATCCGCGCGTCCGGCTGGCCTTCAACCACGCTTTCGATTTCGAATGGGCCAATGCGAACCTGTTCTACGGTCAGTATGTCCGCACGGCCAGCTACTTCGCCAATTCCGAGCTGGCGTGGTCCGGCCTGCCAAGCCCCGGCGAGCTTGCCATTCTCGAGCCGCTGCGGGCTCAGATCCCGCCCGAGGTGTTCACCGCGCCTTACGTCAACCCGGTCAATGGCAATGCCCAGGAGCGCCGCCAGAATCTGCTCAAGGCGCGCAACCTTTTCACCGAGGCCGGCTGGAAGGTGGCTGCGGACCGCACTTTGCGAAACGAGGCCGGCCAGCCCATGCAGGTCGAGTTCATGCTCAACTCGCCGACCTTCGAGCGCATCGTGCTCCCCTATGTCGAGCAACTGAAGCTGCTGGGCGTTCAATCGACCGTGCGCACCATCGACAGCGCACAATATGAGCGGCGGATGCAGAGCTTCGACTTCGACATCGTCGTCGTGACCTGGCCCGAGTCTCTGTCGCCGGGCAATGAGCAGCGCAATTTCTGGAGCACGGAGGCTGCCGACCGCCAGGGCAGCCAGAACTATGCCGGCATCAAGAACCCGGCCGTCGACAAGCTCGTCGACCGGATCATCTTCGCCAAGAGTCGGGAGGAGCTTGTCGATGCCTGCCGCGCCCTCGACCGGGTCCTGCTGTGGAACCAGTATGTCGTGCCGATGTGGCATCTGCCATATGAGCGGCTCGCATTCTGGGACCGCTTCGGCCGTCCCGACCCATTGCCGCCCTATGCCGTGGCGTTTCCGACGATCTGGTGGTGGGATGCCGCCAGGGCAGCGGCAATCGGGGGCAAGACGTGAGACGTACCGCCCTTGCTGTCGCCTCGACGGCGATGGTTCTGCTCGGCTCCGGTGTCGCGCTGGCGGAGCCGAAGCACGGTTGGTCGATCTTCGGCGAGCTGAAATACCCGCCCGGCTTCGCCCATTTCGACTATGTCAATCCCGACGCGCCGAAGGGCGGTCGCATCGCCACCATCGGCACATCGAGCGTCAACACCTTCGACAGCCTCAATGGCTACATCCTGCGTGGCGATCCTGCCCAGCGGCTCGACCTCCTCTTCGACTCGCTGATGGTTCGCGCCACCGACGAGCCCGATGCGATGTATGGGCTGGTCGCATCGACGATCGACGTGCCCGAGGACGAGAGCCACGCCATCTTCACGCTGCGGCCCGAGGCGCGCTTCGCCGACGGCACGCCGCTCACTTCCAATGATGTTGTCGAGACCTTCCGGCTCCTCAAGGAGCACGGCCATGAGAACATCCGCACCTCGATCCGCGATGTCAGCAAATGCGAGGCCATCGACCAGCACACCGTGAAATACACCTTCACCGGCGACAACCGCCGCGACCTGCCCGGCATCGTCGGCGCCCTGCCGATCTTTTCCAAGAGCTATTACCAGACTCACGACTTCACCAAGTCGACCCTCGAGCCGCCACTCGGCTCAGGCCCCTACAAGGTCGGGTCGTTTCGCCAGGGTGAATCCATCACCTATCAGAAGCGCGACGATTATTGGGCCAAGGACCTCAATGTGAACCGCGGCATCTACAATTTTGGCGAGGTCAGGCTCGAATATTTCCGCGACCGCACCGCCGGGCTCGAGGCCATGAAGGCGGGCGCGCTCGACCTCCGCGAGGAGTTCAGCGCCAAATCCTGGTCCACCGAGTACAACCTCAAATCCGTTTCCGACGGCCGCCTCAAGACCGAGACGCTCCCCGACGAGACTGCGACCGGCGCTCAGGGCTTCTTCCTCAATATGCGCCGCCCCACCTTCGCCGATCCGCGGGTGCGCGAAGCCTTGGGGCTTGCCTTCGATTTCGAGTGGTCGAACAAGAACATGTTCTATGGGCTCTACACGCGCACCGCCAGCATCTTCGAGAATTCCGATCTGAAGGCCGAAGGCAGCCCGACTCCCGAGGAGCTCGCCTTGCTCGAGCCGCTGCGCGGCCAGATCCCCGATGAGGCATTCGGCCCCGTCGTGTCGCCGCCGGTGAGCGACGGCTCGGGCCTCGATCGCAAATTGCTGCAGAAGGCGAGCCGCCTCCTCGATCAGGCCGGCTGGAAGCTCAACGGCCCGCTGCGCCGCAACGACAAGGGCGAGCCGCTGCGGGTCGAGTTCCTGCTCGACGATCCGGCTTTCGAGCGCATCATCGGCCCCTATGTCCAGAGCCTGCGCCGCATCGGTGTCGACGCCTCGATCCGCATCATTGATGATGCGCAATATCAGCAGCGTCTCAAGGACTTCGATTTCGACACCTTGACCCAGCGCTTTGGCCTCGGCCAGACGCCGGGCACCGAGCTTCGTGCCTTTTTCGGCTCGGCCGCGGCATCGGCCCATGGCAGCTACAATCTCGCCGGGGTGAAGTCGCCGGCGGTCGACGGCCTGATCGACAAGGTGACGCAGGCAAAGTCGCGCAACGAGCTCAAGGTGGCCGCCCGGTCGCTCGACCGGGTGCTGCGCGCCATGCGCTTCTGGGTGCCGCATTGGCACAAGGCGAGCCACACCGTCGCCTATTGGGACGTGTTCGGCAGGCCGGCGATCAAGCCGAAATATGACCGGGGGATCATCGAGACGTGGTGGATCGATCCTGCCAAGGCGGCTAGTCTGAAGCGGGGGCCCTGAAGTCAGAGACTGAATGGCGACCTATATTCTGAGGCGACTGCTGTTGATAGCCCCGACTCTGTTCGGGATGCTGCTCCTTTCCTTCATCCTCATCCAGTTCACCCCTGGCGGACCGGTGGAACGGGTGCTGGCCCAGCTTCAAGGCACCGACGTCGGTGCCACCGCCCGCATCGGCGGCTCCAATGCTGGCGAGGCGGGTGGCGCCAATGCCTCCGCCGGCGCCGCGGGCGATGCCGGCATGGCCGGCAAATATCGCGGCGCTCAGGGGCTCGATCCGGAATTCATCAAGAAGCTCGAGAAGCAGTTCGGTTTCGACAAACCGGCCTATGTCCGCTTCTTCATGATGCTGCGCGACTATCTCACCTTCAATTTCGGCCAGAGCTATTTCCGCGACGTCTCGGTCCTCCACCTGATCATCGAGAAAATGCCGGTATCGATTTCGCTCGGCCTCTGGCTCACCTTGATCTCCTATCTCGTTTCGGTGCCGCTCGGCGTCGCCAAGGCAGTGCGCGACGGCTCGACCTTCGACGTCTGGACCTCGGCCGTCATCATCGGCGGCTATGCCATTCCGGGTTTCATACTGGCGGTGCTGCTGATCGTGCTGTTCGCCGGCGGCTCCTATTGGAGCATCTTTCCGCTGCGCGGCCTGACCTCGGACAATTTCGATGAGTTGTCGCTTCTCGGCAAGATCGGCGACTACGCTTGGCATCTGGTGCTGCCGCTGACCGCGCTTGGCGTCGGCTCCTTCGCCACCATGACGCTTCTCACCAAGAACTCGTTCCTCGACGAGATCCGCAAGCAATATGTCATGACGGCGCGCGCCAAGGGCCTGAGCGAGAACCAGGTCCTCTACCGCCACGTCTTCCGCAATGCCATGCTGATCGTGATCGCCGGTTTTCCGGGTGCCTTTGTCGGCGCCTTCTTCTCCGGCTCGCTGCTGATCGAGACCATCTTCTCGCTGGATGGTCTAGGCCTTCTCGGCTGGCGCGCGGCGATCGACCGCGACTATCCGGTGCTCTTCGCCACCCTCTACATTTTCGGGCTGTTCGGCCTCCTCACCAATCTCCTGAGCGACATTCTCTACACGCTGATCGATCCCCGCATCGATTTCGAGACGCGGGAGGTCTGAGGCACGATGCGGGCGATCACCACCGAGCCGCGCCGCGGCAAATGGCTGACCGGCATCAATCTCCGGCGCTGGCAACTCTTTCGCGGCAACAAGCGCGGCTTCTGGTCGTTCTGGATCTTCATGGTGCTGTTCGTGGCGAGCCTGTTCGCCGAGTTCATCGCCAATGACCGCCCGATCGTCGCCTATTACAAGGGCGAGTGGCTCTATCCGATCCTTGTCGATTATCCGGAGGAGAAGTTCGGCGGCTTCTACGCCGTCACCGATTTTCGTGACGCCATGATCCAGCAGGAGGTCGAGAGCAATGGCTGGATGGTCTGGCCGCCCATCCGCTACAGCTACCGCACGGTGAACACCGAGCTGCCCTTCCCGGCGCCGTCGCCGCCCGCCTTCAGCCTTACCCGCGCCGAGGCCTGCGCCAAATATCAGAACGGCGTCAACGACAAGAACTGCGTCTTCGGCAACATGAACTGGCTCGGCACCGACGATCAGGGCCGCGATGTCATTGCCCGCCTGATCTACGGCTTCCGCATCTCGGTGCTGTTCGGCTTGAGCCTCACCATCGCCTCCTCGATCATCGGCGTCATAGCCGGCGCCGTGCAGGGCTATTTCGGTGGCTGGGTCGACCTGGTGTTCCAGCGGCTGATCGAGATCTGGACGTCGGTGCCGACCCTCTATCTCCTCATGATTCTCGCCGCCTTCATCGCTCCCAATTTCTGGATCCTGCTCGCCATCATGCTCCTGTTCTCCTGGACCTCGCTGGTCGGCGTGGTCCGGGCCGAGTTCCTGCGCGGCCGCAATTTCGAATATGTCCGGGCGGCGCGCGCCCTCGGCCTCTCCGACCGCAAAATCATGTTCAAGCACATCCTGCCCAACGCCATGGTGGCGACGCTGACCTTCATGCCGTTCATCGCCTCGGCCTCGATCGTGACCCTGACCTCGCTCGACTTTCTTGGCTTTGGCCTGCCGCCCGGCTCTCCCTCGCTCGGCGAGCTGATGGCGCAGGGCAAGAGCAATCTCCGCGCTCCCTGGCTCGGCATCACCAGCTTCGTCGTCGTTTCCCTGATGTTGTCGCTGCTCGTCTTCGTCGGCGAAGCGGTGCGCGATGCCTTCGATCCGCGAAAGACCTTCCGGTGATGAGCGAGCCGCTTCTCATCGTCGACAATCTTGCGGTCGATTTTCACCAGGGCGCCACCGTCACCCGTGCGGTCAAGGGCGTGTCCTTCTCGCTCAGCAAGGGCGAGACCCTGGCACTGGTCGGCGAATCCGGTTCCGGCAAGTCGGTCACCGCCCTGTCGATCCTCAAGCTCCTGCCCTATCCTTCCGCTAGCCATCCCACCGGCTCCGTCCGCTTTCGTGGCGAGGAGCTGCTCGATGCCGACGAGCGCGACCTGCGCAAGGTGCGCGGCAACGACATCACCATGGTGTTCCAGGAGCCGATGACGTCGCTCAACCCGCTGCACACGGTGGAGCGGCAGATCGGCGAGGTCCTTGACCTGCACCAGGGCCTCACCGGGGCGAGGGCGCGCCGGCGTATCATCGAGCTGCTCGGCCTGGTCGGCATCCGCGATCCCGAATCGCGCCTCGACAGCTTCCCCCATCAACTTTCCGGCGGCCAGCGCCAACGCGTCATGATCGCCATGGCGCTCGCCAACAAGCCCGACCTCCTGATCGCTGACGAGCCGACGACCGCGCTCGATGTCACCGTCCAGGCGCAGATCCTCGAGCTCCTGCGGCGCCTGCGCCGCGAGACCGGCATGGCGCTGCTGCTCATCACCCATGATCTTGGCATTGTCCGCCACATGGCCGATCGGGTCGCGGTCATGCGTCACGGCGAGATCGTCGAATCGGGCGTGACCAAAGAGGTGTTCGCCAATCCGCAGCATCCTTACACCCGACAGCTCATCGATGCCGAGCCCAAGGGAAGGCCGCCTTCCTTTGTTCCCTCCGCGCCGGTGATCGTCGAAGCCCGCCGCCTCAAGGTCTGGTTCCCGATCAAGCGCGGCTTGCTGAGACGCACCGTCGGATATGTCAAGGCGGTGGACGGGGTCGACGTCCGGGTGCGCGCCGGCCAGACGCTCGGCGTCGTCGGCGAGTCGGGTTCCGGCAAGACCACTCTCGGTCTTGCTCTCCTGCGGCTCACCTCCTCGGAAGGTCCGATCCTCTATCTTGGCCGCCACATCGAGGCCTTTCAGAGTCGCGAGATGCGCCCGTTGCGCAAGGAGATGCAGATCGTCTTCCAGGACCCCTATGGCTCGCTGTCGCCACGCCTGTCGATCCGTCAGATCGTCGAGGAAGGCCTGCTGATCCAGAACCCGGCCATGACTGCCGAGGAGCGCGAGCAGCGGGTTTCGCTCGCCTTGCAGGAGGTCGGCATCGACCCCGCCTCGATGGAACGCTACCCCCACGAATTCTCGGGCGGCCAGCGCCAGCGCATCGCCATTGCCAGAGCCATGGTGCTCGAACCGAAATTCGTCATGCTGGACGAGCCGACCAGCGCCCTTGACATGTCGGTGCAGGCCCAGATCGTCGACCTGCTACGCCACCTTCAGGAGCGCCACGCCCTCGCCTATCTCTTTATCAGCCATGATCTCAAGGTGGTCCGGGCACTCGCCAACGAGGTCATCGTGATGCGCAATGGCGAGGTGGTGGAGCAGGGGGCGGCCGCCGACATTTTCGACCGGCCGCAAAGCGACTACACCAAGGCGCTGCTCGCCGCTGCCCTCCATCTCCGCACTGCCCCGGTCGATGTGGTGCGGCAATAGGCTGTAGGCATTTGGCAAACAGGCAGTATCTGGCGCCTACTGCCTACTGCCGACTGCCTCTATCCGCCTGACGCTCGTCACGGCGCCATGGCCGCCGGCGATCCGCGCGATCGTCTCCGACAAGGGCTCGATCACCACCTTCATATGATGACCATTGGCATGAATGATCAGCATCCCGTCGAGCATCATGCCGACATGGCCCTTCCAGAACACCAGATCACCCCGCCGAAGCGTGACGTTGCGCCAGCCCTCGAGCGATCGTCCCACTGCCGCTTCGATCATATGGCTGTCGCGTGGCGAGGCAATCCCGCAAGCCTGCAGCGACAGCTGCACGAGACCCGAGCAGTCGAGGCCTTCATAGGACTTGCCGCCCCACAGATAAGGTGCATTGACAAACCCCTCCGCCACTGCCCCGGGATCGGCAGCGAGCGTGCCGAGCGGCACCATCGTCGAGCGCAGCACATAACCGCCGCCATCGAGCTGCGCGAACCGATCGTCCGCATCGCCATCGCTCACCGCGACCCGGCAATTGAGATAGAGCGCACCGAGCGGCGGCGACTTGATGTCCGGTCCGCTGAACCGGAAGGTCTTGGCAACGGTGATCCGGTGGCTCGGCGCCCTTCCGGGCGCGCCCAGCATTGCGCGCGGCAGATAGCCGACATAGCCGTCCTCCTCGAGCTCCGCCTTGACGAAGGCATCATCGCTGTCCTCGACCTGCACCCGCTCGCCGAGCAGCGCCTCGGTCACCAGGCCGGAATTGGCATCCGCCGCCTTGCGCATCGGCGCAATCGGCGTCGCGATCACCCGCAGCACCCGTCCCTCCTCTGTCATGCGACCATCCGGCCGATCTCGCCGGCGCAGCTGGTGATCGTATCGCCCAGTCGCTCGATGAACAGCGCGCCCTTCAGCGTGCGCTGCACCAGCACATTGCGCCGATCCGCCTCATCGCGCCGCCGCCCCAGGAGCCCCTGCTTGCCCATCGCGTCGAGCGCCCGCGTGATCACCGGCTTGGTCACCTTGAGCCGCTGCGCCAGCGCCCGCACCGTGTGCGGCGGCGCCTCGAGATAGACGATGAGCAGGATCGCCAGCTGCCGCGCCGACAGATCCGGCTCGTCGTCGGTCACCAGATGCAGGTTGACGGCGTGCCACAGGCGGAGCGCCTCTGCCGTGGTCAATTGCAGGCTCATGGCAATGGGCAACCCTTGCGCGGGATTCGTTTCGGAGCCGTTCCATTCTAGGCGGGCCAGCGCTCCCGGCAAAGCGAAAACAGCGCTCTGATCCCCTGCGCATCGCCGCCGACCGGCCGTCCGGGCTTGGCCGTCGGAGTCCAGGCGAAGATGTCGAAATGCGCGTAGCTTCGCGCCCGCTCGACAAATCTTCGAAGGAACAGGGCAGCGGTGATCGACCCGGCAAAGCCCGACGACCCGGCATTGTTGAGGTCGGCGATCTTGCTCTCGAACAGCGCGTTGTAGGGACGCCACAGCGGCAGTCGCCACAGCGGATCGTTCTCCGCCCTGCCATGGCTGGCGAGCGACTCCGCCAACCGGTCGTCGTCGGTATAGAAGGGCGGCAGGTCCGGACCAAGCGCCACCCGCGCCGCGCCGGTCAGGGTCGCCATGTCGATCATCAGATCCGGCGCTTCCTCGTCGGCCAGTGCCAGCGCGTCTGCCAGGATCAGCCGGCCCTCGGCATCGGTGTTGCCGATCTCGACGGTGAGCCCCTTGCGGCTCCTGAGAATGTCGCCCGGCCGAAAGGCGCTGCCGGAGATCGCGTTGTCGACTGCGGGAATGAGCACTCTGAGGCGCACCGGTAGGCGCGCTTCCATGATCAGCGCCGCCAGGCCGAGGACATTGGCAGCACCTCCCATGTCCTTCTTCATCAGCAGCATGTTGGCGGACGGCTTGATATCGAGGCCGCCGGTGTCGAAGGTGACGCCCTTTCCCACCAGCGTCAGCTTCGGCCGATCGGGCTCGCCGCTCGTGAAATCGATAAGCCGCGGCGGCCGGCTGCTCGCCGCCCCCACCGCGTGAATCAGCGGAAACCCCTCGGCCAGCGCCTCGCCGGCAGTAATGCTGAAGCTTGCCCCATGGCGTTCGGCCACCCCACGGGCCACCGCTTCGAGCTCTGCCGGTCCGAGATCATTGGCCGGCGTGTTGATGAGGTCCCTGACCAGTGTGACCGCGGCCGTGGTCGACCGCAGCGCCGACGCATCGACCCCGCGCGGTGCGGCAAGGCTCGCCGCGCTGCGCGCTGCCGTCCGATAACGGGTGAACTCATAGGCTTCGAGCAGCCAGCCGAGCGCCGCCAGCCGCTCGTCGGCAATGCCGCCGGCAAAGCTGTAGGTGCCGGCAGGCAGGAGTCTCGCAAGCTTGCCGGGGAGAAACGGGTCGGCCGGGTCCTCCCCGCCGAGCCCGAACAACACCTGCGCCACCTGGCCCTGCTCGTCTGGGCAGACCAGCACCCGCCCGCTCTCCGCCTTGAACTGATTGGCCTTGGCCCAGGCCGCCTGCCGTGGCGGAAGCTCGGCGAGCGCCTGATCGAGACCTGCGGTCCGGCAGGCGATGATCGGCACGGCGCCCTCGGCGGCATCGGCATCGAGCAGAATCTCGGCAGGGTCCATGGGGTTCAGGCTCCTCCTGTTGATCGGATCGTGGCAGGAACATGCTTAATAGTTTGTTGAGAACTGTTCCGCCAAGATCCGCGCCACATGAGCTGACGGCGATGGTTTTCGGGGGACGGCAAAATGGTATCTGCGCGCTCGGCGGCGGCGCTGCTCGCCTTGGCTTTCATCATTGCAGGATGCTCCCTCCAGTCCCTCGACACGCTGTCCGCCGACCCAACAACGACCGGCAGCCTTGGTGACGCATCGCTCAAACACACATCGCGTGCCGCCCAGGCCTGGCGCAACGACCCGAGCAACAAGAAGAGCGGCCTGACCTATGCCCGCGGGCTGATGACGCTCGACCGCCCCGACGAGGCCGTGAAGGTCGTCGAGGAGCTCGCCCGTCGCAATCCCGACGATCTCGAGCTTGCCGCCTATCTCGGCAAGATCATGGTACAATCGGGTCGTGTCCAGGATGGCGAGAGAGAGCTGCGCAAGGCGATTGCCGGCGGCGGAGCCGACTGGCGCGTCCACTCGGCGCTCGGCTCCGCTCTCGATCAGCAGGGGCGCTACCAGGAAGCCCGCCAATGCTACGAGCAGGCGCTCGAGCTGAAGCCCGACGAGGTCTCGGTCATCAACAATCTCGCCATGTCCTACGCGCTTGCAGCCGATCTCAAGACTGCCGAGATTCATCTGCGTCGTGCGCTGGCCCTGCCCACGGGCGACGACAATGCGAAGCTCCGGCAGAACCTCGCGCTGGTCATCGGCTTGCAGGGTCGTTTCGACGAGGCCAGGGAGATTGCCGGCCGAGACTTGCCCTCTGAAAAGGTCGAGGCCAATGTCGCCTATCTCAAGCGCATGCTCTCCGAGCCCAACCCTTGGGAGCAGCTTCGCACCGCAAACTGATATCGATCCGCCGCTGTGCCGAACGGCACAGGCCGTCAGCGCTTTCGTTGCTAGACCAATCCTCGCAACCGCACGAGGAGAGGAAAATGGAGAAATATGGAAGTTATGAAAAGCCTGGACCGACTCCGCAGATCACCTGGCGCAACAACTGCTTGGGTAGCAATAACACAGTGGTTGGCCTCGGCCTTGCCCACGCCGCGCAGGGACTTTGCAACCACGTCAGAAGTCTCTCCACGCAGGTCAGAACTGTCTCCACCTCGCCTATTCAATTAGCCATGCAGTTTCGCGAGATATTCGATGATGGCGATCACATGGCTGCTTACACATTCGGACGGGACCTCCTGAGGGGAGACCGATATTCAGACAATCTTGTACTGGCCATGCGGGGATACGCAATGATCATCGAGATCATGCAAAATTTGAAAGGAATGGAGCCCTACCAGCACTTTGTTTCCCTGGAAGACTTGTTCATGGCGTGGTTCCTGTCGAAAAACGACCCGCTCGGTGCATCTGAAATCCTAATGGACCGGATAACTCGCACAGTCGAGCACAATCGAAAGCTGACACAACCAACCAATGGACCGTTGGG
>Ga0075431_100005656_pt1 | contig 12354 bp, 9 predicted proteins | sample RhiMetdeltSRZDD5_FD_75297 | JGI IMG/M metagenome (GOLD analysis project Ga0075431, IMG submission 75297) | Populus rhizosphere microbial communities from Tennessee, USA - Rhizosphere MetaG P. deltoides SRZDD5 | ecosystem: Host-associated > Plants > Roots > Rhizosphere > Soil | place: USA... | reverse complement strand
GTGGCGGCTACTGAGGGTGGGTCGGTCAGCGTCACCGACCCACGACCTCCTCACGAGTAACGACGCCACGCAAGGAGTGCCACCGTGGCCGATGCGAACCTGTCGCGAGCGATCCTGCCGATACCCGATGCCCACCATGTGGGTCTCACCACCTACGACGCCAGGGATCCGGATACCAGCTTCCCGCAGATCGAACCGTTGCGGCCGCCGAAGGGTGCGCCGAACGTGCTCGTCATCCTGATCGACGACTGCGGATTCGGCGCCACGAGTGCGTTCGGCGGGCCGGTGAGCACCCCGACTGCCGAGCGCCTGGCGGCCAACGGGCTGAAGTTGAACCGCTTCCACACCACCGCGCTCTGCTCGCCGACGCGCCAGGCGCTGTTGACCGGGCGGAATCATCATTCGGTGAACATGGGCGCCGTCTGCGAGATCGCGACCTCATCTCCTGGCTACAGCTCGGTGCTGCCCAAGGACAAGGCGCCGCTCGCCATGACCCTCAAGCTCAACGGCTACTCGACGGCGCAGTTCGGCAAGTGCCACGAAGTGCCGGTCTGGGAGACGAGCCCGATGGGGCCGTTCAACCAGTGGCCGACCGGCGGCGGCGGGTTCGAGCATTTCTACGGCTTCATCGGCGGCGAGACCAATCAGTGGTATCCGGCCATCTACGATGGCACCACCCCCGTCGAGCCAGCCAAGACCCCGGAAGAGGGATACCACTTCACCGAGGACATGACGGACAACGCGATCGGATGGGTGCGCCAGCAGAAGGCCCTCATGCCCGACAAGCCGTTCTTCATGTATTTCGCGCCGGGCGCCACCCATGCCCCGCACCACGCGCCGAAGGAGTGGATCGACAAGTACAAGGGGAAGTTCGACCAGGGTTGGGACGCGGTGCGCGAAGAGACCTTCGCGCGCCAGCAGGCACTGGGCGTGATCCCGGCCGATGCCGAGCTCACGAAGCGGCCTGAGGAGATCCCCGCCTTCGACGACATGCCAGAGGCGCTCAAGCCGATCCTGCGTCGCGAGATGGAAGTCTACGCCGGGTTCCTCGAGCACACCGACCACCACGTCGGCCGCCTGGTGGATGCCCTGCAGGACCTTGAGGTTCTCGACGACACGCTGGTCTTCTACATCATTGGGGACAACGGCGCCTCCGCTGAAGGCACGCTGAACGGCTGCTTCAACGAGATGGCGACGCTGAACGGCATGGCCGGCATCGAGACGCCCGAGTTCTTGATGAGCAAGATCGACGACTTCGGCGGGCCCAAGGCGTACAACCACTTCGCGGTGGGCTGGGCGCACGCGATGGACACGCCCTACCAGTGGACCAAGCAGGTGGCCTCGCACTTCGGCGGCACCCGCAACGGCACGATCGTGCACTGGCCGAACGGCATCGAGGCGAAGAACGAGGTCCGCTCACAGTTCCACCACGTCATCGACCTCGCACCGACGGTCCTGGAGGCAGCGGGGCTGCCGCATCCGACGATCGTCAACAGCATCCAGCAGGCGCCATTCGAGGGCGTCAGCATGCTTTACGCCTTCAACGCCGCCGCGGCGGCCGAGCGCCACGAGACCCAGTACTTCGAGATGTTCTGCAATCGCGGCATCTACCACAAGGGCTGGACTGCGGTGACCCGGCACGGCACGCCCTGGACCGGTCCGTACAATCGGACGTTCGACGAGGATGTCTGGGAGCTGTACGACACCAACACCGACTGGACCCAGGCCCGCGACCTCGCCAAGGAGCAGCCGAAGAAGCTGGCCGAATTGCAGCGGCTCTGGCTGATCGAGGCAACCAAGTACCACGTCATCCCGCTGGACGATCGCGCGTTCGAGCGCTTCAACCCGGACATGGCCGGCCGGCCGCAGCTCATCAAGGGCAAGACCCAGATGTTGTACGGCGGAATGGGTCGGCTCACCGAGAATTCGCTGGTCTCGACCAAGAACAAGTCGTACTCGGTCACCGCCGAAGTCGAGGTCCCGGCGTCCGGCGCCAAGGGTGTCATCATCGCCCAGGGTGGCGATACCAACGGCTGGAGCCTCTATGCCAAGGACGGCAAGCTGAAGCATTGCTACAACTTCTTCGGCGTCGAACTGTACTTCGCCGAAGGCTCCACTCCGATCCCCGTCGGTACGCATCAGGTGCGGATGGAGTTCAGGTACGACGGCGGTGGCCTGGCCAAGGGTGGCACCGTGTCGCTCTTTGTGGACGGCAACAAAGACGGCGAGGCCCGCGTTGACAAGACGGTGCCGATGATCTTCTCCGCCGATGAAACGTGCGACGTCGGTAAAGAAGGCGGCTCGCCAGTCTCGCCGGATTACGGCCCGAGCGGCAACGCGTTCAGCGGCAAGATCAACTGGGTCCAGGTCGATCTGGAGAAGGACGACCAAGACCACCTGATCTCGCCGGAGGAGCGCTTCCGGATCGCGATGGCTCGCCAGTAGGTGGCAAGCCGCCGTCCCGGAGTGTCGGCGGTATGTACGAGGGCCGTGGACGAACACGCATGGCGTCGGCTGCTGCAGCCGACGCCATGCGTGGAGAGCCTGCTCCGGCGGGCTCTCCACCACTACAGAGGTCGGGCCGCTCGCGGAGCGCGATTAGCGCTGCGATGGGACTCGATCTGGACACACCTGGTTCATAGGAGAAACAAGCATCATGGTGCAACGGAACGTGAACATCGACAACGACGATCGAGAGGATATCCAGGAGGCGCGCGAGGATCGTCAGGAAGACCGCCAGGACTTCGTCGAGGACGAGGCCGAGAAGCAGCGCGATGATGACGATGACGATGACTGACCCCCGGCCAGCATAGAGACGGCCCAGTCTGGTCATGGCCCAGAACGTGAAAGGCCTCGAACGGCTGCTGCCCCGACTTATGAGTTCGGTGCCACGCGTGCTTAGGAACTGATCTGCGGTGATGACGTGTGACTCGGCGGCTACGTCGATGTGCCACCGCGGGTGGCGCGAGTCATCGGACTGACGCCCTGGGGCTGAGTCTCAGTACCGCAGGGATCGCGCTGTTGGCAGGCATTCTCTTCATGCGCGCTAGTGTCGCGCCGCTCTGCGCGGCTGGCTAGAGGACTTCCTGGGCGCGCCCCTGAGAAGAGCGTGGCCGCCGACCTCCCGACCCGGCTCGACGTGGCCAAGCCGGGTCGGGAGGTCGGCGGCCATCTGATGCGATCGGCTGAGTCACGAAGCAGGGTGGACGTGCGATAGGGAGCATCATGAACACGACGTTGCCCGGTCAACTGGTGCGGGAGGGCGGGGAAGAGCGGTCCGGCTGGCGCTTGATGCTGCCGACCACGCTGCCGGCCCTCGATCCAACGCGCGTGCGCGAGCATCGCCATCCTCTGGAGAAGGTGGCGCTGCTGTTGTCCCTGCTCATCCTCATGTTGGTGCTTGGGGTGGGCGCCTGGCGAGAGGACTGGCTGATCCTGAAAGCGATCTTTGCGGTCTGGTTCGCGATGATAGTCCTAGCGTTCCAGGCGGGGACAGTGCACACCCTGCGTGGCGCGGAGGTCACCTCGACCCAGTACCCAAAGCTCTACGAGATCTTCGACGAGGTCAGGCGTCAATTCAACGCGCCGCCAACGCGAGTGTTCGTGATTCGGGATAACCGAGCGCAGGCCCACGCCTACGGCATTCGCCCGCCGTACACCATCGTGTTCCACTCCGCCATGCTCGAAAGCATGCAACTGGATGAGCTGCGCTTCGTGATGGGACAGCAGCTCGGGCGGATCGTCTACGGACAGACCCGGATGATCGTGCCGCTCGGCGGCGACGCCGAAGCGCTACCGTCGCTCCTCGCGCAGTTCACCTGGCTGCGCGACCTGGTGTTCGCCTGGTACCGACGTATCTCCGTCCTGAGCGCTGATCGAGCCGGCGCGCTGGCGTGCCAGGACATGGAGGTGGCGGTCCGCACGCTGGTCAAACTCGGCGTCGGGAGCCACCAGTATAGCGACCTCCAGGGGGATGATCTCGTCGATCAAGCGTACTGGCTGAGTCAGGGCACGGGCCGCGTGCAGGCGACGATCATCTGGATCACGAACGCCGAACCGCCAATGGTTCGACGCCTGGAGAAGCTCATCGCCTGGGGCGGCCTGCCGAAGTTGCCCGAGGCGCTGGTGGACGCTGCCGCACCTACAGTGCCTTTCCCGGACGGAGACAGAGCCTCGTCTCTCCCGCTCCAAGAGCGAGACGAAGGAGGCGGCAGGTGAGGGTTTCACTCCTTCAATGTCCGAGTTTTCCGTGAAGGCTCCAGGTTGCCGAAGCGCAGCGCATGCCGCCGAGTCCGACGCAGCGCGATGGTTGGGTTGACAGAGTCGTAGTGACAGGTTTGCCCGGCTGCAGGCGCAAGGTGATCCGTGGCGGGTCTCATCATCGCCACGCGTGGAGGCGAGACCGTGGAGCACGTTGAAGTCGTAGCGACGCAGGTTGTCCTGTGGCTCAAGCTGGCGGTGGAACTGGTCGGAGCAGTCGTGGTCGGGGTTGGCTGTTGCGCAGCCATGCTGGCGCTCGTTCGGAGGAGGCGAGACGGACCCGCGGCCTACGCCGGGGTTCGGCTACTGCTTGCCCGATACCTTGCCCTGGGGCTCGAATTTCAGCTCGCGGCCGACATCCTGGCAACGGCGGTCGACCCGAGTTGGGAGGAGATCGGCAAGCTGGCCGCGATCGCGGCGATCCGAACCCTCCTGAACTTCTTCCTGGGGCGCGAGATGAAGGAGGAGCGCGCCGAGGAGCAAGAGGAACGGACCGAGCCGAGCTCGTTGGCGCCGTCCGCCTGAATCCCAGGTCCAAAGATGTGCTCATCGGGACTAACGATCTGGCGGACAGGTAAGACAGCTCAACTGTAGGAGAGGATGCCGCCATGCTCGTGAGCGGTGCGGACGTGGCCGAGACTCGGAAGATGCGGATGCAGCGAATGCTCCTGGCGATCGCCGCCGTGATTGAGACCCTGGCCGGCCTGGGGCTCATTCTCATGCCCGACGCCACGATGCAGCTACTGTTCGGTGGTCGGCCGGACGGTGTGGGGATGATGATGGGACGGGTGGCGGGAGTGGCGTTGCTGGCGCTCGGTGTCGCGTGCTGGGGCGCGCGGGGCGACTCGGGAGGCGAAGCCCGAGCGGTCACTGTCCGAGCGATCACCCTCTACAACGCCGGTGCAGGAGCCCTCCTCGTACTGTTCGCGATAACCGGGCAGGCTGCCGGTCTGGGAGCCTGGAGCGCCGGCCTGTTCCACTTGGCGCTCGCAGCGGGATTCCTCGCCTCGCAGCGACGTCTCGGTTCACAGTAAGTGAACCCCCCGGTGCCCTGGAGCGCTCGGCTGGCACTCATCGTCGTGTCACTCCTGCTGCTTGCCAGTTTGATCTTGCTGCTGGTCTGGCTCCCGAGCCTCTGGGACGCGGTCCGGAAGGGGCCAGCGCTCGACAGCTATTCGCTCTCGGCAAGCCCTGGCAGCATGACCCCCGGGCAGACCGCCGTCCAGATACAGATCGCCCAGGCCGACGAGGTTCGGGGTGTGGTCACCCTGCGTGTGTCGGTTCACCGCGGCTGCGAAGCGGGCTGTCCGGAGCTTGAACGGATGTCGCTGCTCGGGCTCCAGCCAGGGTATCCGAAGACCAGGGGCGTCCCGGAATCCGCGACGGTGACCCTCCAGCCGGGCGAGACCGACGTTCGCCAGACCATCGAGTTCCCGCTGAGTGGCGAGGCGTTTCTCTACCCGTTCGACGTGCACGAGTTGTGGCTGGCGCTCAGGCTGGACGGGACCGACGCGGTAGGCACCGTACAACCGCTGCCACTCGCCCAGGCGGAGGGCCATCTCGTCGCCGTAGTGCGCGCGGACGTGCCCCGCTTCCAGATGGCGGCGCCGGTCCGCGTCGATGCTGCGAGCACCGTCACCGATCCGCAGCAGATTGTCCCCGGCCGGTTACAGGATCAGTACCTGTCCATCCACGTGCTGAGGCTGCAGCGCTCGCGGTGGCTGCAGATCATGGCGGTGATGTTGGTTCTCCTGATCGCGATGGCCAGCGGCTACGCGGCATTCATGCGTTCTGTGCCCGATCTCGTCATGGGCGCCGGCGGCCTCGTCCTCGGCGTGTGGGGCATCCGCTCGATGCTCGTCCCCGGCAGCATCAGCTACGCCACCGTTGTCGACATGGCCCTGGGCCTGGTGATCACCTTCCTCCTCACCACGCTGAGCGTGCGCATGCTGTTGTATCTGTGCGAGCGCAATGGAATCCGAATCGGGAGGCGGCCACCCGACGCGCCGGCTCACCCTGTAGAAGACTGAACCGCCCCGTCATTCGTGGAGGCGCTGGAGTGCCCTGAGGTCGATAGAGACGCTGGGGTGCCCTGTTCGGTGGAGCCATGACACGACCACGCGGAATCCGCCGGGGCTGCGTAAACGGGCGGTATCTGCCTTGACAATGTCACATTCCGGATTCAGTCCTCTGAGGGGCTTGGCTGGCGCTGCCCCAACGGCACCAGCAGTGTAGCGCTGTCGTGCTCGGTGTCGGGGTGCAAGGCATTGGCCCTGACGAGGTCTCGTTGACGAGCGTCGGGGGTACAGCTACGCTAGGAACGATGCGCGTTGGCGGACCGCTTCCTGCGCCCTCGTCGCGGAGTCGAACGCATGACCCAACTGCCGAGCGGGACGGTCACCTTCCTGTTCACCGACATCGAGGGCAGCACCGCCCGCTGGGAGGGCCATCCCGACGCCATGCGGGCCGCGCTGGCCCGTCACGACGCGGTCATGAGAGCCGAGATCGTCGAGCACGATGGCCACGTCGTGAAGACCACGGGCGACGGCGTCCACGCCGCCTTCAGCCGCGCCCCGGACGCCCTCGCTGCGGCCCTGGCCGCCCAGCGCCGACTGGCGGCCGAGCCGTGGGGCGAGGTCGGGCCGTTGCGGGTGCGGATGGCGCTCCACACGGGCGCGGCCGAGGAGCGGGACGGCGACTACTACGGCACCGCCATGAATCGCGTGGCTCGCCTGATGAGCATTGGGCACGGCGGCCAGATCCTGCTGTCCGAGGCAACCACCGCACTCGTCCGCGACGGCCTGCCGGCCGGCGTGAGCCTGCTGGATCTCGGCCAGCACCGCCTCAGGGACCTGACGCAGGCAGAGCGCGTCAGCCAGATTGTCGCGCCCGACCTGCCGTCCGACTTCCCGCCCCTGGCCTCGCTCGACGCGCGCCCGCACAACCTCCCGACCCACCCGACCGCCCTGCTCGGGCGCGAGCGCGAGCTGGCCGAGGTTCGCGGGCTGTTCGAGGACGGCGCGCGGCTCGTGACCCTCACGGGGCCGGGCGGGACGGGGAAAACGCGCCTGGGCCTCCAGATCGCCGCCGAACTCTTGGACGACTTCGAGCACGGCGTGTTCCTGGTCGAGTTGGTGCCGATCTCGGACCCGGCGCTCGTGGCCTCGGCCGTCGCGCAGGTGCTGGGCGTGCGGGACGTCAGCGGCCGTCCGATCATCGACGCGGTGAAGGAGTATCTGCGGGCTCGGTCCGTCTTGCTGCTGCTCGACAACTTCGAGCAGATCTTGCCCGCTGCCTCCGTCGTGGCCGACCTGCTGGCGGCCTGTCCCGGCCTCGCGGTGCTGGCCACGAGTCGCGAGCCGCTCCGCCTACGCGGCGAGCAGGAGTTCGCCGTGCCGCCGCTGGCGCTCCCGGACGCTCGTCGGGCAACGACGGCGGAAGGTGTCTCCCACTCGCCTGCCGTCGCGCTCTTCGTCCAGCGAGCGCGGGCGATCCGGGCCGACTTCGCGCTGACCGACGAGAACGCCCCGGCCGTGGCCGAGGTCTGCGCCCGCCTGGACGGCCTGCCACTAGCGATCGAGCTTGCGGCGGCGCGCGTCCGCCTGCTCGCGCCGGAGGCCATCGCGCAGCGACTTGAGCGACGACTTCCGCTCCTGACCAGCGGGGCGCGTGACCTTCCGGCTCGGCAACAGACGCTCGGGAACGCGATCGCCTGGAGCTACGACCTCCTCGCCTCCGACGAGCAGCGGCTGTTCCGGCGACTCGGTGCCTTCGTCGGCGGGTTCACGCTGGAGGCTGTGGAGGCCGTCTGCGACGCCGAAGGTGATCTTGGGGTCGATGTGCTCGACGGTCTGGAGTCGCTGGCCTCGAAGAGCCTGGTCCAGCAGCAGGACGATGTGGCTCTGGGCGATCCCAGGTTCACGATGCTGGAGACGATCCGCGAGTACGCGCTCGAACGGCTGGATGAGAGCGGCGAGACGAGTATCCTTCGACGGCGTCACAGGGACTGGTTCCTCGCGCTCGCGGAGGCGGCCTGGCCGAAGATGGCCGGTCCTGAGCAGGGCGAGTGGTTCGCGCGGCTCGAAGCCGAGCACGACAACCTGCGCGCGGCGCTGACCTGGAGTCACGCGGATCCGGGCGACGCAGAGCTACGGTTGGCGCGGGCGCTGTACCGGTTCTGGTGGCGACGTGGCCACCTGAGTGAAGGGCGTGCCTTGCTGCGTCGAGCCCTAGAGCGAGGGGCTCAGGTGCGCAGCACAGCACGCGCCAGAGCACTCAGCGCGGCGGGGGTTCTCGCACGGGCGCAAGGTGACGAGCATGTCGCGCTGGCCCTCTTCGAGGAAAGCCTGGCGATCTTCCAGTCGCTCGGTGATCGCCGGGGCACTGCCAACGCGCTCCACAACCTGGCGACGGTGGTGGGGTGGCGGGGTGAAGACGAGCGGGCCGTGGCGCTCGTCGACGAGAGTTTGACACTGTGGCGAGAACTGGGCGACACCTGGGGCATCGGGATGGCGCTGGGGCTCCGGGGCAACTTGGCGCAGCGGCAGGGTGATCGTGAGCGGGCAGTGGCGTTGGCGGAGGAGAGCCTCACCTTGCTGCGAGCAGTGGGCGATACCTGGGGCATCGCCTTCAGGCTTTGCGACCTTGGCGTCCTGGCCAGCGACCTAGGCGACCAGCAGCGGGCAACGGCGCTGCTCGAAGAGTGCCTGACGATGGCGCGACAGGTCGACGACCGGGACGGAATTGCCAGAGCGCTCGACAGCCTGGGGCGTGTGGCTTACGCACAGCGGGACTACGATCGAGCGGCGGCGTTACACCGCGAGGGTCTGATGGTCTTTCGGGATCTTGGGGCTCGTTGGCGGATCGTCGAAAGTTTCGAGAGGTTGGCGCAGGTGGCTGGAGCGATGGGGCGGCCTGCGCGGTCGGCGCGGCTGTTCAGTGCGGCACAGGCACTGCGCGGGGCGATCGGCACGACGGCCTCCCCTTCCACGCGTGCCGAGCACCGGCGGGAGTTGGCAGCGGCGCGGGCTGCGCTAGGCGACCTTGAGTTCGCGGCCGCCTGGGCCGAGGGCCGGGCGATGACCCTGGAGCAGGCCGTCGCCTACGCCCTCGACGAGCAGCCGCCTGCGTAGGCCCGCCCGGACGAATCTCGGCATTTCGCCGCCCCGACCCCGACCGTACCGTCGGGCCGATCCGAGGACGGGTGCACCCGCGCGCTGCCGTGACCGGGATCACTGCCGCCGCTGAGCCCACGGCCGATCATGAGGTGAGGAGCCCATTCGGCGGAAGGGGCGCCATGCCGGACCTGTTCCGCTACCAGCTCGTGGATGGGCCGCACGCGGGCGAGCCGATCACCGAGCGCGGCGAGATCGAGCGGCTCGCGCGTGAGTGCCAGGTGGCCGCGTGCCGCGCCGGTCTCGACTCGACCGTGATCGAGACGCGCTTCAACGTGGTGCGGTCGCGCGTACCGGCCATGGTCGACACCGCCCGCAGGCTCCCTGGGGCGAGTCGACCGTCCCTGGCTCCTGCCCCGCCGACGCGGAGTCGACGTGGCCTCGCGCCTTGTCAGCCGTCGCGTGACGGGTAGAGACGCCTCAGCTTGATCCGGGCATCCTCGGTCGTGAAGCCCCGGCTGACAGGACCCCCGGCGGCGCTCCGCTCGGCCTCCCGGACGCCAACCGCGCATCGTCATTCATTCATGCGCGGACGCCCGACACGCAGGCGTCATTGGCTCATGCTTGGGTCTGCGTAGACGAGCGCGCAGCAGAGGTACGCATTCGGTCGGATCTCCTCGTGCTCGGGGGCCGCGAGCCGTCCTTCGGTCGAGGCGACGGTGAACGCCGTCGTCGCCCCGGGGGCGGTTGTGGCCTCCCCGATCGCGAGCCCGCTCACGAGCACCAGGACGGCGACGGTCGTGCTCGCGGTGACCGCCACCAGCAGCTCGACGACGTTCGAGCGCATCGTTACTCGAGGCATGCTGCCCTCCTGCTCCTGCGCGGATGCTCGGATGGCAAGCTCTTGCGCAGCCCCATCCAATGCCCACTCTACGGGCGGCCCGGATGCGCGCACACCGGCCAGATGGCGTGTTGTGCCGACCGAGTTCCCGAGCCGGGTCTCGGCGGCGGACCCGCCAGATGGCCTACTCGCCCGAGAAGAACCCGACCGCCGGCTTGGTCAGCGCTCGAGCGACGCCGAGGACGCTCGTCGCGCAACCCAGGCGGCGATTTGTGCGCGGGTGTCGAAGTCCAATCTCGTGAGGATGCTGGCGACGTGTCCCTGGACCGTGCGCCCGCTGATCACCAGGTGCGTCGCGATCTGGCGATTGGTCAGGCCGGCCGCGACCAGGTCCGCCACCTCGCGCTCACGGGCGGTGAGCGGGGACCAGGGATCGGCGGCCGGCTGCGTGCTGAACCGGGTGGCCGCCGAGGTCGCCTGCCGCATCTGCCACTCGGATCCCTGAGTTGCACCCGTCAGCGGCGGTGGCGCTGTCGTCTCCAGTGCGAAGTCGACGGCTTGTTTGAGCGACTTTGCCCGTCCCTCGGCACGTGCATCCTCGAACGCGGTCTCGCCAAGGACCTCACGAAGGAGCTCGAGGTCACACTCGTATCGCTGGACCTCCGCGAACGTGGCGACGCCGGACTGCTCGCGCAGCGAGGCAGCCGCCCCGAAGGCCCGGGCCGCGTCCAGCAAGTGATCTCGCCCGACGTCGCCGGCGGGCAGGGCCGCCCCCTGGGCCCGCTTCACACAAGCCAGGATGTAGAGGCAGTTGGCGATGAGCCAGCGATGTCCAAGCTTTTCACAGATCGTGATGCTCGTACGGACGAGCTCGATCGCACGGCTGACATCGCCGGCGAGCAACGCGAAACGGGCAAGGTCCTTGCATACCTCGCCGATGCCGCTCTTGTTGCCGACATTGCGCGAGATCCGCAGGCCTTCCTCCGCCAGCCGGATCGCCCTGGCCGGATCGCCGAGATCGGCGATGGCGCGGGCCTGTGAGCCGAGCGTGTACGCCAACACGGGCGCGTTGCCGAGCTCTCGGAGCAGGCCGATCGCCTCCTCGCTGAGGGTTACGCTCTGGTCGTAGCGACCTCCCATGTACGAGACGATCCCGGAGGTGTGCAGCGCCATCGCCAGGGCGACCCTGGGCCCAACGCGCCGGCCGAGGGCGACGCTCTCCTCGCACAATTGGACGGCGCGCTCGTGCTCGCCCCGATGGGCGAGGTAGAGTCCAAGGCGGTGCAGCGCGGTAATGACCCCGAGGTTGTTTGCCGTCGCTCGGCAGAACGCTAGATTCTCGGTCATGTGGGTGACGGCTGCATTGAAGTCACCCTGGTACATGGAGAGTTGGGAGATACCGAGCAGCGCCATCGCACGCGCCGACAGGTCGGACGGGCTGGTGCCCGACGCCGGCACGGCCAGGGCGCGCTCCAGCCAGCGCCGTCCCTCGCTGATGTGGCCATGGAGCCACCAGAGGCGCCAGATCGCGGCTGCCAGCCTCAGGCCGAGCGCAGGGCCGATCGGCTTCTGGTCCCCGATACCTGATTCGTCCAGGCACCAGCCGAGGGCTGCCCGCAGGTTGTCATGCTCCCGTTCGAGACGGGTGAGCAGTGTGCTGTCGGCCCGCTCGTTGAGCGCTGGCGCGACATCCTCGGCGAGGGCCAGGAAGTAGTCGCGGTGAAGGTCGCGCGCTGTTGCAAGCTCGCCGTGCTCCGTCAGCTTCTCCATGCCGTACTGCCGGAGCGTCTCCAGCAGCCGGTACCGTGCCTCGCCGTCACTGTCCTCCTCGACCTGCACCAGCGACCTGTCCACCAATGAGGTCAGCAGTTCAAGTCTGCCCATCTGCTCGGCGGCGTCCAGGGTGAAGCCACCGGCGAAGACGGCGAGGCACCGTAGCAGGGCCTGCTCCGGCTCGGCGAGGAGGTCGTAGCTCCAGTCGACCGCGCCGCGCAGGGTCTGCTGACGGGGCAGGGCGGTCCGTGAGCCCCCCGTCAGGAGACGGAAGCGATTATTCAGACGCGCCGCGATCTGCTCGACCGAGAGCGCCCGGACACGGGCGGCGGCAAGCTCAATGGCGAGCGGGATGCCGTCCAGCCG
>Ga0075431_100005653_pt1 | contig 12355 bp, 8 predicted proteins | sample RhiMetdeltSRZDD5_FD_75297 | JGI IMG/M metagenome (GOLD analysis project Ga0075431, IMG submission 75297) | Populus rhizosphere microbial communities from Tennessee, USA - Rhizosphere MetaG P. deltoides SRZDD5 | ecosystem: Host-associated > Plants > Roots > Rhizosphere > Soil | place: USA... | reverse complement strand
TCACGATCACCGGACCGACCATCGTGTATTTCGAGATCACGGCCTACCGCAACGGCGTCTTCGGAGTCGGCGGCGTGCCCGACGACGACTACTTCGATCCGCGCCTGGCGCTCGTCCACAGCGACCAGGCCACGTTCCTGGCCATCAACGACGACGCGTGGTTTTTCTACGACAGCGCCATCCACTACCTGATCACGGATCCGGGAACCTACTACCTGATCGTGACTGAGACCGGTTTTCTATGCGCCGGGGATGGCGAGTACTACCTGACGTACACCGAGACCTCGATCGGGGGCACCGAGTCCGAGGGGAACGACACGACGGGGACGGCCGACCCGATCGCATACGACGACGTGGTGTCCGGCACCTGCGGGACGACGACCGGCGATCTCGACTACTTCTCCTTCTCGGGCGTCGCGGGCGACATGGTCCGCGTGCTCTGGTTCGACGATCGCAACCACCTGGATGCAGCGGACATCGTATTCGCGACGGTCGTCGGCTCGGACGGCGTGACACCCGTGGGAGGAGTTTTCACGCGAGCGGACAACGCGGCCCAGCGCGGGATGAACTGCCTGCGGCTGATCCTGCCGTCGACGGGAACGTTTTACGTCGTCGTCTTCGGGAATACGTTGGATACGGATTACGCCTTCCAACTCGTGCGGTTTAAGGATGCGACGTTCGAGACGGAGAACAATGACACCCCGAACGGGGCCGATCCCCTCGCCGCCTTCGGGCCCGGGCGCGCCGCCGGCGTGATCGGCACGAACGGGGACGTCGACAATTACCTCATTCTCGTGAACCAGGGCGATGTCGTCGTCCTGTCAATCTACGCGGCCTCCGGCGCCCAGAGCGACGGCTTCGCCAGCTTCTCCAACTATGGATCGGACCTGCTCCCCAGCGTGCGGGTCTTGAACGTCACCCCCGATGCCGAGACCCCGTATGACGGATTGAATCTCAGCGGGGAGAGCATCACCAACGGGCTGGCGACGATCGAACTGGTGTTCATCGCGCCGGCCACGGCGGGGTTCATCGTGGAGGTCACCGCTTCCGACGGGACCGGCGGCGCGAATCACCTGTACATCATCGAGCGGCGGTAACAGGCACTGTGAAGTCCTGCGTCCCAGCCCGGCATCGATCGGCATTGGACGTTGGACTCGCCAAGGAGCGCAGAGGCTAGCGGGCAGGGATCTCCCACACGATCGCGGTGGTGTCGCCCGAGCCGGAGAGGGCGCGGCGGCCGTCGTGATCGATGGCCACGGACGTGACGCCTCCCGAGTGGCCTTGGAAGGAAGCGAGTCGACGGCCTGAAACGGCGTCCCAGATCGTCAGGCCCGTGGACTGGCCGACCGCCAGCAGGCCGCGCGGTCCGAAGGCGAGCGCCCGGACCGCCGAGCCCGCCTCTATCCGCTTCGTTTCCTTTTCACCTTCTCCGTCCCACACGATGACGAGGCCGTCGCCGCCGGCGGTGGCCGCCGCCGAGCCGTCGGCGGAAAAGGCCATGCACGACACGCCGCGCGCGTGATCCTCGATCCGGCGCAGGACCTTGCCCGTCTCGACGTCGATCACCGCCGCGGACTTCGGAGGCGCGGGCACGATGGCGCGCTTGCCGTCGGGTCGCACGGCCAGCGCGCCGGTGGCGCTGCCCGCGAACTCGCGGAGAGAAGCGCCCGATTCCGGATCCCAGGTGACGACCCTCCCGTTGAGCAGGCCGGTCGCGATCGTCGTGGACGTGATGGCGACGCCCCGCGCCGAGAGGCCTTCGAGTTTCATGAGGCAGGTCCCTGCCTCCAGGTCCCACAGGGCGGAGGGGACGCGCCATCCTCCCGTCACGGCGCGGCGGCCGTCGGGACTCACAGCGAGGGAGCCGAACTCGAGCTGGCCGGTGTCGATCGTCCTGACCCGGCGTCCGGAGGCCGGATCCCAGATTGCGATCCATCCGTCCGCCCCCGCCGTGACCGCGCGGCCGTCGGGCAGGAACGCGACGCCGCCCACGGCGTCGCTGTGGCCCGGAACGTCGAAGCGCCGCTTCCCGGTCGCCGCGTCGAACAAGGCCACGGCGGTGCCGTCCCCGATCGCCACGACTCCGTCGCGGATCGCGACCGGGTGGAATCGATCGCCGAGCCCCTCGAACGACTGGACGCGGGTCCCGGACTCGAGGTCCCACAGGCCGGCGGTGCGATCCGCGCATCCGGCGATGACGCTCCGGCCGTCGGGCGTGAACGCCGCCCACAGGAATTCCGACCGCTCCGGCATGACGCGCAGCCTCCGGCCGGCCTCCAGGTCCCACACCGCCAGGCCGCCTTCCGCCGGCCCCGCGCCCTCCGCGGGGATCATGCGGCCGCAGGTGGTGACCGCAGTCCGGCCGTCGGGGCCGATCGCGAGGCCCGAGATCTCGCCCCGGTGGGCGTCGACGGATTTCAACCGCGCTCCCGTGGAGGCGTCCCACAAGACCATCCGGCCGTCCGCGCCGCCGGAGAGGACCTGGGCGCCCTCCTTGAGGAAGGCCGCGCACATCACGGAACCCTTGTGCCCGCCCTCGAAGACGCGGATCCGCTCGCCGGTCTCGACCTTCCACAGGCCGAGCGTCCCGTCCATGCCGGCCGAGAGCGCGGTCGCCCCGTCTTTGGAGAGGGCGACCGTCCAGACGCGTTCCCGGTGGCCCTCGTAGGTGCGGATCCGGGCCCCGGTCTCGAGATTCCAGAGCGCCATCGTGCCGTCGCCGGCGGCGGTCATGGCCCGCGCGCCGTCCGGAAGGAGCGCGATGGAGCCCACGACGCCCCGGTGGCCCTGGAAGTTCCGCCGCCGCTCGTTCTTCTCGAGGTCCCACAGGATGAGGCTCGTGCCCGCGCCGACGAGGAGCGTCTTGCCGTCCTTGCCGAAGGCGAGGGACCAGACGCGGCCGGGCGTGCGCCACCGGCGCGTGCCGAGCCGCGAGACCGCTCCTTCGGGAAGCGGATCGCCGGCGAGGTCGGCGCGGGGTTTCGGATCCTGCAGGAAGACGAGAAGGGCGGCGAGAAGAACCCGGATCATCGACCGATCATACGGGCTTGGAGCTTGGAGCTTGAAGCTTGAAGCTATTTTTTGGCGTAGTGGAGGATCAGGCCTCCGCGCATCGCGAAGTCGGCGGCCGCGATCAGGCCGAGTGCGAGGATGGCGGGCGCGCCCGAGCGGGGAACCTGGGCGAAGAGCGAGCCGAGGCTATGGACGAGGGTCCCGGCCCAGGTGCCGGGGGCGCCCAAGGAACCGGCGGCGCCCACGGAAGCCCACAACGCCATGGCGGCCGCGCCGGCCCCGAGCAGGACCAGGCCGAGCCGGCGCATGCGCCGGTTGAGCGTGGCATCGAGGACCGCGTAGTACCCCGCCGCGATGGCGGCGGCCATGAGGATCACGAACGGAAACGTGACCGTCGGCAGCGCGCCCATGCCCTTGAAGGGGCCCCCCAGGTCGGCCGCGCCCCATCCGAGGAACCACAAGGGCACCGCGAGCCCGAGGCAGATCTTGGGGGCCCGCGTCGCCTCGGTGTGCTCGTCCTGGTCGAAGCACCTCGCGACGCCGAACCACGCGAGGCCGCCGGCCGCGAGGAGCAGGTTCACCGGCGCGAAGAACACGCCCAGCCGGCCCGACCACAGGGAGCGGTCGAGGGCGGCGGTCCCGACCAGGACGGCCGCCGCCGAGCCGGCGAGGAAGCCGAGCACGACGCGGGCGCGGCCCGAGCGCCGCAATTCGTGCCGCATCAGGAAACAGGCGATCGCGAGCGCCACCAGGCCGGCGGCGCCGAACGCGAGGCTGACCGTCGAGGTGAAGAGGGAACCGATCGAGGAGAAGAACCCCGCGCCGCCCTTCGCGACGCTTCCCGCGATCGCGAGCAGGGCCAAGCCGGGTCCGAAATGGGTGGCCACCGAGGAGAACGAGAGCCGGATCCTCACCTCGGACGGGAGGACCGCCACGCCGGGACCCTGCGTCGCGGACTTCGCGTTCAAGGTGGAGGTCTTGCCCTTGACCAGGCGCTCGACCGTCCCGAGCAGGGCCCGCGCGCTCTGGAACCGCGCCTCGGGCTGGCGGGCGAGGAGCCTCGCCACGACGGGGATCGCGCGGGGATCGACGCCGGGGAACGACTCGCGGATCGGCCGCGGCGACCCGGTGACCCGGTTCATCGCGACTTCCCGTTCGTCCACGCCGGGGAAGGGGAGCTTTCCCGTCAGCATCCGGTAGTAGATCACGCCGAGCGAATAGAGGTCGGTGGTCGACTCCGGGAGCTGGCCCTCGAACTGCTCCGGCGCCATGTACTCGACGGGGCCGCCGATGGGATCCTCGGGCTTGAGGGTGCGCCCGAGGTGGGGCTGCCAGCCCTGGCCGAAGTCGGAGATCCGCGCCCGTCCGTCGGAGGCGAAGAGGATGTTGGTCGGGCGGAGGTTCAGGTGGAAGAAGTTCGCCTCGCGGGCGGCCTCGAGTCCCAGCGCGACGTCCCGCACGATGCGGGTGGCGCGGTCGAAGGGGAGGCGCCGCTCGGTCTCGAGGAGCTTCTCGAGGCTGCCGGCGGGGACGTGCTCCATGAGGATGTAGCCGCGGCTCTCCTGCCGGCCGACCTCGAGGACCTTCACGATCGAGGGATGCGTGAGGCGCCGGGCGGATTCCGCGGCGTCGAAGCAGCGGGCGGAGAACTCGGGGTCCGCGGAGGCTTCGGGGGAGAAGAGCTTGAAGGCGAGGAGGGGTTCGTTGCCCGAGGGCGGCGAGGCGAGGTACACCGACGCGTGGGGTCCGGCGCCGATCTTCTCCCGGAGCCGGTACCGTCCGACGGCGGTTCCGGCAAAAGGGTCGGGCGCCTCGGCGAGCTGAGGCATGCATAATATATACATCATACGAATGAAGAATGGCAACTGAATTTGCGAGATTCCGCGCGCTTCGGCGGAGAGGATGGGCGAATTGCGAACCTCCCGCGGAAGCCCGACCGCCAACCCCGAGGCGTAGGCGAATGCCCGAACTCCCCGACATCGAGGTTTATGTCGACCGCCTGCGGTCCCTGCTCGCGGGGCGGACGCTGGAGCGGGTCCGGCTCGCCACCCCCTTCCTCCTGCGGTCGGTCGATCCCCCCGTGACCGCCGTGGAGGGCCGGCGGGTCGCCGGCGTCCGGCGGATCGGAAAGCGGATCGTCCTCGAGGTCGACGGCGACCTGTTCCTGGTCCTTCACCTGATGATCGCGGGCCGGCTCCAGTGGCGGGGACCGGGGGCGGCCATCCCCGCGCGGATCGGCGCGGCCGCGTTCGACTTCGAGAACGGGACCCTCCTCTTCACGGAAGCGGGAACGAAGAAACGGGCGTCGCTCCACGTGGTCCGCGGCGCGGCCGCCCTGCGGGAGCACGACCCGGGGGGAATCGAGGTCTTGAGTTCAGACCTCGCCGGCTTCCGCGCCGCCCTGGCCCGGGAAGTCCACACGCTCAAGCGCGCGCTCACCGATCCCCGGCTCTTCAGCGGGATCGGGAACGCGTACTCGGACGAGATCCTGCACCGCGCCCGGCTCTCCCCGTTCGCCCGGACCGACGGGTTGTCGCCCGGGGAATCGGAGCGGCTCTGGACCGCGGCCCGCGACGTGCTCGGCGAATGGTCCGCCCGCCTGCAGTCCGAGCCCGGGTTTCCGGAGCGCGTGACGGCCTTCCGGCCGGGCATGGCCGTGCACGGGCGGTACCGGAAGCCGTGTCCGGTCTGCGGATCGCCCGTCCGGCGAATCGTCTACGCCGACAACGAGATGAACTACTGCGCGACGTGCCAGACGGAGGGACGTTTGCTGGCGGATCGGTCCCTGAGCCGCTTGTTGAAGGACGATTGGCCGCGCCACCGTTAGCTCTAAGCTTTAAGCTCTAAGCTTTAAGCGTCCTTTCATACGTGCTTAGAGCTTAAAGCTTAGAGCTTAAAGCTAAGCGGGCACGCCCCATAGGAACCCCTGGCCCGACTTCACGCCCAGATCGCGTAGAACGTCAAGGTCGTCCCGGGACTCGATCCCCTCGGCGACGATTTCCGCCCCGAGGCTGTTCGCGACCTTGATCAGGCGCTTGAGCGAGCGCGCCCGCGACTCGTCGCGGCCGATCCCGTTCACGCAGACCTTGTCGATCTTCACCAGGTCGGGCTCGAGGAGCACGACGCTTTCCAGGCAGCTCCGGCCGTACCCCACGTCGTCGATGGCGACCAGGACCCCCTCGCGCTTGAAGGCGTCCACGATGCCGACGAGGTAGGAGGGGTCGCCGATGATCTGCTGCTCGCTGATCTCGATGCAGAAGTCCTTGCGCGCCCCGTTGCGCGGCAGGGACTCCACGAGGTGCTGGACCGGGATGTCGATGATCGTCGAGGGGAAGAGGTTGACGTGGCGCCGGATCCCCGCGGGCAGCATCGCCGCGGCGGCGACGCAGTTCTTGAAGCAGCGGTGGTCCACGAGCGTCAGGATGTTCGCCTCGAGCGAGAGCCGGAAGAAATCGTCGGGCATCTCGAAGGACCCCGGCAGGAGGCGCGACAGGAACTCGAAGCCCACCTCGCGTTCGTCCTCGAGGTTGAAGATCGGGTGCATGACCGCGCGCAGGCTCTCGCCGCCGCGCAGCCCGTTCAGGACCGTCGTCAGGGGATGGCGGTCCTCGCCGTGGGGCGTCGCGCTCCAGCCGTACGACACCCGGTTCTTGCCGCTCCGCTTGCTCCGCGTGAGGATGACGTGCGCCTGCGAGAGGAGCTCGTCGATGGAGGGCGTGGCGTTGGACACCGCGAGGAGCCCCAGGCTGGCGGTCACGCGCAGCGGGCCGGAGGGCAGGCTCAGGGGCGAGCCCGAGAGCGCCAGCCGGACTTTCTCGGCCACCCGCATCCCCTCCGCGCGCCGCGTCTGGGGGAAGAGGATCATGAACTCGTCGCCCCCGATGCGCGCCACCTCGTCCGTGGCGCGCAGGGAGACCTGGAGCTTGCGGGCGATCTCCTTCAGGACGACGTCGCCGACGGCGTAGCCGAGGGCGTCGTTGATCCGCTTGAAGTCGTCGATGTCGACGAGGAGCACGAGCAGCTCCGCGCCGTCGCGCCGCACCTGGTGCACTTCGCGCGACAGGACCTGCTGCAGGCCGCGCCGGTTGAGCAGCCCCGTCAGGGGGTCGAGCAGCGCCAGCCGTTCGAGCATCGAGTTGGCCTCGCGCAGCTCGCCCGTCACGTGTTCGAGCATCCGGCGGTAGCGGTGGCGCTCGAGGGCGTGCCGGAGCGTCCGCACGAACGCCGAGCGGTCCCCCGGCGACTTGATCAGGTAGTCCTGCGCGCCCTTCTGGAGCGCCTTCTTCGCGGTGGGCTCGTCGTCGAGGTTCGTGAAGAGCACGATGGGGGCGTCCGGCGCGAGAAGCTGGAGCGATTCCAGCGCGTCGACCCCCGAGCCGTCCGGCAGGGTCAGGTCGAGCAGGATGAGGTCGGTGCGCCCCTGCTCGAGGTGGAGGCGCGCCTCGGCGAGCGTCGTCACGCGCGCGGGGGTGAACGTCGGCCGCTCCTTGCAGGAGGCCAGGATCTTCTCCGCCGCGGCGGCGTCCGCCGGATCGTCCTCGATGATGAGGACGCCGACGGTTTGAATCTCGGGACGGACCCCGACGGCCGGGACGCTCATGCGCACCTCGTGCCGGCGCGAACCGGCGCCGGTCGGACCCCGTCATTCATCGGCCAAGTTCCCGTTTTCATGCAGGCGTTCAGGACGGCTCCGGCAACGTGAAGAAGAAGGTCGACCCCCGCCCGACCTCGGATTCCGCCCAGATGCGGCCGCCGTGGCGCTCGACGATCCGCCGCGCGATGGCCAGTCCGAGCCCCGTGCCCGGCTCCACCCCGTTGCGCGGCATCCGCTCGAGGGGCCGGAAGAGCCGGCGAAGCTGCTCCCCCGGGATCCCGGCGCCGTTGTCGCGCACGGAGAACCGCCATTCTCCCGCGCGGCGCTCCGCCCCGACGTGGATCTTCGGCGGGGAGTCGCCGCGGTACTTCACCGCGTTGCCGATCAGGTTCTGGAAAACCTCGGTGAGCTGCGTCGCGTCGCCCTGGACCGCCGGCAGCGTGTCGTACGTCACCTTCGACCCGCTTTCCTGGAGCGCCAGCTGCAGGTCGGCGACGGCGTGCTCGAGGCAGGCCTTCATTTCCACGGATTCGAGCGGCGCGGGGATGGAATCGATCCGCGCGTAGTCGAGCAGGTGCCGGATCAGCTTCTCCATCCGCTGCATGCCCTCTTCGGCGCTCGCGAGCAACTCTCCCGCCTCGGGTTCCTGCGGATTCCTGGAAATCATGCGCGTGTAGGCCGTCACCATCCTTAACGGCGCCTGGAGATCGTGGGCTACACGCTTTGCGTATTCCTCGAGGTCGGCGTTCGACCGGGTGAGATCGGCGACCTGCCGGATCAGCTCCTTCTCCGCCTTCCGCCGCACCGAGATGTCGCGCGCGATGTCCGCGGCCCCCGCGACCGATCCGTCCGGGCCGGTCACCGGCGAGAGCATGCGCGAGACCTCGACCATGGTTCCGTCCTTCCGGCGCCGCTCGGTGTCGGTGTCGGGGACGCGCTCGCCCTTCAGGACGCGCTCGAGCGTCCGCCGCTCCTCGGCGAACCGCTCCGGCGGGACGAGGGCGGTGAGGGGACGCCCGATCGCCTCTTCCGCGAGGTAGCCGTAGAGCCGCTGCGCCCCGGCGTTCCAGAACGTGATCTTGCCCTCGGGCGAGAGGCCGACGACGGCTTCCTCGGTCGATTCGGCGAACGCCGCGCGCGCCGGCCGGTCGCCCAGGGGAAAAGGGGGTTCCTCGGTCGGCGCGAGGCCTCCGTTCGTGGGCACGGCCGCCGGCCGGTCGGCGGCCCGGGCCGGCGAAAAACCCAGGTCCACGGCGGGTCGCGAACGGAAGGACTCCGGAAGCAGGATCTGCGTCGTATCGGTTTCGGCGGCGGCGCGGCGGAGCGATTCGGGGTCGAAATTGTCGGAATTGACGAGGACGATCCGGCCGGTGCGGGTGATGATGAGGACGGCGTCGGGAGCGGAACTCAGCCGGATCCGGAAGTTCAGTTCACCTTCCGGCCCCCGGTCCCCGGGCGGACCCCCTCCTGCACCCGACCCCCACATCCCTATGCCCCTCTTCCCGAACGCGCCGGGACCCCCCTTTCAGGGGGGTCCGCCGTCTGGGCACGACGGTATAGCCTACCCGGCGGGAGTTCAACAACAATATTCTCATTTGGATTCTGCCGGGGTCCGGGACCGGGGCCAAATCCTCGAGAAAAAGAGGTGCGCCGGCAGGTAGAGGAGGATCGTGTACCCCGCGACCGCGATCGCGAGGTAGAGTGCCGGCGCGACGACCTGCTGCTGCCGGAACAGAGGGCCCCAGGACCAGTTGATGTTGCGCAGGGGGCCCCCGAAGAAACTCACCCCGATCGCGACGGCCGTCGTCGCGACCTGGAACGGCAGCGCGGAGCGGTCGTAGCCGAGGCGCGCGAGGCCGAAGATGAGAACCGGCGGCGTGCCCGCGTGCATGCACAGCGAGAGGAGGCGGATCTCGAGCGGAATCGACTCGTCGAACATGAACCGGGTGCCGCCGTGCAGGAAGAACCCGAGGAAGAACCGCGCGGCGACGTCGAGGACGTAGAGGATCTGGACCAGGAGGACGGACACCGCCTGCCAGGACACCAGGAGCGGACTTTCAAGCCACAGCCCCGCGGCGAGGATGAAATTCGCGAGGTTGCAGAACCACAGGAAATTCTCGGGCCCGAAGTAGAGCGCGTACGACGGGGCCCAGGTCGCGACCCAGGCGGTCCACCCGACCTTCAGCCACAGCGGAATCCGGGGCACCTCCAGATTCTAGGCTGGATCCGGGTCCGCGAAGGGCCGGCTTCCGCAAATCACGAATCCCCCATCCCAAATCGTGCGTCGTTTTCGTGGAATTGCTTGGCTTGTCCGCGCTTGGGCTCCTAGAATCTCAGGCGCTGTTTCTTCCTCCCCATGCACCCGAAGCCAAAGTCCGTATTTGAAACGCTCACGGCGGTCCAGCCCAGCGAGCGGCTGCGCCTGGAGACCGAGCCGGGCGAGCTCTCGACGCGCGTCCTCGACCTGTTCGCCCCGATCGGGAAAGGCCAGCGCGGACTCATCGTCGCCCCGCCCCGCACGGGCAAGACGATGCTGCTCCAGAAGATCGCCAAGGCGGTCATCAGGAACCATCCCGAGGTCGCGGTGCTCCTCCTGCTCGTGGACGAGCGGCCCGAGGAGGTCACCGATTTCAAGACCGTCCTGAAGGGGACGGCCGCGGAGATCCACGCCTCGAACAACGACCAGCCGTGGGCCCGCCACATCCAGCTGACCGAGCAGGTCCTCGAAAAGGCGAAGCGGATGGTCGAGGCGAAGAAGGACGTGCTGGTCCTCTTCGACTCGCTGACGCGCATGACGCGCGCCTACAACCACAAGACGCCCAACCGGGGCCGGACGATGTCGGGCGGCATCGACGCCGCGGCGTTCCTGGGCCCGCGCGCCTTCTTCGGCGCGGCCCGGAAAGTCGAGCAGGGCGGGTCGCTGACGATCGTCGGGACCGTGCTGGTCGACACGGGCTCGCGCATGGACCAGGTGATCTTCGAGGAGTTCAAGGGCACCGGCAACATGGAGCTCTACCTCGACCGGGACCTGGCCGACCGCCGGATCTTCCCGTCGTTCGACCTGATGCGGTCGGGGACGCGGCGCGAGGAGCTCCTCGTGAGCGAGGCCGAGTTGCGCGCGATGCACCGCCTGCGCCGGATGGCGGCGGACCTCAAGCCCCGCGAGGCGATGGAGTCCCTGCTGGAGAGAATCGCGAAGACCGCCTCCAACGCGGAGTTCATCAAGACGATCGGCTAAGGACCGCATCCGGCATCCAGCATCCGGCATCCCGCCTCGCGGATTACGCAACTTTCCGCTCAAGTTCCTTCACTTCCCATGCCGATGAACGATAGAGGGGAGTTTCCGCTTCGTTCCGGGGAGAGGGGAAAGTCATGAACGGATACGCCCGTCCGCTGCTCTGGTCCGTCATCGTCCTGTCCGTCGCGATCGTCGTCAGCTTCGTCACGAGCGCCGTCGTCGCCTCGCGAGCCTACGTGCAGCGCGGCGCCCAGCCCTTCGATCTGAAGAAATCGCTGACCGTCACCGGATCGGCCAAGCACCGCATCACGGCGGACCTCGCGATCTGGAAGCTGTGGGTCACGGGGGAAGGCAAGACGGTCGAGGAGGCCTTCTCGAAGATGGACGCTTCGGAGCAGGGCGTGCGGTCGTTCCTGGCCAGGCACGCCTTCGCGGGCGAGATGGTCCGGGCGAGCGCGATCGGCACCGACGTCCACCGGAAGAAGGACGAGAAGGGGAACGAGCTGCGCGACGTCCTCACGTACGAGCTGACGAGGACGTTCACGGTGACCACGGAGGACGTGCGCAAGGTGGAGCGCGTGGCCGGGGAGGTCACGGAACTGCTGAAGGGAGGCCTCCGCATCATGTGCGCGGCCCCCGAGTACGTGGTCCGGAATCTCGGCGAGCTCAAGATGAAGGTGATCGCCGAGGCGACGGCGAACGCGCGCGCGCGGGCGGAGCTGATCGCGACGAACAGCAAGTGCCGCGTCGGCGAGGTGCGCGAGGCGCGGGCGGGCGTGCTCCAGATCACGCCGCCCTGGTCGACCGAGGTGACCTCGAGCGGGGTGAACGACACGACCTCCATCGAGAAGGACATCACCTCCGTCGTGAGCCTCGACGTCGCGATCCACGCTCAGTAGGCGGCCCGTCGCGCCGCCATGACGAGGAGGGCCGCGGCCGCGACGCCCGCCAGCAGGTGCTTGAGCGTGTGGCCGCTCACGGCGCCCACCGCCTCGAAGATCGGGCGGTCGAGGATCTCGCAGGCCTTCGCCGCCGCGTAGAGGCCGATCGCCCACCCGTACCCGGCTCCCCTCGTGTAGCGCGGGGGCAGGAGCAGGATCGCCAGCGGCAGGCAGATCATCGGGCCGAACTGGACCAGCGCGTACAGCCGCAAGTCTCCCGTCGCGCGCCACAGGAGCATGCTCGCGACACCGGTCGCCAGCAGGGGGCCGAGAAGCCGCCACCCCGCGGTCACGCCCACGCGCTCCGCCGCGACGATCGCCGCGAGACTCATGATGACCCCCGTGAGCGGCAGCCGGTCCCACACCAACCGCGCGTCGTCCGGAGCCGCGTGGTACCACGCCGACCCGAGGCCGGTGAGGAGGTGGCACGCGAAATGGACGCCCCACATCCACCGCTCGCGCGGATCGAGGAGCCGGAACCGGGGAAGGAGCGCGAGGCCGGCGATCCCGACGAGTACGAACGGCAGGTTCGAGGCCACGTCCGCGAATCGGGGGATGCCGAGCCAGGCG
>Ga0075431_100005649_pt1 | contig 12358 bp, 12 predicted proteins | sample RhiMetdeltSRZDD5_FD_75297 | JGI IMG/M metagenome (GOLD analysis project Ga0075431, IMG submission 75297) | Populus rhizosphere microbial communities from Tennessee, USA - Rhizosphere MetaG P. deltoides SRZDD5 | ecosystem: Host-associated > Plants > Roots > Rhizosphere > Soil | place: USA... | reverse complement strand
AGACAACATGGCGCTGACCCGTCGTGAATTGATCATTGCCGCCGGCATGACGACCGCTGGCGCGCTCATCGTCCCGTCCATCGCCGCTGCTCAGACCCCGAAGCGCGGCGGCACGCTCACCGTGCGCATGTGGGATCCGCCGCACTTCGACTTCCACGCCGCCGGCGGCTTCTCGTACAAGCTCCACACGATGGCCACCTACACGCACAGCCGGCTCGTGAAGCATCGGGCCGGTCCGTCGGTGACCCCGGGCACCTTCCCGCTCGTCGGCGATCTCGCCGAGTCGTGGACGCAGCCCAGCGACACCACGTACGTCTTCAAGCTGCGCAAGGGCGTGAAGTGGCAGCCGAAGCCCCCCGTGAACGGCCGCGAGTTCGTCGCGGACGACGTGGTCTACTCGATCAATCGGTTCCAGACCACCACCGGCAACACGAATGCCTACCTCCTGAAGTCCGTCGAGAAGGTCGAAGCGGTCGACAAGTACACGGTGAAGTTCACGCTGAAGGAGCCGTACGTCTGGTTCCTCGACATCCTGGCCAGCCCGATGGTGGCGGCGATCGTGGCGAGGGAGTGCGTCGAGAAGTTCGGGGACCTGAAGAAGCCCGAGTCGTTCGTGGGCCTGGGCCCGTGGATGCTCGAGAGCTACCGGCCGAACCAGGGCACCACGCTCGTGCGCAACCCGAACTACTACGTGGCGGGGTTGCCCTACATCGACAAGGTCGAGATCGTGGTGGACGAGGACAACGCCTCCCGCATCTCCTCGTTCCTCGCGGGGAAGTACGACGTCGGCATGGAGAACTCGACCGCGATCGCGCGCACGGACTGGGTCCAGATCAAGGACACCGTCCTCAAGCGCCGGCCCGGTCTGAAGGTGATGGAGTACGCGTCGAATCAGATGAGCCACATCTCGATGCGCACCGACCAGAAGCCGTTCAGCGACGTGCGTGTCCGGCACGCGATCTCCCACGCCATCGACCGGCAGGGGATGATCGATGCGACGCTCGAGGGCGTGGGAACGTTCAACGCCGCGGTGCCGACGGGCTTGAAGGAATGGGCGCTGCCCGTGAAGGAGCTCGGTGAAGGGGCGAAGTACTTCAAGTACGACCCCGCCGAGGCCAAGCGGCTCCTCGCCGCTGCCGGCTATCCGAACGGGTTCCCCGGGAGCGTGTGCTTCGCGACGTACGGGTCCACCGTCCTCGTCGACCAGATGCAGATGCTGCTGAAGAACCTCAAAGACGTCGGCATCGACGCAAAGCTGGATCAGAAGGAGTACGGCGCGTACATCAGCTCGTGCTTCACCGGGAACTTCCCCTCGATGACGTTCGGACCGCAAACGCCGTTCCTGGAGCCCGACAGCTTTCTGTACGGGCAGTACTTCCCGGGGGAGCCGCGCAACCAGAGCCACATCAACGATCCGGCGCTCGCCGACATGCTCGTGCGCCAGCGTCGCACGGTCGACGTCGCCAAGCGGCGCGAGATCCTCCACGACGTCCAGCGCTACATCGCCAAGCAGCAGTACTACATCACCACGCCGTCCTCCGTCTTCATTGGGGTGTGGGACGGTGCGGTCCAGAACTTCGCGCCGAATGTCGGATACGACTGGGGCGGGCGCCTGACCGCGGCCTGGCTCAACAGGTAGTCGACTCCATGATGAGACGGTATCTGGCGAAGCGGTTGGTGGTGGCGATCCCGTCGCTGCTGATCGCGTCACTCATCGTCTTCACGTTGCCGCGGCTCATCCCGGGCGACGTGGTGGCGATGATGCTCGAGGAGAAAGCGTACGCGAAGGACCTCGAGGAGCTCCGCGCCAAGCTCGGCCTGAACCGCCCGATCTACGTCCAGTACTTCGAGTGGCTGGGGCGCGCCGTTACCGGAGATCTGGGCGAGTCGCTGTGGACCCGGCGTCCGGTGCTCGAGGAGATCGGGCAACGGCTCCCGATCACCCTCGAGCTCGCGCTGCTCTCGCTCGTGGTGGCGATCGCCATCGCCATCCCCGTCGGTGTGGTCTCCGCCGCCCGGCAGGACACGGTCCAGGACTACACGATGCGGAGCGCCGCGATCCTGGGCCTCTCGGTGCCCGGCTTCTGGATCGCGACGCTGGTGATCGTTCTCCCGGCGATCTGGTGGGGGTGGCGTCCGCTCACCGGGTACGTCGAGATCAGCAAGGATGTGAAAGGGCACATCGTCCAGATGTTGCTTCCGGCCGGGATCCTCGGGATCGCGTTCGCCGCCGCGATGATGCGGCTGACGCGCGGCATGCTCCTCGAGGTCCTGCGTCAAGACTACGTGCGCACGGCGTGGTCGAAGGGGCTCCGGGAGCGGGTCATCATCCTGAAGCACGGGCTCCGCAACGCCATCATCCCCGTCATCACGTACATCGGCACGCAGCTGCCGCAGGTGATCGGCGGGACGGTCGTCATCGAGACGATCTTCGGTCTCCCGGGCATGAGCCGCTTCCTGTTCGACGCCATCAACCAGCGGGACTATCCGGTGATCCAGGGCGTGAACCTGGTGGTCGTGTCGTTCATCGTGTTGATCAATCTGGGCGTGGACGCGCTGTATGCGGTTCTGGATCCTCGGATTCGATACTGAGCTCGGAGGGGGACTTCGTCCCCCTTCCGACGGGCGGCACGCGCCTGGCGGCTCGTGCTCGCCCTGCCTCCCCCTGAGGAGGATTGCGGCGGCGAAGCCGCCGCTCGGACACGTGGAGGACATGAGTGGCCGGTGACGTGGTCGCGCGGGTAGAACCCGCGCTCAAGAGTGATCCAGTCGCCGCGCGGGGGCGGCCCGAACGGTCGCGCTGGAGCGGGGTCGCGCGGGCGCTGTGGTTGTTCACCAAGCGCAAGCCGATCGGCGCCGCCAGCGGGCTCATCGTCATCGCCATGCTCGTCATGACGATCTTCGCCGAAAGCATCGCCCCGTACGGCTACGACGAGGCCGTGCGCGGCGCGCGCATGAAGCCGCCGAGTGCCGCGCACTGGCTCGGGACGGACAACCTGAGCCGCGACATCTGGAGCCGGATCGTCTACGGCGCGCGCATCTCCATCACGATCGGCTTCGCCACGATCTTCCTCGGCACCGCCGCCGCCGCCGCGCTCGGCGTTTCGAGCGGCTACTTCGGTGGCAAGTACGATCTCGTCGTCCAGCGCGTCGTCGACGCGTGGATGTCGTTCCCGTACCTCGTGATCATCCTGTCCGTCATGGCCGTCCTGGGGCCCGGACTGCTGAACGTGATCCTTTCGCTGTCGATCATCGTGGCCGCCACGGGGTCGCGCGTGATCCGCGGCTCCACGATCGCCGTCGCGCAGAACGCCTACGTGGAAGCGGCGCGCGCGATGGGGTGCGGGCACGCGCGGATCGTGTTCCGGCACATTCTGCCGAACGTGACGGCGACGATCATCATCCTCGCGACGATCGGTCTCGGCGGCATCATCCTCGCCGAATCGGCCCTGTCGTTCCTCGGCTTCGGCGTGCCGCCTCCGTATCCGTCGTGGGGCTCGATGCTCTCGGGCTCCGGACGGACGTACATGTATCGCGCGCCGTGGATGGCGGTGTGGCCCGGTGTGGCGATCTCGATCGCGGTGTTCGCGTTCAACATGCTCGGCGACGCGCTCCGCGACGTGCTCGATCCGCGACTACGAGGGGCTTGACGAGCCTCGGGGGCGGGCGTACAGAGGAAGTGACGGGCGAGCGGCAATAAGTATCGTCGACGTCCCGTCGTGGCACGGACTCCGATCAAGGAGGTGCGGATGGAGCAAACGCCACCGGACTCCGAGATCGCGTCGCGCGGCGCTTGCTAGCGGCTCCGGGCGACGCCTAGGGTCGAGCAGTACCAACAGTCCGGCGTATGCCGGGCCGCGCAGCAAATCGCTGCGCACCGTGAAAAGGGGTTGTGGTGGGCGGCAATGCCGCCCACCCCCCGAACCCTTCCCAACTCAGTTGTGTCCTTCGAGGCGCACACGCGCCATCGCCGCCTGCAGCAAACCGGAGTACCAGTCCCGCGTGTCGATCACCAGGGCGATCACCATGCCGCGGTGCACCGTGAAGCGATGAACCTCCGCCAGCTCCGAATCCGGCACGTCGTCGTGGAATTCCGGGTCAGGCATCATACCCGCCAACGATGCAACGGTCGCTCAGGCGGCGCGGGTTGCCGCGCATCGACGACAACGCCCTGCGTCGACCTCACGAGAGCTCGCGAGCGCGCCCTGACAGTGTTCGCAACGGTGGTCGCGGATCGTGGCGTGATGTGATCGACAGGCGCCGGTGGAAGGCTTCTCAGCGTGGCGAGTGCAGCCGTCCCACACACATTTGCCGAAGGTCATGGGCGCTCCTTTCACGAGTGGCTGCAAAAATGTGCAAGCGATGTGCCGCGAACGGCCCGTCGAAGAACCGCGGAGTTCGCAACGCAGGTTCGACCTGCGTGGTATTTTCTTGCCGACATTGGAGAGGAACCCCTCGTGACAGATCTGTTCGTCGCCGCAGCGCGTCTCGATACGCGCACGGTGATGGATGCGATCCCCCCGTCGGTCCGGCGCTCTCTCGACTCGTCGGCAACGCCGCGGCCCGACGGCGATGACGTCGTCGTCGAGCTCGGACCATGGACGACGCGCACACCGGCGCGTCATTTCGTCCCGTCGCTCGCGTTGTTGGCTGCGCGAGCGCCGAGCGTCAGATTCGAGCTGGCCGCGCGGCGTGCGGGCGCATGGTCGGCGTGGATCGCGACGGCGACGCTTGGCGATCACACGTTCGCTCCGCTATCGGCGAGCGCCGATGGCTTCCGCGCCGACATCGACGAGATCCACGCCGTTCCGCCGGTCGACGCCATTCGGCTCCGCGTCCGCGTCGGCGGTCCGGAGCGGACGGCGATGTTCGAGGCCCCCTGGCTCGTCACGGTGTCCGCCTGGGACGGCGCGACCAGCGGTGACGTGGCCGCCTGCGGCGTCAGCCTTGCCGTGTTGCCGCGCACCCAGATGACAGAGCCCGATGCGATCCGCCTGCGCATCTGTTCGCCCACCAGTGTCGGCATGGCGATGGAGTATCTGGGCCGCGCGGTGCCGACCGTTGCCCTTGCCGAGGAGATCTTTCACGCGCCCACCGATCGCTACGGCGTCTGGCCGGCGGCGGTGCGGGCCGCCGCGACCCATGGGTTGCCGGGCTACGTGCTGCGGTTTCCCGACTGGGACGCGGTGGCGTGGTGTCTCGGCCGGAGCCTGCCCATCGTCGCGTCGCTCCGCTACGAGGCCGGCGAGCTGACGAATGCGGCGATCCCCGAGACGACCGGCCACCTGATCGTCATCACGGGCATGGAGGGCGACGACGTCCTGGTCAACGACCCCGCCGCCTCGACGACGTCGGAGGTCACGCGCCGCTACCGCCGAACCGAGCTCACGCGTGTCTGGCTCGAGCGCACGGGCATCGGCTACGTCTTCCTCCACCCGATCTGAGCCCAATCTGAAGAACACCGCGTGTGACATCGGGCTTCGAGCGCGGGCTTTGCCCGCGCGATCCTGGGTGCTGGGGGGAGGCAGGAAGGAGCACGCCGTCAGGCGTGCGACGACCGTCGGAAGGGGGGCGAAGCCCCCCTCCGAGTGTCCTAGAGGTGGGTCAGGCGTTCTTGCGCCGGCGGTCCGTCGCGGCGGAGGCGGCGCTCGAGGAGCTCACGGGCGACGCTCCGGCCGCCGAGACCGAACGCGAGCGCGAGCGCGAAGACCAGCCCGCCGAACGTGATCCCGAACGCGACCAGCACCATCTCCTTGCCGATGCCGAGGTGGGTCAGCGCCGTCGCCATGGCGAAGAGCAGGACGCCCCAGTGCACCGCGCGCGCGAGAAGCCGCGCTTCCGGGACACCGCGGTTGACCGCCGCGATCAGGATCCCCTGGCTCAGGAAGTTCGCGACCAGCCATCCGACGATCAGGATCAGGACCGCCGCGAAGAGGGGCGGGACGAACGCCATGAGAAACGCGGTGCCGCCGAGACCCATCGAGTCGATGGCGAGACTGGCGAACAGCAAGAAGGTCGTCCAGAAAAAGACCAGCCCGACGACCTCGGACGGCGTTCGTACCACCCCGGCGCCACGGAGCGACGCCCCCACACCCCACCGCTCCATGTGACGATCGATCCCGAGGCCTCGTGCGATCCGGGTGACGAGCGCGCGCAGCAGCGCGCCCGCGATGAAGCCGAGCGCGATGAGGGTGACCGTGACGAGCAGGCCGGGGCCGATGAGGGCCAGACGGTCCCCGAGTGCGACAAGCGCGGCCCACACACCGTCTCCCCAGCGGCTTCCCATGTTCTGGCGGGCTCCCCCCTCAGCGTACACCTTGGTACAATCGGCGCGGATGTGGACCCGCGTCGCCCTGCTCGTTGCCCTCTCCTCCATCGGATTCGTCGGGTGCAGCGCTCACGACAACCGTGAGTGGCTGAAGGTCGACAAGTCCTACACGAAGGCCGAGTTCCAGCGCGACTACAAGGACTGCACGAAGAAGGGTGATCTCGACGACGGCTGCATGCGGCAGCGCGGCTGGGTCCCCGTGAACCCATCGAGGACGGAGACGCCGCAGCCGGTCGACCCCTTGCCCGGGCGTCGCGGCAAGTACTAGCGGGAGGGACTTCATGCAGGTCGCGCTCTTCATCGGACTCGGTAACATCACCTGGGACGGCGTCGTGAGCCTGACGCGGCACGCGGAGGCGACCGGCTGGGACGCCGCCTGCCTCACCGACCACTTCATGCCGAACACGCCCGACAGGGTCGGTGACAACCTCGAGTGTCTCAGCGCGCTGGCAGCGCTGGCGGCGGTCGTCCCCCGCATCCGGCTCGGCAGCATCGTGCTCGGCAACACCTACCGCCATCCCGCCGTGCTCGCGAAGATGCTCACCAACATCGACATCATCTCGGGCGGGCGCCTCATCGCCGGCATCGGCGGCGCCTGGCAGAAGAACGAGCACGACGCGTACGGGATCCCGTTCTACACGGTGGGCGAGCGGCTCGCGCGGCTCGACGAAGCCTGCCAGGTGCTGAAGGCGATGTGGACGCAGGATCGTGCGACCTTCAAGGGTCGCTACTACCAGCTCGACGACGCTCCGGCCAGCCCCAAGCCGGTCCAGAAGCCGCACCCCGAGCTGCTGATCGGCGGCGGCGGCGAGAAGGTCACGCTGAAGATCGCCGCCAAGTACGCCGACCACTGGAACACGTGGGGCGGGCCGCGCATCCTCGGCGCCAAGAACGCGATCCTCGATCAGCACTGCGCCACCGTGGGCCGCGATCCGAAGAAGATCCTGCGCTCCGCCGTCATGCCGCTCGTCATCAGCGATGACAAGGCCGACGTGGAGAAGCTGCGTCAGATCGCCACGAAGCGCATGGGGTTCGACGAGGCCCGCGCGCAGGACACGATCCTGGGCGGGTCGGTGGCGCAGATCACCGACACGCTGGGCAAGCTGCGCGAGTCGGGCGTCGGGCTCCTGTTCGTGCCCTCGATGTTCTTTCCGAAGGACCCGCGCCCGCTCCTCGACAAGTTCATGGCGGAGGTCGTCCCCGCCCTTCGCAAGTAGTCGCGCTCCGGGGGCCGGGCTCGCCGGCCCCCGGACGCCGCTACGCTTTGCCCGCCAGCGCGCGCTTCATCTGGTCCAGGTGGTTGTCGTCGTGGTAGCAGAGCAAGCTCAGGAAGTCGTCGAAGGACATCTTGCCCCGTTGCGCGTGGATCCCGCCACGCTGCCACTGCTCGGGCGCCAGCTTTCTCAACACTTCCAGGTTCTCCGCGCGCCGCTTCCGGAACGCGTCCACGGCCTCGCTCGCATCGCAGCGGAGGTACTGGCGGTCGACGGCCCACCGGTCGACGTCGGACGGGAGCATCTTCATGTCGTCCACCGCGAGGAACGTCTGGAAGCGCCCGTTGAACGCTTCCTCGACGTCACGCAGGTGGCAGACCACTTCCACCGCCGCCCAGTTCTTCTCGTCGGGCCTCTTCGCGAGCTCGGTGCCTCCGTGGCCCTTGATCGCCGCCGCGAGCTCGTCCGCGGTACGCTCGAGGCGCTTCATGCGGTCGTCCTTGGGCTGCTTCGCGTATTCCTCGATCGTCGCCATCACACGCTCCTCTGCGTCAGGGTTTGCCGTCGAGTGCTCTTCGGAGCTGATCCAGGTGATTGTCGTCGTGCCACGCCATCAGGCTCAACAGGTGATCGACCGTCATGCGACCCCGCCGGTCGTGCTGCCCGCTGCGCTGCCACTGGGCGGGCGCCAGGCCGCGGAAGAGCGCCAGTGTCTCGTCGCGGCGCCGGCCGAACGCGTCCCAGGCGGCGCCGGCGTGCTGACGAGCGTACTGGCGGTCCACGGCCCAGCGCGCGGCCGTGCCGGCTGTCACGAGAACGGGATCGTCGACTGCCAGGATGAGCCTCACCCATCCACTGAGATGCTCCTCGGCATCGCGGAGATGGCAGACCACCTCCTTGGCCGACCACGCATCGGGCGCCGGCCGCCGCGAGAGCGCGGCATCACTCTGGCCGCGCATCAACCGGGCGAGCTCGGACGGCGTGGCCTCGAGGCGCGCGAGCCGGTCCGGCACCCCCACCGTCGCCCACTCCTCGATCGGACGCACGGTGGCGGGAGTAGCGCCGCGTGCGTCGGGGACGAGCTGGTAGAACAAGCTCGACTCGCGCTTGTAGAAGCCCTCGGTGTGGAACGAGTCCGCCAGGCGGAGAAGCGCGTAGTCGACGTGATGGCCCACCTCGTGGAGCAGCGTTCGCATGTACGTGCGGAACGCCACCACCCGCTTCTGCTTCGCGGTGCGCATCCAGAGCTGGATCTTCGGCGGCTTGCCGCGCTCCACCGTGTAGAGGCCGTGCAGCTCGCCCCACTTGGCGTGCGGGCGTGCCGCCAGGACTTCGACCTTCACGGGCGGGATGGCAAGCGCGTCGGTCAACCCCCGGATGAGGCGGTCGGTGGCGCGCTGGGTCGCCAGCCGATCTTCGGTGCGCAACGCGCTGTCGAGGGCGCCGACCAGGGGATGAAGCTCGGCGGGGCGGGTGAGGCGGACCTCCGTGATGCCGTCGCTCTTGCGGTAGACCGCCTGCTGCGCGCGCGTCAGGCGCGCGTAGTACGCAAACGGCATCTCACTTGCCGGCCCACCGCGGCTTTCGCTTTTCCAGGAAGGCCTTCGCGCCCTCCAGCCGGTCCTCGGTGGTTCGCAGCAGCGTCGAGAGATCGCCTTCGAGCCGGAGCCCGTCCTCCAGCGCCATCCCCAGTCCCTTGACGACCGCCTCCTTCGCGTAGCGCAGCGCGATCGGCGCCTTCTCCGCGATCGTGCGCGCCAGCTCGGTGGCCGCCTTCAGCGCCTCGCCGGTGGGCACCACGCGCTCCACGAGCCCGATACGCAGGGCTTCCGCGGCGGGGATGCGCGCGCCGGTCAGGATCATCTCGAGCGCCTTGCCCTTGCCCACCAGGCGCGGCAGGCGCTGGGTCCCGCCACCCCCGGGAATGATCGCGAGATTGACCTCGGTGAGGCCGAGCGTGGCGTTCTCGGCGGCGATGCGGATGTCGCACGCGAGCGCGAGCTCGAGGCCGCCGCCGAGCGCGAACCCGTTGATGGCCGCGATGATCGGCTGCGGGCACCGGTCCATCATCGCGCGGTACTCGATGCGCTTGCGCCGCTCGCGCAGCTGCGTGGGTGACGCGGGCTCCACGAACTCGCGGATGTCGGCGCCGGCGCTGAAGGCGCGGTCGCCGGCGCCGGTGACGACGATGACCTTCACGTCGTCGTCGGTGATCAGGCCGGAGAAGGCCTGGTACATCTCGCGGCGGAGCGTGTCGTTCTGCGCGTTGTGCACGTCGGGACGATTCAGCGTGATCGTCGCGACCTGCTCCTCGACCGTGTAGACGATCGTCTCGTAGGTCTTCATGCCTTCCTCAGGATTCCGCGCGCGCGGAGGTCCGCGATGGCGGCGTCGTCGTAACCGAGCTCGTGGAGAATCGTGTCGGTGTGCTCGCCGAGCGTCGGCGGACGGCCGGCATCGCGGGTGGCCGTATCGGAGAAGACGAGCGGCGGGCCCGCCATGCGCAGCTTGCCGCGCTCGGGATGGTCGTACTCGCGCACGAGGCCGTGATGCTGGACCGCCGGATCGTTCGCCATGAACTCGGTGAGCGTCTGCACCGGCGCCGCGGGGACGTCGTGCTGCGCGAGCAGCGCGAGCCAGTGGCTCCGCGGCTTCTCGCGGAATCGCTCCTCCAGCAGCGGCATGAGCGCGGCCGCGTTGTCGTTGCGCAACAGCCAGGAGGCGAAGCGCGGATCGTGCGCCAGCTCCTCGAGGCCGAGCGCCGTGCAGAGCCGCACCCAGATCGGCTGATTGCCGCACGCGAGGAAGAACCACTCGTCGTCCCCGGCCTGGTACAGACGGTACGCGGGGCTCGGACGGAAGCCGGTCGGCTTCCCCGCGTACTCGACCGTGTTGCCGGACTGGAACGACAGCGAGCCGTGCAGCAGCGACGTTTCCACGCGCTGCCCGCGCCCGGTGCGCTCACGCACGAACAATCCGGTGAGCATCGCCTGGGCGGCGAGCGACGCCGTGTAGTAGTCGGTCACGGCGATGCGCAGGTACTGCGGCGGGCCGCCGAAGCCCTGCAACGCCATCATCCCCGACATGGCCTGCAGGAGAGGATCGAAGCCAGGCCGGTCGGCGTACGGGCCCGTGGACCCGAACGCGGTCACCGAGCAGTAGACGAGACGCGGGTTGATCGTCGAGAGCTTCGCGTACCCGAGGCCCAGCCGATCGGCCACGCCCGCCCGCATGTTCTCGAGAAAGACGTCGCCCTCGCGCACGAGCCGCTCGACGACCGCGATGCCCTCCGGCGATTTCAGGTTCAGCGCGATCGACCGCTTGCCGCGATTCCACGCGTAGAAGCCCGGCAGCTCTCGAAACGCCTCGCCTTCGAGCGGCTCCACCTTGATCACCGACGCGCCGAGATCCGCCAGCATCATCCCGGCGTAGGCGCCGGCGATGTACCCGGAGCAATCGACGACAGTGATGCCTTGCAACGGCGTCATGAATCCACCACCCGAGCGGGCGGGCGAAGCCCGGGAGCCCGCGAGTTCAAGTAGTCACGCGGCGGGTGATGAGCTCGCGGTGGTAGTCGGCGTCGCCGTACTGAACCTCGAGCGCCTTCGCCCGCTTGAAGTAGAGGTGCAGGTCGTACTCCCACGTGAAGCCGATGCCGCCGTGCACCTGGATGGCTTCACCGCACACCTTGCGCGACGCGTCGCCGACGTACGCCTTGGCCACGGAGGCGGCAAGGTCTGCGTCCTCGGCGTTCGCGTCGAGCGCCCACGCCGCGTAGTAGATGGCCGCGTGCGAGTTCTCGACCTCGAGGAGCATCTCCGCGCACTTGTGCCGGATCGCCTGGAACGAGCCGATGGGCTGGCCGAACTGCTCGCGCACCTTGGCGTACTCGACCGCCATGTCGAGGCATCGCCGGGACGCGCCCAGCATCTCCGCGGCGGCGCCGACCGCACCCGATCTGAGGATCGTGTCGAGCAGCGCTTGACCCTTGCCCGGCGCTCCCAGCACGCCGTCGGCGGCCACCGGGACGCCGTCCAGCGTCAGGTTCACCCAGCGCGTGGCGAGGTCCATGCCGGTGACCGGTGTCTGCTTGAAACCGGCCGCGCCCGGATCGACGAGAAAGAGCGTGAGTCCCTCGGGCGCGCGAGCCGGGACGAGGATCACATCCGCCACGTGCGCCCAGGCCACGAAGGGCTTCACGCCCGACAGCTTCCATCCGGCTCCGGACTTCTCGGCGCGCGTCGTGATGGCGTCGGACGCCCACGACATCTCGCCGTCGAGCAGCGCGACCGACGCGCGCGCGCCGCCCGCACTGACGGCGGGCAGCCACCGGTTCTTCTGCGCCTCCGAGCCGGCGAGGTTGATCGCGGTGGCCACGAGGACGGTGGGCAAGTACGGCCCCGGATAGCTCGCGCGGCCCAGCTCTTCCAGCAGCAGGGCTGTCTCCACCATGCCGAGCTCGCTGCCGCCGTAGGTTTCTGGCAGCGCGAGGCCGAGCCAGCCGAGCTGCGCCATCTCCTTCCACATCGCTTCGCTCTCGCCGCGCGCGTCGTTCCACAGGAGACGCACGGAGGCCGGCTTGCAGTGCTCGTCGAGGAAGGCGCGCGCGGAGTTCTTCAGGAGCTGCTGGTCGGACGTGAACGCGAAGTCCATGGCGGCTACCTCTGGATCTTTTCTTGACGGCCCATGGCCGTCAATTTTTCCTGTCGGCGCGGATTTCCTTCGGCAGGCCGAGCACGCGCTCCCCGATGACGTTCTTCTGGATCTCGGACGAGCCGGAGTAGATCGTGCCGGCGCGCGACCAGAGGTACGCCGT
>Ga0075431_100005646_pt1 | contig 12364 bp, 10 predicted proteins | sample RhiMetdeltSRZDD5_FD_75297 | JGI IMG/M metagenome (GOLD analysis project Ga0075431, IMG submission 75297) | Populus rhizosphere microbial communities from Tennessee, USA - Rhizosphere MetaG P. deltoides SRZDD5 | ecosystem: Host-associated > Plants > Roots > Rhizosphere > Soil | place: USA... | reverse complement strand
CGAGGCCGAGGTGTGTGGAGCCGATGTCGAGACCGACGTACACGGGCTCGCCATCGGATGGGAACCGGTAGCTGACGGCCCCGCCGAGCAGGTCCCGATAGAGGCTCAGCGCCCTGCCCGAGATCCGGGGTGGAGAGGATCGCGCCTCCTTCCTCGGCCGTTCGAAGCTACGACCGTGGTATCAGCCCGAACTCATCGCCCTCCTTCATCATGGCCGGCCTCCATGGAATTCGAGGTCGGGAGCGTGGGATGTGGGTCTGGCGAGCGCGATGCTCCCGACGTGAGAGAGTGGGTGTTCCGCACATCTCCAGGACCGTTTGCGTCGAGGCCGTGAGCCGCCCCTCCGAGCGAGGAGGCACGATGACCGACCTCACGGATCCGGTCCGGCTCGACATCCCTTCGAGGAGCCCAGTACGAAGGGTCGGGGACCCGGTCGCCCCTGCGGGCCCTGACCGGCCGTGCCAAGCTGTTGAACGGCCGGAAGGAGAGAACGATGACCGATCACAAGACCGGAACGCGCGAAGAGTGGCTTGCGGCCCGGCTCGAGCTGCTCGAGGAAGAGAAGGAGCTGACCCGGCGCGGAGACGAGCTGGCGCGGCGGAGGCGCGAGCTGCCCTGGGTCCGTGTCGAGAAGGAGTACCGGTTCGACACCGACGACGGTGCGCGCACGCTGGGGGAGCTGTTCGACGGCCGCAGTCAGCTGCTCGTCTACCACTTCATGTTCGGCCCGAGCTACGACGCAGGTTGCCCGACGTGTTCGTCGATGGCCGACACCATCGACGGCGCCCTCCCGCACCTGCATGCCCGCGACGTGACGATGACGTACGTCTCGCAGGCGCCCCTCCAGAAGCTGCAGGCCTACAAGCGACGGATGGGTTGGAACATGCCCTGGGTCTCCTCGGCCGTCGACGACTTCAACTTCGACCTCGGCTACTCCCACACCGAGGAGCAGGCCCGCGAGGCGTTCGCGCCGATGCTCGAGGCGGGACCCCCTCCGATCGTCGGGCGCAACGCGAGCTCCAGCGGCACCGACGTCACGGGCTACCTCACCCAGAACCCAGGGTTCAGCGCGTTCGTCCTGGACGACGGCACCGTGTACCAGACCTACGAGACCGCGGGCCGCGGCGTCGAGTTCCTGATGGGTTACTACGGGATCCTCGACCGGGCGCCGAAGGGGCGGGACGAGGAAGACGGGATGCAGATGTGGATCCGCCGGCACGACGAGTACTAGGCAGGGGAGAGGAGATGCTGAAGCGCAGACTCGGAACCCGCGGCCCGGAGGTCTCGGCGGTCGGGTTCGGCTGCATGGGGACGACCTCCTCCTACGGCCCGGCTCCGGTCCGCCAGCAGATGATCTCGCTCCTGCGCTCGGCGGTGGAGCTCGGCGCGACGTTCTTCGATACCGCAGAGGCGTACGGCCCGTTCGTGAACGAGGAGCTCGTGGGCGAGGCGCTGGCTCCGTTCCGCGAGCAGGTGGTGATCGCCACGAAGTTCGGGTTCGAGCTCGACCCGGCCGGCGACCGCGAACAGGTCGGCGTGAACAGCCGACCCGAGCACATCAAGCAGGTCGCGGAGGGCTCGCTGAAACGGCTGGGCGTCGATGGAGTCGACCTCTTCTATCAGCACCGCGTCGACCCTGACGTGCCGATCGAAGACGTCGCGGGCGCGGTCCGGGATCTGATCCAGGACGGCAAGGTCAAGCACTTCGGCCTGTCCGAGGCGGCAGCGGGAACGATCCGCCGCGCGCACGCGGTCCAGCCCGTCACCGCGGTGCAGAGCGAGTACTCGCTGTGGACCAGGGACCCGGAAGCGGAGGTGCTGCCGACGCTCGAGGAGCTCGGGATCGGGTTCGTCCCCTTCAGCCCCCTGGGGAGGGGGTTCCTCACGGGGAAGATGGACGCGCACACGACGTTCGACAGCACTGACTTCCGGGCCGGGCTCCCACGCTTCACTCCGGAGGCACTCGAGGCGAACCAGGCTCTGGTCGACCTCCTCCGCACGATCGGAGACCGCAAGGGTGCGACACCCGCGCAGATCGCGCTCGCCTGGTTGCTCGCTCAGAAGCCGTGGATCGTCCCGATCCCGGGGACGACGAAGCTGAAGCGGCTGGAGGAGAACATCGGGGCGGCCGAGGTCGCACTCGCGTCCGAGGATCTCGCGGAGATCGACCGAGCCGCCGCTGAGATCCGGGTGGAGGGCGCTCGGTATCCGGAGCACCTCGAGCGGATGACCGGTCGCTGAGGCGACGTGCGAGCCCAGGACCAGGCACGGGCGCACCATGACGATGCGGCACCATCCTCTGTGTTCGGCATGTGCGCCGAGATGAGGCCGGGTTCGCGGAGACTGCCGATCCCGATGAGTTCCCTGCGCGAGGGCCGTCTCCACCTCATCGAGAGGGAGAAGGAAGCCATGGGAGACGACCGACAGGAGATCACCGACCTGGTGCACGCTTGGGTATCCGCGGTTCGTGCCGGCGATCTCGAGGGCGTTCTATCGGCCCACGCCGAGGACATCGTGATGTTCGACGTACCACCGCCCGATAACGGCGTGCGGGGGATCGATGCCTACCGTGAGACGTGGCCGCCGTTCTTCGGATGGATCCGGTCAGGAGCGTCGTTCGATATCGTTGAGCTGGACGCGACGGCGGGCGACGACGTGGCCTACGCGTGGGCCTTGCTGCGGTGTGGGACTGAGGACGAGTTCCGGAAGGACCCCGACAACCGGCTGCGCCTAACCCTCGGACTGCGAAAGGTCGACGGACGCTGGGTCGTGTCCCACGAGCATCACTCGTTCCCGGACAAGAGCTAGCGAGGCAACCGGAGACCTCTTTCCGCGAGCGAGGCGAACCAGGTCTCGGTCAGGGACGGCGATCGGCTTCGCGCTGGGACGTAGGATGCGAGCGACGTCCGCCCTCCACTCATAGATGAACCCCATCCTCGGCGAGCTCGACGCATCCGATCGACGACTGCTCCGGCGTCGCGCGATGCCCGCCTTCACGCTTTGATGCTGGCCACGTTGGCTAAGGAGGCGTTCTCCGATCCGGCGTGGGTCTTCGAGGCCAAGCTCGACGGCCAGCGCTCGCTGCTGTGGAGACGACGCTCGAGCGTCCGGTTGATCACGAGGAACGAGAAGGACCGCACCTCGCACTATCCCGATCTGGTCGAGGCGATCCTTCGGGACGACACCGCTCCGATGATCGCCGACGGTGAGATCGTCGCGTTCAAGGGTGACGTCACCTCGTTCTCCCGCCTGCAGGAGCGGATGCAGAACGCGAGACCCAGCGCAGCACAGGTCGCGGCCGTGCCCGTGGTGTTCTACCTGTTCGACCTGATCTGGTTCGACGGGTACGACCTCTCGGCGTTGCCCCTGCTCGCGCGGAAGTCCGTGCTGCATCGCGCCATCGCGATGGCAGACCCGATCCGCATATCCGAGCACCTTGCCGAGGAGGGCGAGGTCGCGTTCCGCGCCGCGTGCGAGAAGGGTTGGGAGGGGCTCATCGCCAAGCGTGCCTCGGCTCCCTACACGCACGGGCGATCGAACGACTGGTTGAAGTTCAAGTGCGTGACCGAGCAGGAGTTCGTCGTGCTGGGGTGGACCGATCCCGGTGGGTCACGCTCCGGGCTCGGAGCGCTGCTGGTCGGCTACTACGAGGACGGACGGCTGCGGTTCGGCGGGAAGGTGGGCACGGGCTTCAACGAGCGCGAACTCGCCAGACTCGCGGGACTCCTCCGACCCCTCGAGCAGACGGTCCCCCCGGTCACCGACGCGAAGGGCCTGACGATGAAGGGCGTGCACTGGGTGCGACCCAAGCTGGTCGCACAGGTCGGCTTCAGCGAGTGGACGCCCGACGGCAAGCTGCGACACCCGCGCTACATCGGTCTCCGCGACGACAAGCGGCCGAAACAGGTCGTCCGCGAGCAGGCGTAGGAGACGTGATGGCACCCACCATCGGTCGGAGCTCGCGGCTGAAGTCAGCGATCCAGCAACGGCTCGAGCCCCCTTGGCACGACCCGCCCCTCGAAGCCGCACGAACGGCGGTTCGAGGTCGGGCACCCGCTCGAGGGTGGCAGCGACCTCGTCGATCGGGATGGAGGCGATGCGTTCCTCCGCATCGATCTGCATCGGAACGAGACGCACGTCACCCGCTGTGCACACGCCCGTCACCTCCGGCCGACGGAGGGCGAACGCCATCGCCGCATCGATCGTCGACTGCTCATCGAGCGGCTCGTACCACGTGGCGAACCGGCGATCCTCGCCCGCCCTCCACAGGTTCCTGGCGACGGCCTTGATCACCATGAGTCCGACATCCTGCGCGCGGACCTCCTCGACGAGCGCCTCGAAATCGCGCAGGTACTCCGGGTAGCGAGTGAGGCGGTAGTTGTACGGGGTGAGGACCGTGTCGAAGGGGAATCGTCGCAGCGCCGCCAGATGCACCGCCGGCGCCCGTGCCCGGTGATGCCGATCGCGGCGACGAGCCCTTCCTCGCGAGCGCGGATCGCACCCTCGAGCGCTCGGCCGGACGCCGTTCGCCGATCGAGATCGTCGAAGGCCCCGACGGAGTGGAGCTGAACCAGATCCACTCGCGTTACCTGCAGCCGTTCGATCGAGCGGCGGATGCTGTCGTAGGCCTCGGTTGCCGTTGGGTCCCCGGTCTTGGTCGCGAGGAAGATCCGATCGCGGATCCTCCGCATCCACGTCCCGAGTCTCAGCTCAGAGTCGCCCTAGTCTGCCGCCGTGTCGAGGTGGTTGATGCCCGACTGCAGCGCAAGCTGGATCGAACGATCGGCCACCTCCTGCGTGACCTCGGAGAGGGCCGCGCCGCCGTAGATCAGCACGCTGCTCATGTGGAGCCGTCCAGTCTCCGCTGTTCCATCTGGGCTGAACCTCCCGGTCAACCCTTCCACGCTATCGAAGAGAACCCGCTGGGCCCTTGAATCGAATCGGACACACGGTCACGAAGATCGTGTGTCATCTACGTGGAGCAGAATCGGCCCCTCGGGAAGGTAGAGGAGCGCAGGTACGGAAACCGTCGATCGGGGACTGCCTCGCGACCGTCGGAGGCCGCACGCGCCCCAGTGCCGCACGCGCCCCAGGCGGACTATGCAAGCATCAGATGGGTCCCAGTCGTGAATGGTTCGGTGCGTGGCGGCGGGATGGACTGCTCGGGCTCGCGGCCGCGGGCCCCCGGTGGCAGCCTCAAGACCGAACCCTCGGGGAACCGGGCAGTCAGCATCGAGATGCGCTACGCGGTCCCCTGCTGCACCGCCTTCACGTAGTCGCGAGTGTGCCGCTCCCAGAGCCGGATCGACTCCAGCGAGAACCGGGCCTCCAGAGTTCCGTCCACGTACATGACGGCGGCGTCCTTCGGATACGTCGAGGAGACCCACTCCGCGAAGGGCTCCCACATCTGCCGGTCGAACTTGTCCAGCTTCCGGATCGCTCCGGCTCGGACGATCGCCCCGTCGCGAACCGTGAACACGAAGGAGCTGCCGCTGAACGGTCCCCGGCCGATCTGATCGGACCCGAGCACGTGGAAGACGTAATCGCAGATGACGCTCGTGTCGGACCCGAAGGGGGCCGCCTCACACGAGGTGACCGTCGTTTCGTTGCCCACAGCCTGGAGCAGGGAGAGCCTCAACGACAGGGCCTCGGCGTTCGTCGGAAACTGTTGTTGGGGTGAAACATCGATCAGGGAACTGAGGTCGGCGTCCTCGGCCACGAAGGTCATCGCCTTCTGCGCATCAAAGGCCGTGTACGCGTCGAGGAATCCGAGTACGACCTCCTCCGCCGCAGCATCCAGGTTCACCGTGGGCTGGTCGGCGGGCCTCGTCGTGCGATCGAGCGACCCAGCGGCCGTCACGACCCAGATCGCCGCCACGAAGACCGCGATCCCGACGACTCCGGCCGCGATGCGCTGATACCGGCGCTTGCGGTCGCGACGGCGACCGAGGTCGTCGAATGAGTAGGAAGGTGAACCCGCTCGTGCCATCTCGTCGCGAACGAGCGTTCGCAGGTCATCCATCGAAGGTCTCCTTGGATTGATTGAGCGCCGAACGCGCCTGGAAATGGAGCGCCCGGACAGTTGATCCCTTGATGCCGAGTAGTTCCCCCGCCTCCTCAGCCGAGTAGCCCAGACCCTCGGTCAACACGATGGCGGCGCGTTGCCGCGGTGGGAGCTGACCGAGGACCGAGGCGGCGACAGAACGTGCCTCCACGGCGTCGTACTCGTTCGTTCGGGGGGACATGTGCACCACACGCTTCATGGCAAGGGCCAGCCTTCGAGAACGATCGCGGAAGATGTTGATCGCCGTCCGGTGCAGGTACCCGGCGGGGTCCTCCAGCCCGCTCACCCGGTCCCACCGTTCCCAGACCCGCAGGAATGCTTCCTGTCCTATGTCCTCGGCCTCGGATCGGCTGCCTGTGACGGCAAATAGGGCTTGGTGGAGACGGCGTTGCTCGGAGCTGAAGAACTCATCGAACGCCGCGACCGAAGCGCCCACCGCCAATTCATCGAGTACCGCCAGCTCGTGCGGTGAGTTTTCCACGCTCTCCATACTCGTATTCAACGTGTGGCGCGACGGGAACGTGTAGGCGCCGACCGGATGCGAGCCTTCCAGGCTGCTACTGCCTCGGCCTACCACGGGCCACCGATTCGTCGTGCGGCAAGGGGCTCCGGTGCGCCCAGGAGCCTCCTTCCCCTGGTGTACGCACTAGGAGCGTAGAGGGCCGCTTGGGAAGGTGGGGACGCGCAGGCACGACGAACGTCGCTGGGGACCTCGACTTGGACGACCACCCTGAACCTCCGAGGGATCGCTCCCCCGACGGATGGGCACCGGAGCGGACGCTACGTGCGGTTCTCATCGGATGCGCGCGAGGCCGACCGCTAGCGGGGTTGGCAGATGGTGGCGCGCAAGTCTACGGCCGAGCGGATGCCCGTTGTGGTCTCAGCCGTGCAGGCGGTTCGCACCGGCGATGCGGTCATCGTTCGCGCCGACGGCTCGTCGACCGAGATTTCTTGGCCGACGAGCCGTCGAACGAGATCGCGCTACCGCTACCAAATGAGCCCTAGGGTCGCGTACCCGACCTTGGCGCGAACCGCCTGGCCGTAGGCGAACACCGTGGCGGGAGGCGGCGGATCGGCCTCGCAAGCCACCTCCGTCTCGGCATCGCACTCATCGGTACCGGCACCTCCGTCGGCGGTGTCGATCCCTCCTTCGGTGAAGTCGAAGAAGTCGCCGAACAGCACGTCGTTGCCCGCGAGACCGAACAGATTGTCGTCGCCGTCGATGCCGGCGATCTCGTTCGTGTCATCGGTCCCCGTGAGCACATCGTCGAAGATCGTTCCCCAGACGTTTTCGAACCCGGCGAGCGTGTCGCCGTCCGAGTCGGTCTGCGTGCTGAGATCGATCGTCTTCCCTGCGCTCGCGTCCAGGTTCCCGAGGAGATCGTCGCCTGGTCCGCCGTCCAGATCGTCGACGCCGTCGCCGCCGTCGACGAGGTCGTCACCAGCCCCCGCGTCGACCGTGTCGCTCCCGCCGAGCAGCGCGGTGAACTCGTTGTCCTGTGCATCCCCGATCATCACGTCGTTGCCCGTCGATCCCTGCCCGCCCTCGATACCGAGGAGAGCATCGGTCCCAGCGCCGGTCAGGGTCCCGGCCGGGAGATCGATCGTGATCGGACCGGCCGGAGGCTGATCGAGGTAGTTGTCGGGGAAGAAGAAGTTGCCGAGGAAGTCGAAGCCCGACCCACCGTCGATCGCGTCGTCGCCGTCCCCGCCCGCGAGGAAGTCGACCTCGCCACCAAGGGCGTTGAGCGTGTCGTCGCCGCCCGCGCCGAAGAGGGCGTCGGACTCGTCGGTGCCGGTCAACGTGTCGTCGAAGTCGGTACCGATCAGCCACTCGGTGTTGACGACCTCGTCGTTCCCGTGACCCGTCACCGTGTCCGCCCCGAGGTCGCCGACGATCGGTCCGCCGGCGTCGAGGTAGATGACCTCGTCCCCTGGGCTCGGGCCACCGTTCACGAAGTCGTTCCCCGACCCCGGAACCGCCTGGTTGAAGAAACCAGCCTGCCCGAAGATCTCGTCGTTCCCTCCCTGCCCGAACATGAGATCGACGCCGTCGCCGCCTCGGACGACGTCATCGCCCTTCCCTGCACAGATGAGGTCGGCTCGCCCGTGACCCTTGATCACGTCGTCGCCTCCGCGCCCCGCGATCACGTCTCTCCGTGAGGATCCATTCAGCACGTCGTCCGCAGACGTTCCGACGATGGTTGCCTTCTCGCCGAAACACCTCGGAACTGCAGCCGTGGCCGGCGTCGCAAGCACCGAAGTTGCCAGCAACAGCGCCGGGACCACGACCAAGATCGTTCGCGCATGTCTCTGCATCGTTCCCCCCTTGCTCTGGCAGCGCGAGAGGAGAAGAGGTTCCACGCTCGTGCCACCGGACGAACGACCCCAATCAGGGACCGTCTCCGGGCACCGAGCGCGGTGGCGTGTTGGGGCGGAGCCGTCAGGGCATCCGGCGAACCAGAGGGCCGGAGGGTACTTGAAGCCCTTCAAGGGTGTCAAACGACTTGACAGAGGCGCTTCAAACGCCGGTCCGAACCCCGGCATGAGGGCTCAGTCGCACCTGGTCCGTTACATCGTTGGTGGCGACCTGAACGATGCGAGGTGAGCGCACTCGCGTGGCCGCACATGGGGGAAAACCCTTCAGGGAGACCCTGTCTTCCTGGACGCCAACACCTTCGCCACGGTTAAGAGTTGTCGCGTGTGGGAGGCGGAAGCAAGGTCGGAGGTTGAGCCACCACGGCCTGCTTATTGTGTACCTCGCTTGAAGCGCGGTGACTCTCGGCGGTGAGGATCGTGTGTCGCGGTTCGAGGAGGCTGCAGGCACCGAGATTGTGGTCGCGTGAATCAGCCCATAGCCGGAGGGAGCCAAACCTGACGAAGTCGGTGAGCAAGTGGCGCCGACGGGACGTCGATCCTCGAGCGACCGGAGCGTCCATGCGGTCAGTCTTCGGCCTCGCTCAGCGCTTCCGCGAAGGAAAGGAGGGCCTCTTGGATCGCTGATGCCCGGTCTGCGGAGGTGATCTCGCCCTTCTCAATGGCCTCGGACACCTTCTCCTGCAGTGCGTCGACCTTCTCGAGAGACTTATCTATGTCCTCACCCTTGCCCGCCTCGCGGAGGATCTCGTCGATCGTATGACGGATCTCCTGGTCGATGTGGCCGGCGATCTCACCCGCCTCGATGCCCTCGCCAACCGTATCGAGCACGATCAAAGCGGCTTCCTCGGGCGACGGCTCTGCCGGTGCCAGCGCGCCGGTCTCCACAGGCGAGGGCTGCGGCGTCGTGGGCGAGCTAACAGGAGGCGAGGTGCTGGTCTCTACGGGCGAAGGATGCTGCGTCGTGGCCGTGCTGGTTGGTTGCAAGCCCCCAGACGCGTTCGTTCGGCCATCCGTTCGGTCACTCGCAAGCAGCGCGAAAAGTAGGAGCACAGCGAGGCCGCTCACCGAGATGACGACCGTCCGCCAGGTCCTCGGTCCAGGTTTCCAATGCTCGCCTGCGGGCACGCGGGGCATCGGTGCGGGTGGCACGTGAGCACGGGCCATCACCGCGGCCGGCGCGACATCGTCTTGTTTCATGGACGCGGCAAGAGACCTCTGGACCTCCTCGCCGGTCTGTGGGCGGCGGGCGGGATCCTTCTCGAGCATCGCGGCGACAAGTTCGTCCATCGCGGCCGGAACGGCGGGGGTGATCGAGCGAACACGAGGCGCCGGGGTGTGCGTGTGGGCGTACGAGAGGGCGGCAAGGTCGCCCTCGAAGGGCGTCCGGCCGGTAAGCGTCTCGAACAGCACGCAACCGAGGGAGTACAGATCCGCTCGAGGGTCGATGCGGTCGCCTCGCACCTGTTCGGGCGAGATATACGCCGCGGTCCCCCGCACGCTCAGGGTCGCGGTCAGGGCCTCCGGAGACAGAAGTCGGGCGATCCCCATGTCCGCGAGCTTCACCCCGCCTTCGGTCGAGAGCAGCACGTTTGCGGGTTTGACGTCCCGGTGGATGACGCCCTGGTCATGGGCGAACCCGAGGGCCGAGGCCACGCGGCTCGCGATCTCGCCCGCTCGTTCGGGTACGAGCCGGCCCTCCGCGTCGAGCAGCTCGCGGAGCGTGGGTCCCTCGACGAGCTCCATCACGATGAATCGGTCCCCGGCGTCGACCCCCGTGTCGAACACAGTGATCACGTTGGGGTGATGGAGGCGGGCGAGGATCTGGGCCTCCTGCTCGAATCGAGCGACCGAGCGGGGATCCCCATAGTCCAGGAGCACCTTGATCGCTACCGGTCGCTGCAGGAGGACGTCCTCGCCCCGGCGGACCTCGGACATGAGGCTCCGACCGAGCACGTCCCCCAGCCGGTAGCGGTCGCCGATGAGTCGAGGCGTCTGCAATGTCGGGCCGCCTTTCCTAACGGATCGCAAGCCCTCCACATCCCGCGATACCGGCTGCGACTGCGAGCTCACGCTCGTCACCGACGTCCCCTCGAAGGCTTCGTAGGGCGCGGGATACCTCGTGGTCGCCGCCGCCGATCGCTTTCTCCAAGCGTGTGATCGATGCGTTCGTCTCCACGAAACTGGAAAGGAAACGGCTCACTACGGTGGCATCTTGTTCGGGCCGCTCCAGAGCGCGAATGGCGCCGAGCGCCTGGAGCCGGACACTCAGGGCGCGCTGGAGGTCAACCTGCGTTGGGGTCCGACTTAGATCCGCGCCCCCATCTGATCGCTGCACGACCGCGCAGGCATCGTTGGCGTTTGAGGCGAACGCCTTCTCAGCCGGCCGATTCACAAGTGCGACGTACGCGATCACCCCCAGGAGCACGACCAGGACCACGGCCGCCACGACGAACCATCTCCGGTTCGAGCGCGCCGGTCGCAGATCGCGTTCGGGCATTCGCGAGGGCAAGGGCTGGGTCGCGTCTTCGTGCTCCATCGAGACAGGCTCACTGGACGGTGGCGCCTCGGGGAATGTCATCGGATCCGAGCGCAGGGGGATCGACACCATCGTCTCGTCGGTTCGTTGGTTGGGCTCGATCTCAAGCGTGGTCCGACCGACTCTGACTTGATCACCGACGCCCACCGAGATGGGGCGTCGGATCCTCTCCCCGTTGACGAAGGTCCCGTTGGTCGAGTCGAGGTCTTCCACGACCACCGAATCGCCCGAACGTCGCAGCACCGCGTGGTGGCGCGAAACCTCGGGATCCTCAAGCACGAGATCGCCGTCCTCACGACCGATGGCCATCTCGACGCCGAGCTCTACTCGCCGGCCGGCCTCCGGACCGCTTGTGACCACAACCGCTGGCAACTCTCACCCCCAGCCCGAAGGACACCACCACCCTAACGATTCATGTGGCTGGTTCGGTATCGACCGTGGGACGTAGGACCTTGAAATCGGTCCAACATCACGCCCGTTGTTCTCCCTTGGATGCTCCGCCGACGCACGTCGCTGACTGGCAAACGACTACTCGGCGCTCAACGTCACCGCACGACGTGGCGATACTAGGGAGGAGATGGGAGAGCGAAACTACCCTCAAGACGACGACGGGAACTGCCGCGTACACGGCGAAGCCTCAGGCCTCATACGCGACGGCGTCCCGTGCCCTCTGCCACACGCCGTTGCGAGGTGCCCCGTGTGTACCTTGGGATGGATCGGTCCTGGCCCCAGCGACAGCGTCATTCTCTGCATCCTTACTCGGCACATCGTGGAGACACACCCGAACACCGCGCACGCAACAACTCTGAGATTCAACGCCGAGCAGTTGGGCGGGTCCCAGAATCCCAAGGAATGGTGTCACCACGACCCCGAGCAACATCGTAGTGTCATGCTCCTAGAGCCCACGTCCAGAGTCTTCGACAGGCTTCGACCTTGACGAGATCCTGACGCCGGGCCTCGTGGTGCGTGCCGATTCCCCGCGCGCGACAGGCCCCCACAGCTCTCCCGGACCTTCAGGGCAGCGAACCGCGTACCGTCATCAGGAAGCGAAGTCCTAGAGATCGTGTGTTGTCTACCGGAGCGGAGTTGAGAAGTTGATGCCACCCTCGGCGAGCTTGGGGCCCATGCAGAGGCGTGGCGCTCCCACTCATGCCTGCGGGCCCTGCTATACACGCAGAGAAACGTCACCGCTAGTCACAACCGCTTGACTTGAGCCTCAGCGGGCGGGACCAGCCAGCAGGCGCCAGACGGCGAGCGCCTCCGCCGCGCGGTCGATGGGAGGTCCGGGGTGAAGGAGTTCCGGCGGATCGACAGGCTGCCCCCGTACGTCTTCAACGTCGTCAATGACCTGAAGGCGGCCGCGCGCCGCTCGGGCGAGGACGTCG
>Ga0075431_100005641_pt1 | contig 12367 bp, 7 predicted proteins | sample RhiMetdeltSRZDD5_FD_75297 | JGI IMG/M metagenome (GOLD analysis project Ga0075431, IMG submission 75297) | Populus rhizosphere microbial communities from Tennessee, USA - Rhizosphere MetaG P. deltoides SRZDD5 | ecosystem: Host-associated > Plants > Roots > Rhizosphere > Soil | place: USA... | reverse complement strand
TACAACCGGTTTCTTCTGCTTCGCCTGTTCGACCGCGCGCCAGATGATGTCTGACGCGAGACCCGAACCACCCGGACTATCCACGCGCATCACGATCGCTTTGATCGACTTGTCAGCCGCCGCATCGTTCAGCGCCTTGGCCAGCGTGTCGGAGCCGATCGACTGATCGCCTGACGGACTGTTCTGCGAACTGCCCGAACCGATCTCTCCACTCGCATAGATCACCGCGATGCGTTCGCCTTTGTTGAGTCCGAGCGACTCCGGCGCAACGTCGCGATAGTCGTAACCGCGCACCATCGCGAGAGCGTCGGTATCTTTGTAGCCGAGCAGTTTCTTGAATTGAGCTTCTACTTGATCCCTGTACAGCGCTTCGTCGACGAGTCCGGCGTCCTTCGCCTGCTGCGCGTTGTACGGCGCGTTGTCGATCAGCGCCTTGACCTCGTCCGGCGTCTTGTGACGCGCCTGCGCGATCGCGTTTATGTAACGCCCGAATAGATCGTCGAGCATCTCGTTGATGAACTGTCGATGCGCGTCCGTCATCTGTTTCTGCGTGAACATGTCTCCGGCGCTTTTGTACTTGCCGATCTGGTAAATGTCGGGATAGATGCCGAGCTTGTCGAGCGAGCCGCGGAAGAACATGACATCGGCGGCGAGGCCGTTGATGAACAACTCGCCCGGCGGTGGGACGATGATCTTATCGCACGCCGTGGCGATGTAGTACTCCTTGTTCAAACCAAACTCGATAAACGCGTAGACCGGCTTACCGGACGTGCGGAAGTCGGCGATCGCATCGCGAATCTCTTCGGCTTTGCCCCAGCCCACACCGGACATATTGACGTCGAGCAGGATGGCTTTGATCCGTTTATCGACCTTCGCTTTCTTGAACTGCATCACGAGACCGGTGAGAGATTGATCCGGCCCGCCGAACACTCTTTTGAAAGGATCGTCGGGACTGTAGTCTGGCAATGCGCCGGAGACGCGCAGCGTCAGCACGCTGTTGTCGCGGATGCTCGGCTCGGATTTGACGAGCGCCATCCAGAGTAGCGCGATGCAGATTATCGCTACCAGGATCAGCCCGCCGAAGATGCTGCCGATAATCAAAATTGTCTTACGTGTTCCTGACATTGCCATACATTGAATCCTTTGAATTTAGGTGTGTTTCGTTAACTGTGAGTACGCAAAGGCAGCGCAAAAGGTTTTAAACCTTAACAATCCAACCACCGCCGACAACCTCGTCGCCGCGATAAAAAACCGTTGCCTGGCCGGGTGTGATGGCGCGTTGCGGTTCGTCGAAAACGATGCGCGCGCGGTTGTTTTCGAGCGCCGTGATAGTCGCCGGCGCCGCTGTGTGACGATAACGGACGCGAACTTCAGCGCGCACCGGTTCCTTCGGATCGTCGAGGGAGATCCAGTTGACGCCCGCCGCCGTAAACTCCGCGCTCAACAGTTCTTCAGACGAGCCGACGGTCACGCGATTTCGATCCGAATCGATGGAGATGACGTACAACGGGCGCTCGTCGGCGATGCCGATGCCGCGACGCTGCCCGATCGTGTAGCGATGAATGCCCTCGTGGCGTCCGATGACCCGGCCGTTGCTATCGACAATCTCGCCCGCGCCCGGCAGACGATCGCTGGCGTTTTCGGCCTCGAGGTAGCGGTCGATGAAACCCGCGTAGTCGCCGTCAGGCACGAAACAGATCTCCTGCGACTCCTTCTTCTCCGACACGCCAACCAGGTGATGTTGTCTCGCAGCGTCGCGAGCTTCAGGTTTCGACATCTCGCCGAGCGGAAACATCGCGCGCGACAACTGCGCCTGCGTCAGTTCCCAAAGAAAGTACGACTGATCTTTTTGCGTGTCCTGGCCGCGAAGTAGACGGTAACGGTTGGCCGCGGGATCAAATTCGACGCGCGCGTAATGCCCCGTCGCAACTTTTTCGCAACCCAGACTAGCCGCCAGCCGATCCAACGAGGCGAATTTCAGGCGGCTGTTGCAGCCGACGCACGGAATCGGCGTCTCGCCGCTCAAGTAGCTCGTCACAAACGGCGCGACGACGTCGCGTTCGAAATCGCGTTCCAGATTCAGGACGTAGAACGGAAAACCAAGCTCTTCGGCTACGCGGCGGGCGTCGTAAACATCGTCGAGCGAGCAGCAACGCGAGGGCAGCGGATCGCCGTTTTCGTCAACGTTGATGCCTCGCCGCTGATCCCACAACTGCATCGTAAAGCCGACGAGATCGTGTCCCTGCGCCTTCAAAATCGCCGCAGCCGCGGAAGAATCCACGCCGCCACTCATTGCTACCGCTATCTTCATTAATGTTAAGATGCCAAACAAATGGCTGAAAGTGCAATCCAGGACTATCGAGTCTCAACCGAGCCCTATTACCTCCCGGTCGGCCGCGAGGTGGAACTGTTTCAAGCCGCGCACGCCGCGCGACTGCCTATTATTCTCAAAGGCCCGACCGGCTGCGGAAAGACGCGGTTTGTAGAGCACATGGCATGGCGGCTTGAACGCCCGCTCATCACCGTCGCTTGCCACGAAGACCTCTCGTCTACTGACCTCGTCGGACGCTTCCTGCTCGAAGGCGAGGAGACGATCTGGCACGACGGTCCGCTGACTTCCGCCGTGCGTAACGGCGCGATCTGCTATCTCGACGAAGTGGTCGAAGCTCGCAAAGACACGGTCGTGATCATTCACCCGCTGACCGATCATCGCCGGCGTCTTCCGATCGAAAAACGCGGGACGATTCTCGAAGCGCCGGCGGATTTCATGCTCGTCGTTTCTTACAATCCGGGTTATCAGTCGATCCTGAAAGATCTGAAGCAGTCGACGCGCCAGCGGTTCGTCGCGATCGAGTTCGACTATCCACCACCGGAAATGGAAGCGGAAATCGTGGCGCGCGAAGGCGGCGTGGACGAAGGCACCGCGCGCGATCTCGTCGTCATCGGACAGAAAGTGCGAAACCTCCGCGGTCATGGTTTGGAAGAAGGCGTCTCGACTCGACTCCTGATCTACGCCGCTCAGCTCATCACTCTCGGTATCCCACCTGTCGACGCCGCCGAAGTGGCAATGTGCTCGCCGATAACGGACGACCGCGAGCTGCAACGCAGTATTCGCGAGATCATCACCACGGTGATTTGATCCGTGGATACACACAAAACACAGATCCTCGAGACCAGCGCCTCAATCGCAAGTATCTCCGTGCGCGCGGCACTCGAATTCGTGCGCGCCGCGTCCGCGGCCTCGCATGTCCTGGCACCCGCTGAGTTGCGATCCTGGGGTGAGATGGGCCGGCGGTTGGCGATGAGCGACTACGATGCGGCCGTAACGTTTTTCGCCGCCGGCGTCGAGCCGCTGCGTGACGTTCCGCGAGAAGCCCTGCCGGCGATCTTCGCGTTGTGTTCGCGCCAGATGGTCCTATCGACGTCGATCGCGCGAGAAACGTTTCAATCGCTGCCCGCGATCGCGCGCGAGATAAACGATGCTCGCGTGCTCAGCGCGATCCTCGAGGTGGCGACAGAGATTGCGCGGCGATCCGCGAAGCACAGCACGGAGTTGATCAATGCGTCCGCCGGCGTGGTCCATGCGCTGGCCGAGTTTCGCAGTCGCGAAGTGACTGACGCGGCGCTCGCCGTGGCTGGTGCATTTGCCGCGCGTGCAGGCGGAATCGCGGCTGACGCGTGGTCGTCGATTCCGGATGCGATTCATGAACTGTCGGCGGCGGATGCGACGCGGTTGCTGACGCGCACCAACGAATTTCTCGAACGCGGCGGTGGCGCGGCGCTGCAAGTACTGCTTTCCGGCGGCGAGATCCTGCGACGCGCGCCGGAGATCTTTGACGAGTGGATCGAATTGTTGTGGGCCGTCGCGGCGCACGGAAACGCGAGCCTGGTCGCTTTCGTGCGCAGCAGCCCGCGCTTTCTTCGCTTACTGAACGACGCAGCGAGCCGCAACGACGCCATCGAGCTTTCACGCCGCGTGCTGGCGCTGACGAAAGAGATCGCGGCTGTTGACGGTGAATCGGCGTTGGCGTGTTTTCGATCGAGCTCACGCGCGCTGCGCAGTGTTTCTATCGAACAGTTTGAAGCGTGGGCGCGGCGCGGTCTTTCGTCGGGACGTGCGGACGCGCGCGCGCGCCGCAGTTACTTCTCGCTCGAAACGCGCGGAAGTTACGAAGCCTTGCACAGCGGCAGCGCGGGTCTGTCACTCGAGACGGTCCAACACCTGCTGCGGTTGTACGTCGAGGCGTTGACCGGACGCGAGGTCGAGGTCGCGCCGCTCGCGGCGGTGCCGGATGAAGCGCGCATCGGCGACGGGCGCACGATCCATTTGCCGTCCGTCGTGAATGAGTTTGGCGACGACGAATTGGATTTCAGGCTTTACAAAGTTTTGGCGGCGCATGCGGCCGGGCAGATCGAGTTTGGCACGTATCAGCGTGGCGGCATTGTCGACACTGCACATTCAACCATACGCGAGATTTACGACGTCGACGTGCGCGACGCGTTTTCAATTCCCGATGAGATGTTAGTGGAGCAGGCAAAGAAACAGGCGCACACCGATGACGCGGATTACCGCGAAACCCTGAAGTTGTTTCCGTTGCCACAGCTTGCGAGGCGGATTTTTGGGACGCTCGAGAATGGCCGAATCGATCGACGGCTCCGCCATGAATATCGCGGCCTCCGGCGCGACCTCGACTTGATTCGCGAACACCTCGGCCGCAGCCGTCCGCAGATTCTCGAACTGCCCGCGTTGCTCGTGCCGTTTGAACTGCTGTTTCAAGTGACGATGCTCGGCGGCGCGCGCGACGATGCCCGCCAGTACTACGGTCAAATCGTTTCCGAGCTTGAAACCATCGTTGGCGACTATCTCGCAAACGCGAACGCAACCGTTGCCGATACGCTGATGGCGACCAGCCGCGTCTACGAGCTCTTTCAATCCGTTACGCCCGCTGACGATTCGATCCAGCAGATCGAAACACCGGAAGACCAAACTGAGAGCGACGAAGAATCTGCCGCCGTCGAGCGGATGAAGCAGCGCCAGGCGCAACAGATGCCGCAGCGGCGCGACGCGCGCGAGTTGTTCAACGCGTGGAACGATCCGTCGCCTGAAGGCGAACCCGACGAGCTTGCCGGCGCCGAAGCATGGTCCGAAGCTGAAACTCCCGAACACGCTTTGGCCGAAGGCGAGGTTGCGTACAACTATGACGAGTGGGACCGCGAGTTGACCGATCATCGTCTCGGCTGGTGTCGCGTTGTCGAAAAACGCGTGAAGCACGGCGATCGCTCGTTTGTCGACGAGACGCGCGAACGGCACAAAGGCGTTATCTCGTCGATCCGGCACCAGTTTCAACTGATGAAGCCGGAGAACCTGACGCGCGTCGCGAACGAAGTAGACGGCGAGGAGTTTGATCTGAATGCGGTGATCGATTACGTCATCGATCGTCGCGCTGACGGCCATCAGTCGGAACGGATCTACACGAAACGTCTGCGCCGGCGCCGTGACGTCGCGGTGTCGTTTCTGTTGGATCAGTCGTCGTCGACGGCAAGAACGATCGGGCGTCATCCGTTGCAGCCATACACGCGGCCGGGCAGGCGCATCATCGAGATCGAGAAGGAAGGCCTCGTTCTGATGAGTGAAGCGCTGGAGGCGGTGGGCGACGTTTACTCAATCAACGGGTTCACTTCCGAAGGCCGGCGCAACGTGAAGTTTTACGTGGTCAAAGACTTCGACGAGAAATACGGCGATGAAGTGAAGCGGCGCATCGGCGGCATCAACTACCAAAACAACACGCGCCTCGGCGCAGCGATTCGCCACGCCACCGCGAAGCTCGCGAAACAGGATGCACGCACGCGCCTGCTGATCGTGCTTTCGGACGGCCGCCCGTACGACCATGATTATGGCGATGCTCGTTATGCTCGCGAAGACACGCGCGAGGCGTTGCGGCAGGCGAAGAACGAAGGCATCACGCCGTTCTGCATCACGATCGATCGCGAGTCGGAGGCGGAGTTGCGCGACCTTTATGGCGAGATTGGTTACACGATCATCGACGACGTGTTGTCGCTGCCGGAAAGACTGCCGGGCATTTATCGAAGATTGACTACGTAACGCGTTTCTTGCCCCAGCCGCCGCCACCCGGCGTCTCAATTCGAATACGATCTCCCGCTTTCAATTCATGCGAGCCTTTGCCGGCGACAGGCTTTTGATTTACCTGGTTGACGCCCGGCATTCCTGACGCACCACCCTGTAAACCGTATGGCCCACGCTTGCGCCGATCCGCCAACAACGACATGCGCGCTGGGCCAAGTGTTTCGATCTCGCGGATAACACCGTCGCCGCCGCGCTGCTTTCCTTCGCCGCCCGATCCTCGTCTCAGTCGATACTCGCGCACACGCAACGGATACGCGTACTCGAGTGCTTCCGCGGGCGTGTTCAAACTGTTCGTCATGTGCGTGTGTACGCCGCTCATGCCGTCGAGCGCCGGTCGCGCGCCCATGCCGCCGGCGACCGTTTCGTAGTATGAAAACTCTTGTCCGTTTCGCGGATCGATGCCGCCGATCGTGAGATTGTTCATCGTCCCCTGACTGGCGGCGGGAATGCGATCGGGCAGCGCCTGCGCGAGCGCTTTGAACAACACGTCGACGATGCGCTGCGACGTTTCGACGTTCCCGCCGGCGACAGACGCGGGCGGGTTCGCGTTGACCACCGTTCCCCGCGGCGCGATGACGTCGATCGGCTCCATCAAGCCCGCGCTCGCCGGCACTTCACCGCCGACCAGACAGCGAAACACGTACGACACGGCCGAAACTGTGATCGCTTCGACTGCGTTGATCGCGCCAACCACCTGCGGCGCGCTGCCGGTGAAATCCACCGTCGCGCGTTCGCCTTCGATCTTGATTCGCACGGCGATCCGCACCGGGCCATCGTCAACACCATCGTCGTCCAGCGCGTCTTCCGCTTCGTATGTGCCGTCAGGAATCGCGGCGATCGTGTAGCGCATCAATCGCGCGGAGTAGTCGATCAAATGCGCCGCGTACTCGTTGGCTTCTCGTTCGCCGCGCCGCTCGACGATCTCCAGCAGGCGCGTTGCGCCGGTCTTTAGCGAACCGATCTGCGCGTCGAAGTCGCCGCGCCGTTCGACGTTGCCGCGAACGTTGGCGAGCAGCAACCGCATCGTGTCGTGGTCCAACTCGCCGCCGCGCACGAGTCGAATCGGTGGGATGCGAATCCCTTCGCCGTAAATGTCCGTCGCCAGCCCCATCGAACCCGGCGTCGCGCCGCCGATGTCCGCATGATGCGCGCGGTTCGCGACGTAAAACATGATCCGCTTCGCTTTCACGACCGGCATCACTAACGTCACGTCGGGCAAATGCGTGCCGCCCGCAAACGGATCGTTCACCGCGACCACGTCACCGGCGCGAATTTCAATTACGTCGAGTGCGGCGGCAACGGCCATCGGCATCGACCCGAGATGCACCGGCATGTGATCGCCCTGCGCGATCACGCGTCCCTGCGCGTCGAACACGGCGCAAGAGTAGTCACGCCGCTCTTTGATGTTTGGCGAAAAGGCGGTGCGGCGCAGCGCGATGCCCATCTCTTCAGCCACCGAAGTGAAGAGCGCGCGATAGATCTCCAACGTCGTCGGATCGAAGCGAGTCTTCATAGGTCAATCAGGATGTTGCCAAACTGGTCCACGCGGGCGGTTGTGCCGGCGGGAATCAGCGTCGTTGCTGAGTATTCGGTCACGATGCACGGCGTTCGCAGTTTCACTCCGCCACGAAGATCGTCGCGACGATAAATATTAACGTTGCGTTTACTATCATGCGGTTTAGCAGTGCCTCGCGACGCTGTGATCTTGCCTACGCTGAGCTTCGATACGATGCCGACGGATCTCAATCGAGCGCTGACAATCTCGATCTCGCTTTCCTCCTGCGCGTAGCCATAACGCTCGCGATGCGCCCGATGAAAACTCGCGGCCAGATCACCCGCCGTTTTTTCAATTAACAACTCAAACGACTGTCCGCGATAACGCATCGCCAACGCGCGTTCGTGTCGTTGACGCGCAGACGGAAAGCCTTCGCGACGCAACACCGCCGTGGCCTCGCGTTCCATCTCGCGAAAGACCTGCCCCAATTTTGTAATTGATGCCGGCTTCGAAACCTGTTTGGATTCGAGCGTGAACATCACCGTGCGGCTCTGGTCCTTCACCACGTCGGCCACCAGCACGCCGACGGCAGATAGTGCGCCCGGCGCGGTCGGCATGATGACCGTCGGAATACGCAACACGCGCGCGAGCTCTACCGCGTGCAAACCTCCGGCCCCACCAAACGGCAGCAACGCAAACTGGCGCGGATCGTGACCGCGCTCGACCGAGATATGCCTGAGCGCCCGCTCCATGTTCGTGTTCGCAACCGACAACACGCCTTCGGCTGCGGCAACTATGCTCGTTCGCTTGCCAGTGACGCGAGAGAGATCGTCAGCCAATTGCGCTAACGCCGCCCGGGCGCGTTCTTCGTCGAGCTTGAACTCACCACCCAACAAACCAACGCCACCGAAATGGCCCAGCACGACGTGAGCATCGGTCACTGTCGGCAACGTCGATCTGCCATAACACGCCGGACCGGGATCCGCTCCGGCTGATTCAGGACCGACACGCAACGAACCACCTTCGTCAACACGCGCGATCGATCCGCCGCCTGCGCCAACCGTGTGAATGTCCATCACCGAAACTGCAACCGGCAGTCCCGCAACCACCGCTTCGTTCGTCGTGCGTATCGCGCCGCTGTCGCACAGCGCAACATCAGTCGACGTTCCGCCCATGTCGAACGTGATCACGTTTTTGAATCCCGCCGAGCGAGCAGCGCGCAATGCGCCGACAACGCCGCCCGATGGACCAGACAGAATCGTGCGCACGGGTTCGGCGGCGGCGACATCAGCCGAGATACTGCCGCCGGACGATTGCATCACACGCAAGTTCAGCTTCGCGCGTTGAGCTTTTTGCTTCGAGCTTTGATTACTCACGAGACGGCCCAGGTAACGGCCCATCAACGGCTGGAGATACGCATTGATCACGACTGTCGAAGTGCGCTCGTACTCGCGATACTCCGGCAGGATCCGGCTCGAGATCGACAACGGCACGCCGAGCGACGCAAGCGAGTCTGCGATGCGCTGCTCATGCTCCGGATGGAGAAATGAGAACAGCAGCGAGATCGCAACTGACTCGACTCCCGCGCGCTTCAGTTTCTCGACCAGGCCGGGAAGCTCGCTGTCATTCAGCGGCTCGATCACCTCGCCGGAAGCCACGACGCGCTCACTGACGCCGAAACGAAGTTCGTCCGCGACGAGCGGCGGCGGTTTGACGGCGTTGAGGTTGTAGAGCTCGGGACGCGCCTGGCGTCCGATCGCCAGCACGTCTTCGAACCCGCGCGTCGTGATCAGCGCCGTGCGCGCGCCGCGTCGTTGCAGCAGCGCGTTCGTGCCGACTGTCGTGCCATGCACGACGTCAGCCGATGCGCCGATCCGCTCGAGTCCTTGTTTGATTGCCAGCGAGGGATCTTCCGGTGTAGAGGGAACTTTGAAGAGTTGAATCTGACCGTCTTTTACAAAGACGAAATCTGTGAATGTGCCGCCCGTGTCAACGCCGATGCGAATCCGGGAATTCAATGAGTTGTTATCCAGCATCCACTCTCGTTCGACGCGCGGATTGCATCCAGCACGAGCTGTACGCGATGGCCGTCTTCGAACGTCGCGGCGTCTTTCACTGCCGTCTTTCCCGCCTGCAACGCGTCGCAGATCGCCACGGCAAACGCCGTAAAGCCTCGCGACCAACTGCTCTCGCGCATGCCCTGGGCCATGTGGTCCTGATCGACCTGCACCGGACGCCAAACGCCCGAACCCGTCGGCGAACGCCACAACTCGCCCGTCTCTTCCACCATCAACGCGCCCTTCGTGCCGTAAATCTCGAGACGGTTTTCGTACTTGCCTGATTCGACGACCGAGAGCGCCGCGGCGCCCGTGGCGTCCTGCGTCAACGGGCTGTCCGCGAAGCGAAACAACACCTTCGCTTCGTCGTCGGTGGTGACGGTGCGCGGCTCGCCTGTCGTTTTGTCGGTGCGTTGCTTGATGTGAGTCGACAACATGCCGAGCACTTTCGTGATCTCAGTGCCGAGCACCCAGCGAAACGAGTCGATGACGTGCGATCCGATCGCGCCGAGCGCGCCGCCGCCCATCGCTGCATCGGACCACCAGTCCCACGCGCGATCGGCGATGCCGCGATAGTCTGAGCGAAACACGTAATTGCAATGACGCACCGTTCCAATCGCGCCGGTTTGCAGCATGCCGCGCATCGTGCGGCGACTGTTGAGGAAGCGCAGTTCGTGATCGATCAACGCCAGCACGCCCGCCGCGTTGGCCTTTTCCACCATGCGCGCGGATTCGTCAGCGTTCAAGGCCATCGGTTTCTCGCACAGCACCGCCTTGCGGTGATCGAGGGCCGCGAGCGTGATCTCCATGTGTGTGGAAGGAGGAGTGACGATGCTGACGAGGTCCACGTCGTTGCGTTCGACCAAAGCTTCCCAGTCGGCGGCGACGTGTTGGATGCCAAATTCGTGTGCGACTGCTTCAGCGCGTTCGCGACGGCCGCTCGCGATGGCGACGATCTTCGCGCCCATGCAATCGCGGAAACCCGGGATCTGAGTCGTGCGCGCAAACCCGGTCCCGATGATACCGATTCCTACCGGCGCCTTCTTCATGGTCCCTTACTTTACAGAATTTCGCGCCGAATTTGCCAATGAGATTTTCACCAATGTTTTTTCAAAGCTAACTTTCCCGGCCGGCGAGTTTGGCGACCATGGTGACGAGTTGGCTGGCGCCGATGGGTTTAGCAATGTGCATCTGATAGCCCGCCGCCAGGGCTTGCACTCGATCTTCGTCGCGCGCGTACGCAGTCAACGCGGCCGCGGGCGTTTCGCCGCCTTTCTCTCGCGGAAGCGATCGCACCTTGCCGATAAAACTGTAGCCGTCCTCTTCCGGCATCGCGATGTCGCTCAGAATGACGTCCGGCCGCCACTCAACCAACTTCACGAGCGCCTCGCTCGCGGAGATGCACGTCTTCACTTCCGCGCCAGTCCGCCCAATGACGGTGCTGATGATCTCGCGCGCCTCGGCTTCGTCATCGACGAGCAGCACACGCAAGCCGTCCAACGATAGAATTTCCGGAGCGCACGTTTCACCACTGTGCGCGATCGGCTCGGTGCGGCCGGTAAGCAGCGGAAACGTCGCGGAAAAAGTCGCACCTTTGCCGACGCCTTCGCTCTCAGCCGAAACAGTGCCGCCATGCAGCTCGACGAGATGCCGCACGATCGCCAGTCCCAGTCCCAACCCGCCAAAACTGCGCGTCGTCGAACTGTCAGCCTGCCGAAAACGGTCGAACACACGTGGCAGAAACTCCGCATCAATGCCCTGACCCGTGTCCTTCACGGTGATCTTGGCATGCGGCCCATCCTGCTCGATTCGAATCATGATCTGCCCGCCCTGCGGCGTGAACTTCACGGCGTTCGACAACAAGTTCCAGACGATCTGGTGCAAACGCGCGGAGTCAGCGGAGATCGCGCCCACACCCGGTTCGGCTGAGTAGTCTAACTTGATGTTCTTCGCATCAGCCGCCGGCCGCACGACGTTGATCGCCGCGCGCGTCACCGACGAAATATCCAGCGGCCGCACGTCCAGGTTCAACTTGCCTGACACGATGCGCGACACGTCGAGTAGATCGTCGATCAGTTGCGCCTGCACGCGCGCATTGCGATCGATCGCTTCCAAACCCTGATTCAAAACTTTTTCATCGCGCTTTGCTTCACGCAATACGCTCGACCATCCGAGCAGCGACGTCAACGGCGTGCGCAGTTCGTGAGACAGCGTCGCCAGAAACTCGTCCTTCATTCGATTCGCCGCTTCCGCCTCCGCGCGCGCGCGTTCGGCGCGAACGAGCAAATGCCCGCGTGCTTCCTCCGAACGTTGCAGCTCGCTGATGTAACGCGAAAGCTCCTGGACGTGCAGCCGCGCCGCCTCGGTCTGCGCCACCGAAGCCTCGATGTTTTTAAGATACGTTTGATAAGTGAAGCAGATGATCATGATGATCGGCGCCGTCGCGACGATCGCGTAGAACCCATAAGTCTTGATGAGGATGGCGATGATCCCGGCCGCCGAGGCGCCGGCAAAGTAAGTCACCGATGTCCAAAGGTAATAAGTACGCCACGTGTGCCACGTCGATTCCTTGATCTTGTAAGCCTTCTCGATGGAAATGAGACTCGTGTTGGCGGCGTACTGCACCAGCGCCATTACACATACAGCCATGAAAAATTCCTGTCGAAACCC
>Ga0075431_100005640_pt1 | contig 12368 bp, 10 predicted proteins | sample RhiMetdeltSRZDD5_FD_75297 | JGI IMG/M metagenome (GOLD analysis project Ga0075431, IMG submission 75297) | Populus rhizosphere microbial communities from Tennessee, USA - Rhizosphere MetaG P. deltoides SRZDD5 | ecosystem: Host-associated > Plants > Roots > Rhizosphere > Soil | place: USA... | reverse complement strand
TGCGCCCAGGCCGAAGCGGGTCGAGTTGGCGAGCTCGATCGCCTCGTCGATCGAGCCCACGCGGACGAGCGGCGCCACCGGCCCGAACGTCTCCTCGGAGAGCAGCGCCGTCTCCGCCGGAGCTCCGGTCACCACCGCGGGGGAATAGAAGTGCCCGCGGTCGTGGCCCGCCGAGTCGCCGCCGACGACCACCTCCGCGCCGGCCGCGACCGCTGCATCGACCTGGTCCGAGACCTTTTGGCGCTGAGCCGCCGAGACCATCGGCCCGACATCGGTCGCGGGCGCCATCGGATCGCCGACGACCAGCGAGCGGGTGTGGTCCGAGAACGCCTGCAGATAGTCGTCGTAGACGTCGTCCATGACGTAGAAGCGCTCGGCCGAAGTGCAGACCTGGCCCGCGTTGAGGAATGCCGCCCAGACGCCGCCCCTGGCGGCGGTGCCGATCTCCGCCGCGACGTCGGAAGCGACGATGAACGGGTCCTTGCCCCCCATCTCGAGGTTGACCCGCGCGACGCGTTCGGCGCAGACGCGGGCGATCCGCTTGCCGGTCTCGACCGAGCCGGTGAACGCGACGCAGGCGATCCGCTCGTCGGCGACGATCGCGGCGCCGACGTCACCGGCGCCGGCGACGAGGTTGACGACCCCGTCCGGGAGGTGGTCGAAGCAGCCGGCGAGCGCCAGCGTCGACAGCGGCGTGATCTCGGACGGCTTGCAGACGGTGGCGTTGCCGGCGGCGAGCGCGGGCGCGAGCTTCCACGCCAGGAGCAGCAGCGGGTAGTTCCAGGGGACGATGCAGGCCACCGGACCGACCGGGTCCTTGACGACCAGCGCCAGCTGGGAGGACTCGATCGAGGGGATCACGCGCCCGGCGGAGTCGCGGCCGATCTCGGCGTAGTAGTCGAAGGCCGCGGCGGTCCAGCCGACCTCGTCGACGTTCTCGACCCGCGGCTTGCCGCCCTCGAGTGTCATCAGCTCGGCGAGCTCGTCGGCACGGTCACGCAGCCGGGTTGCGACCTCGTGGAGCAGCTCGCCCCGCTCGACGGCGGGGGTGCGCTCCCAGCCTCGCTGCGCCGCGGCCGCGGCGGCGATCGCGGCGTCGAGCTGCTCGCCCGAGGGCATGCCGACTGTCGCCACCCTCTCCTCCGTGAACGGGTTCTCGACCGCGAGCGCGTCGCCGTCACCCGGGATCTGCTCGCCGCCGATCGCGAGCCTGGTCTCGATCTCCGCCACGGCGCCGATGCTAGCGCGCGCTTCCGAACCTGATGATCGGGTATGAGTAGCGCGCTTTGTCCGATCCGGACACACAGGGCCGCGGCCGCGAGGGCGGGACATCAGAGCACGCGGAGCGTCGCGGCGAGAGCGAGGAGGAGCGGCTCGACCGCAACCTGATGGAGCTGCTGCAGGAGCTGCGGGTGGCGATCCCCGGCATCCAGTTCCTGTTCGCTTTCCTCCTCGTCGTCCCGTTCCAGCAGGGATGGGCGCAGGTGAGCGATTTCGAGACCACCGTCTACTACGTCACCCTGTTGCTGACGGCGTTCTCATCGCTCTGTCTGATCGCGCCGACGGCCCGCCATCGGATGCGCTTCCGTGAGCTCGACAAGCGCTGGGTAGTTGAGACCTCGAACCGGCTCGCGATCGCGGGCCTGGTGTTACTCGCTGGCGCGATCTGCGGGGTGCTGATGCTGATCACTCACTTCGTCTACGACAGCACCCTGACCGCGATCGTGGTCGTCGCCTTCGCGGCGTTCTTCGCCTGGTTCTGGTTCCTCGCGCCGATCGTCCGCGAGCTGCGCGAAGGCGACTGACGGCGCGCCGGGCGATGACGTTCGAGCCCCAGGCGTTCGTGCACGAGGCTTCGCTGGCGCTCGAGCACGGCGCCGACCCGCGGGCCCCGGGCGGCGCGGTGACGGTTTCGCTATGCGGCAGCTGGGATCACGAGGGCGCCTGCCGCTGGCCGCACAACAACGAGATCGACACCGGCTCGGCCCCGGCGCGGTTTCGGACCGTATTCGTCGCGGATGCCGCCGAGTCGTCGCAGATCCACGCGCTCATCGATACCGCGCTTCGCGGTGGCGACGGTTGGCGAGTGCTGTCGAGCGGCCCGCGCGCGGTCGCGCCCGATGAGCAGGACCTCGCAGCGAGCCTGCTCCGCGCCCCGCGGGCCTAGCTCGCGGGCACCGGCGGCCGGGCCGTGGGCCTGGGCAGCGGCTCGAGCTCCTCGTCGTCGGGGCGCGTGGCCGCCAGCTTCTCGGCCCGGCGCTGCTGCCAGACGACGAACGCCATCGCGAGCGCGGTGATCACGAACAGCAGCGTCGCCAGGACATTCACCTCCACCGGGATCCCGCGCTGCGAGGCGCCGTAGATGTAGAGCGGGAAGGTGACCGTGGTCCCGGAGTTGAAGTTCGAGATCACGAAGTCGTCGATCGAGAGCGCGAACGCGAGGAGCGCCGCCGCGATGATGCCCGGCATCAGCAGCGGCAGGGTGATGGTGCGGAAGGTGGTGAACGCGCTGGCGCCCAGGTCGCGCGACGCCTCCTCCAGCGACCGGTCGAAGCCGATCAGGCGTGAGCGCACCACGATGACCACGAACGAGATCGAGAACATCACGTGGGCGATCACCAGGCTCTGGAAGCCGAGGTTGATGAAGTTCACGAACGGCGGCAGTAGGAACATTGAGAGCAGCGCCGCCCCGATGACGACCTCGGGGGTCGCGGTCGGGATCACGATCAGCAGATTCGAGGTCTTGCGGCCGAAGAACTCGTAGCGGACGAGCGCCATCGCCACCAGGACCCCGAGCGCGGTCGAGATCACCGTCGCGACCGCCGCCAGCTCGATGCTGGTGATCATCGCGTCGGTGAGCTCCTCGATCGCGAACGGGTCCTTCCAGTGATCGAGGGTGAACCCCTCCCAGGTGAAGTTGTAACGGCCCGCGGGATTGTTGAACGAGAACACCGCGATCACCCCGATCGGGATCAGCATGTAGGCGACCGCGAGCCCGGCGTAGATGTTGAGCGCGTGGTCGCGCAGCCACTTCATGAGCACTCACCTGCGGTCTGCGACCTGCGACCTGCGACCTGCGACCTCATCTCGCGGCCTCCGCCTCCTCGCCCATCAGCGCCTCGGTACCGGCGAAGCGGATGTAGATCACCACCGCGACGAGGATCAGCGCCATGAGCACGAACGAGAGCGCCGCCGCCGCCGGGTAGTCGGTGATGACGAGGTACTTGCTCTGGATTACGTTGCCGATCATCGCCTGGTTCTGTGAGCCGAGGAACTCGGCGTTGATGTAGTCGCCTGACGCCGGGATGAAGGTCAGCAGGACCCCGGCGACGACGCCCGGCGCGGTGAGCGGCAGGGTGACGCGCCAGAACGCCGTGCTCGCCGAGGAGTAGAGGTCCTTGGCCGCCTCGATCAGGCCCACGTCGATGCGCTCGAGGCTGGCGTAGATCGGCAGGATCATGAACGGCAGGAAGTTGTAGGTCAGCCCCGCGATCACCGAGCCCGCGGTGTCGAGCACCCGCCCGTCGTCGGCGACCAGGCCGAGGGTCTTCAGGGTGTCGACGATGAAGCTCTGGTCGGAGAGGATCGTCTGCCAGGCCAGGGTCCGGATCAGGTACGTCGTGAAGAATGGCGCCACGACCGCGAACAGGAGCAGGGTCTTGTAGCGGCCGCCGCGGAAGGCGATCGCGTAGGCGAGCGGGTAGGCGATCAGCAGCGCCAGCACCGTCGCCGCGCCGGCGTAGAAGAACGAGCGCAGGAACTGGGTGTCGAACTCGCTCAGCGCATCGGAGAAGTTGCTCCAATTCCAGGCGAACTCATAGCCCGTCGTCGTCGATCCCTCATAGAGGCTGATCCGGCCCATGAAGTACATGGGCACGACGAAGAAGACGACGAGCCAGAGCAGCCCCGGCAGCAGGAGCGCATACGGGATCAGGCGGCGACGGGCCGGGGTCATCGCAACTTCGCCGAGATCCTCACAGGGAGCCGTAGGCGACCGGTGATCCGAGCTTGCTCGGATTCTTCCGGTCTCGGCGGGCGGCAACGGGTTACGCGGAGGCAGGTCGTAAGCCCTGCCTCCGCGACTGCGTCGCTAGCCCCTACGGGCATTGTCTAGCCCGTGAGGACCGACTCGAACGCCTCGTCCACCGCCTGCTCGTCCTCCGGTGACACCTGGATGGTGCAGTCCTCGGTGAACTTCTCATCCGGGAAGATCAGCTGGTTGTTGGCGATCTTCGGATCGCGGTCGACCAGGATCTCCTTCACCCCGTCGACCGGCGAGATGTACTGGACGTACTCGGTGATGTCCGCTGCGACCTCTGGGTCGTAGACGTAGTTCATGAACGCCAGCGCCGCGGCGGTGTTGGGCGCCCCGACGGGGATCTCCATGTTGTCCGTCCAGAGCATGCAGCCCTCGTCGGGCATCCGCCACTCGATGTTCGGGTTGTCGGCCTGCAACTGCACTGCGTCTCCGGACCAGCCGATCGCCGCGACCACGTCGCCGCGCGTGAGGTCGTCGGCGTAATCGTTGCCGGTGAAGTCGCGGAGCTGCCCGGAGTCGGCCGCCTCCTGGATCTTGTCGATCGCCGCGAGCCAGTCCTCGTCGGTCGCGTTAGCGGGATCGACGCCGTCGGCCTTCATGACCAGCGGCACCGTGTCGCGCATCTCGCTCAGCATCGTGACCTTGCCCTTGTACTTCGGGTCGAACAGGTCATTGATCGAGGTGATGTCGGGCGCCAGGTCCTTGCGGACGATGATCCCGGTCATCCCGCTCTGCCACGGCACCGTGTAGTTGCGCTCGGGGTCGAACGACGGGCTCTGCAGGCTCGGGATCAGGTTCTCGGTGACGTTCGGGATCGCCGACTTGTCGAGGTTCTGGATGTAGCCGAGGTCGTACATCTTCGCCGCCATCCAGTCGGTGGGGACGATGATCGAGCGCCCTCCCGACTCACCCTGGGAGAGCTGCGGACGCAGCTTGCCGAAGAACTCGGTGTTGTCGTTGATGTCCTCGATGTACTTGGTCGTGACCCCGGTCTCCTTCTCGAAGTTCGGGATCGTCTGCTTGTCGATGTACAGGGGCCAGTTGGAGATCGTCAGCTCGCCCGACGGGTCGCCCCCCTGTGCGGTCTCGACGTCGGCAGCATCCTCGGTGCCGCTTTCGAGCCCGCCGCTGTCGTCGCCTCCGCACGCGGCCAGGACCAGGGCCCCGATCAAGACCGCCAGCGCGGTGGTCAGCTTGCTCAACATCTCCTACTTGCCTCCTTGGCTGGATACGGGTTCAGGCTCCGGCGCGGGTCGCGGCGCCGCCTCCGACTCCCTGACTACGTGGATGTGCTCGGGCGCCCAGGAAAGGCGCACGGGCGCACCGCCCCCCGGCAGCCGGCCCCGCTCCGCCTCGTCCGCGTTCGGGACCAGGACGGTCATCGGGACGTCCCCGGCGAGCTTGACGACGATCTGCGTTGCCGTGCCGAGGTAGACCGAGCTCTCTACCATCCCCTCGACGCTCGGCCAGCCCTCCGGCCCGGACGCGTCGCGGGGATCGAGGCGAAGCTTCTCCGGACGCACGACCGCGTGGCAGCGCTCGCCGGCGCCGATGCCGTCGGTCGGTGCCTCGATCTCGACCCCGGAATCCAGGCGGACGCGCGAGTGGGCGCCGTTCGCGTGCGTGACCTCACCCGGCATCAGGTTCGAGACGCCGATGAAGCCGGCGACGAAGGTGGTCGTCGGGCGCTCGTAGACCTCCTCGGGGTCGGCGACCTGCTCGAGCCGGCCGCGGTTCATGACCGCGATCCGATCCGACATCGTCAGCGCCTCCTCCTGGTCGTGGGTGACGTAGACGAACGTGATGCCGACGTCGCGCTGGATGCGCTTGAGCTCCACCTGGAGGCCCTTGCGAAGCTTCAGGTCGAGGGCGCCCAACGGCTCGTCGAGAAGTAGCACCTTCGGCAGGTTGACCAGCGCGCGGGCGAGCGCGACCCGCTGCTGCTGGCCGCCAGAGAGCTGGGCCGGGCGGCGGTTCGCCTCGGCCGCAAGCCCCACCCGTTCGAGCTCGGCCTCCACGCGGCGCTTTATCTCGCCCGAGTCGACGCGCCGGCGCTTGAGGCCGTAGCGGACGTTGTCGGCGACGGTCATGTGCGGGAACAGCGCGTAGCTCTGGAAGACGGTGTTGGTCGGCCGTTTGTGGGGCGGCAGCCCGGCGACATCCGTGCCCTCGATCTTGACGTTGCCGGTGGTCGGCTGCTCGAACCCGGCGACCATTCGCAGGGTGGTCGTCTTGCCGCAGCCCGACGGCCCGAGCATCGTGAAGAACTCGCTTTGGGCGATGTCGAGGTCGATATCGCGCACGGCGACGAACTCGCCGAACTTCTTCGTGACGCCCTCGAGGCGCACGGTCGGCTCGCTCACACCCGCTCTCTCCTGCTCAGGGGCTAGCTCTCCGTCCACGGACGCCGGTCAGGCTAACGACCCGGCGCAGGGTGGCGCAAGTGTCGAAAGCCCCAAAACGTCCAACCGGGCTTATACGATACGTATAAAGACGTCCACCGAAATTGAACCGATTCCGGGGTTGCGATCGCCTCCGCGGAGATATACGGTTATACGGAACGTCGAGATCGAGTGGACTGCGAGTCGTAGTCCGAGGAGGGAAGATGGCGAGCACCGACACTGTCACGCGACCGACGACCAGCAACCTACAGGAGCTGGCCAGGCGCCATCTGTGGATGCACTTCACCCGGATGGGCGCTTACGACAGCGTCAACCATGTCCCGATCATCGCCCGCGGCGAGGGCGCCTACGTCTACGACGAGCACGGCAAGCGCTATCTCGACGGCCTCTCCGCACTCTTCTGCGTCAACGCCGGCCACGGCCGCGCCGAGCTCGGCGAGGCCGCGGCGCGCCAGGTCGAGGAACTCGACTTCTACATCATCTGGAGCTACGCGCACCCGCGCGCGATCGAGCTCGCCGAGCGGATCGCCTCGCTGACCCCGGGCGACCTCAACCGGGTCTTCTTCACGTCCGGTGGGTCGGAGGCGGTCGAGACGGCGATCAAGCTGGCGCGCGCCTACCACCAGCGCACCGGCAACCCCCGCAAGATCAAGTTCCTGACCCGGGAGATCGCCTACCACGGCACCACGCTGGGCGCCCTGCAGGCCACCGGGATCCCGGCGCTGCGCACCGACTTCGAGCCGCTGGTCCCGGGCGGGATCAAGGCCCCGAACACCAACAGCTACCACTGGCCCGAGGGCCGCGACCCGCTGTGGGCCGCCGACCAGATCGAGGAGAAGATCCTCTTCGAGGGGCCCGAGACTGTCGCCGCCGTGATCCTGGAGCCGCTTCAGAACGCAGGCGGCTGCATCCCGCCCCAGGACGGCTACTTCCAGCGCGTGCGCGAGATCTGCGACCGCCACGACGTGCTGCTGGTCTCCGACGAGGTGATCTGCGCCTGGGGCCGGCTCGGCCACTGGTTCGGCTGCCAGCGATACGACTATCAGCCCGACATCGTCACGACGGCGAAGGCGCTGACCTCCGCCTACGCGCCGATGGGGGCGATGATCGCCTCCGAGCGCGTATATGAGCCGTTCTCGCAGGGCAAGGAGTCGTTCACCCACGGCTTCACCTTCGGCGGCCATCCGGTTGCCGCAGCGGTCGCGCTCGCCAACCTCGACATCTTCGAGCGCGAGGACCTCAACCAGCACGTGCTCGACAAGCAGGGCGAGCTGCGGTCGCGACTCGACGGCCTGCGGGACATACCGATCGTCGGCGACGTGCGCGGCGACGGGTTCTTCCATGCGATCGAGCTGGTCAAGGACCAGGAGACCAAGGAGGGCTTCAGCGACGAGGAGTCCGAGCACCTGCTGCGTGGCTACCTCTCCGGCGAGCTCTACCGCCGCGGGCTGATCTGCCGGGCCGACGATCGCGGCGACCCGGTGATCCAGCTCGCCCCGCCGCTGATCAGCGACACCGAGCAGTTCGACGAGATCGAGGCGGTGCTGCGGCCGGTCCTCACCGAGGCCTGGGACCGAATCGACACAGGCGCCTTCCGGACCGAGGATCTCTGAGCTGGGCAAATGCTGACCGTCGGCTCACTCGTCTCCGACTGCGGGCTGGAGCTCGTCGCGGGCGAGGAGGGTGCCGAGCGGCCGGTGCGCTGGGTGCACATCTCGGAGCACGAGGACCCCACGCCGTGGCTCTCGGGCCGAGAGCTGTTGCTGACCACGGGCTACAACCTCGGAACCCCCGCCAAGCAGCGGCGCTGGGTCGAGCTGCTCGCCGGCGAGGGCCTCGCCGGGCTCGGCTTCGGCACCGGGTTCGACCACAAGCGGATCCCGAAGGCGATCGTGGATGCCGCGACCGAGCACGGGCTGCCGCTGTTCGAGGTGCCCTACGAGATGCCGTTCATCGCGATCACCGAGCGGGCCGCCGCGCGGCTGGTAAACGAGCAGTTCGACGTGCTCGAGCGGGGGACGCAGGTGCACGAGAAACTGGAGCGCTTGGTGATCGAGGGCGGCGGGCTGGACGAGATCGTCGCCTCGACCGCGAGCGCGATCGCCGGGGCCTCCCTCGTCCAGGACGCGAGCGGGCGCGAGCTCGCGCGCCATCCCCGGGACGGCGGCGGGCTCGGCACGGATGCGTTTGACGCGCTGGCCGCCGAGATCGGTGTCCACTCTGCGAACGGCGCGCCCGCGGCGTTCGCCCCGACCAGCGAGACGCTCGCGGAACGGGCCCTGTGCGTGCCCGTCCCGGGGCGCGCCGGTGGCGGCCCGGTCGCCTGGCTGACCGTGATCAGCGACCGGCAGCCGCTCGGGGACTTCGAGCGCCTGATCGCGCGCCAGGCTTCGATGGTGGTCGGGCTCGAGCTGATGCGCGAACGCGTCGTCCGCGAGACCGAGCGGCGCCTGGCCGGCGACCTGCTCGCCGACGCGCTCGGCGAGCGGCTCGAGCCGGAGGAGCTGCGGGGCCGGCTGCGCCCGTTCGGCATCGGCGGCGAGGCCGCGGTGCTCGTCTTCGACCTCGACGACCCGCCGGCGGCCGAGGGCACGCTGGAGGCGGCGCTTGCCGAGGCCGGCGTCCCCGCCCTGGTCGCGACCAGCGCCGCCGCGGGCCGGCCCCTCCTCTGCGCGGTGGTCGACACAGGCGCCGCCGATCCGATCGGCACCGCGCGCCGGGCCCGCGAGGCGCTCACGGGTGGCCGAGGACGCAACGGTGTCCGGGCGGCGGCCAGCCGCCCGGCCGGCGTCGGCTCGTTGCGCCGCGCCTTTCACGAGGCGCGCTGCGCGCTCGAGGCCACCTCGCTCGCCGACGGGGGGTCGCCCGAGGTCGCCTCGCACCGCGACCTCGGCGCGTTCACCCTGTTGCTGGCGCTCCAGGACGAGGACGCCCTGCGGCTCTACAGCGACGGCCTGCTCGAGCCCATCGAGCAGACGGAGGGTGAGTACGGGGGCGAGCTGCTGCGATCGCTGGAGGCGTTCATCGAGAACAACGGGAACTGGGAGCGCGCCGCCCGCAAGCTGTACTGCCACCGCCACACGCTGCGCTATCGGATCCGCAAGATCGAGGAGCTGACCGGCCGGGACCTCGGCAGGGCGACCGACCGAATCGAGCTCTGGCTGGCGCTGAGAGCGAGGGAGTTGGTCAGATGAGTCGGCACTGCGGACTCGGACTTACAGAAAAGGAGAGATCGACTTGAAGGTTGGCGTCCCCACCGAGATCAAGCAGGACGAGTACCGCGTCGCGCTGACGCCGATCGGCGTCCGCGAGCTCGCCGAGCACGGCCACGAGGTGCTCATCCAGACCGGGGCCGGCGAGGGCAGCGCGATCGCCAACGCCGACTTCGAGGCCCAGGGCGCGCGCATCCTTCCGACCGCCGGCGACGTCTTCGATTCGGCCGAGATGGTGCTCGGGGTCAAGGAGCCCCAGCCCGAGGAGGTGGAGCTCCTGCGCGAGGGGCAGACGCTGTTCACCTACCTGCACCTGGCCCCCGCCCCCAAGCTGACTCAGGCGCTGTGCGACTCGGGGGCCGTCTGCGTGGCCTACGAGACGGTCGAGGACCGTCAGGGCCGCCTGCCGCTGCTGGCGCCGATGTCGGAGATCGCGGGCAAGATCGCCACCCAGGCCGGCGCCTTCATGCTCGAGAAGCCGCTCGGCGGCCGCGGGATCCTGCTCGGCGGGGTACCCGGGGTCGGGCCGGCGAACGTGATGATCATCGGCGGCGGTGCCGTCGGCATGAACGCAGCCTTCATCGCGATCGGGATGGAGGCCGACGTGTTCGTCTACGACGTATCGATCGACAAGCTGCGCGAGCTCGACATCGCCTTCGGCGGCCGCGCGTCGACCGTCTTTTCCTCGACGCTCTCGGTCGAGGAGCGGCTGCCGGACATGGACCTGGTGATCGGCGGGGTGCTCGTCCATGGCGCCCGCGCTCCCCGCGTGATCAAGCGCGACCAACTCGCGCTGATGAAGCCCCATGCGGTGCTCGTGGACGTCGCGATCGACCAGGGCGGCTGCTTCGAGACCTCGCGGCCGACGACCCACGGCGATCCCACCTACGAGGTCGACGGGATCATCCACTACTGCGTCACCAACATGCCCGGCGCCGTCCCGATCACGTCGACGTACGCGCTCACCAACGCGACCCTCCCCTACGTGCTCGCGCTCGCCGATCTCGGCGTCGCCGAGGCCGCGCGGCGCGACCCCGGCCTGAAGCTCGGGATCAACATCGCCGCCGGCAGGGTCACCCATGCGGCCGTCGCCGAGGGCGTCGGCATGGACTACGTGCCGCCCGAGGACGTGCTCGGGATCGGCGAGCCGGATACCGACTCGGACGGCGCGGGGGCGACGGCATCGCACGCGATCCCTGGCGCCCACTGAACACCCAAGCCACGTACCCGAGGAGAGAGATCGACAGATGGCAACCGTGACCGGCACAACGCTCAAGAACTTCATCGGCGGGGAGTTCGTCGACGCTGCGGGCACCGAAGACGTGATCAACCCATCGACCGGAGAGGTGATCGCCCAGGCTCCCGTGTCGAGCACCGAGGACGTCGATCGCGCGGTCGCGGCGGCACGCAAGGCGTTCGCCAGCTGGGGCTCCAGCACGCCCCGCTCGCGGTCGGAGGCGCTGCTCGAGCTCGCCGACGCGATCATCGAGCACGGTGACGAGTTCGCGGACCTCGAGTCCGCCGACGCGGGCAAGCCGCGGCAGGCCTTCGTCGACGCGGAGCTCGGGATGTGTGCCGACAACCTCCGGTTCTTCGCCGGCGCGGCTCGCAACATGGAGGGCAAGGCGGCGGACGAGTACGTAGAGGGGTTCACGTCCATGGTCCGCCGCGAGGCGGTCGGGGTCGCCGGTCAGATCACGCCCTGGAACTACCCGCTGATGATGGCGATCTGGAAGATCGGCCCCGCGTTCGCGGCCGGCGCCACGAGCGTCCTCAAGCCCGCCGAGAACACGCCGCTGTCGACCTTCAAGCTGGCCGAGATCTCGGCCGACATCCTCCCGCCGGGCGTCTTCAACGTGATCGGCGGCCACGGGGACCCCGCCGGGGCCGCCCTGGTCCAGCACCCGGACGTCGACATGGTCTCGCTGACCGGCTCGCCGGAGACCGGCAAGTGGATCGCGAGGGCCGCGGCGGACACCCTCAAGCGCGTCCACCTCGAGCTCGGCGGCAAGGCGCCGGTGATCGTCTTCGACGACTACGACCCCGAGCTCGCGCTCGAGTTCATCACCGCGACGGCCCTGTTCAACGCCGGCCAGGACTGCACGGCCGCGACCCGGATCCTGGCGTCCGAGAAAGTCTACGACGACGTCGTCAACGGGCTCGCGAATGAGGCCAAGGGCTACAAGATGGGGGACCTGAACGACCCGGATACGACGCTCGGGCCGGTGATCTCGGAGCGCCAGCGCGATCGGGTCGAGGGGTTCATCGACCGCAAGCCCGGGCACGCCGAGATCGTCACCGGCGGCAAGGAGCCGGACCTCCCCGGCTTCTACTTCGAGCCGACCGTGGTCGCGAACCTGAAGCAGGACGACGAGATGATCCAGGACGAGATCTTCGGCCCGGTGATCACGGTCCAGAGCTTCGACGACGAGGCAAAGGCGATCGAGTGGGCGAACGGCACCCGGTACGGGCTTGCCTCCTCGGTCTGGACGCGTGACGTAGGCCGTGCCCACCGGGTCGCGAACGCGCTGCGGTTCGGTGCCGTCTGGGTGAACGACCACATCACGATCGCGTCCGAGATGCCCCACGGCGGGTTCAAGCAGTCAGGCTATGGCAAGGATCTGTCGATGTACTCGGTCGAGGACTACACGACCGTGAAGCACGTCATGATCAACCTGGAGTAAGGGACGGAAACGAACGGGGGAGGAGCGTTTC